>Ga0272449_1001461_pt1 | contig 24200 bp, 17 predicted proteins | sample YNPCB0241_FD_198679 | JGI IMG/M metagenome (GOLD analysis project Ga0272449, IMG submission 198679) | Hot spring sediment microbial communities from Yellowstone National Park, WY, United States - YNP-CB-024-1 | ecosystem: Environmental > Aquatic > Thermal springs > Hot (42-90C) > Sediment... | reverse complement strand
GCGCAGGCAGTTCGGATGTTTGGGTTTTAAAGCTTGACAAAGATGGCAATATTCAATGGCAAAAAACCTATGGCGGCCATAGTATAGATGAGGCTACCTCCATCCAACAGACATCAGACGGAGGCTATATTGTGGCAGGTAAGACTAATTCCTTTGGCGCAGGCAGTTCGGATGTTTGGGTTTTAAAGCTTGACAAAGATGGCAATATTCAATGGCAAAAAACCTATGGCGGCCATAGTATAGATGAGGCTACCTCCATCCAACAGACATCAGACGGAGGCTACATTGTGGCAGGTTATACCTGGTCCTTTGGTGCAGGTGGTGGTGGTGTGTGGGTTTTAAAGCTTGACAAAGATGGCAATATTCAATGGCAGAAGACCTATGGCGGCACAGACGAGGATGTTGCTAGCTCCATTCAGCAGACATCGGATGGAGGCTATATTGTGGCAGGTAAGACTAATTCCTTTGGCGCAGGCAGTTCGGATGTTTGGGTTTTAAAGCTTGACAAAGATGGCAATATTCAATGGCAAAAAACCTATGGCGGTCCAGACGGCGATGAGGCTCACTCCATCCAACAGACATCGGATGGAGGCTATATTGTGGCAGGTTATACTTATTCTTTTGGCACAAGGCAAGGCGCCTGGGTTTTAAAGCTTGATAGTAACGGCAACATTCCAGGCTGCTCAGTAGAGGGGAGTTCTAACGCAACGGTGAAGACGACTAATGCCAAGGTAGTCGATTCATCTGCTATAGTAACCAACACCGGTGTAACCCCTGGCACAATCAATGCTGTTGTAAAAGATACATCTGTATCGCCAATGCAGATCTGTTACTATGAAGAATCTCCCTCTTCGCCCTTTACAGATGTTCCACCTGACTATTGGGCAATTAATTACATAAAAGCGGTAAAGGATGCAGGGATAACAAAGGGATGTAATCCACCACAGAATGACAGATTTTGTCCAGAGGATGTAGTAACAAGGGCACAGATGGCAGCCTTTATAATAAGGGCAATAGAAGGGGAACCAACAAATTACAATACAAATCCATATTTTTCAGATGTACCATCAACTCACTGGGCATTTAAGTATATACAGAGGGTAAAAGAGAGAAACATAGCACAGGGGTATCCAGGGACGAATTTATATGGGCCAGAGGACAATGTAACGAGGGAGCAGATGGCTAAGATGTTGATAATGGGATTAGTGTCGCAGTGGAAGATAAGTGAACCACCGACTGATTATTGTTCAACAGGAGCACCATTTGACGATGTATCCCCAAGCAGTTGGAGTTGTAGGTATATAAAGAAGCTTAAGGAGCTTGGAATAACGCAGGGATGTAATCCACCAGATAATAACAGATATTGTCCACAGAATCCAGTAACAAGGGCACAGATGGCAACATTTATATACAGAGGGTTTTTACAGTAGAAAGTTTATAGTTACTGATGAATATTTAAGAGGAAGGGGAATCCCTTCCTCTTAAATATTTTGTAAAATTGAAGCTTTCTTGAAATCGTTATTAGAAAAAAGGAGGGGATTCTTCGCTAACGCTCAGAATGACAAGAAAGAACTGATGAGATTCTTCGCTGACGCTCAGAATGACAGAAAGGATGAGATTCTTCCCCTTCGCTTCGCTCAGGGTCAGAATGACAAAAAAACGCTCAGAATGACACCTTTTTTGTCACCCTGAGGCGTATGCCGAAGGGTCTCCTATGGAGATTCTTCGGTCGCTAACGCCCCTCAGAATGACGGGATAAGAGAAGAAACTCCTTTTTATATTGGCAATTTTAAGGAAGAGCTTTTAATTGACAAACCATAAAACTATCCTTAAAATAAAATATAGTAAATTTCGGAGGTTTTCATGGAAAAGAAAGATAAAAGAAAAGACGCAGGCTTTACACTTCTTGAAATCCTTATAGTTGTTGCAATTATAGGACTTATTGCATCCTTGATTGTTCCAAATATTATAGGTAGATATGAAAAATCAAAGGAGGAAATTGCAAAAGCTCAATTAGAAATGCTTTCAAGCGCGATTGAGGCATTCAGGCTTGATGTTGGTAGATATCCAAACACTCTTGATGAGCTTATAAATAGCAGTGAACCTAACTGGAGAGGTCCTTATCTTGCAAAAAAACAAATACCAAAAGACCCCTGGGGAAAAGATTATCAGTATAAATATCCCGGAGAGCATGGTTCCTATGATTTATACTCTCTTGGCCCAGAAGGTCAACTTGGAGAAAAATCAATTACAAACTGGGCTAAATGAACTTTGAAATAATCCTTAAAGAAAAATTTCAGATAAAAGAGGAAGACTTAAAAAAGGCATATTTTCTCCAGAAAGAGTCTTCCCTTTCAATTGGACAAATACTAACAACTCTTGGAGTTTTATCGGAAGAACAGCTCATTGAAGCTTTATCTGTTTACCTTGATATTCCTGTTCTTGAAAATAACTTTGAAATTGAAGAATCCTTAAAAAATGGCATAAATGAAAAATTAAACATAGATTTTTTAATTGAAAAAAAATGTATCCCTGTTAAAATTGACTCAGACCAAAAAACTCTCTATATCGCAACATCTGACCCTTTTAATTACGAAATTTTTAATTACATTACAAATCTTACAGGTTTCAAGATAAAACTCTTTCTTGCAACAGAAGAAAAGATAAAATTCCTTTCAAGGGCATTTATTTTTGAAGACACAACAGAGATAAAATCCCTTGAAGTTGATGAAGATGTTGAAAAGCTTACTGAACTTGCCTTTGAAGCTCCTGTAATAAAATATCTGAATAATCTTATAACAAAAGCAGTTGATACAAGAGCAACTGACATTCATATAGAAAATTACAAAAATAAAGGTAGGGTGAGATTTAGAATTGATGGAATACTCCATGATATAGAATTCTTAGATGAGAATTTTACGAGGGCTATTATTTCAAGGATAAAGCTTCTTTCAAATTTAAACATAGCAGAAAAAAGACTTCCACAAGATGGGAAATTCTCAACAAGGGTTTCCTCAGTTGTTCTTGACATAAGAGTTTCAACAATTCCAATGGTTCATGGTGAGGGAGTTGTGATGAGACTTCTTTATAGGGAAAGACTTTCCTTTGATATAAAAGCTCTTGGAATGGAAGGTGACCACAATGATTTGGCTTTAAAACTTATTTCCCATCCCTATGGAATCCTTCTTGTTACAGGACCAACAGGTTCTGGAAAAACAACAACGCTTTACTCAATGCTAACTTACTTAAACAGTGATGAAAAAAAGATAATCACTATAGAAGACCCTGTAGAGTATCAGCTTGAAGGAATAAATCAGATTCAGGTAAAACCAGAAATAGAGCTGACCTTTGCCAATGCACTTCGTTCAATTTTAAGACATGACCCTGATATAATAATGGTTGGTGAGATAAGGGATAGAGAAACAGCAGAAATTTCAATACATTCAGCCCTGACAGGTCATCTTGTTTTAAGCACCCTTCATACAAATGATGCTCCAAGCAGTCTTTTTAGACTTATTGAGATGGGGCTTGAAGAGTATCTTATCAATGCATCAATAATTGGTGTTATTGCCCAGAGAATTATAAGAAAAAACTGTCCTTACTGTAGTGAAGAAGTATTTGTAGGAGATGAAGTAAAAAAAACTTATGGATTTGATGAATTACAGAAAAGATGGAAAGACATAATTGGTGAGCCAAAAATTTTAAAAGGCAGAGGTTGCTCAAAGTGTGCAAATACTGGTTACAGAGGTAGAATTGCAATCTTTGAGATGTTTGAATATGATGATGAACTTAAAGAAAGTTTTCTTAGACTGAAATCCCTTGAATCCTTTAGGAATTATCTCAAAGAAAAAAGAAGTTTCAGAACACTCAGGGATGATGGATTTATTAAGGTTTTAAAGGGAATTACAACAATTTCAGAGATTTTAAGAGTATGTTAAAAGAGTACCAATGCACCTATATTGAGTCCTCCGGAGTTGAAAAAAAAACAGTTATTTTAGCGGGTGATACAAAAGAAGCAATTCAGAGACTTAAAGAACAGGGCTTTGTTGTTACTGATATAAAAGAAAGAACAAAAAAGGAAATCTCTTTAACCTTACGAAAAGGAATTACCCAGCAAGACCTTTATAATGTAGCAAACCAGTTGAGTATTCTTATCAGGTCAGGAATGAAGATTGATGAAGCTTTGAATCTTTTAATTTCTACCTCAAAAAAACAAAAACTAAAAGAAGTTTTAACCGCTGTAAATCAGGAAATAAAGGCAGGGCAGGCTGTTGCAAAGGCAATGGAAAAAAACAAACTTTTCCCTTCTGTTTTTACAAGCATGGTTCATGTAGGGGAATCAATAGGCAATCTTTCAACAGCTTTTGACAATGTAGCCCAATATCTTAAATTCCAGATAGAGCTTAAAAGGGAGATTATTAATTCTCTTACCTATCCTTTTTTTCTAATTCTTGCAAGCATTTCTACACTTATATTTATGTTTAACTTCATAATCCCAAGATTTTTTGCAATTTTCGAAACTACAGGAACAATGCCACTTCCTGCAAAGTTTATTTTTGCAGTAGCCACTGTTTTCAACATTAAAAATATTTTTTTGCTTTTTGCAGTTGCTTTTATTTTACTTCTTTTAAAAAAATACAGAGTCATTAATTTTGATATTAAAAAAATGATTCAGTTTACGAACAAGATTCCTCTGGTAAAATCTCTAATTTTTTATCTTGAACTTTCAAGATTTTCCTATTCTATGCATTCAATGCTTAAGAGCGGAGTAGAATTTATAAAAGCTGTTAAACTTTCTACAGATATTATTCAGGATGGAGCACTTAAAGACGCTTTTTTATCAAGCATAAATGAAATAAAAAAAGGTAAAAGAATTGCTGAAGTTTACTCCCAGATTGCCATACTTCCTGATGTTTTTACGAATCTTGTTATTGTTGGTGAGGAAAGCGGTAATCTTTCTGGCATATTTCTTGAGCTTTATCAGATATTCAATGATAGATTTAAGACTGCCATAAGAAGATTCCTTACACTACTTGAACCAGTAATAATAGTTTTTATGGGTTTAATAGTAGGCTTTATCATTATCTCTCTTATTCTCACGGTAATGAATGTTGGAGCAATCAAGCTTTAGAAATGAAAAATCAAGGATTTACCCTTATTGAAATCCTTATAGTTGTTGCAATTATAGGACTTATTTTTTCTGTAACAATCCCTGTCTCCTATGACCTTTATGAAAGTTATAAAAACTCCCTTAAAGCTCAAGAAGTTATGCTTTATATTTCTTCCTTAAAAAGAGAAGGTTTTCTTTACAGTGAACAGAATTATGTATCTTCCTCTGAAGGAGCTTTAATTATAAACGGAGATAGGAAATCCTTTCCCGGAGTTTATATTGATATTAAGAAGCCTTTTAAATTTTTTAAAAATGGAACATCAGATGGAGGAGAGATACAACTCAGGATTGGAAGAGAAAAATATAAAATAATTGTATCAGCGCCCTTTGGAGAGCTTTCTGTTGAGAGGTTGGAAGTTGAAAAGGTCTAACAGAGGTTCAATTACAATAGATGTATTGATTGCGGGTATGATTCTCACAGCTGGAATTGCTGCAAGCATGTATTTATTCAAACTTGGTTTTCAGTATCTTGAAAAGGCAAATACTGCAAATGCAATAGCTCTCAAGGTTGCTCAGACTCCTGCTTTACTAAGAACGATTGACCTTACAAAGGAATCAGGTGTTGAGGAACTTGGTGACGGAGTTACTCTTAAATGGACTTCAAAGCTGATAGCTAAATCAAGGCCTGAAAGACTGACAGAAGTAAAAATTCTTTCAAGCCATGAACTTTATCTTTATGAAGTAACTTTAAACTTTGAATACAAACAAACAACAAAAACTTATAAAATAAATGTTTTCAGGAGTAAGAGCCTTGTTTCACCGGAAGAAATCGGAATCTAAAGGATACACCCTTATTGAGGTTGTAGTTGCGGTTGCAATTTTCACAACAATGCTGATGCTTGGCAGTATTGCATTAAATCAGACTTTAATGCAGTATAAGGCTCTTGCGAAGAAAGGTTTTAGTTTCTGGCAGTATGCTAAAGTTGTGTGGATAGACAAAAGCATAGGCTCTATGACTGACTACTATGTAATGGAAAGACAGCGCGGCTGGTTTCCCTATTTTAAGGGAGACTTAAATGGTTTCTCCTATGTATCTTTGTCTCCCTTTGCTGGTGATTCACCCAGTGTTGTCTGGGTTATAAAGGAAAAAAATGAAAAGGGAAAGTATGACCTTAAATATTATGAACTTCCTGTGGTAACAAAAAAATATGAAGACATCGAAGATGATTTTGTATTTGGAAATTACAAAAAAGGTAACAGTTATATAATTTTTAATGATGTTCAATCAATTAATTTTCAATACTACGGCTTTGATATAAGTAAAAGAACATATGAATGGTTCAATGAATTTGAAGGAAAATTGAAAAAAACTCTTCCAGTTGCTATAATGATAGACTATAAGGACGACGAAGGAGATAAAAAATTGCTTTTAAAGGTCAATACAAACTCTTTAATGAAGCTTATTTACAATGAGATATATAAACAATAAAGGTTCTGCCACATTTCTGATGGTTCTTCTTGTAATGGTTATACTTACAGTATCCATAGGTTTTAACTGGCTTGTAAGGGAATACATTAAATCTGCACAGGCTTTTCAGCAGAAAACTGAGGCTATGCTTAAAGCACGCTCAGTCTATGATACACTTATTTACTTTATGCTAAATGGTAATTTTACAGCAAAGGAGATTATTCTGCCACAGATTGAAAGGCTTCCTGAAATAAAAAGCATTCCTCTTGATGGCGGTGAAGTTTCTTTTTTAGAGGACCTTGCAGTAAAAGCTCAGGATGCAAATGGAATTCTTTCAGTAACAACAATTAAAACATTACCACTTAAAAGGCTTTTGACATATTTTGGCGTTGACTCTCAAAATGCAGATATATTTATTGATTCAATTTTAGACTGGATTGACCAGGATGACTTCACAAGAATAAATGGTGCTGAAAAACAGTGGTATTCCTCTCAAGGATTTAATTATGAACCAAGAAACTATCAAATCCAGAATAAAGAAGAGCTGAAACTTATAAGAGGATTATCTCCGGAAATTTACTCAAAAATTGAACCCTATATTACTATTTTGCCAGCAACAGGTTTTAATCCAAACACTGCTTCAGACCCTGTTTTAATCTCCTACCTTGATATTGGAAATGATACCCTGAATGTGCTTAAAGAATACATGAAGACAAAGCCTGTTACATCTGATTCTGAGCTTTACTCTCTTACAGGAAGAAGAATTGTTCAGGAAGAGGGTTTATATTTTTTCCCTTCCTCCTTTCTTGAAATAACTGTTCAAGCTGGAAAACCGAAGCCTTTTTACACAATAAAGGCAGGTATTGACTTAAGGGAGAATATTTATTATCCCTACAGCATAATTTACTGGAAAGAGGAATAGATGATTGTAGCCTACTTAAAGAAAGATGGAGTAAATTTTTATGAGATAAAAGAAGGAAAAATTACCGAAATTTCTCAAGAAAGCCTATCAAAGGCAAAATTTTTCTCAAAGAATATACTTTTAGTCTCAAAGGAGTTGCTTTTTTATACAAGAAGAAGATATCCGCCAACACCATTAAACAAACTAAAAAAAGCAATAAAAATAGAGATTCCAGAGCTTTTCCCGGTTTCACATTTAGACTACACGATTAAAGTATTTGAAAGCACTGATAAAGTTACAGTCGTTGATATATGGGCATGGTCAAAGGATGAGTATGAAAAAGTTTTAAAAATTTTTCCCTTTCAATATGTTATTCCAGAGGATTTGCTTTTTTTAGATGAAGACTCATGCCTGAAGATATTTCACTCAAAGGATATATATCATCTCATAGCATGTTCAAAAGGAAAATTTTTAGGAACCCTTTCAGTTGTCAGTTTAACCCAGAAGGACATAGAGTTATTTTTAGCAGGTCTTTCTCCTTATTCAGAGGAGATTGAAAAAATAAAAATATATGGAGACATACTAAAAGAAATAAGCTTTGAAAAAGAAATTGAAAGAATTCCAGCACCTTCTTATCCTCTCTGCCTTGAGAGAATTCCAAAAATAGACATTAAAGAATTTAAAGTAAGAAGCGTCCTTCCATTAAAAACAGACTTGCTTTTCAGAATCCCCCTTTATGCGTTGTTTGGCTATTCTGTATTTCTTTTTTTCACAGTACAGCACTATGACTCAGCAATTAATAATTTAAAAAGCAAAATTTCAGAGCTTGACAAAAAAATAGCATCTCTTGAAGGTAAAGCTAAAAAAGATTACACAAGCCTTATTTCAGAGGCAAACAATAAAATTTCAGAAACAGTATCTCCTCTTACATTAATGAATGAGCTTGCTCAAAAAATTCCTGTTGGATGCACAGTGAACAGACTTGTTTTAAATGAAAAAAATCTTGAAATTACAATGAGTTTTGAAGCTCCTCTTGATGTACTTGAAACTTTTGAGTCTTCATCATTTGTAAAATCAGTTAAAATGAAAGGTGCACCGATAAAAAGAACAGGGACAAAAGCCTATGACTTTACCTTAACAGTGGAGCTAAACAGTGAATAAAAGAGCAGAACTAACGAAGATAGGGATATACATTGTAATTGCGTTGGTACTCATTAAATTTGCAGTAAAGCCTCTGAATGCAAGATTAGAACAAAACAAAGAGATGCTTGCAGAAATAAAGCAGTCCTATTCACTTAAGCAACAGATTTATGAAAGAAAACTTTTTGAAGCACAAAAACCTGCTACTGAGCCAGAAAGTCTATCAATGCTTTATTCAAAAAACTTTTCCTACAACTCAATAAGAAATAAAGTTTTACAATGGCTTATGGAGAATGCAGAAAAAAAGGGTCTGACAATCACAAACTTTGAAATACCAGAGATTAAAAAAGGTAAGGAACTGACAGAAATAAATGTTTTACTCCGGTTTAAAGGAAGTCTCAAGCCTTTTCTTGAATATCTTGAAGGAGTTGAATCTGCTGACAAACTAATACTCATAAAAAATCTTGAGCTTGCTCCTTCTGGTAAAGAATTTAACATTACAGTAACCTTTTGTTTTTTCAGGAGAGAATCATGAAGGCTTTTGAGATAAAAAATCTGAAACAATACATTGCAGACATTTTAATTTTTCTGATTTTATGTTTATCAGGGTTTATACTTTCAGAAAAGCCAAAGATTAACCTTACAGCACCCAAGAAAAATATTGCACAGGCTGAGCAAAAACTTGAAATAAAAAGACACAAAATTCAGACTGATGATATAATGGAAAGAAATCTTTTTACAATGGATGGAAAATATACTGACACAATGCAGAAGCCACCGGAAAATCCCTACAATCTTGTAGCAGTTATGATAGGCAGTGAAAAAAAGGCAGTTTTCAAAGACTACACAGGCAAGCTTTTTACTGCAAAGGAAGAGGAAAAAATGATTGATGGTTATACAATAAAAAAAATAGGCGAAAATTCTGTTATTCTTAAAAGGGGTAAACAGCAAAAGGAACTCAAAATTTTAATTAAGTAAAACTGAAGGAGGCTTGATGAGAGTTTTAATTTTTCTTTTATCTTTGTTCTTTCTTTTTTCATGTTCTGCAAATCCGCCAGTAAAAATAGATACACAGGAACCAGTAAAACAAACCACAGAAAAAAAAGAAGATACTGAGAAAAAAGAAACAAAGGAATTTTTAATACAGCAGGAGCAGAAAAAAAAACAGGAACTGCATTACGAAGAGATAACTCTTCCAAAATATGAAAAGAAGACACCACCAAAACCTTTACCCGAAAAAAAGCCTCTTGACGCATCAACTCTTATTCATGTAAAAGAGCCTGTTTTGGTAAATGTTGAAAGCATGCCACTTTCAGATTTTGTAATCTATGTTATTGGTGAAACGCTTAAAGTAACATTTTTCATGGATGAAGATGTTATGAGAGATAAAACTCCTGTAACTTTGAAAATGGAAACAAAAATGGCACCAGAAAAACTTCTTGAAGCAACTCTCGGAATAATTGAAAAAAGAGGAATTGAGATTGAGCAAAAAGATGGCTCTCTTTATCTTTTTAAAGCAAAACTTCAGCCTAAAAAACCAGTTGATATAAGGGTTGGAGAAGATGTTCCTTACTCTCCGTCTGAAATAATTCAAGTTGTGCCTCTTAAATATGTAAGAGTAAGTGAGTTAGAGATGTTCATAAAAGAATTTTACAAAACCTCAGTTAATTTTAAAGTCTATCAAAGAGAAAATGCTTTGATATTTCAGGGTTCTGCATCAAATATAAAAGAAGTTGTTGATTTTGTTAAACTCTTTGATGTCCCCTACTTACAAAACAAAAAAATTATACTTCTAAGGCTTACTTACTGGCAGACTGAGGATTTTATCAAGCAGATAACAACAATTCTTGAAGGCATTGGATTTACTATTGCAAAAATGCCAAAGGAAGCTGGAATTTACTTTATTCCAATAAAATACCTTAACAGCATTCTTGTTGTTGCACCAGATGATACAACAATTAAACAGGTAATTGACTGGGCAAAAAGGCTTGACACAGCAGAAAGTGCTGGAGCAGAGGAGAAAGCCTTTGTTTATTCACCAAAATTTTCAAAGGCATCAGACCTTCTTGAATCCCTGAAAAAACTCTTCTCTCCTGTAGAGACTCTCCCTACGCCTACAGCACAGACTACGCAACAGCAAAAACAGCCAGCACCTACAAAGCCGCAGAGTCTTTCTGTTTCAGGACTTAAAATGTCAGCAGATGACAAAAGAAATCTCTTACTCATAATGACAACACCAGCTCAATACAAAAGCATGCTTACCTATCTTGAAAGGCTTGATGTTCCACCAAAGCAGGTTCTAATAGAGGCAATGGTTGCAGAGCTTACCCTTTCAGATGACCTGAAATATGGCTTTGAATGGCTTATAAAAAACAAAATGCTTAATGGAAGTTACACACTTGGAGCAACCTTTGGAGTTCCGAAATCACCGGGTTTAACTTATACATTTCTTTCAGAAAGTGAAAAAATAAATGTTACAATAAATCTACTTGCATCAAAGGACCTTGTAAACATACTTTCAACACCAAGACTTATGGTTTTAGACAATGAAGAAGCAACAATACAGGTTGGAACAGATATTCCTGTTGTTACAGGACAGGTAACAACAGCTGAAGCAGCTGGTTCAACAACAGGAGTTGTCCAGACAATTCAGTATCGTTCAACAGGAATAATACTAAGGGTTAAGCCGACAATAAACACAGAAGGACTTTTAACATTAAACATAACTCAGGAAGTATCAGAAATGGGCTCAAATCCACCAGGTGTTTCCTCACCATCAATCCTTGTAAGAAAGATAAATACATCAGTTGTTGCCTCCTCAGGACAGAGCATTGTTCTTGGAGGACTTATGTCTGAAACACAGAGTTCATCGGAAAGCAAAGTTCCATTTATTGGTGATATACCTCTTTTAGGAGAGTTCTTTAAAAGTAAAAGCAGGGAAAAAAGAAAGACAGAGCTTATAGTAATACTTACTCCAAAGATAGTTTCAACCTTAGAGGAAGCCACTAATATAACTGAGGATTTCAAAAAAGAGCTTAAGTGGTTTAAGTAGGGATAAAAATTTTTTATGAATAAATTTTAAAAAATACTTGACAAGGAAATAATAGATTGATAAAATATGATAAACTTTTAAATGTATAAGAGGGGGTGATGTAAAATAATAAAATCAAAGGAAAGAGGAGGTGATGTAAAGGCAGATTTAAGATTTCTTTGTAACTCTGTCTTAAAAAAATGGCTCCTTGAGCCATTGAAATTCTTTTAGGAGGTTAAAATGAAGAAGTTTTTGATTTTGTTTACCGTTCTTATTTTAACTGGCTTTCTTGTATGTCAGGCTCAAGCTGGACAGATTTTAAAAGCAACATCTGTTCCAGGAACTCTTATTCCATTTTCAACTTATCCGAATACCTCAGGCTCTTATAAGACTGCACTTGAAATTTATAATCCTGCAATAACCGCTACATCTTCAACCACAGGAATTGTTGCTTTGAATTTTGCTCCAACAGAGGTTGCTACTGGTACTGTAACAGCACCTGTTACCGTAACATTTAGATTTACTGATGGAGATGCTTCTTTTGCTATTGCAGGACCGGGTTATGTCTGGGTTTTAACAAATGACCCAACCCTTGCATTACCTACAGCAGACATTTATGCAGCAAGTACAGTAGGGGCTGTAGGTTCTATACTTACACTTTCCTCTGGTAATGTAAATTGCCTTGCGAATGCTTCTGGAAATTGTAACATTCCCTCAGCAACAGATTTATATTTAGTGCAGGTATCATGGACAGATACTGTTGCTGATGGATTAGTTGGAATAGGTGATACATTGGGACCAATAGGTAATGTATCAGCAAACTTAATTAACAAAACAGCAGATTGTAATACTCGTCCAGTATGGCCTCTTTCAGCATCAATATCTGGAACAAATGGAAACATAGCTTTTCCAGTAGTTAGCTTTACCTATGTAACACCTCAGATAACTATTACAAATCCAGCATCAGGTAGTTTAAATGCGGAACTTAACAGTGATACTGATTTTGCAACTTTTGTATTAGGGTCTGGTTCTTATGTGACAGGCACTACAACAATTGATGATGATTCAGCAACAACCTCAGGTTTCTATTTTGTTACTGATTTACAAGCGGCTGAGCCATGGAACTGGATTGCATGGGCAGCAGGACCTACTTGCTCATTGACCTTTGATTTACAGTCAGTAAATGCAGAGCCAGGTGTATCATCTATTACATTTAATGGAAATCTTTGCACTGAAACCACACAAGATAAAGTATGGAGATGTTCTTCAGGTGCATTTACACCTACAACAGACCTTGATTTAGTTTTAAATGTTGATGGAACAACCATTAATAATCCAACCATTTGGTCAGTAAACAATTTAACTGCAACTGGCATACGTTGCTATAACAGCAATCCAAGAACAGTTGGAGTATGGTATGGTGGAGTTGAGGCTCTTGTTCCATTTGTAAAGTCTGACCCTGCAGTTGGCGCACAGACTTATGTAGTATTCTACAACAGAAGAGATGTTGATGTTCCAGTATATGCTAAAGCCCTTATTAATGACGCATCTCCAATACTCATATCTTTGAACCCAATTGCTACAATTCCTGCTAATAGCAAAATTCAGTTTACAGCTGACCAGTTAAAGACTTTGTTACCAGAACTTGCCAGTTATGATATGAGCCAGGGTATTCCAATTAAATTCATGTTCAGAATTCCAAGCCAGAGTCTAACTAATAATATAAGCTTAACTGGTAATGTAAACCTTATAACAGGTGCTGCTGCAGCTACAGGAACATTAACAAATGTAAATCCATTAGACCCATACATTGAGGGTATAGTTGTTAGCGTATATGGTTCTGAGCAGAGAAGCGTTCCTCTTAAATTCAAGTTCTTCAAACAGGGTAGCTATAACGAATAATCACATCACCTCCTTTATAAAGGCAGGGGGCTTCTCCCCTGCCTTTTTTTTGTCATTCTGCCCCCTTTCTTGTCATTCTGCCCCCTTTTCCTGTCATACTGCCTCCTTTTTTTGTCATTCTGCCTTCTTTTTCTGTCATTCTGACCCTGAGAGAAGCGAAGGGGAAGAATCCCCTCCGAATGTTGTCATTCTGAGGTTGCGGCAGCGACCGAAGAATCTCATCCTTTTATGAGACCCTTCGGCTTACGCCTCAGGGTGACAAAGAAAGGGGTCATTCTGCCTTGATTTTTGTCATTCTGACCCCTTTCTTGTCATTTTGCCTCCTTTCTGTCATTCTGAGCGATAGCGAAGAATCCCCTCCGAATGTTGTCATTCTGAGGTTGCTATAGCGACCGAAGAATCTCATCCTTTTATGAGACCCTTCGGGATAAAGCCCTCAGGGTGACAAAGAAAAGGTCATTCTGCCTTGATTTTTGTCATTCTGCCCCCTTTCTTGTCATTTTGCCTCCTTTCTGTCATTCTGAACGGAGCGCAAGCGGAGTGAAGAATCCCCTCCTCTTTCAAACAATTTCTTCATATAAATCCTTCCAATCGGGATTAAATGCATTTATCAAATTTTCTTTTTTCTCTCTTTTCCAGCCTTTTATTTGTTTTTCCCTGTTAATAGCTTCTTTTACATCGTTGAAAATTTCATAATATACAAGCTTCGTTAAATTATACTTAGCAGTAAAGCCTTCCACTAATTTATTTTTGTGTTCGTAAACTCTTCTTATCAGGTCATTTGTAACACCTGTATAAAGAACAGTGTTATATTTATTCGTCATGATGTAAACATAATAATGTTCAGGCATGGCGTATTTTATCATAAATATTGAATCAAAAAAGAGAGACCCTTGGGCTTACGCCTCAGGGTGACAGAAAAGGGTCATTCTGCCTTGATTTTTGTCATTCTGCCCCCTTTCTTGTCATTCTGCCCCCTTTTCCTGTCATACTGCCTCCTTTTTTTGTCATTCTGCTTTCTTTTTCTGTCATTCTGACCCTGAGAGAAGCGAAGGGGAAGAATCCCCTCCGTTCTTCTTTTTTCTCTTTAAAGCCTGCAATTAGAGATTCTTCGGGGCATTAAGCCCCTCAGAATGACAAAGAGGGTGTCATTCCTTCGCTTCGGCTCAGGGTCATGGTGACAGAAAGGTGTCATTCCTTCGCTTCGCCTCAGGACAGCGTCTGAACGTCTTTTTTTGTCATTCTGACCCTGAGCGAAGCGAAGGGGAAGAATCTCATCCTTTTTTCTATAATCGGAATGAGTTCCTTCGCTTTGCTCAGGACGACGCCTCGGGGGATTTACCCCCTCGGAATGACAAAAAAGGTCATTCCTTTGCAGACCCTTCGCATAAGCTCAGGGCTTCGGCTCAGGGCTTTGGCTCAGGGCTTAGGCTCAGGACAGAGCTTCGGGGCATTGAGCCTCTCAGAATGACGGGATAATAGAAAAACTTCTTTTTTCTATCGGCAATTTCAGGTATCTCAATAATTAGTAGCTTAATTTTGGTATAATAAAAAGCATGAAAATATTTCTCTCTGGCTACTACGGGGCAAAAAATTTTGGTGATGAGTTACTTCTTTTCAAAATAATTGAGGATATAACTAAGATAATACCTCAGGCAGAGTTTTTTGTTTGGTCTCTTGACAAGAATTTTACAGAGGAGCTTCTTAAAGACTTTACAGTAACAGCAGTTGATAGATTTAATCTGACTGATACAGTAAATGCAGTGAAAAACTCAGACATTGTTGTTTCAGGCGGTGGAGGAATTATTCAGGAATACTACGGAATTAAGATTGAAGACCTATTTAAAGATTTTGGAAAAAACATTCCATCCTATGCCCTACCACCACTCTTAGGAAAAATTTTTAACAAGAAGGTTTTTTACTGGTGTCTTGGTCATGGTCCGGTTGTTACAGAGGAAGGTCTGCTTTTTTCCCGCTGGTTTTACTCCCTTGCAGATGTTGTAACCTTGAGAGATGAGCATAGTTACAGCTCAGTGAAGAAACTTTTACCAGAGGCAAAGGTTTTTCTTGATACAGACCCTTTGCTTAGTTTTGACTTTAATAGATTTTCCGTAGAGAAAAAAGAAAAAAATATTCTTGGAGTAAGTATAAGAAACTGGTTTAACGAAGAGGAATTAATAAGCAAAACAGCAGAGGCATTAAAAAAACTCATAGATTATAACAATAATTTAAAGATTCTTTTAATTCCCTGTGATTTTAATCTTGACATTGCTGTAATGAAAAAAATTGCTTCCTTTCTTCCAGATAAAAATCTTTTTGATTTTTCCTTTGAAAGTATATGGGATATTGTAAAATCAATATCCCTATGCGACTGGTTTTCAGGGATGCGACTTCATTGTCTGATTTGTGCCTATAAACTTGAAAAACCAATTTTGGGATTATCCTATGATGCAAAAACAGAGGAGTTCCTTAAGTCAGTCGGTGCTGATTATCTTAAAGCAACAGAGCTTACATCAGAGGAACTTTTTCTTAAGTTAAAAAAACTTTTAAAATCAGACTCCTTGAAGCAGAAAAAATTTGAATATAAAACTCCTGAGATTTTTAAAAGTTTTGTCAATAACTCTGAGCTGTCATTAAAATGTCCAGACCTTGTTTTTGAAGAACAAAGCTATGTAAAGGACTTTGTAAAAACATTGATGCTTCAGAGAGAGGATTTTTACAGACAACTTTCTAAATTAAAATCTGAAAATGAATACTTTAAACAGCAAAATAAAGACTTAGAGCAGCAAAATAAAGACTTAAAATCTGAAAGGGACAACTACATTCTTAGGTTAAATGAGATATGGCATTCAAATGCATGGAGGTTTGTCCAGTCCTATTATAAAATTCGTGATAACACACCTTTAAAATATCTTTATCCTTATTATAAACCTCTGGTAAATAAGCTTTTTAAAAGAAAAAAAAAGAGCTTTGAAAACACAAAGGAGAAAGAAAGTTATAAAAAAGTAAGGCATTTTTTAGAAGGATACGAAAAAATTTTTATAATGCTGTCTTCAATACCTTTCAATCTTCTTTATAATCAAAGACCTTTAAATCTTTCAAAGGAATTTTCAAGGCTGAATTATGGTGTATTATTTGTTTCATGGCAGTGGTCAGCTGATGAGGTCATTCCATCAAGTTATGAAGAAGTTTACAAAGGAGTGTTTCAGATTCCAATGTATGATTTTTTTGAATTTTATAAAACTATTTCTTACCCTTACACGGAAAAAATTCTTTATGTAAGTTTTCCTGTTGAAATCTTTATATCTTTAATTAGAGAACTCAGAAAAAATGGGTTTAAGATAGTTTACGATATTATGGATGACTGGGAGGGTTTTAAAGATGTGGGACAGGCTCCGTGGTATGAAAAGGAAGTTGAAGAAAGAATAATTCTTGAGGCAGATTTTTTATTTGCTGTCAAAAAAGCTCTATCAGAGAAGTTTTCCCATATAAGAAAGGACATAATTATTTCTAAAAATGCTCATAATGAAGAAGTTCTTGGTTTAGATGCAAAATTTACTGCTGGAAGCATGACAGATGATACTTCATTTACAGTAGGGTATTATGGTTGGTTAAATGAAGGAAGATTTGACTGGGATTTTATTTTTGAGATTGCCCGAGCCTTTAAAGAAATAAGAATACAACTGATAGGATATGCTCTCTCTGAAAAGATACAAGGAAAATTAACAAGTCACAGAAATATAGAATATCTTGGCACAGTCAATCCAAAGGAGTTAAAAAATTTTGTTGCAAGATGGAATACAGGAATAATTCCTTTTAAAGAAAAAGAAATATCAAAAGGTGCAGACCCATTAAAGCTTTATGAATATATCTATTTTGGTTTGCCAACCATAGTCAGAGGAGTTAGTGATTTGAAAGAAAGACCTCTGGTCTTTTGTGTCAATTCTGTTGATGATTTTGGGAAAATTATTGAAATGTTCAACTCAAGACAGAAAATAAAGCAATTTCAAAATGAAAATAAGGGACTGGTTGAAGAATTTCTAAAGAATAATAATTGGAAAGCAAGAGTAAGTGAAATAATTGGAATCATAAATAGGGAGACCTTCTGGTAATGAGACTTCTTTATCTTTATAAATGGTGTACAATTGGAGGAGTTGAGAGGGTTCTTATAAACAGAGCCCTTGCTTTCAGAAAATATGGCGTTTCAATTAAAATGGATGTTTATTTTTATTATGGAGGAGTTATAAAGGAGCTTAAAAAATGCATTGAAAAGTGCAAATTAAATGAATATATTGATGTTGTTGAAAAACCGGATTTTAAAAAGTATGACCATGTTGTTTCAATTGATACACCTGAAGCCTTTGAAGAAGTCAGTTTAAAAAATCTTATTCTTGAATATCATACACCTTACGAAGACCACGGTAGTTATTTAAAAGAAATTTCTGAGGAAAAAGTCAATTTAGTTTTAGTGCCAAGTGAATATTTTAAGGAAGTATTAAAAAAAAGAAGACCAGATTTAGCAGAAAAAACTTTAATAGTAAGAAACTTTATTATTGAAGATGCCTTTGATAGTTCAGATTATCATTTGCCTGAATGGAGTCTTAAGCCAGTTGTCTGGATAGGAAGAACTGATAAGCTTAAAAATCCTCATTTTATAGTTGAGGCTTTAAGGAAATTTAGAGAAATTTACGGAGATAGAATTTTTTTTTGCGTTGTCGGCTCCTCAATTGATGAGGAAGAGTTTTTAAAATTTATAAAAGAAGAGAAGCAGATTGACAGAGTGGTTTTTTATCCAAATATAAGTTTTGAGAAGGTCGGAGCTTTTCTCAGACAGATGAGAAAAAAAGAAGCAATTTTTGTTTCTGCATCAAAGGGAGAATCCTTTGGTATGGCTGTTGCAGAAGCAATTTTTTTTGATTTGCCAGTATTAATTACTGATATTCCACCTCACAGGGATTTGGTTCAGAATAATGAAAAATTTCTTTATAAGATTGGCAATATTGATGATTTTATAAATAAGTTAAACCATCTTGTTAAAAATTACAACAAATTCAATGATGAAATTTTATTGTTGAAGAAAAATTTAACCCCGGAAAGATTTTTAGAGGACTGGCAGAATTTTGAAGAAAGGTTAAAGTTTTTGTGAAAATACTGCTAATAGCCTATAGCTTTCCACCACTGTGGGAGCCTCAAGCAATTAGATGGTATTATTTATCAAGAGAGCTTTCAAGTTTGGGCTTAAATATTGATGTTGTTACAGTTAAATATCCATCTAATGAGAGTGTTTACATTCCGTTAAATATAAAAATACATAGAATTTTTCCCGGACCTTTTGAATTTTTAGCTTTTAAAAGCAGAGAGGTTATAGGCGTTGACAGAAATGCAAAAATTAGGAGAAAGCCTTTTTTTAATGTAGCGAAGAAAATTTACAGGTTATCAAAATCTTTTTTGACCAATTTATTGCCTGGAGACGCAAGAACAGAATGGTTTCCCTTTGCATTAAATTATATAAGAAATAAATTAGATGTGAAAAATTATGACTGGATTATTACCTCCCACGAACCTTATGTGGATAGTCTTCTTGGACTTTATTTGAAGAAAAAATATCCTAAAATAAAATGGTTTGCTGATATTGCTGACCCCTTTACAGCATGGTATTATCCTAAATGGCGAAAATCTATTGACAAAAAAACAGAAAAAAAAGTTCTTACAATGGCTGATAAAATTAGTGTAACTTCAGAAAACCTTATTAAGCAGTATATAGAGTCCTATGGTATTTCAGAAGAAAAAATTTTACTTATAAGACAGGGTTTTAATCTAAATCAAACTCAAAGCAAAAATAACAATAAAAAAATAACTTTTGCTTATGTAGGTACCTTTTATAAAAATGTAAGAGAGCCAGGAAATTTATTTTCTGCCTTAAATGATTTAGATTTTGACTTTGACTTTGTAATTGCTGGAAGAAATGAAGAATTCCTGCCAGACAGTTCATATCTTAAGAAAAGAATTAGATTTTTGGGATTTGTCTCACATTTAAAGGCATTGGAAATTCAAAGGAAAGCTGATGTTTTAATTCATCTTACATATAAAAATAAAACTCAGGTTCCCGGCAAATTTTTTGAATATTTAGGAAGTGGAGTGCCAATTTTATGTATAACCTATGATGAAAATGATGAGACAGCAGTTCTTACAAAAAAGCTTAATGTAGGTTTGGTGTGTAAGAATGAAAAAGAAGATATTAAAAAATCATTGCAATATCTTTACAAACTTTGGCAGGAAAATAAAATTAAAGAAACCTTTACATTGAATCCTGAAAATTTTAAAGAGTATTCATGGCAAGCTTATGCAAGCATTATTCATAAATCTTTAATTTCTTTATAAGGTTACTTTTTTATTATAAAATCTTTTTTATGGCTGCTGAAATTGCCGATAGAAAATTATGTTTTTGAATGTTTTGTTATTCTGATCCTTCATTTGTCATTCTGAGGTTGCGACAGCAACCGAAGAATCTCCTCCTTTTATAAGACCCTTCGGGCTTACGCCCTCAGGATGACAAAAAAGGGGTCATTCTGAGCTTCTTTTTTGTCATTTTGAGCCTGAGCGAAGCGAAGGGGAAGAATCCCCTCCGAATGTTGTCATTCTGAGGTTGCGACAGCAACCGAAGAATCTCCTCCTTTTATAAGACCCTTCGGGCTTACGCCCTCAGGGTGACAAAAAGGGTCATTCTGAGCTTCTTTTTTGTCATTTTGAGCCTGAGCGAAGCGAAGGGGAAGAATCCCATACCTTTCCGTCATTCTGAGGCACAAAGTGCCGAAGAATCTCCTCCTTTCACCTAATAAGTTTTTAATTAGAGAGTTCCTTCGCTTTGCTCAGGACGACGCCTCGGGGGATTTACCCCCTCGGAATAACAGAAAAGGGTCATTCCTTCGCTGCCCCTTCGCATAAGCTCAGGGCTTCGGCTCAGGACAGCGCTTCTGGGCAGGGCACCCCAAAAAGTCATTGACTTTTTGGGGACCCCGCATTTAGCCCCTCAGAATGACAGATGAGCTCAAGAAATCTCTTTTCTATCAGCAATTTCAGGTCGCCTCTCCATCTTGACATTACAAAGTTAATTTTGTATTCTATAGTAGAAAATTTTGAGAGGAGGGAAAAGAAGTATGAAAATGAGGGTTTTTTTTAATAATTTTTTAATCTTTGCTCTTTTTATATTAATTTTCTTCACAAATGCTAAGGAAGTTTTTTCAGAGACCTTTGCTTTATCTGCTGGCGATAGTAGTTCACAAGTATTTAATAAGGCAATTAAACTGAGTAATGGAAATATAGTTCTTCAATTTACATTGAGCAAGATTTGTCCAGCTACCTGCACTCCACCCTTTACAGATGTTCCCTGTGACCATTGGGCAATTAACTACATAAAGGCAGTAAAGGATGCAGGGATAACAAAGGGATGTAATCCACCACAGAATGACAGATTTTGTCCAGAGGATGTAGTAACAAGGGCACAGATGGCAGCATTTATAATAAGGGCAATAGAAGGGGAACCAACAAATTACAATACAAATCCATATTTTTCAGATGTACCATCAAGTCACTGGGCATTTAAGTATATACAGAGGGTAAAAGAGAGAAACATAGCACAGGGGTATCCAGGGACGAATTTATATGGGCCAGAGGACAATGTAACAAGGGAGCAGATGGCGAAGATGTTGATAATGGGATTAGTGTCGCAGGGGAAGATAAGTGAACCACCGAGTGATTATTGTTCAACAGGAGCACCATTTGACGATGTATCCCCAAGCAGTTGGAGTTGTAGGTATATAAAGAAGCTTAAGGAGCTTGGTATAACACAAGGATGTAATCCACCAGATAATAACAGATATTGTCCACAGAATCTAGTAACAAGGGCACAGATGGCAACATTTATATATAGGGGATTTTTATCTTCTATTTCCCTACCTGCGGAATTCAGGTTTTATTCTCCTACTATACCTGAGAATGGGACAATTCCACTTAAATATGTAATGCCTGGTGCAGGTGGACAAAATGTTTCACCTCCTTTGAAATGGGAAGGAATTCCTTCTGGCACTAAATCGTTGGTTTTACTTATGTATGATCGTCACCCAATAGCAGACAATTGGATTCATTGGATAGTTATAAATATTCCTACATCTGTAACTGAATTTCCTGAGGGGGCTTCAGGAAGGACGATTACATCCCCAGCTCGTGAGCTTATAAATAGCTATGGATTTAGTGGATACGGAGGTCCTCAACCACCATCAGGAACAGGACAGCATCCTTATGTTTTTAGATTGTATGCCCTTAGCGTTTCTGAGATAAATCTTTCTTCACAACCAAGTTATGATGAGATTATAAGAGCTGTTCAACCTTATGTGATTGATTATAAGGAATTCGTAGGCTACTTTGGAGGATAAATATTTTGGAGGTTATTTAAATGAAAGGAAAAATATCTTTAAAATTACTGATAACGATATTTTTGTTAATATTAATCCCTGTAGCAAATAGCTATGGTCAGATAAATTTATCTGGAAATTATTCAGTCCTTTGGTCAAAAAAATTTATTTCTAATATACAAAAGATAGCAAATAATTTAGATTTAACTGGAGATGGAGTAAGGGATGTGGTCGTAGTATTATCAGATTCTTCAACAATAGAAATTCAAGCTTTAAGAGGTTATGATGGTTCTTTACTATGGAATAAAAACCTTTCTGCCACAAATAATACAGCTAAAAATATTTCTATTGAAAAGATGGGAGATATCGACGGGGATAACTGTGATGATTTTTTAATAAAAATTGATTCTGACTTATATGCAATAAGCGGCAAAAGTGGTTTATTAAAGTGGCATATTGTACATAATGAACCTATCTTTGGTGATTTTAATGGTGATGGAATAATTGATCTTTTAATCAAAGGTTCAAATTATATAGAGATTATAAATGGAAAAACTGGTCAGCGGTTCTTTTATGAACCTATTTTTGCAGACTATGCTATTTCTATAATTGGAGATGTAGATGGAGATAATGGTCAAGATATTTTTATTGAAATAAAATATATGTCTTACTATAAATCCTTCAAAGTAATAAGTGGTAAAGGGATAAAATTGTGGGAAGAAGAAATCAGAATGCGAAGAGCGGAAGACAGGATAATATTGAAACATATTTTAAGTGGTGGAGATCTTGATGGAGATGGTAAAAACGATTTAATTCTACATTTTGATTTATTTTATAAAGACTATCCTCAGAGTTATTATCAAACGAAAATTGTTGCCAAAAAGGGAAATGAAGGAACAAATTTGTGGAATTGGAATATTACATCATATTATTATTCATCCAGGTTTGAAACGATGTGGCTTATTTCTGATATCGATGGTGATAGACTTAGCGATATTGTAATACGTGATAGAGTAGATAAAAAGACCTTATTTCTTAATGGAAAAAAAGGGAGGACAATTTATTCAATGAATGAACCTTATTATTTTGTAGGTCCTTTTATTACTACATCATGGGTACAAGCAGGGGGAGAAATCTATATTAAGTTTTCGAACATTTCTTTTATTGATTTTAATAATGATAAAATTAATGATTTCATCATTGCTTCACAAAATAAATATTACCAAGCTATTACTGGTAATAGTTTCATAGCTCTTTGGAGCAGAACATTTGAAACTAAGGAAGGCGAAACATTCACTTATATAGATTTTGTTAAAGATATTACTGGAGATAACATAAACGAACTAATTGTAACAGCATATAAATCCATTGATTATGTAGCTTATGGGCAACGAGCTTGGATTTTAGATGGGACAAATGGGGAAACTTTATGGGTTCAGAATTTAGAAAATGGCTATTCTTATTTATATATTAGCCAAATTGATGACGTGGATGGAGATGGTTTGGCTGATTTTATTGTGTACCAGCGCAATATAAATGTGAATAAATTACTAATAGGACCATCTAAGTTGATTTTGAAAACAGGAAGAGAGGGACATGTTATATGGGAAGCTATTTCTGACGAAGTTATTTATGCAAAAAGCCCTCAGGATTTTAACAACAACAATAAACAAGACATATTAATTTATTCAAAGAATGAATTGTATTTAGTTGAGGTAAATTTTAATATCTGCACTCCACCCTTTACAGATGTTCCCTGTGACCATTGGGCAATTAATTACATAAAAGCAGTAAAGGATGCAGGGATAACAAAGGGATGTAATCCGCCGGCGAATGATAGGTTTTGTCCAGAGGATGTAGTGACGAGGGCGCAGATGGCAGCGTTTATCATTAGGGCGATAGAGGGAGAGCCAGTAAGTTACAATCCAAATCCATATTTTGCTGATGTTCCTCCTACGCATTGGGCGTTTAAGTATGTGCAGAGGGTAAGGGAGAGGGGTATAGCGCAGGGGTATCAAGGGACGAATTTATATGGGCCAGAGGACAATGTAACGAGGGAGCAGATGGCTAAGATGTTGATAATGGGATTAGTGTCGCAGTGGAAGATAAGTGAGCCACCGAGTGATTATTGTTCAACAGGAGCACCATTTGACGATGTATCCCCAAGCAGTTGGAGTTGTAGGTATATAAAGAAGCTTAAGGAGCTTGGTATAACACAAGGATGTAATCCACCAGAT
>Ga0272449_1001460_pt1 | contig 24207 bp, 26 predicted proteins | sample YNPCB0241_FD_198679 | JGI IMG/M metagenome (GOLD analysis project Ga0272449, IMG submission 198679) | Hot spring sediment microbial communities from Yellowstone National Park, WY, United States - YNP-CB-024-1 | ecosystem: Environmental > Aquatic > Thermal springs > Hot (42-90C) > Sediment... | reverse complement strand
GCCAAATGCTTCGCAGCAGATATCCAGAAATTCTCACGCCAGACCAGATGTATGGAAAGCTTTCCGAATAACCTTTCAAAAGCCTTAAATGATTAAAACTATCTGTGGAGAGCCGTGGGACGACGCAAATGTTGGCAAGGGAAGAGGCCCTTAACCTTGTTAAGAAGCACATATCAAAGAAAAACATACTCTACCACATGCTTGCCGTAGAAGCCATAATGCGAAGTTTAGCAAGGCATTTTGGAGAAGACGAGGAAAAATGGGGTTTAGTAGGCTTGGTCCACGACGTCGACTATGAAAAAACCGAGACCACACCAGAAAAACACAGCTTAATTGCAGAACAAATCCTTAAAGAAGCACTGCCAGAAGAACTCTTGAGGGCGGTAAAAGCCCACAACTTCAAGCATACAGGCGTAAAGCCTGAAAGCAGAATGGAGAAGGCATTAATTGCCAGCGACGCCATTTCAGGCTTGTTGGTTGCATGCGCCCTTGTCATGCCGTCTAAAAAGTTGGCGGACGTGAAGGTGGAAACGGTTGCCAAAAAGTTTAAGGACAAGGATTTTGCAAGGGGCGCGGAAAGGGAAAGAATCCTCATCTGCGAGGAGATTGGAATTCCAAGGGAAAAATTTTTCGAAATATCCCTAAATGGGTTGAAGGAAATAGCCACAGAAATAGGCCTATAGCGGCTTAAAATTCTGGCTTAGCCCTTCCAAGCTTGCGGTCTAGGCATGCTTTCACAAAACCATAATATTCCGGATTTGGTTTTCCAGGACGGCTTTTAAATTCTCCATGGAACTGCGAGGCGAAAAAGAAATAATGACTTGGCAACTCTAGAATCTCCATTCGTCTACCATCTGGGCTTCTTCCAGAAAACACTAAGCCATCCTTTTCGAGCCTATCCACATAATCTATATTAACCTCAAATCGGTGGCGGTGGCGTTCAAGGATTTCCTCGCTTTTGTAGAGTTTATGCGCCAGCGTGTTTGGTTTTATGATTATTTTTTGGGCGCCAAGCCGCATGGTGGCTCCTTTATGTTCTATGCCCCTTTGTTCCGGCATTAAGTCAATGACTGGATGCCGTGTATCAGGGTCGATTTCGGTGCTATTTGCATCTTTTAAGCCGCAGACGTTGCGGGCGAACTCCACTACAGCCAACTGGAAGCCATAACATATTCCCAGAAACGGGATGTTGTTCTCCCTCGCAAATTTCGTCGTCATAATTTTTCCCTCAGCTCCTCTTGGACCAAAACCATATGGAACAAAGACTCCGTCGAAATCCTTCAATATTTTAATCTTTTCTGGGTTTTTCTCAAAAGTTTCAGCCTCAATGTAGCTTATGCGAACTTTTGTTCTGCATGCTGCTCCGCCATGGCGCAATGCCTCGTTCATGCTTACATAGCTATCCACTAAACCGGCGTATTTGCCGACTAACGCTATCCTGACCTCATATTCCGGTTTCAGTATTGCGTCAACAAACCTTCTCCAATCGTCGTAGTTTGGCTTTTGTTGAGGAAGCCCAAGCCTTTTACAGATGAAGTCGCCCATTCCCTGCTCGTCTAGAATAAGCGGAACCTGATAGATCGATTCAACGTTATAGGAGCAGAAAACAGCGTTTTCCGGAATAGTTCCAAACAAGGCTATCTTTCTCAAGGCTTCAGAGTCTATCATCTGCGAGCATCTTGCAACAATAATATCCGGCTGTATGCCAATACGCCGCAACTCATTAACGCTGTGCTGAAGAGGCTTAGTTTTCATTTCCTTTGTAACATCCAAAATTGGGACTAGGGCTACATGCACATACAGCGTGTTTTCGTACCCCTCCTCCAAGCGCATTTGCCGGATGGCCTCCAGAAAAGGTAAGCCTTCAATGTCGCCCACCGTTCCGCCAACCTCTGTTAACACAACGTCCACGTTGGAGTTTGCCGCTACGCCTCTTATGCGGCTCTTAATCTCGTTGGTTATGTGAGGAACTATCTGGACGCATCTTCCGAGGAAGTCTCCTCGGCGCTCCTTTTCTATAACCGCCTTGTAGATTATGCCCGTTGTGATGTTGTTCTCCCTTTTCAAGTTTAAATCGAGAAAACGCTCATACCAGCCTAGGTCTAAGTCTGTTTCGCCGCCATCTTCTGTCACATAGACTTCCCCATGCATATAAGGGTTCATGGTTCCCGCGTCCACATTCACGTAAGGGTCTATTTTTATGGCTGTGACTCTAAAACCTCTTGCCTGAAGCATCTTACCAATGGATGAGGTTACAATGCCCTTACCCACGGAGCTCAAAACGCCGCCAGTAACGAAAACATATTTCTTCATTCTTCCCTTCCCCTTAAGATAACAAAACCTAGGAAGGCCTCAGCATTTAAACTTATTCCATCCTCTGAAAGCCATCTCCATGCGCAATTTTTATTAGCAGAATAACTTGATAAACCGCTGATTGCAGATGGGCGAGCCATGGATGAGTTTGAATCCTTCCTAGCTGAGAATAGAGATAAAAAATTCTATGTTATATCGCCTGGAGGGAACTGTGGAGACACACTTATCCACATGGGTTTGATCAAGAAGCTAAAGGATTTTGAAGTAGACTACACGTGCATAAATCTGGAGAAAGCCTGCAAACAGCGTATAAGCTTAGGCGTTAAATACCTCTTGAACATAGCCTCCTTCAAAACGGGGCTAAGCCGTTACTTTAAGCTTTTTGAAATCCCCAAAGGCACGGGCTTAATTCTTTTTGAGGGGGGCGGCTACATAAACGACCTGTATTACGGGCTCGTCCTCCTTAGAGAAATATTGAATTATTCCCGAAAGATTCCGGTAGCTGTGGCTCCTCACAGCTTCTGGTTTGACAAAACAGATTTTAAAGCCTTTTTAGGCCATGGCGAAAGGCCTATAACCCTTTTCTGCCGAGAGAATTACAGCTTCGACCTTCTATCCGAGATGGGTCTTCCTGGAAATGTAGAAGTTCACTTTTCAAAAGACACTTCGCTTTACTTGAAGCAGGAAGACCTCGACGGATTTATCCACACTAAGGCTGAGAAGAATAACCTTGTATGTCTGAGAATAGACAGAGAATCCATAATTCCCAGAAAAATCAAGCAGAGAATCATTGAAAAGGCCAAGAGCTTTTCACGCAACCTACTCGTTGCGGACATTTCCAAATGGGGTTCTTTAAGTTCTTATTTATCAGCGGTAGCCAACTCCAGTAAAATAGTCACAGACCGTTTGCACGTGGCGATAGTTGCCCATATCCTTGGAAAAGAGTTTACGCTTTTAGGCAACTGTTATCACAAGAATAGAGGAGTTTACGAGTATTCATTGCGAAGCAACCCAAAGGCTAAATTCAAAGATTTTCAAGATTTCTGTTGAAAATGGTCTATGGCAAGGCATGTTCCAGAAATGGCTTATAGGAAAAATCCCAGCGTGGTTTATTGGCTTGGAGAAAACCTTTACTTAAACATAACTAACAAGTGCTCAAATAACTGCTACTTTTGCCTAAAAAACTTCCGGAAAGGCGTTGGGGGCTTCAATCTAAAACTTGAAAGGGAACCATCTGTCACCGAAATTGTGGCAGAACTTGAGAAAGTTATAAACAGAAGACCTTGGAAAGAAATAGTGTTTTGTGGATTTGGCGAGCCCTTTGAAAGACTGGACTGTGTGCTGGAGGTCAGCAAATGGATAAAGAAGTATTATGGGAAAATCGTAACTTTAAGAGTGGACACGAACGGACAAGCCCTTCTGCTTAACAAAGGGCGGAATATTTTTGAAGAGCTGAAGGCGGCGGGTGTAGAGAAGGTAAGTGTAAGCCTAAACGCCCACGACAAGGAGACATACAACCAAGTTTGCAAGCCAGCCTTTGAAAATGCCTTCGAAAGCATCTTAGAGTTTATTGAAAATGCTAAAAAACTTTTGGATGTTGAAGTGACAGCCGTTCGAATTCCGGAAGTTGACATTCAGAAAGTGGAGGAAATTGCAAGGAGGATGGGTGTTAAGTTTAGGGCTAGGGACTATATACAGCCCTTCTGGTGAAGGTTAAGGATTATGGCCCTCAGCCTGACTTATTATGCTGTTTACTTGCTCCATTTTAAGGTGTAAGCCGTGAAGGAATTTCCCGCGAAGCTTTGAATCCCTTAGGAAGGTTTCTCTTAGGGCTAAGGGTTTGTCAAACCTCACTATGTACTTGAACTCCAAGGCTTTCTGCCACCCAAACGCTTCGCATTCCATTCGCTCCTCCTCTGAGAGTTCCTCCTTCATGTAAACGTTTTCTATCACTCCATAGCCAATGAAGGAGTCGCCAACCTCTGTTTTGGCTAAAAACAGCACGGTCTGTCCGGTCTGCCACTTTCTGGGAGAGCTTGTGTAATACACGGCTGAGTTGAATACCTTTTCAATCCATTCTTTTTTGGCTATTCTTAAAATGTAGCCTTCTGCTACATCCATTCTTTTATTCGCCATTATTCCTCTCTGTTTTATGGTTCTATCGCTATTTTAATATCGCTTTTTGATGTTGAAAGTATTTCGAATGCTTCTTTAATCTTTTCAAGAGGCATCCTTCGCGTTATTAAAGGGGCTACATTAACCGTTTTTGAGGCTATTAGGTTTAGGGCTTTTCTAAAATGTAGCGGTGTGGCGTGGAAAGTGCCTAGCACTGTAACTTCGCCGTAATGCAGCAATTCGGTGCTAACCCTTATTTCGGTTCCAGGGGGGCAACCGCCAAACTCTAGGACTTTTCCGCCTTTCCGCACGATTTTTAGGGCTTGCTCCCATGTAGCTGGTAAACCTATAGCTTCAATAACTATGTCTGCGCCGTATCCACCGGTCAACTGCTCAACTTTTTCTTTTACATCCTCTTTTCCAGCGTTGATTGTTTCATCGGCTCCAAGCTTTTTTGCAAAATCCAGCCTTTCTTCAACAAGATCGATCATTATGACTTTTTCAGCACCCATTTTCTTAGCTGTTAAAAGGTGCAAAAGCCCTATGGGGCCAGCGCCTATTATCGCTATAGAGTCGCCAAGTCTAACTCCAACCTCTTCGATTCCGTGAAGCACACAAGCCAATGGCTCGGCAACAGCGGCCTCCTCATAAGAAACGTGGGGTGGGATTTCTTGCATGTTAACGCGGACCATATGGGCTGGAACTTTTATGTATTCGGCGTAGGCTCCCCAAAGCCAAGTCATGTTTTCACATAGGTTATACTTGCCCTTACTGCACATAAAGCAGCACAGGCACGGAGCGCTGTTGCCAGCGCGAATTCTCATGCCCTTTTTTGGCCATTCTAAGCCTTCGCCGACTTCAACTACGTCGCCTGCCCATTCATGTCCAAAAACTGTTGGAAGCTTAATCACCTTTTCAACGTAGCCTCTTTGGAAAATTTTAAGGTCTGTGCCGCATGTGGTGGCAGCCCTAACTTTAACGAGCACTTCTCCAGTTCCAACCTTTGGAGTTTCAATCTCTTCAATCTTCAAGTCCTTTACACCATAAAGCATCGCGGCTTTCATTTTCATCCCTCGCCAAGAATAACAACTTTTAGACTTTCCTTATTTTCCAAGGCTGTTTTAAAGGCTTTGGCAGCCTCCACTAGGGCGAAGCGATGGGTTATCAAATCCTTAACCCTTATCTTTCCAGTTTTTATCAAATCTAAAGCCTCTCTGGTTTCCACATGCGATGTTGAATAAGATGGAATTATTTGAAGTTCGTTAAAGAAGAAATGCTTTGGACCAATTTCCAAGAATTCTCCGGGAGTTGTAGGAGCGAAAACGCATATTTTGCCACCCCTGCGGACAATTTTGATGCTTGCCTTGTAAGCTTCAATACTTGGTGCCGTGACTACCGCTAAGTCTACACCTCTTTTTTCGGTTTCAGCCATAACAACCCTATTTAAATCGGTTTTCTGCGGATTAACAACAACGTCCGCGCCGAATTTCTCAGCGTGCTTTAAACGGAAATCCACCAAATCAGTTACAATAGTCTTTTCGGCGCCGAAAATTTTTGAAAGGGCTGTATGGATTATGCCAGTGGCTCCAGCACCGATAATTGCTACAAAGTCGCCCTTGCGGATTCCGCATTTTTTAAGGGCTCTTATGCAGCATCCAACAGGCTCTATGAGGGTTGCCTCCTCAAAAGACATGTTTTCTGGAATTTTAAGCGTGTCCAGCTTTAGGTTTGGGGCTGGAACCTTGAAGTGTTCTGCAAATCCGCCTGGGAAAATGTTTGTTTTATGAAATTGTTCGCAGAGGGTGAAGTCTCCACGCTGGCAATAATGGCATTTTAAGCATGCCACGTGATGGTGGACAAAAACCCTATCGCCAACATTGAACCCTTCAACTTCCGTCCCTTTCTCAACGATTACGCCGGAAGGCTCGTGTCCAAGAACTAGCGGAGCACGGCCTTTTAAGTACCAGTCCATTAGGTCTGAGCCGCATATTCCGCATGCCTTCATCTTCACTAGAACTTCGTCTCGCCCTATCTTTGGGATGGGAAATTCTTCAACCCTTATGTCTTTTTGGCCGTAATAGACCGCGGCTTTCATTTCGGCTCAATGCCTCTCTCTTTGTTTTGAATGCTTAAGGCTTTTTACCCGTTGGCATATAGCTTTTATACAACTTCGTAAAAGAATTGAGCCATAAAAGATGCCAAGGTGCATAAAAATGAAAGTTGAAAAACCGGAGTTGATGGCTTACATCCTGATAGTGGTGGGTTTGCTATTACTGGTTTTAACGTTTGTCATGGCATTCCTTATGCTAACATCAGTTATCAGTATCACAACGGGTATGGATCTGTCACAAGCGCTTGGAGAAATACTTGGACCAATAGCTGAGGCTGTCATAAAAATAATGTTTCTTGGAGTTATGGGGTGGACCGGCTCCATTGCGACTATGAGAGGTATACAACTCTACAAGGAGTCCAAACCATCCTTGCAAACACCAAAGCCTGAAAAACCGCCAGAAAAGCATGAATAAAAGATTTTACGGGGCCCATCCCTTGCGGTTGACAATTAAAGCCCTTGGATGGATAATCGCCCTCCTATGGATTATCACGCTAATTCTACCAATCTCCGTGGTTTTCTCACTGATGAAGCTTGCTGAAGGAAAAAACATGGGCATCCAAGAACCCATATTCTCACTTTCTAATGGAAATCTCTCCTTAACCATACCCCTTTACATAAACAACACGGGCTTTTATGATATTTCAGAAGTAAGCGTAAAAATAAAGATAAGCAGAGCAAACGATGCAATCGTAACCTTGTTAGAAAATCTGCCCGATATCCCAGCAAGGCGCATGGTTAACGCAAGCTGCAACTTCTCTGCAAGCCTGAACGAAATTTTTCAAAGGCACAGCACACTTTTAACAGAAGACGCGGATTTGGACGTGGATGCCGCATTGCATTTTAGAGTGGCTCGTGCCATAGCCTTCAACATCACCCAAAACTTTCCGACAAGGTGGGGTGCCCCCTTTCAAAACCTAACAGTGTACGACGTGGCATACAACACCACGACCCATGTTTTCTCGTTTTCAATAAGTTTTAACAACCATGCCTTTTTCTCTATAAACGAGCCTCTTACAATAGAGTTGTATAATTCCGGCAGCGAAAAAGTCGGTTCAGCCTTTTGGAGTTTAAATGTTCCTTCAGGAGAATCTTTCCAAGAAAAAATTGAAGTAAATGTTGACCCTTCAAAAATGACGAGAAGCGGTTTTATCCGCCTATTTTTTGCTGATTTGAAAATTTTTGAGGAGGAGTGGACTTTACCATGAGCGAACTTGAGTCTAGACCGAACCGTCGAAAACTTGGCTTAAGGATTGCTAGAGCTTTTCTATTAACGGCTGCATCTGGAGTTTTCTGGCTTGTAATTTGGTTTTTGACTTCCATGCTTTTGGCAAATTTTCCAAACTATCAAATGCTTATTTCGGTTTTGGCTTGGGGCTTGCTCTTTTTCACTTTTGCCATTGCATTGGCTGAAGGAACGATTTACAAGTACCTTTTAATTATCATTCGAGCTTTCTTCCTAATAGCGTACTTGGCTTATGCAACAAACAGCGGCACCCTAAATATAAACTTTGAAAATTTCACTTTAACAGTGGAGTTTGTACCATTGCTCGCCTTAATGATTGTGACAAATCTTCTGGACATAGCTAGAGGGCTGCTGCAAGCAATAGAGTTTGCAGCCCAAAGCCCCAAAGACTAGCTCATTGGAAACCGGGGGATTCTAAGTAATTCTTTACTCTTTGTAGGAATTTTGCAGCTGGCGCCCCATCCACTATTCTATGGTCATATGAGAGGCTCAACATAACAAAAGGTTTAAACGTTATGCTTCTGTCGGTAGTTATAACTGGCTTTTCAATGATTTTTCCAACGCCAAGTATGGCAGCTTCAGGCGGGTTTATTATTGGCGTGAAGAACTCCACGTCATACATGCCCAAGTTTGAGACGGTGAAGGTTCCACTGCTTATCTCCTCCTTTTTCAGCCTCCCTTCTCTAGCCTTTTCCGTTAAATCCTTGAGGGTGTCGTCTATTTCCTTCAAAGATTTTTTATCCACATTGTGGATGACTGGAACCACCAAGCCATGTTCGGTAGCTACTGCCACGCCCACGTTTATGTCTTCGAAAACCTTGATCTTATCTCCTTCAAGGGTGGAGTTCATGATGGGGTCTTCCGCTAGGGCTTTTGCGGCGGCTGCCACTATTATGGCGGTGTAAGAGACTTGAAGCTTCTCATGAAGCTTAACGGCCTCTGAGAAATCAACACTCATAATCACTGTGCTGTGGGGGGCTGTTCTAAAACTTGCAGAAACCCTTTCCGCTGCAGTTTTTCTATAACCTCTTAGGGGTATAACCTCCCTAATTTTCGGCTGCACTCCACGAGGCTCTTCAATAAATCGTCTCACATCTTCTTCAACAATTCTCCCCTCTGGACCGGTGCCCTTGACAAGGGATAAGTCCACCCCATACTCTCTAGCTAATCGTTTTGCAGCTGGAGAGGCTAGAATCCGCTCTTTTGCTTCGGCAACCTCCTCGGGAGCTTTGGATACGATTTCTGCTTTTGAAAACTGTTCGTCCGGCGCTGTTATTACGGCTATAACAGCGTCTACGGGGGCTTCTTCCCCCTCGCCTACAAGAATTTTCCGCAATATGCCTGAGGCTGGGGCTTCCAAGTCGTAGGTGGCTTTTTCCGAAATTATTTCGACGATTGGTTCTCCCTTTTCAACTCTTTCGCCTTCATGTTTATACCACTTGCCAACGCTGCCCGTCTTCATGGTTAAGCTAAGCCTTGGCATAACAACCTTAGTAACCATTTTCAGACGATCTCCTTAACAGCTTTAATTATCGCCTTTTCATCTGGAATTACATACTGCTCCAATGGTGGACTGAAAGGTATTGGCGTGTCCGGTTCAGCTACCCGCTTTATGGGCGCGTCTAAATAGTCTATGGCTTCTTCAGCTACTGTAGCGGCTATTTCGGCTGTTACACCCGCCGTTTTGCAGTCCTCACTTACAACAACAAGCCTACCCGTCTTCTTAACAGAGCTTATTATCGCCTTTTTATCGAGGGGCGACAAAGTTCTAGGGTCGACAACCTCCACGCTTATGCCCTCAGCCTCTAGAATTTCCGCAGCCTTTAAGGCTTTATGAACCATGTAAAGCGTAGCCACAACTGTTACGTCTTCGCCTTCCCTTTTAACATCCGCCACTCCAAACGGCACAACATAGTCCTCTTCTGGAACCTCGCCCTCAATTGGATAAAGAAGCTTATGTTCACAGAAAATCACCGGGTTGTCTCCGCGGATGGCAGCCTTCAAAAGCCCCTTAGCATCATAGGGCGTGGAAGGAACAGCCACATACAATCCTGGAACATGCATGAACCAAGCCTCCAAACACTGTGAATGATGCGCAGCAATGTTCACTCCCCCTCCAAAGGGTGTTCTAAACACAAGAGGCACTTTAGCTTGTCCACCGAACATGTATCGAAGCTTTGCCGCTTGGTTGGCGATTTGATCCATGGCTAGGGCTGTTAAATCTCCAAACATGATTTCAGCCACTGGACGCATCCCCGTTATGGCTGCACCTACTGCAACGCCAACTATGGCGGATTCAGATATGGGTGTGTCCCTAACCCGTTCGTCTCCAAACTCTTCGGCTAAGCCTTCCGTTACTTTGAAGGCTCCGCCCCAATACCTGCCAATGTCCTCACCTAAAAGAAAGACGGTTGAGTCTCTGCGCATCTCCTCTCGTAGGGCTTCGCGCAAAGCCTCCCTATAGGTTATTTTTTTCATTAAACGCTCCTCCTATGCGTAAACATCTTCTAGGGCCTCTTGGGGCGCCGGATAGGGACTTTCCATGGCGTATTTGACTGCTTTCTCAATTTCGGCTGCAACTTCTTTGTCGATTTGCTGGATTTCGATATTGGTTAAAATGTTGGATTGAATGAGCTTCTCCCTAAACCGTTTTATTGGATCTTTGGCAAGCCAAGCCTCAACCTCTTCCTTCGGTCTATATTTTGCAGGATCAACACGGGAATGTCCCCTATGCCTATAAGTTTTACATTCAATAAGTGTGGAGCCTTCTCCTCTCCGTCCTCTTTCAGCAGCCTTAAGAGCGGCTTCGTAAACGGCTAAAACATCATTTCCATCAACCACAACACCCGGAATTCCATAGGCTGCTGCCCTGTCGGCGATGTTTTCTATCCGCATGGCTAATGACTGGCGTGTTCCCATAGCGTACAAGTTGTTTTCGCAGACGAAGATGACTGGCAACTGCCATATGGCCGCCATGTTTATGCCTTCATGGAATGTTCCTTGGTTAGAGGCGCCGTCGCCGAAGAAACACGCCACAACTTGGTCTTTTCTTCTAAGTTTTATGGACAAGCCTGCGCCTGCGGCTATAGGTATTCCGGCGCCTACGACGGCTGTTGCCCCCAGCACGCCTATGCTGAAGTCTGCAATGTGCATTGAGCCGCCTTTGCCCTTGCAGTAGCCGGTTTTCTTCCCCAAAATTTCGGCCATGACACGTTTTACGTCAGCGCCTTTCGCTATACAGTGTCCGTGTCCCCTATGGGTGCTTGTAATGTAATCATCCTTTCTTAAGGCGCTGCAAACGCCAACAGCCACAGCCTCTTGCCCAGTATACAGGTGTATTGTTCCCGGGACGAGGTTTTGGGCGTAAAGCTCGAAAACTTTCTCTTCGAAAAGCCGAATTTTAACCATCATCCTATACATTTCAACAAGTTTTTCTTTGGGCAAGTTCGCTGTTAATATCAACCTTATTTGCCCTCCACGTGATTAACCTTCTCTTATAAATCTGGATACTTTTAACATTAATCCTTAAACGGGTTTAAAGGCTAAAAGTAATAAAAGCTAAACGTTTAATCATGAGAGCCACAAGCCATATAGCAAGCACCACCAAAAACTAGAATTAAGAGTGGTTAAATGCAGAAATCCTACTCTAGGTTGCTGGGAATAGTTGGAAAACCCAACACGGGAAAATCCACATTTTTCAGCGCTGCAACGTTGGCTCCGGCTGAAATCGCCAATTACCCCTTCACAACCATTAAGCCGAACCGTGGAGTGGGCTATGTGAGAACTCCATGCGTTTGCAAAGAATTCAACGTTAAAGACACACCAATCAACTCTCTATGTCTAGACGGGGTTAGACTGATACCAGTGGAATTCATTGATTGCGCTGGCCTTGTTCCGGGTGCATGGCAAGGCAGGGGTTTGGGCAACCAGTTTCTAGACGAGATCAGGAAAGCGGACGTGCTCATCCACATAGTTGATGCTTCTGGCGGAACAGACTCTGAAGGGCGGATATGCAAGCCGGGCGAGCATGATCCGGTGGAAGACGTGAAGTTTTTAGAGCGGGAAATAACCATGTGGATGGCCAACATCCTTAAAAAGGATTGGCCTAAAATTGCAAGAACCGCGGAATCCGAAGCGAAAGACCTTCTAACAATTCTTGAAGAGAGGCTTAGCGGTTTAGCCATCAAAAGAGTCCACATTTTTGAGGCTGTAAGGCGAACTGGTTTAAACCCAGACAAGCCTACCTCTTGGAGTGAGGAAGACTTTTTAAGGTTCATTGACGCTTTGAGGCAGATTGCAAAGCCAATGCTGATAGCAGCCAACAAAATGGACATACCTACGGCTGAAGAAAACTTTGAAAGGCTTAGGAAGCTAAACTACATTGTGGTGCCATGCTGCGCCGAAGCGGAACTCGCACTGAGGAGGGCCGCCGAGAAAAAACTCATAGACTATAGGCCTGGAGACTGCAGCTTTAAAATCAACAGTCCAGAAAAGCTTACCGAAAGCCAATTAAAGGCACTAGAAACCATTAGGGAAAGAGTTCTGCTTAAATTCGGCTCCACAGGAGTGCAGGAAGCCATAAACATGGCTTATTTCAAACTCTTAAACATGATAATAGTTTATCCAGTTGAGGATTTAGAGCATTTGTCCGACCACAATGGGCGGGTTTTGCCAGACGCCTATCTAGTGCCTTACGGGACGACGGCCCGCGAACTCGCCTACTTAATCCACACAGAGCTTGGTGAAAGCTTCATTTACGCCGTGGAGGCAAGAGAACGGAAAAGGGTTGGCGAAGACTATGTGCTTAAAGACAGAGACGTCATATCAATAGTGAGCGCCAAGAAAAGAGCATAAGCTTATGATTTTATGTGCCGAAACGCCTTTTCCGCTTCTGGAAGGTGCGCACAGCCCTCAGCAAATCAATAAAACGAAAATCTGGCCAATAAACGTCCAAAAAACAGAGTTCGCTGTAGGCTGACTGCCAAAGCAGGAAACCGCTCAGCCGTTCTTCGCCTGAAGTCCTAATGATAAGGTCGGGGTCTTGTTTGGGCAAGTGTGAAGTGTACAAGTATTGTTCGAAAATTCCTTCATCAACCTCCTCTGGCTTCAGCTCCTCCTTCTGAACTTTTTCTGCTATCTTCCTCGCAGCGTCCACTATCTCAGCCCTTCCTCCATAGGCAAAGGCTATGTTTAAAAAGTGTTTGTCATAGTTTTGGGTGGTCTTCTCCACCTCTTCTACAAGTTTCTGTAAATTTTGTGGCAGAAGGTTTATTCTCCCTATAACTTTAACGCGTACCTTGTTTTTGTGGATTCGTTCATCTTTCAAGATTTTCTGGAGTTTTTCGCTGGCGATTTGCATGATTTCTTCAACTTCTTTTTTGGGGCGGCGGAAGTTTTCCGTTGAGAAGGCGTAAAGGGTTATAGACTTGACGTTGAGCTTTAAACACCATTCCAAGAGTTGTTCAACTTTTTCAGCTCCTTCCTTGTGGCCAAGCCATGGGGCAAGCTCTTTTTCCGCAGCCCATCTCCTATTTCCATCAAGAATTATTGCTATGTGTTCGGGTTTTTTGTCGTTTTTAACTTGGTGCCAAAGCCACTTCTCATAAAGCTTGTAGGCGCCGATAGCTGAAAGAATTGTTTTAAGCATTATTTAATCCTCGCATTTTTTAAGGCGTTTGCACACGTGCATTTGCCTCCGCGTTCCACCGGTAAAGCCTCAACAGTTTCAATTAAAAGTTGCTCTATTTTCGGCTGAACTTTTCTAGAAATGTTAAAGACCTCTCCTGGTGTTATGCGCTCTTGTAGGCCGGCAGCCATGTTCGAAACGAAACAAACCGCTGCATAGCAAATTGCCAATTCCTTTGCAAGCACAGCTTCTGGAACACCGGTCATGCCAACAACATCGAAGCCCAACCGTCTAAACATTTCAATTTCAGCCGGAGTCTCAAAACGGGGGCCCTCAGTGCAAACCAACACAGCATGGCTCCATAAATGTAGGCTAAGCTCCTTAGCGCATTTTATGAGCGTTTCTCGTATTTCTGGGCAGTAGGGTTGGGACAAATCAATGTGGATGACTGGAGCTTCGTCATAAAAGGTTGTGGGGCGCTGTTTTGTGAAGTCGGCGAAATCGTGGGGAACAACTATGTCGCCAGGCTTAAAATCCTTGTTTATGGCTCCAACAGCGTTTACGGCTATAATCCTTTCAACTCCAAGCTGGTGCAACGCGTAAATGTTTGCCCTATAATTTACCTTGTGCGGCGGAACGGAATGTTCAATGCCGTGTCTTGGGAGAAAAACAGCATCTTTATTCCCGATTTTCCCCATGAACAAGGGTGGAGGAATGCCATAAGGTGTTCCAATGCGGATTTTTTCTGCGTTTGCAAACAGTTTTTCGAAGCCTGTTCCTCCGATGATTGCGATTTTAGCCTTCCTCAAACTCTTTTTGCTCCTCCGTTGTTTTCTTAAAGAATCCCCTTGCTGATCTGTGGATGACAAGTATCACGAGTAGTGAGGCTATGCCTATTAGAATGCCGATTACTATTGAGAAAACCAGTGTTTCATACCCGATTTTAGGGTTAATTAGGATGCTGGACGCAGCGTCAAGAATTTGTCTAGTCCACGCAATTAAAAGTATTAGGGCGGCGTTGCGCAAAAGCCTAGCATCTCTCTCAAAGTACCAACGTATGGCCCTTCCGGTTAAAGCCACGCATATGCCTATAACCATGAGGTCTTTGGAGTCTCCAATAAAAAAGCCTGCAACCTGTGGTAAAACGCCTACCCAATTGGACAGATCCAAATTTGATTCTATAACAGCGCCCCATCCGAGATAAATGCCTATTCCCATGCATAAGAATCCAGCAAGGGCGGAAAATGTTGAAATCTGTACCTGGAGAGGCGGAGGCGAATACTCTTTCATCCACACGTAAAGCTTTTTTGCCAATCTATCTACTCCAAAGCCTTTTACAAGCATGAAGGCTCCCAAAACAATAACAAACGCCATTAAATAATAGTGGACTAAGTTGAATATGGCAAGAATGCCCAAAATTAGGAAGAGCACTCCAGGAAGCCCTAGTGCAATGCGGGAATAGCGGGGGTTTTCGACAAGCATTTTGAAATATCTAGTGAAGAGGGCTGCTGTCTCTTCTATGGATTCACTGTGCCTTACTACTAGCCTTCTAACTGATGATACGGGCACTCTGGACTCTATGAGGGGTAAAACTGCTTCATCCGAATAGCCGTCCGTAACTAATATAACTTCGTTCGCAGGAAAAGCCTTTAAAACGTCGCTTAGTTCTGCAACTATTTTTCTGTCAGCGCCAACCCCGCCAAGCTCAGAGCCGGATATGGTGGCTATTTCAAAAACCTCGTCTGGTTTTCCCTCGCTGACTAGGCGGTCGTAAATGCGCACCGCCTCAAACATTGCGTTTGCATCCGGCTCTTCCGGGTCTTTTAAGGCCAGCGCCACTGCAGCGTTAAGGTTTCCCTCCCGGCCGATTAGAGGTGTTTTGATTTCTGTTTTTGTCCCTAGGTCTCCGTCTCTGTCAACGCATAAAATTAGAATTTTTTTCTTCTCATCTTTTTCTTCGTTCTTTGTTGTCATTGGTTTTCTGTTCCCAATCAATAAATATGCGAGGCTACTTTAATTTTATGCTGTTCCCTTTTCCGTTAGGATTTTAAATTCCTCCCATGATAGTTTTTCGCCACGCTTCAGTTTATCCATGGCTTGCCTTGCAATTTTTTCCAGAAGATTTTCTTCGCTTCTCCTTCGTTCTTCCTCCTCTTCTGCTTGAACTTCTTCCTTCAGTTTTCTTATTTCCTCCAAAATTTTCTTTATCTCCTCCAGAAAGGATTTCGCCTTCTCTTTTGCCTGCAAAAAGCGTTTATGAACGCTGTCCGCCTCGTTTTTAAGTTTTCTCGCTTCCTCTGCTTTTTTGAGCATTTCTTCGTGGATTTTCTGGCTTTTCTCCGCTTCCTTAATTATTCTTTCTCGAAGGAGTTTTGCTCTTGCTTCAAGAGCCTTCAATACGGCTGTTAACTCAAGTTTTTTCTGGCTTAGCTGCTCCATCCTTCTATAAACGCTTATCTGGTCTTCCAATTGTTTAACCCGTTCGACAAGCTTTTTCTCCTCTTGAAGACTCAGCGGCGTTGTCTGAATTTTCCACTCGATAGCTTCAACCTCCCTCTGCAGAGCGTTAAAGCTTCTTGAAGGTTTTTTCGCCGTTAAGGCTTCAATTTCGTTTTTTAGGCTTTTAAGTTCCTTTATTTTTTGGGCAACCTCTGTCTTAAGCTGGATTCTCTGCCCTTTTAACTCTTTAACCTCGGCGTTTATTTCGTCTCTGGAACTTTTCAGTTTTTGAACCTCAGCCTTTAAGCGTTTAAACTCCTCGTTTAAGCTGTTCCTTTTTTCAGCTAACTCTTCAGCTTCCGCGTCCAGCCTCCTCTTCTGCTCTTTTAAGGCTAAAAGCCTATGGTTTAGCTCTTCGATTCTCCGAGTTTTCTCTTGCTTTGACAATCATGGTCGCCTTTTCTCTTTTCCCATTCCAGAATCTGCTGGATTAATTTTGCCCCTTCTCCTTTTGTGAATAGGGGCAGATCCCAGTTTTCCACGGTCTTCCAGCGAATCACTTCTATTTTTCCACACTTCTTGAGGATTGGCTCTTTGTATATGAGGATTCCATTTCTCTGCCATGAAGGCGTAGTAGCTAAGTTTATTCCATGTCTAAACAAGGTTTCGTGGATTTCCTCTGTTTTCATTCCCTTCAACTTTTTAGCTATTTCTGAAGGTTTGCCTCCCATTTTTCTGAAAAACCAGTAGGCGTAAGCGTTGTTGTGGTTTCTCCAAGCGTTGGTTTGCCTCCAAGCTAAATATTTCAGTATTGCTTCCTCGTTGGGGATGACAACTATTCTGGAGTCAAAGGCCGCTGTGGCTTTTTTGTCAAAAAGCCATTGCAAACACGTGGTGAAGACTGTTGAGACTAGGCTTGGCATAACCGAATCTATTTTCTCCACTCTTCCACTGAAGGGAGCAGCATGTGTAAAGAGGATGTTCAGTTCGTCGCTAACCACGTAAATTAGGGTAGGGCTGAAACCTTTTTCGAAAAGCATTCTACCAGAATAGGTTAGGCATTCAGCAAACTTTTTGTCAAAGGGTTTTTCGGCGCCAATTGCCTCGGAAAGGTCTTTGAACTTCCAGCCGTCAAGTCTCACGAAAAATGGGGTTTCGGACGGAACGGAAGTTTTCGCGAAAATCTCGTTTTTAACTAGGCTTTGGTAGCTATTCAAGGATGATTCTTGCATCTACGGTTTTTGCTCCCTTCTCGTAAACCATTATGGGGTTTAAGTCAAGCTCCTTGATTTCCATATGTTCCGTTACAAGCCTCGAGGTGTTAAGCAAAATTTTGACTAGGGCTTCCGTGTCTGCTGGTGGCAGGTTCCTATAACCCTTAAGCAGCGGGTAAGCCTTAATCTCCGTCAGCATTTCGCGGGCTTCCTCCTCGGTTATTGGCGCTACTTTGAAGGTTACATCTTTCAAGATTTCAACGAAAACGCCTCCAAGTCCAAACATTAGTGTTGGGCCGAACTGGGGGTCTTTTATGGCGCCGACAATAACCTCTGTTGATGGTGGAGCCATTTCCTGCACTATTACGCCCAATATTTTTGCGTCTTTCCTACGCTTTTTAACATTCTCCATTATTTGCTTGTAGGCAGCTTTAACCTCCTTTGCATTTTTGAGGTTTAAAATTACCCCGCCGATGTCCGACTTGTGGATTATGTCTGGCGAAACAATTTTTAAAACAACCGGAAAGCCTATCTCCTCTGCGAATTTGACAGCTTCATCCTCGTTTTTAGCGAGTTTGAACTTAGTTACTGGTATGCCATATTCCATGCATATTGTCTTTGCCTCAGTCTCCAACAAGTACTTTCTATTTTCTTTGGCTGCATTTGCAATTATTTTGGGAGTTTGCCTCATGCTCCTGCCTCTGGAAAGTTTAATGTTTATGTTTAGGCTATTTAAGGAGTTTCTTTTAGAAAAAGCCTTTTCAGCTTAATTCCTGGAGGGCCTTAATTCTTTTGACCACGTGGGGATGAGTTGAGAAGATTTCGTTTATCCTATCAATGAACGTTAATTTTTGGGATAGGATTTCTTGGACAAGCCTTTGGTCGCTTGAACTTGCCATGGATGAGAGGGTTATTGATTCTGCTTCCGCTCTATCTGGGTCTGCTATGAAGAGGGCTTTGAAAGCGTTTAAGTGCTGCATCTCCCTCCTGGCCTTTCTCATGTTCTTTGTTGTGTGTACTATTTTTGCTAAGCCTAGGGAAAGTTTTTGGGCGCCGTTTTCCACTATGGTGGCGCTGTGTCTATCCGCGTAATACTCGCGGACTCTGCTTAGGAAGGAAACACAAACGTAGGTTAAGAACATTGAAAAGGCTATAAGGCCCATGCCGAGAAGTGCAACACCGCTGCCCTCCTCCCTTCTCCCCCTAGTATACATGGATGAAACCATTATGGAGTATCCTATGTAATAGAACAGCGCTGGAAGAAGCGAAACAATCATCATGACTTGGACGTCTCTGTGTTTTAAATGGCCAAGCTCATGGCCGATAACTGCTTCAACTTCGCCCTCATTTAGGGTTTTTAGCAACCCCTCTGTGACTGCCACGCGGTTCCCGGCTATGGGCGAGCCATACGCGAAAGCGTTGGGTATGGGTATGTGCGCAAGCATAAGCCTAGGATTTTTGATGCCGCTTTTTTCGCTTAGTTTTTCCACAATTTCATGTAGCTTCGGGTTTTCATCTTTCGGAATTTCCCTTACGCGGTATATGGCGTCAATTATGTATGGTGATATTAGCCACTGGAGGAGGTTGACGGCTATTACGATTATTCCAATGTAGATTAAGCCCACTTGGAGGAGGCTTAGGATAACGGCTAACACAAGTGTGGACAAGGTGAAGATTATCGCTAAAGACGCCACCATTGAAAGCCGAAGTTTCCAAATGCCTGGCATTTACATCACTCAATGTTCAAGCAATCAAAACCCGCTTATATATGTTACTTAAGCCATTCCAAAGAAGCCAAGAGTAATTTTATTATAGTCTGCAACGTAGTCTTTTCCATGCAAACCTTGGTTGACGACGTGGGAAGCTTCCCATTACCCAAGCATATCAAACGCGAAAACTTTGAGAAGGCATATGTCATGGCTAGAGCTTGGGTGGCTGAGGGTAAAAATCCAGCGGAAAATGGTTTTCTTTTCGAGAATTTTTACAGGGTGGTTGTTGACTCTTTCAGGATGAAGTGTGAGGCTGGCTTAGACGTTGTTAATTATCCGCAGCACTATGACATAAGGCGCCAGTTTATAGAGCCGATTCGAAAGGCTATGGAGAGAGGCACGTATATTGTTGATGAGAGGGACGCTGTTGTTCCAGAGGTTTATGTGATTAGCAGAGAGGCTAAAAGGCTTTGTGAAGAGTTTGGCGTGGAAAGGGTTGCCCTTCGTGTTTGCGTGACAGGGGCTTTTGAGCTTTATCTTGCAGAGATTGGCACTGTTGCCTACCGGGATGTTTTGTTAATGTTTGCCGAAAGTGTACGGAGGTTTGCAGCCAACACACTTCTAAACAACAAGCATGTTAGGACAGAGGTGGTTTCTCTTGACGAGCCTAGCTTCGGCTTTCAAGACGTGGCTTCTGACAGGGACACCGTTTTGGAGGTTTTGGAAAAAGCCTTCAATTTTAGCGATGCGGTTAAACAGATTCACCTTCACTCTCCCTCAAGGATCCCAGAGGTTTTAGATGTTAAAAACGTGGACGTGATTTCCATTGAGAGTGCGGCTTCTCCCAAAAATTTGGAAAGCATATCAAAAAGCATGTTGGAGAAAGCGGACAAACAAATTCGTGTGGGCATAGCGAGAACAGACATAGACGTCCTTCTAGCTGAGCTTTACGAAAAGGGCGTGAAAGAACCGCAGACTTGGCAAATTGTTGAGGATATCGAAACTATAAGGCGGAGGTTTGAAGCCGCCAAAGCTAGGTTTGGAGAACGATTGACTTTCACCGGGCCGGATTGCGGGCTTGGAGGGTGGCCGAGCCAAGAGGCTGCCCAACTTCTTTTGAAGAGAACTGTTGAAGCTGTTAAATTTGTTAGGTAAACGTTTGTATGGCTTTGCAAAAGGCTCAAAGTTTAAATATTTGAGTCTTTTAGAGGCTGAAATTCCCGGTGAAAGCCTGTGCCACTGAATAAGTTTATGTTGATTGTTTCCATTTTGATGTTTGCGTTTGTAATGTTGCTGTCCGGCAGCGGCATGGTTAAGGCACAACAGGCTCCAACAGTGAATGGTGCCACTGGGGTTTCGGTGGGGGTTTGGCTTATAAACGTGGAGAGGGTTGATTTGGCTGCCAGCAGCTACCGCCTAGACTTCTATTTGTGGTTTAAGTTCGACCCCTCCGAGATTGATGCGTCAACGGTTAAGGAGTTTGAAATCGTTAACGGTGCACCCACAAAAACTCCAGAGATCGTCAACGAAGAGGAGGGCCGCATCGAATACCGCATTCGAGGCGAGTTTGTTAAAACTTTTGATTTTACGCGCTACCCATTTGAAACCCACACTTTAACCATAGAGCTTGAGCATAAGAGGCTTAACGCTTCAAGCCTTGTTTATGAGGCTGACCCGGAAACGGCCATAGACGAGACCGTTAATGTGGCTGGATGGGAAATCGGAGGCTTCGAAACGGCTGTTGTGGAGCACTCTTACGGCAACGAAGCCTATTCGCGGTTTATGTTTAGCCTACACTTGAAGCGGCCTGTGCTTTCATCCTTCGTTAAAAGCGTGCTTCCAATATCAATCATTACAACGATTTCGCTTCTAACCTTCTTCATATCCCCGCAAAACTTCAGCCAAAGAATAGGGTTGGCGGTTTCAACGCTCATGTCTGCTTCCGCTTTCCATCTATCACTGCTCAGCGGCTTGCCACCCATCGGCTATTTGACTTTGGCGGATAGAATGATGATTTCTGTTTACACCATATTCCTCTACAACTTGTCGGTTTCCGTCTACATCATGAAACTTGTAGATTCTAAAAAGACTGAGGAAGCCCAAAAATTCAACAGCAAAGCACTAAGGTTCCTGGCAATTCTTTTAGCTGCCCTCATAATTGTTCAAGTGATCACATAACCATCACAGATATGTTTACACTTGCTACTGGGCTTTTTGTGCATGCCGAAAGGTTACAAAACACTTGTACGTATTCAATGTAGACCAATTTAGGAGATTTGCATATTTTAAATTTGATGCTCTCCCTCTAGAAATTTCGGCTGCTAGAGATGCAAACAGTTAGATTATCTCGATTATTTTTGCCTCAAGTTTATTTGTATCCAGCAAGGCAATTGTTGATTTTCCAGTTAGGTAGCCGCAGACCTCGCCGGGGTTTACAACTAAAGTCTTCCCTTTTCTGTATGTTTCCGCCTTGTGAGTGTGGCCGTGAACTACTATGTTGAAGGTTTCGCTTTCAATTAGGGATTTCAAAAGTTCTTCCTCGCTTCCATGCAATAGTGCGATTTTGGTGTTGCCAACTTTTATTTCCGCAAAGTTTCCACGGATCTCCAGTCTTGCATTTTCGCTGAACCTTTTCTTTAAGAGTTCACGGTCTCCATCGTTGTTGCCGAAAACTCCTATCATTTTCGCCATTAACTCTTTAAATTTTGGTATTACAAAGGGCGCCACGTAGTCTCCGGCGTGGAGCACAAGCTCTACCCCTTCTTCGTTAAATTTTTTTATGGCTTTTTCCACCATGGGCAAGCAGTCGTGGGTGTCCGCCATCAAGCCAACAAGCATTTTGGCATTCACCTCTCTTCTGGTTATTCCACTTTAACTAGTAAATAAGCTATTTTTGAAAGGCGATAGAAGATTCTTCTAGAAAATATTACGAGAATAGTAATAGTGGGCTTGTGGAAACACCGTTTAAAACATGCCACGTGTCCTTTTCCATTTGAAACACTTGTTGAGAGGAATATTGTGGAAATGAGTGTTTGGGGCTCCAACTCCCAGAAGAGGAGGGACAAGCTTTACATAATTGCTGAAATTCTTGAAATAGCCAGAGAAGGTGTTCTGAAAACCCAGATTATGTATAGGGCTAACCTAAGCTTTACGCAGCTTAACGACTATTTAAAGTTCATGCTTAAAATAAACCTGCTAGATAGGATGGTGAAGAATGATAAAGAATTTTATAAAGCAACACCTAAAGGCTTAGAGTTTCTGCAACGCTACCATGAGATAACAGAGCTTCTTAAAACCGATAATGAGAATGGCAAAAACAGCGTGCGGGTTCCGCCTTCGCATCTGCTGAAGAGAAACCATGTTTAAACTATTTCTGTTTTTGTTGTTTTTCTATATAGGCTTTAACCTTCTCCCTTAAACTTGGAAACTCGTCCAGCATGGCTTTTACTACTTGCCAGCGGATTTCGTCGTTTTCTCCTCTTTGAGGCATATGTGAATCCCAAATATTACGTAGCAATACACAATATAAACCTTTGCTTCCCAAACAGAACATACCAAAAACAAAAAACCAAAGAAAAAGGGGAAAGGAGAGGCTATTTAACAGCTAAAATGTTTACAGGTTTTTTAAGCAACTTTACAGCCGCAACGGCCACGCCTATGACAATAGTGGCGCCAACCAGAATCCAAAGCAGCTTTGGCAGTATTGGGATGGCTTGTTCCACACCTATAGATGGGTCATGTTCAAGGATGTTGCTTCCAAAGTATGGATAACCAATGAACAGTCGGAGGTGGTTTCCAGCTTGCATGTAGGCTGCTGTAACGTTTACCACTTTTGGTTCATTTGTTGTGGAGTTTATTACTAAGGCGGTGTTCACGAAGTCAAAGAATCCCGCAAGTGTTTGGCTTTCCTTGGCGAACCTTAGCTTAAAGCGCTCGTGCAAGCGGGTTCTAACATTTAACGGTGCAGTCTCACTGGCTATTCTGTTCTTTACCTGAATTCTTTGCTCTCCAGCAATTATGTCAGATACGCCAGAATTTGCCTCTACGGGTTCTAGTTGAACATCGGCAACACTTTCGGGAAGAGTTTGAGTTTGTAGCATTGTATTGGCGTCTTGTTCAGCTGTTGAAAGTTTAGTTAGGTTTAAGGATGCCATGTCCACCCACAACGCCAAACCAGCCCGAAGCTTCGGGACAGTTGCATTATACTCTTTCTGAAGAATCTCAAATAGGTCGTTCAGCTTGTCAATGTTCCATTTCCAGTTTTGTACAACAAAGTCCATCTTAAGCTCTCCAGCCTTCACCGTATAATTGTATAAACCATGGGCACTTTCAGTAGCGTCAGTAAGATAGAACCTGCAGCGAATAATAACATTGCCATCAGCGAAATAAAACATTGGAGGCGCCTTTACGAGGGTGAAGTTAAATGATATATAGGACACACCATCGGTTCTGTTGACCTCCTCTGGGCCTGTCAAACTCCAGCGGCAAGCACTGAAAGGCAGAAGGGCTGGATGAAAGCCTAACCACCATCCCAAATGCATTATTTCGTTCATAATCTCCGTTCGATGTGGACCAGAGGATGCATACTTCGCCATGAGCCGCTTATGTACGGTTAAGTTGTTAGCCTCCCACGCAACGCGGTAGTATTCGTAGTCAAGGGTCATATACTCAATTAAGCCCTTGTATTTGACTACGTAGATGTTGCTGGTGTCGTTAGCGTACCACCACAAGAACATGGGCTTCTTTCCACCAGCCGGAAACAGAATTGTAATAAGGTCTGTTTGAATCTTCATCCAGTTACCATCCTTGTAACAACTGACCCGCAGGCGTTGCGGCTCCGCTGCATTAACATTATTGACAAGAGCCAATGGCGCAGTTATCGACATTAGCAAGAAAGCTAATGAAAACGCCTTCAAAGTTTTTCTTGCGTTTTTCATGCTTTTTCACCGAAATAGACTGTGTTAAACTGGCTTTTAAGAAAACCGCTTCTATAAAACTCGAATATCGCCTATCAGAAGTTCTAGAAACCTCGAACTTTACGTAAACCGTCCTAGTATGAAGAGTATTGCTATGTTTAGGTATAGGGCTGTTAGGCTTATGATTATACCCTTATCTAATCTTAGACCTTTCCCGTGGCAGACTGCGGCCGAAACGAGCAGTACGCTCCAAATTTGAAAGATCACCAGTATAGTGTCCCTTACTGTTTCCGTCAATTCCCACTCGTACAGGTTGAGGGTTTCCAGAAGATTTGGAACAGCCATGTATATGTAGGGGAAAACCGCCATGGGAAGCGCCGCCAAACCCACACATGTGAAAAGCTGAAGGTCGTTTCCCACTCGTTTAAAGAAGGTGTAGGATAGGGCTTCTGTGAATAGGAATAGGCCTACCCAGTTAAAAATAAACAACACCATTATGCTTGTTGGGCTGCGAATAGA
>Ga0272449_1001457_pt1 | contig 24219 bp, 25 predicted proteins | sample YNPCB0241_FD_198679 | JGI IMG/M metagenome (GOLD analysis project Ga0272449, IMG submission 198679) | Hot spring sediment microbial communities from Yellowstone National Park, WY, United States - YNP-CB-024-1 | ecosystem: Environmental > Aquatic > Thermal springs > Hot (42-90C) > Sediment... | reverse complement strand
CTTGTAAAGCGTAAACTCCCTTAAAACCTCCATAGCCTTTCCATATGTTTACAAGCATTTCCTCGGGAATCTCGTGGTATTCTACTTTCGGATTACCATCACCCTCATCGTAAATCTTAAGAATTAATGGTTTCTCACTCCTCCCAATTACGACAATCGCGTCAGCGTTCACGTTGAACTGGTAAGCGGCCCCACCCATTGCCGAGGCGTGGAGACCCTTGGTCAACGGGCTTCGGAAAACGGCTACGAACCTGTGAACACCGTAGAGCTTACTTCCCGCAAATAAACCCGTCCCGAGAACGAGAGCATTGCTTGGGTCGTAGACAGGCTTGCTCCATGTCTTATACCTTTCCATGTGCAGTTTCAATGCAAGAGATATGGGGCTGAACACCTCGTTTAACGGGAATTCTTCAATCCAATGTTTCCTCTCAGCAACATCAATGAATAAGGCCCTATACGTCCTTGTGAAACTCATCTACATCCCCAATTCAAGATAGCATATAACAATTATTTAAACTTAATAATAAAAACCCAAAGGAGATGTCGGCAGAAATTTACTTGATTATTTAAACTATGTCGTTTTCCTAACTTTTAAAACACCGTTTTCAAGCATCTCAACAATTATTACTTCAGTTTCTGGCGGTATAGTCTCGTCAGACACCGCCCTCCAATACTCTCCTTCAACCTTAACGAAACCTATCTCCCCAGGCTTCAACCAATCCACCGTTCTACCCTTCTTCCCGGCAGGAGTAAACTCCACTGGTTTCTTCCTCCTCACCTTTACCACCTTGTAAATCATGATTGAAAAAACGCTCGTCAAAAAGACCGTTACCACTATAATTACTGTTCTCACAGTATTAATATATTCAGGAGAGGGGGAAACCCCCGAGGGTATGTAAGCCGGGAGGAGTGCAAACCCGAAGGCTAGTAGGAGAATTCCGCTTATACCCACAATCCCGAAGCCCGGTATCACGAATAGTTCAATGGCCAATAATACAGCGCCCAGTATGATGAGAAATATTGATACGAGGTTCGCGCTAACTCCAACCGAAACCAGCCCGAGAAGGAGAAATAGAAGTGTTAAAGGAAGAACAGTAAGCTTGCCTGAGATAAGGGCAAATATTGTTCCGAGCAACCCTATTGTCACGAAAACGTTTGCCACGTAAGAGTTCATGAGGAGAGAGATCAATCGTGACCTCACACTACACGAGTACTCCTCAATCGTGTAGGGTTTCACATCTATAACGTATTCAACACCATTGACTACAACGCTACGCCCATTTATCTTGTCGAGCAATTCTTCCAGACTCGATACCTCGTAATCAGCAACATTGTATAGAATAGCCTCGGTTGAGTTGAACACGAGTGCCTGTCTAATGAAAAGCTCTACCGCAGTAATGTTTCGTCCTGCACGATGGGAATATGCTTCAGCCCTCTTTATGATCGGGTTCAACACTTTTGACTCGTTAATGTAAACTATTTCTCCTGTAACAGGATTAACGGTAATGGGTTGCATCGCCCCTATTATAGAGTATTTTTGAACGGCAAGTATGTCCGAGGGCAGGATGATCAATGTTCCAGCGCTCAATGCCTTATTACGATGGACATAGGCGATTGTTGGGACCTTGGCGTTTAACGCGGCATCCCCTATCTCGAATCCCGCGTCAAGATAGCCCCCGTACGAATCCACCCTGTAGATGAAAACCTTTCCCTGGGATTCAGCATATCTTAGAGCATCTATAAAGCATTCTTTGACTCCATCGTCAATAGTGTCCCAGGGTGCCTCGATAGTTAGCATCACGGCTGAGGAAATCCTCTCACCGGAAACAATCCTCGATGTGAAAACACTAGTTAAAATCAATACGGTTAGAATAGCCATGGAGACTGTAAAAAATAATTGAAGCCTATACCTCCTCAAGGAACCCCTCATCCTCCCTGCTTCTTCTCGAACTCTTTAATAGCCTTGTAAGATGCTATTGAAACTCCCGTGGACGAGGCGCCGGTTTCAGTAACAACTACCAGCGCCTTCTCCCTCGCAACCTCTATTAAGGTCTGAAGCTCCCTAAGCCTTAGAGCGGTTGGATGCTCCTCATAGACTCTCGCAGCCTCGCCGAGGATTTGTGAAGCCTGCCTCTCACCCTCAGCCTCTATAATCCTTGCCCTTCTCCACCTCTCTGCCTCAGCCTGCTTCGCCATCGCTCTCATCAACTCCTCGGGTAGCTCAACCGACTTGATGGTTACAGCAGATATCTTGATGCCCCATGGCATTGTCATCTCGTCGAGAATCCCCGAGATCTTCTTATTCAACTCCTCACGCCTGGACAGGAGATCGTCCAGCTCTGCCTGCCCCAGCACATCTCTCAACACGGTTTGACCCAGCAGGCTGACACTGTAATGGAAATTCGCAACCTTGGTTATCGCTGAAACCGGGTCTATCACCCTGTAGTAGATAACAGCGTCAACCTTCACGCTAACATTATCCCTTGTTATTATCTCCTGCTTGGGGACGTCGACCGTGACTAATCTAAGATCCACCTTTGCCAGGTTGTCGAAGAACGGGATGATGAGCACTATTCCAGGGCCTTTAGCACCTAGAAGCCTTCCCAGCCTGAATACGACAGCTCTTTCATACTCTCTTATGATCTTAATGCTTGACGAAAGTAGTGGAACTCCGATGAATAGTATTATCGCTAGAATTATTAGTAAGGTGAATGGATCCATTTTCCCACCGTTATATATAATTTGAATAAATCTTTATAACGATATGCTTCCCAGATTAATAATCAATGGGGATGCTGTGTGCCCATTTGGATTATGAGAGATTTCTCAAAATGCTCCTCGTGCAAGCTCTGCGAGATAGCGTGCTCCTTGAAACACGAGGGCATGGTGTGGCCCGAGGCGTCACGTATAAGGATTTACGAGTTGATACCTGGTTTACCGGTTATATCCACGTGTGTTCAATGCGACGATTACCCCTGTGTCTCCTCATGCCCGTTTCAGGCATTAAGTACTGGCGAGCATGGACAGGTACTTGTGGACGAGAACAAGTGCACTTTATGCGGAACATGTGTTTATGCATGCCCCGGTAAAATACCGAGGATTGTACGCGGGAAGCAGAGCGTGATCATATGCGACCTATGCAATGGGGAGCCGGAGTGTGTTAAAATATGCGGTGAAATGGGCTACCACGCCTTACAGTTAGTTAACAAACCAGACGGCGAGATCGTTAAAAACTACCTTATAAGTCCCGAGGATGCGTCTTTCAAGCTACTAGCTAAGGCGATTGGTGAGGAATAATGAAGGGTGTTTGGGGAAGGCTCTTAGAGGTAGACTTGACCGCCGGAACCAGCCGCTCTATCGAAATACCTGAAAAAGTCTACAGAATGTTCCTAGGGGGGAGAGGGCTCGCAACTTACTTGCTAGCCAGGGAATTCCGCGAGAAATGGAGATTCCTCGACCCATTGTCCCCGGATAACCCCCTACTATTCTTAACGGGACCGTTAACAGGCTACTACCCGGGCGTGAAGCTCAGCGTCTCAGGGAAGTCGCCGCAATCCAATAGCGTTATAGGAAGCGTCGTCTCCAGCGAGGTTGCCATCGAACTCAAGGCATCAGGGTTTGACGGGCTCGTGTTGAAAGGAGGCTGTGAAAAACCCTGCTACGTATACGTTGAAAACGGGAAAGTTGAGATACGCGATGCTTCATCAATATGGGGTCTAGGGGGTTTACAACTCATCAAGCAGTTTAACAGTCTTTTAAAAGAAGATGTTAAAGCCGATCCCAAAACCCCGTTCGTCTACATAGGTCCCGCAGGGGAGAACAAGGTTAGGACGGCGGCGGTCATGGCTAAACTAGCGCATGCAGCCGGCTACGGAGGCTACGGCGCAGTGATGGGTGCTAAAAGAGTGAAGGCTGTAGCTGTTAAAGGATATGGGAGCCTGCCCCCTGTTGATGATCCTGAATCCTTGAATACTTTATTCCGTAGCGCGCTCGGAAACATTAAGGAGAGGATGAAGAGATTCAGGCAATGGGGCACGACCGAGGGAACGTGGCACACTGGCTACTATTTGAGTAGCATGCCAGTGAAGAATTGGAGTGAAGAATGGCATAACGTGAAAGATTTCTCTCACGTTGGGTTCGAATTGGAAACATGGGTTAAGAACCCTTGGGCTGACTGGGGATGCCCAGTAGCATGTATGAAGCTGAGCATTGCAAAGTGGAAGGGAGAGGTGTTCATCACCGATAACCCTGATTACGAGATGGCGGCGTATCTCGGGAGCAACCTAGGGGTGTTCAGCCCGAGGGGAGCGGTGGTTTTGTCAAGCCTGGCGGACGAGCTCGGCCTCTGCGGGATTCAAACCGGCAACGTGATGGGTTTCGCGGTCGAGCTTTACGAGAAAGGGATCCTTACGAGGGATGAAGTAGGGTATGAGTTGAAATGGGGTAATGTAGAGTGCCTCGCTAGGCTGATGAAGGACATAGCTTATCGGAGAGGCATCGGCGAAGTGCTGGCTGAAGGAACGTTTAGGGCTGCGAGACTCCTCTCGGAGAAGAAAGGAGTAGACCTGACAAAGTATGCAATCCAGGTTAAGGGTATCGCTGTGGGAGCTCACGGTGTGAGAAGCGGTAAAGACTATCCTCAGCCGATTTCCTACGCCCTATCAGTCCAGGGCGGTGATCACACAAGTGTCGCAGGATTCCCCGTTAACTCCACTGAGTCTGAAGCCTGGTACTCGATCCTCGACAGCGGAGTTGTATGCATGTTTACGGTTTTAGACGACTCCACGCTTCTCGAATACCTAAACAAAGTGACAGGCTGGGGCTTGGATCTCGGAGAATTCTATGACATAGGGAGGAGGATAATAACCCTGCAGAGAATCCTACTCCTCATCGGAGGGCCTGATGCGGACTGGAGCGTTAAGGATGACGACAACCCTCCCAGATTCTACGAGCCTCTTCCAACAGGACCCTATAAGGGAAGCGCTCTTAAGAGGGAAGAAGTGGATGAGTTGAAGAAAAAATACTATGCTGAAATGGGATGGGACGAGAAAGGCATACCCTCGGAGGAAACCTTGAGGAGACTCGGGCTTGAAGAATTCACCCCAATGTTAAACATGCTCCATTAATAGGTTTTTAAAGATGCCCCGGATCTGTGGAAAATTCTCATGGATTGATAACCGCGAAGTATGTATTCAGTATGACAAGTGTGTCAGGGTTGCAGAGGCTTTAACCGACCTCCTCAAACAAGTGGAAAAGAAGACCAGCATTGAAGCCGTGGTTGCTAGGATAGGCGGAAAACTACTCAGCATTAACGATATTATATGCGAGGACTCGATTATAACAATAGTCAGGGTTTTCAAAGGCGGCTAAGATGAATGGGGAAAACCGAAGAAGGAAGGAACGAGCAGGGATATTGGAAGCAACGGTCTCGATAGTACTCAATACATTTCTCTTCGTGGTCAAACTCTACGCTGGAATAGTCTCGAACTCTGTAGCTATATTGGCCGACGCCTTCCATACTTTATCCGATAGTTTAACGTCAGTAGTAGTATTGATAGGGGTATGGATAGGCTTCAAACCCCCTGATAAAGAGCACCCGTTCGGTCACCAGAGGGTTGAACAAATAGCTACCGTCGTCATCGCCACTATGCTAGGTATTGTAGGATACGAGTTTTTCAAGCAGAGTCTTGAGAAGCTTCTCAACCGAGAATCGCTCACGTTTTCAACCATAGCGCTTGGTGTAATGGCTTTATCAGCTGTTTCCAAGGAATTGCTTGCCAGATGGGCTGAGCGGCTGGGGGGAGAATACGATATGAGCAGTATTAAAGCTGATGCATGGCATCATAGAAGCGATGCTGTAGCCTCTTTGTTAATTATTATTGGGTTGTTGGTAGGCGACATGTACTGGTGGGTTGATGGCGTCCTAGGCCTGGCCGTGTCAGGACTGATAATTTATCTTGCGTGGTCTTTAATTAAAACTGCCTCAAACCGTCTAATAGGACGTGCGCCATCTCGCGCTGAAGAGGATGAGTTGAGAAAGATAGTTTCGTCCATAGTTCCCCAGGCAAGCGATCTGCACCATATACATGTCCACGAGTATGGAGACCACGTTGAGATAACGCTACATTTAAGGCTCGACTCGAGGATTACCCTGGAGGAAGCACACAGGATAGCAACACTGATAGAGGAAGCAGTGAAGGAAAAGCTTGGATGGGAGGCGACAATACATCTCGAGCCCGATAAAAAAGTAGACTACGAACATTCAACGGATTAAGCCAAGGGATACAGCGTAATCATATCTCACTAAAACAATCCCCGCCAAACCCTCGATAACAAGGTCTCCCTCAACAATTCTTGTCTCGCCGTAAGATACAACAACCCATTTACCAGCTGGAAGGGTGAATACTTTTGAATCGAGATCATTATTCGCGATCACCAACACCTCGTTATCATAGCCTCTGAAGAAGGATATCACCGACCCGTTTGAAGCGTAAAGAGAAATAATGCTGGTTTTAAGCGCTGGAATGTTCCTTTTAATCCACGACATTCTCGAGTAGGCTTCGTAAACCTCGGGTATTATCCTATCCCATTGGGTCGGGTACCTCTGCTCATCGTAGTAGCTGGACGACCCTAAAATGCCCCTCTCATCTCCTTGGAAAATGACCGGCATGCCCGGGACCGTGAACTGGAGGGTGATGAGAAGCTTCAGCCTCCTTATAGACTCGTTCGTTGGAGTTGAGCCAATCCTTCCTCCTCCTAGGTCTGTCAGAATTCTCGAAGTGTCGTGCGAACCTATAATGTTGAAGCCCATGCCCGCGACCCCCACAGGGATTTGGGCGTAGTAGTTGTAAAGGTCTCTGAAGACTTGATCACCGTTTTTCTTGCCCGCTGCGTATTGTAGAAGAATGTCCCTTCCGAGCGCATAGTTCATTAAGCTGTCGAAATGCCTTCCCTTAAGCCACTCAGGACTCAGGGTCCATATCTCGGCCACTATGTAGGCATCCGGGTAGCGCTCCTTGATTAGCGTCCTCAGCTCCCTGTAGAAGTTGTCAGCGTCGAGCACTTCAAGCGGGGCATCGATCCTCAACCCGTCAAAGCCGAATTCAAGCCAGTGCAAGGCTACGTTGAACAAGTACTGCTTTACCTCAGGATTGGAGTGGTTGAGCTTGGGCAGGCTACCAATACCCCACCAGCACTCGTAGGCCGTGCCGTCCCCGAGCTTGAACGGCCACTTCTTAATTATAAACCAGTTCCAGTAGGGGCTTTGCGGGCCGTTTCTGTAAACGTCCCTGAATGCCCAGAAGCCTATGCCGACGTGATTGGGGACGAAGTCGAAAATCACTTTCATGCCACGCCTGTGCGCTTCATCGAGGAGGGTTCTCAGAATGGTTTCATTTCCATACTTAGGGTCTATGAGGAAGTAATCATAGGTGTCATAGCCGTGGGCGCTACCGGAGAGGAATATTGGGTTGAAATAAATCATCTTAACGCCCAAGCTCTCCAAGTAGTCGAGTTTTGTGAGAACCCCTGCTAAATCCCCTCCGAAGTATTGGTGGCAACAGTGAAGACTCGTTATTGGATCACTCCAGCCGGAGAATATTGGTTTAGCGCCTCCCGCCAACTCATTAAGCCATAACTCGTCGGTCTCATTACCTCTGAGATCATTGGAGGGATCACCGTTATAGAATCTGTCTGGGAAAATCTGGTACCCTATGGCCTCTCTAACCCATGATACTTGTTTGAAGAAGCTTGTTGCGTTACCGTTGAAATACTTGTCTACGGGATCCTTGAATATTCTCAATCCATGAGTTCCGAAATCAATTATAAAATAGTACTGGATGGTTTCGTAGAGCGGTATCTCCCTATACCATACGATTGTGTAGTCAGTCCACAACTGCTTCTTCATCCTATAGTATTCCCTGTTCACAACTAAATACACTGAGGCATCACGCATGTTAGAGGTGAACAATCTAGCCACAAGCATTTCATCAGCTAGCGACAAATACGCTGGGTCGTCTTCAATATGGATGAAAAACCTGGTCTCGCTTGGAAAAGAAACCTGTCTGAGAGCGTTTTTCCCGCCGAAGCCGTCGTCAACATACCCTTGGGCATCCGGGTCGACCGGGAGCCCGTAGTGGTCAGTCGACATGTCTCTCACCCAAGCCCCGTTGATCAAGTATTTGTAAACCACTGTTCCAGGGAACACGCAGAATAAGGCTGTCCACGTCCCGTTGTGAAGCATGAACATGTCGTGAGGGGCCCAGCCTGTGAAGTCGCCCGCTACTGAGACCCTGTAAATTGTTTCATTCGGAAATGGTGTAAACCTGAAGTAAACAGGTGCTTTAGGGGGCTGGCATTTTAACTGCTCAATCATGAGTGAAACGTAAACGTCTTCGAAATGTTTCAACGGGGCTTGTGTAACAGTCTCCGTAGTAGTTGTAAACAAGGGAGTTGTGTTTACGTCTTGATCACGATTTAGTGTTGGAGACAGGGTAAGAATCAATGCTACAGTCAGGAGTAAACCCGCTACAATAGTTAGCTCCCGTCTTTTCATGGAAACCACTCCTTAATGCGTATTTAAATTTTAGTAATAGGTATTAAATAACAGACTTGGCTGGAGTTGAATCATTGAATGGTTGTGGTTCCGGAACAACCCGTTAGATACTTAAGGAAGCGTCCAGTTGTAACAGTACTGCTTGTGCTAGCAAACCTGGCTGTTTACTTTTACACGAGCAGGGCAAGGTCTTTCCTGCAGACGGACCCATACTTCATCTACACCTACGGATTCAACCCCTTGTTTCTTTCCACGCTTGAAGGCGTTAAGAGAATCTTTACCAGCATGTTTATTCATGCAGATCTCTTCCACATAGTATTCAACATGCTCTTCCTCTACTTATTCGGGAAGAGCGTGGAAGCCGTAACTGGATCACTAAGATTTCTCCTACTATACCTTGCAGGAGGGTTGGGCGCAGTTCTATTCCATGTCGCTTTAATCCCCGTAGGTGGCTATGAAGCCCTCGTTATACCTGCGGTAGGGGCTTCCGGAGCCATCAGCGCGGTCCTAGGAGCGTTTTTCATATTATTCCCTCATACAAGAGTATCGCTATGCATGTTCCTTTTCTTCCTCCCAATATGCCTTCCACTGCCGTCCTCAATATACTTGCTGATATGGTTCGCTGAGCAGGTCGTATATGGATACTTAAACCTCGGGGGAGTGGCTTACTTCGCGCACGCAGGAGGGTTTGTAGCAGGAATGGCGGCCACCTGGCTAATAGCTTCAGGGCCGATAAAACGGTTGAAAACCGGGTTGACGAGCCCCCTGGAGGAATACCTTCATTCAATAGGTGTCTTCCCGCGAAAATTCTACACGCTGGGAGCTGGTACCAAGGTGCTCGCAACCCTTCTCCTCCTCACACTCCTAGCCGGGTTCTACATTTCATGGGAGAGGAACAAGGAAATGACGAGCGTGTACTCGTTAAGCGTGGAAGCTGGAGGTTTGAACGACACGGTCATACTATATAAGCAGAATGATTCGTGGATCGTTTCCCAAAGCCATGTAGACACCGTAAGGTTTGTCGTTAACAGGCTCCACCCAGTAGGCCTCCTAGCCAATCCTGAGCTTGCCAACCAGTCTATCACAAATACGGCCATACCCCCGTATTTTGTCGAAATATATGGCGTTAAAACACCCGTTAACTTGTACATAGAAGTAGCCATATACGATAGCGAGGGCTTGGTTGAAGTCTTCAAGGGCAGTATGAGAAGCTACTTTGTGACAATCACCCAGACGGGGGAGGTGTTCTTAAACACTACCAGGGAGGTCCACGTATCGTTCAGTATTCAAAAAGGGCGGGTTGAAACCTTGAAATACATTGATTACTCCATCTACGCCTCCGCTGTGCTGACGGTTATAGCGATAGGAGTGGTCCTGGCTGCTGATAGGTTCAGTGTTGTAACAGATATGGTTTACGAGTAATCAAGAATTAAAACCTTTCGAGCCGGTTCAATAAATCATGGTGCGGGTAAATGAGCCAGACCCGGTACAAGACTGTTGCGTATGTTTCCACGCTCACTGCTCTAGCAGTAGTACTTCGGTTTTTCGAAATACCTTACCCACTGCTCACCTGGCTGAAGTATGATGCCTCAGGAGTCCCATTGGCAATCCTAGCATACATGGGCTGGAGCCTCCTAGCATACTCGCTCCCTGCATACTACCTTGTATCCGTCGCGCTTGGAGCAGACTTCATGGGCATGGCTATGAAAGTCATCGCCGAGGCTTCAACAATTATCCCCTTAGTCTATTTGTATAGAAGGCTTAAGACTCGGAGAAGGCTGGCAGTCTCCCTTTCAACAGGAGCGGCCGCGTTGAGCAGGGTTGTCGTGATGCACTTGTTCAACGTTCTCATAACACCTTACTGGCTGATTTACTCCTACGGAATGGATTATGAAACAGCCCTCTCATACGTATACAGCATAGTGCTCCTCATCGATGTTTTCAACTTGACTATTGCCGTGCCAGTAAGCCTGGCCGCGATATACGTGGCAGAGTACTTGTTGAAAACGGGTATACTGCATGAGCAGTGAGATAGCGGTACAACTAGAGGATTTGTGGGCAAGGTATGGTGGCGGAGAATGGATTCTGAAAGGGCTGAGCCTAAGCGTTAGCAAGGGGGAGTCTGTACTTATAGTAGGGGCCACAGGCTCCGGGAAAACCACTTTAGCAAGGATTTTAAACGGAACCGCGGGGCCCATCTACGGGGTTGAGGTGAAAGGATCCTACAAGGTCAACGGTGTAGAAGCCCTAGGGTTAGACCCTTTCATCCTCGGCTTGAAAATCCACGTTGTCTCGCAAAACCCTTACATTCACTTTTTAAACTTCATCCTTGAGCATGATTACAGGGATTACGCGAGAAAGGTCTACGGAGACAGGTTTGAGAAGCAAGTAGTTGAGAAAACTCTAACACAGTTCAACATTCGCGAGCTACGGCACCACTACTTCTTCAACCTCTCCGGAGGGCAGGCGAGGCGGGCTGCGACTGGGAAAGCCCTTATACCCAATCCTGAGATACTGGTTTTCGACGAGCCGTTCATGTGGCTGGATGATAAAGGAGTTAACGAGTTCCTCGACATGCTCAATCTTTTGAGAAAGCTTGGCAAAACCATTATCGTCTTCGAGCACCGCTTCAACAAGGTGATAAGGTTTTTCGACAGAGTGTGCGTGCTGAGAAATGGGAAGATTGAAGAAGCAGATGTACCAGCGTTGATCAAGATTGCGGCAGCAAAGACTCTTGGTTCAAACCCTGTTTACCAGTCTAACCAAGAAGGGCATGGAGAAGTAGTCTTAAGAATGGAGAACGTAACATTCGGCTACGGGGAGCCGGTGCTGAGCAACGTTAGCTTAGAGCTTAAGAGGGGCGAAGGCGTTGCTATAATAGGGTTAAACGGATCAGGTAAGACCACCCTTCTCAAACTCATCACGGGCTACTTGAAGCCCTGGAGAGGAAGAATCATAGTGAGGGGTCGCCTGATCTACATTCCACAGTTAATCCACATGTTCTACACGGAGGGGAGCCTTATGGAGGAAGCAGTAAAGCTGTGCGGGTCTGTGGATGGGGGCGAAGCTTGCGTCGACAGAGCTTTAAGAGCGCTAGTGAAGGAGGGGTTGAACCCGGATAAGCCTCCTAGCCAGTTATCGCATGGGCAAATGGTTAAGGCTGCAATTCTGCTGGCTTCAACCACGGTTAAGCCGGACTTAATCCTGCTTGATGAGCCTTTCAGCGGGCTCACATATATCGACAGGCTTAACCTTATCAAGCTACTCTCGGAAACACCCTCTGCGAAGCTGTTGACAACGAGCAGTTGGGAGTTCACCGGGCTGTTGGGCAACTGGAGGCTCATGATGCTTGAGAATGGTGGTTTAAAGCAGGCTGAACCGTTGGAGAAGCCTTTGAACGCCGTGTTCAGCGTTGAGCTCGCGAAGCTGTTAATGGGTGTTGAGGATTGATCAAGGATCTGGCAGAGCTACTGGTGACCAAGCCCCGCGCCAGGTGCTTCAGCCTAGCGGCAAGGATTATTGCGCCAGTAGTTCTTATTACAGCATCCATACTAGCCGCGGCCGTGAAGAAGGAGTCTTCCACAGTCTTTTACGCGTTTACCATCGTGTTCACGAGCAGTCTGCTCGCATACAACTCGGGGTTTGCAAAGCTGGTCAAAGGGGTTCAGCTAATCCTCTTGTTCATACTTCTAGGTTTGCTCATAAACATGTTAGCGCTCGCCACGGGGTTAACGCCTCTCAGCATTGAAAGAGTGTTAACAGGGGCCCTGAGGCTTTCAGCCATAGCTCTCACAGCCATCCTCCTGTTTCAATGGATCAGTGTTGAGGAATGGATCTCCCTTTTCTCATCAGCAGGTGCTGAGGGTTTTGCGCGAATCCTAGCCCTATCGATTATACAACTCCCCCTCAGCCTGAGGGCTTTCAGCGAGGCATTATTATCGGTTCGGATAAAATACGGCGGCAAATACTTCACGAGAATGCTCAGCCCTCTCCTACTTCACGCGATAAACACTGCGAGAAGTGTTAGCGAAACCCTTCTTATATATGGGCCGCCGGCCCCGGTTAAAGCCGAGGCTTGGCGTTGGAGAGACATAGTTTTATACGCGGGGGTTTCAGCAATAACCCTAACCCTGCTCGTCTAGGGGAGGGTTACCAGAGTCCTGTATTGAACCGGGGTATTAGTTTCCAGGACAAGTTCTAGGATCTGTCCGGAAGTAAATCCTAAGTTGCAGTCGTTATCGCTTCTCAAAGCAATCAATACCTCCCGTGTCTCGCCCGCCGGCACAGTAATAGGCAGTTCCTTCTCGACAATTATGTCGTCCTCGACAACGTATGTTTTGAAGCTACATTTTAAACCGTTCAAGTAGTAGCCGTGTATTTCAAGGTCGCCACCCCCCTTGTTCCGGATAATCAAGGATAGGTCAAACCCTCCATCTCTTTTAGTGATCACGTAAACCCTGTAATCATAGGATGGGAAGCCGCCGGTGTAGGCGAAAACGTTGCTATACCATAATCCTACCAGCAAAGCAAGTAGCGATGTCAGCGAGAGGAGCGTAACCGTTAACGCCTTATTCGTGATCCCGCCCCGTTTAGATCATTTGTCTCAGGATTATTTAAATATTGTGGAAATGGGAATAAGGTGGGCTGGGGAGTAAAAACTATTTCAACTGAATACTCTGCGGATACTCCATCCCGGTCGATGTCACAATAGTTATCTCAACCATTTGCCCGGGAGTGAAAAGAATGCCGCAGGACTCCTGGCTCCTCAGGGTAAAGTACAGGGCAACTCGCTCTCCCGGGGCAATATAGTAGTCCGTGTTCCCCGCGGGGTGTGAAGCCCTGCCCCTTGCCCCTTCAAACTCAACCATTATATCGCAAACCCTGTGGTTAACCATTACCCTGACAATGCTCGTAGGCCTCGTCCCAATATTCTTGGCGATAACGGTGACGTTCCACCCGCCCTCTACCGGGTTGCTGTAGGAGGAGATTATCTCTAAATCCCTGCTCGACTCAACACTCACCATGTTAGAAGCCCAGAGCGCGAAAGCCACGGAAACAGCTATTGCGACAGAAACCAGTATAACCGTAGCTATTAAAGGGCTTAAAGCCCGCACAGGGAGACACCTAGCCGTGGGGAGAGAAAAAAGAAACATTATGGTAGGGTGACCATTTTCGGATACTCCTTACCGCTGGCAGTGTGAAGCTTTATCTCAACCTGCTGACCTGACGAGAAGGTCCCGCTAGGCAAATTAATGGTTATTTCTCCACTTTTTCCTGGGTCAATCGAAAATGGTAAGCCTTGGAAGATTTTGATAGTTTGATTGTCTATTGGTATGCCGTTTACAAATACTTGATCAATTGTAGCTGTGCCCGTGCCCTTGTTCTCGACCCTTAATTGAATGCTCCAACCTGTACTAGTTTTGTTAGCGTATGCGTAGGTTATTTGCAGGTTTTCCACTGATGTGAATCCTCCAACTATGCCTGTCAGCCATAGTGCTACTGCTATTGAAATTGCTATTGCTACTGCCACGATTATGACTGTGGCTATAACTGGTGAGATCGCCTTCATGGGTTCTTCCACCAATATTATAATATTAGCGTGTTATGTATAAAAAGGTTTTGAGAAGATATTCCAGTTTAATCATTAATCAATGGCTCCTGGAGATTTTTGAAAGGATTGTGTTTACCTCGTCCGTGAACTCTGCCTGGTGGGCTAGGAGTATCTTGTCCCCGGGCTTTAACACTATGTTTTTAGCGAGCGGGTGTGCCATCCACTCCGTCCCGCTTTTCACGGCTAGCACCGAGCCCCCGTATTTCCGCAACCAGAGGGTTAGCTTGTCGAGCTCGACTTCTTTTTCAACCGTGATTGTTCTGAGGGTTTCACCTATGGTTTCGAAGACTTTTTTGAAAACGTCGTAGTATTCTCCAGGTGTTTCCCCTATCATCATTGTTATGTGGCTTATCGTGTTGCTGGCGTCGGCTATGTCCTCGAGCTCTTTCAACATGGTTGTCAGCCCTACATGGGTTGAGGAATCTATTCTCCCGAAGCACTCTCTCAGGGTGTTGAGGACTTGGAGGTGTTTCCAGTCAACGTAGACCTCGAGATCCTCCACCTCTTGGATGACCCCGGGGTTGGCCTCCGTGAGCGAGTAGTGTGCCAGGTCGACCATCAGCCTTGTGAACTCTTTCAGCTCGATAATCCCTTTAATCAGTTGCTCCGCCTCCCTGTTCTCAAGCGGCTTCTCCGCGATCTCCACGCCCTTATCCCTGAAAAACCTGTAAACATTTTCTTTGAAGCCTCTCAAGTAGATCCTGCTCCCCCTTGAAATCTTCTCACGCAACCCCGGCGCGATCCTCCATTCCCCGTTCTTCGCCACGAGAATAACGTCTAGCGGGTACTTATCGGTGATATCCATCACCTTGACATCCTCGGCGAGAGTGTAAGGGGCTATGACCTCGCCCTCGGTGTAGTAGAGAATATTTTCGTAGCTGACCAGTACATCGTAGCCTGTTAGAAGCATGTACACTATATCCTTCACCGAGTCCACGATAGTGTCCATTGACGATGCATAGTAGTGTGCGAGGAGGACTGCGAAACCGCCCTCCCTACTTCTCCCGTAGGCTAGGCTCGTGTGAAGGATAAACTGGCCGAGTAGCTCGTCGATGCTCTTGTTTATCTCGAGGACTAGCTTGGCAGTGTCGTTGTCACGGGCGAAGTAAGAGTAGAACGCAAGGTCGAGGGCTATGTCTGACTGTAGCCAGATGTTGTTTAAAACCTCTCTAACCGGCATCGCCTTGTAGGTGATCTTAACGGGTTTCTCATGCAACATTCTATGAATGTCAGGCGGGATTCGCTGGCTCAACAGGGATTCCTCAAACACTTCTATTACTATGGTTTAATGGTTTTTAAACCCTTACAGAGGTGTAAAGAAGGAGATATATACGTGTTACGATTAATTATTAGTGATGAACATGGAGGAGCGTTGATAAGAAGCCATGGGCGATAGGGTTGCTGAACAAGAGGGTGAACCGGCTGTTAATATCCATGGGGGCACTGGGCGTTGGCGAAGTACTGGCAGGCCTCAGTCTCCAGACAAGCGTTGAAATCCTTACACTGTACCCTGTCTTCTTAATGCTGATCCCCGGCTTAATGGATCTCCGGGGAGACGTGTACGGAGCCTTCGGCTACAGGCTTACAACAGCCCTTCACATCGGTGAAACCGAGCCAAGGATTCTCTCAAAGTATAATCTCTACAATGTTTTAATCAGCTACTCCGTCACTATAATTGCATCAATAATAATAGCGCTACTAGCCTACATTATCTCGGCTTCACTAGGCCTTTCATCCCCGGACCTCCTCACACTCCTATTCATATCCCTGGCCTCTAGCACAATAGTATACCTCGTCCTGACCCCGGTAACCACTTTTTCGATAATACTTCTGTTTAAAACGGGGAGGGATCCTACGGATTTCGTCGCAACGATCGTCACAGGCGTTGGAGATGCGCTAACCCCTTTCACATTCATCACTGTTTCAAGCCTTTTCCAAGCACTCTCACCTTCCTCGGAGGCCATTATTGTTGCTTTACTAAGCAGTGTCGCTATTGTCTCCGTGCTTATAGTATGGAGGGCTGGAGGGTTGAGAACCCTGTTGGAGAACACGGCATCGTCTGTCGCAGCATCATTCGGCAGTAGCCTGGGAGGACTGTCCCTTGCAACAAGGACAGCAATACTTGCGAGGCTACCGTTAATCCTTGGCTCGTTGCCAGCTTTCAACGCTTTAATAGGTGCTGCAATGGGCGTCCTCGGGAACTCTTTAAACGTGAAGCTCCACCTTGGAGTTGAAAACTCTTTGCGCGAATACGTTGATGATTCGAAAACAATAGCCATCGCGACCTTCGTAGCAGTATTAGTGAGCATGCTAATTGTTTCTGGACTAACCTTGACAAGCATTCAAAGCGTCGGAATAAGTGTTCTCATAATAGGGTTGTCATTCCCAGTACTCTTCCTCATCTCCTCCCTGCTCACTTTCTACTTGACCCAGGTTTCTTTTAAAATGGGCTGGAACCCTGACAACCTTGTGTTTCCGTTAATGACCACTTTCGTGGATCTAAACGGACCACTCATAGTGTCAAGCGTTGCGGGCTTCTTTGTTTAAAAAAGAAGACTAGGTGGTGAGCTCCTTTAAAAGCTCTCCTATACGTCTAATACCCTCATCGATAAGGTCTGTCTTAGCCATTGAGAAGTTGAGCCTAACGACACTCCTCCCTGACTCATCAGTGTAGAACGGCGTGGCAGGGATTGCTGCGACATCGTACTTTTCTAGAAGGATTTCCGTGAACTGTGCCGCCTCTATGTTTCTAGGCAACCATATCAGCACGAACATTCCAGCCACTGGACGCGTGTACTTAATCCCCGGCAAGTACTTCTCTATGGCGTTGATCATTAGATCCCGTTTCAACCTGTAGGTTTCAATAGCCCTTTCCTTCACATGCTTGAAAACCTTGTTTCTCAACACCTCTAGCACTAAGTATTGCATTGGAACCGGGGGACACATGTCCATGGGCCCCTTGGCCATCTTAGCTTTCTCAACAATCTCCAGCGGCCCTTCCAGCCAGCCAATTCTCAATCCTGTTCCGAGGACTTTGCTAAAGGAGCCTACATAGATAACTCTGCCCTCCTTATCCATAGATCTTAGTGTTTTAACCTCTATAGGCTCGTACAATAGGTGGTTGTAAGCCGTGTCCTCCACTACGAGTATATCGTACTTGCTCGCGATCTCCAGGACGTGCTTCCTCCTCTCCGGAGCCAGAGTCAGGCCGGAGGGGTTCTGCCCTGTCGGGATAGTGTAGAGTAGTTTAACCCTTTTCCCCTCCTTACTTAGCTTTGAAAGAGTCTTGTCCAACTCTTCCGGTATCAGCCCATGATCATCCATGGGTATTCCCTTAATCTGAACCCCATAGTGCTTCCAGACGAGGAGCGTGTTAACGTAAGATGGGTTCTCGGTCAAAACCATATCTCCCGGATCCAGGAGTAGCCTCCCTATAAGATCGATGGCCTGGGAGCCTCCGAGGGTTACAACGATGTTCTCGGGGTTTGTGCTGACCCCTTCAAATTCCTTCATGAATCCTGCTATCTCATTCTTCAAGTCTATAACTCCGTCAGCAGGGGAGTAGTTGCCTATTATCCTTACTTTTTTGAAAAGCTCTGAAGACAGCTCGGCGTAGAGCTCCCGGGGTATCACATCGGGATCCGGCTCTCCCGCCGCAAAGGATATGACTTGCCGGGTTTTTGATTTAACCGCGATCTTGCTTACCATCTCCCTTATAGGGCTAGGCTCTATAAGGTTAGCCCTGCTACTTAAGAATTTATAGTAATCCGGTCTAGACATGATTGTTCACACTTGAAAATATGATATCAACAAATATATAAGTAGTTCTAATCCTGTGGAGCAAGCCTTACCTGGCCTTGACGACCGAGCTTTCTTCCACTGTAAACTTGTCCTTAGCGATGTGAAGAATGAAGCCTGAGCCTGGCTTCGGCTCATCGTCGGGGAAGACCTCGTCATTGTAAGAGTACGCTACCACCTCTCCTATGAAAAGCGTGTGATCCCCGTAGTCATGCATACCTATAACCTTGCATTCTAGATTAGCAACTGCTTCTTTTATCAATGGAACGCTCACGGCTACGGGCTTCTCGAATGTAACCCTTGCCTCGGATAGTTTACCCGGCCCACTCCTCGAGCCGAAGAGCCAGACGTCTCTAAGGATTTCAACGGTTGGAACGCTCACCACGAACTCTTTATACCTTGTTATAAGCTTGTGAGTATACCTCTTAGGGGATATAGAGACAGCTATGATGAAGGGGTCTGCGGAAACCATGGTGACCCAGTCGGCCGCCATAACATTTACTTCTCCGCCAATCCTGCCTGAAACTATTAGATAAGTCCGCATAGGGTACAGAAGCCTTTTCATGCAAACCCCTTAACAGCTAAGCTTATTGAAAATAAAACTATTTCGCTTAGTAAAACCCCATTCTAAAGAAGGATTCAAGCTAGGCAAGCCAGGTCAGGATGATAAGCTTCAAGTACTCGCCGGCCACCTGGCAGGCATCAACACTTTCTTCTAAATCCTTGTTCAAATCATGTATGAGGATAGACATGGTGACTGGCCTCAACTTGTCTGCTAAGGTTAGAAGCAATCCTCTGTTCGCAAGATCGACTTGATCAGCTCTTTCCTCATACTTGTTGATCAACTTTATATCCTCAAGAGCTTTCGCATTATCCCCCTCCATGGTTTTCTTAGCGGCCGATATTAGTTGGTGGAGAGCTGTTATAGATAGCTTGCTCAACTCTATAATTCCGTTACGAATCTCCGCTGGAATCTCCAGTATTGGGAGAATGGTAAGCTCCCTCGCAGCCTCCTTGATATGATCTCCTATGGCGTCAGCCTTGATGACAAAGTTTAACAAGTCTTCTTTAAGAGAAGCCTCCAGCCTCGAGGAGACAATCAATTCTTCGAGCCTAGTCCTGAGGTCTTTCCCCTTCTCCTCAAGCTTCAATACTTCAGCAAGCTGTACCCTTGCCTCTCCAACCCTCATTGTGTTGAGCAAATCCAAGGAGCTACTGAAAGCTTTGGCTATTTTTTCAAGGTTGCTTAGAAAGTCTATCAACGTCTCAATGGCTTCGGCACTTAAAATGTCGGAAAGCCGTATACTCAACCCCTCCAATAACCTTTATCCATGGATGTCTTAAAATAATTTAAGAGTCAAGATTAATTACGTTCCAACTATAATTTTCTAGCAGTGAGAGCCATGTCGTCTAAAATCACGCTTCCAAAACCCAATAATGAGACTTGTCTAGGGAGACTTTTGAAAAAGAGAAGGAGTGTTCGAAGCTACAAGGAATCATCCTTAACCCTCCAGGAATTGTCAAGCCTTTTATGGTTCACCTATGGATGTGTTGAACCAGACTGTGAAAGAAGGACATCGCCGTCCGCGGGTGCAACATACCCTTTCGAAATATACGTCTCGGTTAGAAACAACGGGGTTGAGGGTGTGGAGCCCGGGATATACCATTACGATGCCGAGAGGAACGAACTGGTAGAGGTTTTGAAAGGAGATTTCTCCAGACAGCTCGCGAAAGCCTGCTTGGGACAGAGATGGGTTTTGAACGCTCCTGTTAACATAATACTTGTGGCTGTTGCCGAAAGAACCACGGGGTACTACGGCGAAAGAGGGTGGCGGTACATTTTCAACGAGGCCGGTCATATTGGTCAAAACATCTATCTCGCATCAGTTGAAATGGGCTTGGGAACTGTTGCTGTGGGAGCGTTTAACGATGACCAGGTTTCCAAACTATTAAATCTGCCCGAGGGATACGAGCCCGTCTACGTGTTCCCCGTTGGAAGGGTGAAGTAGGATTTATGGCTTCTCGGATTTGCTCACAATTATTTTTTCAGGCATCGTAACAGTTATGGTTGCGTAGCGCCTCCTATGGTATAGTTTAACGCTTCGAACGTAAACAACGTAATCAGGGTGTGTAAGGGACACTTGGCGGTCGATTTTCTCCGCAATAACTCTTATAGCATCCATGCTGTGCGCCGGCATCCTGGTCTCCCTCCAGTAAAGACGACCGTGCAAGGTAACCCGGTAGGTCTTATCCGGTGGAATCCTGGCTAGTGCTAGCTCGCTCGCTTTTTCAGCAACATCCTCCACATACGGGTCTACGATCGTGTCGATAGGTATTACCCTGTAGACCATTGGGGCTTCATTAACTATGCTTCTCAGATTTTCAATTGCTTGATAAGGGTCTGGCACTTTAATCAGAATAACGCAAGGGCCCTTGTCAATCACCTGGTAATCCTTGATAAGAGAGCGAAGACTCCCGATCACAAACCTGTAGTTGTCAAGCCCTGGCTCATGAGTTATCATTAAGTTGAAGCTCAAACCTTAAACCCCCGTTTTATCTGATACAGTTATTAGCAAGTCTCATTAAATACTCTTCTTTGAAAGAGTGGGGGAAATGATTGGGAGGTTGTCTAAAAACAAGATTATCATTCAAGAGGCTTGGACCCAGTACGATATAAGAGATATTCTTGACGATATTAACCCGATACTAGTGTCGAAAGGGTATTCTCCAACCTACTTCTTCGAGGGGACGCCTGTTCTAGGGGTTGGCGGATTCAGCGTTATCATCAAGCTCGCCAAGGACTTAACAGATGCTGATTACCGGGTTATCAAGAGGATTTTACTTCTTAGAAATATAAAAATAGTGGAGGAAGATAAGCTTGAAGCTTGAGGAATTATTTGGTAGGATTATACAGGAGCTCAACAAGGGGAACCCTGTAGCAATAGCAACGATTATTGGCAAAGAGGGGAGCGGTCCGCGGGAAATAGGTGCATCTATGGTTATAACAGTTGATGGAGAGAGAATAGGGACTATCGGGGGCGGGGAGCTGGAAGCCATCATAATGAGGAATGCGCTCGAGGCGATTGAGAAGGGGGAACCCAGGAAGATAAAGCTCGCCTTGAGGAGAGAAAATATTCCAAGCGATGCGCAACCCACTGGCATGCTGTGCGGGGGAGTCGTAGAGGTATTCATAAATGTGTTAAAGCCCCAGCCAAGAGTAGTCATAATAGGTGCTGGACACCTGGGCAAACCTATCGCTGAAATAGGAAACCTGCTTGGTTTTCGAACAGTAATCATGGATAGGAGTGAGGAGCTCGCAAATCCTATGAGATACCCGTTCGCGGAGCAGGTTTTCGCAGGGGACTTCTTGTCCGAGCTTGAAAAGATACGTTTAGGCCCCAACGATATAGCGGTTATCGTGTATGGTGAGGTTGAAACAGACTATCAGTCTTTGAAAAAGATTCTCCAATACAATCCTAGCAGACACGTGTGGGTTCTGTGTAGCAGGCATAGAGCCAGGTGGATGGTTGAAAGGCTCCGTGAGGAAGGGGTTGACGTGGAGAAGCTTAAATTCTTCATCCACATGCCCGCCGGCCTGGATATTAAAAGCGCTACCCCTGAGGAAATAGCCGTGAGTATTTGGTCTGAAATAATCTGCGTGCTAAAGAATTGTGAAATACCTGTTAAAACACTCAGTATTTTCAAGGAAGTGTAAGAGGACGTGATAGTAAAGCTTAAAAACCCTCTCTCGCTGAGACCAGTGTTTTAAATGGCTTCACAAGGGGATTTTACCAACGGGGTTTAATTGAGCTACGGAGAAGCATACTCGGCACCAACATCTGTTAGTGTCGTGAATTTCGCTGAAGATGAAATTAAAAACTTGGCAGGGGAGTTGTCAGAGTATTTATCGGTTTACAGCGTAATAGAAGATGAGCAAGTTTACGCGAAAATCCTGAAGCTAGTTAACAGGTTCCTAGAAATCGTTTCGCCAATCACATATTATCCTGAAATAGCTTCAGCGGTATTTAGCAAGATAGAGCTTAGGCTGTGGGAGGTTGAAATACCGGGAACACTTGTTGAAGAACTTTTCCTCAATACTTATAGATTGAAGCAAGCGATTTTAGCAGGTAGAAGCGAGGAGGCCTCGGTAATTGGAAAAGCCTTGGCGGTGGTTCTAACAGACTTGTACACCCGGGTTGAAGCAGATGAGTTAATCAACCTCGTCAGCCGGTTGGAGGAGCAATCAGCATCTACCGAGGGGCTCGAGAAAATTCTGACGCTCTCCGTTTTAACGTTAATCGCCGCTACCAATCCGTAACCTATCTTACCTCTATGATTTTTAACGCGCTCAAGCGCCCGAGCCTGGTGACAGAAAAGTATTTAGTGGATACTTTTTTGAGGCTTGGATTCTCGCCCAATATCATTACCGAGTACAGGTTGGCCCCTGCTCTTTTCAAGTTGTAAGACACGTGTTGCTCAGCAATCCTGTCAACACCATCTGTTATGAGGATAATGTCGGATGTTTCGCCCGACGCACCGGTTCTTATATCGGTTGATGCAGTTATGAGCGCCCTTGAAATATCGGTTCCACCGCTCCCCTTCACCCTCGCAATATAGTTCATTAACTCAACCACTTCTCTAGCCTTAGGCCTCCTGCCAACCTTTATCAACGGGTAGGGCTGGCTGTCGAAAAACCTAACGTAGAATTCACGGTGCTCCCTAACTGCTCTAATATACAGCCCCAACGCGACAGCCTTGGCCCAGGTTATTTTAACACCATCCATGCTCCCGCTGTTGTGAACTAAAACACCGTTCGCCGTGAAAAAGTGATCCTTCCCAAGCCTTATGTCGAATACTTTCTCCACACCCAGCATCATCTTCTCTAGGAGCCTGACCGGTTTGAAACCACTCTTCCTATGGTCGTATGCGTACAGGTGTTCACCCGGTTGAATCTCGGAAGCCTGCTTTAATATGGTTGAAGAGTTTTTGAAAACAGGGATTACGTGGTTTCCACTGGCCTTCAAAACTCCTGCTTCCGTTTTCAACCCGTAAACCGGCTTAACATCCTCAACAATCTCGACAACCTCGGCGCTTGAGACAACGGGAACCCCCTTACTGCTGATTTTTGCCGAAACCACCTCATCTCCCACCCGTATCTCCCTCAGTTTTTTCAACCGGCCGTTAGAAAGCTCGACCAGGCTGTCCCCGTCCAAGCACTTGTCAAGCAATACGTAAATAGGGCCAAGGCTCTCCTCAACTCTTTTCTCGTAGAGAAGTAGCCTAGATGAGAGGAATCTTAAGTAGAAGAGTTCGTCTGGAAGAATCCTCGAAGAAGGGGTGAGCCTCTCTATGTCCCTGCCAAGCTCGTAACCGCCTATCTCTCCGTGCTTATGCCTCTCGCTCTTCCTTCTCAACCCGATCTCCCAAGGTTTTAAACCCTCAATCAGCTCAAGAATCCGTCTCACATCCGCGGTCCTGGCTAGCCTAAGGAGCTCGGGACCGTATTCTTCGAATGATAACTGGCTAATGCTACCTGGCTCCAACCCCTCCATAACAGACTTCAATCTCCTCACGTGCTCAACGTCCATCATCGTGTTGACAATAGCCTTCTCCACGATCCTCCTAACTTCAGAAGCATCCCTAGACTCCTCGCTAGTCTCCGTGGATCGAGAATGCCTCGACCTTTGAGCCTCCTCCAGCGATTCGTACTCTGAAAGGAAAACACTAGCGGCCAAGCCGCTCATAAACGGGTCGATAAGCGTCTTTCCTTTAATAGAGTGTAGACTTGGTGATTTAATCAAGTATTTTACAACTTGGTAATTCCGGTTAGACGGGTCGGCATCCTCGCTTAGTATGGGGAATGGAAGATAGAAGACGTAGAATGTGTCGATGGCCAGGTCTAGAGGGATTTTCTCTCCCTTGCCTCCGAGAAAATCTATAATTCTCTTTATTCTTTCCCCTCTGTAAATTGTCAGGGGATTTTGATAATCAATACCTTTTAACACGCCGCGTACTTGCTCCTCCATCTTCAATCAGCTACATTATTAGCTTCTTCTTGATCAAATCGATTACGTCGTTTACCTCGGCCAAGACATCCATAGCTCTCTTCCTCACTTCTTCGTCGCTGGACTCTGACGCTAGTTTCCTAACTTTTTCCTTAACCGTTTCAAAGCTTCTTAAGTAATCCAGGAGCCTCGGATCCAGCTCGGGCGTGCTGGAGATAAAGGTTTTGGCCTCCTTAACGTTCGCCTCTATC
>Ga0272449_1001455_pt1 | contig 24232 bp, 32 predicted proteins | sample YNPCB0241_FD_198679 | JGI IMG/M metagenome (GOLD analysis project Ga0272449, IMG submission 198679) | Hot spring sediment microbial communities from Yellowstone National Park, WY, United States - YNP-CB-024-1 | ecosystem: Environmental > Aquatic > Thermal springs > Hot (42-90C) > Sediment... | reverse complement strand
CGGGCCTCGGCGGCGGGACCATAGGCGCCCTGCAGGCCTTGGTGGCGGATCTCTCGCCGCCCGAGCGCAGGGCCTCCTCCATGGCTCTTTTCGGCATGGCGTTCGGCGCAGGCTTCGTCCTAGGCCCAGTGCTCGGCGGAGTCGCCGGCAACATAGCGCCGAGGTTGCCGTTTCTCCTGGCCGCAACCATGTCTGTCGCGGCTACGGCGGTCGTCACGCGGATCCCCGTCGTGAGGGGGCGGGTTCAGTGGACGTTTAAGCTGGAGCTCGGGCTTCTGTCGGTGGCTGTGCTTCTTCTCAACTTTTCCTTCTCCATGTTTGAAGGCCTCGTGTCGTATTACGGCGCAGACGTCTTCCGGATGACGCCCAGCCAGATAGGGGTCTTGATGCTAGTGGTGGGGGTCGCCACGGCGGCGGGGCAGATGGCCGTGAGGTGGCTGGAGGGCAGGCTGGCGTCGGGCACTGCGGCGGCCGTGGGCGTAGCGATCACTGGCATCGGCCTTGCTCTGCTGGCCGCCGGGGAGCTTCCGCTACTTTACCTAGGGGCCGCTCTTGCCTCGGTTGGCCAGCTCATTGCCGCCTCCAACTTATTCGCCATAGCGTCTTCAATAGGCGGCGCCAGGGGGACGAGCTTCGGCATTTTACAATCGGCGGGGTCTCTGGGCAGACTCGTAGGCCCTGCCGTGGCAGGTCTCATATACACACATTTGGGGCCTCCCTACGTCTTCCTCACGTCGGCCTTGGTTGCGCTGTCTATAGTCCCCATAGCCCTTAGGCACCTGGCCACGCACCAGTAGATTTCTTCGGCTGTCTCTACCCGGTCGTCTGCCGCTTCTTCTGTAAGTTGCCTTGTCCATGGGTGGTGGAGCTTGCCGTCTGGGCGTTCCCGGTCTCCCAGCAGGGCCATGGTGAAGAAGATAAAGGCCACGTAATGGACCAGGAGATCCAGCGGGATGTCCCGACGTCGCGAAGATCCACGCAACTGCTACGGCTGGGAAGACAAGCGGCGTGTGTCCGAGGGATTTATAGAGGTGGTCGCCGACTGCGTCGAGGGTCAGCAGATGGGGGTCGGCCTGCACGACACCGCTGAGGCGGGCCGCGACGAGGAGGTCGCGAGGAGCGACACGGCGACGGCAACCTCCGACACCGGGAAGTAGAGCGATATAAACGTCGACACGACTTCGTACACGAGCGCTAGAGCTGTCCACGCAGAGATCCCGCGCATATGAGAAGCCCCGCGTAGGCGCCGCCAGGACTATGTGGGCGCCTAGGGAGGACTCCGCCGAGGCTGAAAATTCTCCCGCCCAGGGATCAGTTGTGAAATTGGCTAGCAATACACCACATTATGGCTTCTCGCCGTGTCTGATCACATGAGTCGTTGATAAACTTCCACTTTTCCTAATCCGGCGCTATTACGCCGAGGTCCTCGGCAAGCTTGCCGTCAATAAGCGCCTCTGACTCAACGGCCGAAATCGCGATGTCGGCAGAGGGCCCGCCTCTCTGTTACCTGCATAATCCACAGCCTCTCACATGTGGAAGACTCTCACAGAGCTTACTTCGACCAGAGACAGGTGGCGGGGATAAGGCGAGAGGTGGCCGGCGGGATCAGCAGGTGTGTTGACTCTGCCCAAGCCCGCTGTTAGCCACGGCGGAGGTCTCGAAGACGCGGCCCTCCGGCTTAGGTCAGATCCTCAGCCATGCCCTCGCTGCCGCGTCCGCGACGAAGAGGTGCATGGCCTATCTTCCCTCTCTCAGCTCATATATGTAGCCGGCTTCCCCGCGGCGCAGGCCCCTCGCGTATCGGACAACTGTTTTATTGATGATTCTGTTTTCGGCCGTGCAGGCTATTGACGTGTGGAAGCGGTACTCCTCGGGGTGGATCCTCAGAGGCGTTTCTCTCGACGTGAAGAGCGTCGTCGTGATATACGGCGCCAACGGCTCAGGCAAGACCACGCTCGTCAAGATACTGGCGGGCCTCGTCCCGCCCACCCGCGGCGAGGTGAGGCGGCCGGGCCGGGTCGGCGTGGCGCTCCAGCAGCCCATGATGCATCCAGACCTCACCGTGGAGGAGAACTTGAAGTTCTACGCCGGGGCGCTTAAGGCGGACTACAGAGAGGTTGTGGAGCTCTTCGGCTTGGAGAAGTATCTCAACGACAAGTTTTCTCATCTAAGCTACGGCTGGAGGCGCCGCGCCGACCTCGCCAGGGCCCTCCTCGGGGGGCCCGAGACTCTTCTCTTGGACGAGCCCATGCTGGGTCTCGCGCGGAGGGAAGACGCGCCGTGGCTGAGGTCGTGCGCAGATTCAAAGGGCCCGCCGTGGTCACCGCATCGTCTATGTGCGACTACGTGAAGGTGGGAGCGGAGGCGTGGTTTGAGTTGAGAGAAGGCACGCTGCGCCCCACCGCGCCGACATGCGGCCCTACTTAGAGAGAGGTTAAGCTCTTGGCGAGGAGCTGGGAGACGCCTCTTGAACCTAGCCGCGGCCTTTGCCTTCCTCTTCGCGGGGCAGGCGGCCCTCTCCCTTTACATGTACACAGGCGCCGCGCTATACGTTGGCGACATACCCCTAGACCACCTCCTCCACTTCGCAACCTTCGTCTTCTTCACCGCGGCCCTTCTTGAGGGCCGGCCCTAAAGATATAAAAACAGCTAATAACCGCCACATATGAAGGACTATCTAATTCTTTTGAAGCCCAGGATCATCTGGTTGCTAACACTGGCTTCTGTGGCGGGGTACGTATACGCCTCAGGCCGCAACCCCGACCCCGGCGTATTAGCGGCTTTGTTGCTGACGGGCGTCTTATCCACAGGGGGAGCAGCCGCCTTCAACCACTACTGGGAAAGAGACATAGACGCGTTGATGACTAGAACGGCCAGCCGCCCCCTGCCGGCGGGCAGGATAAAGCCGAGAAACGCGCTGGCGCTTTTCCTAGCCCTATCGGCGGCTGGGCTTGCCCTCGCGTTTACGCTCCTGGGCCCGCTACCCGCGGCCATGGTTGCCTTGGGCTGGTTTGCATACGCCGTTGTGTACACTGTGTTGCTGAAGAGGAGGAGCTGGCTAAACGTGTTGCTAGGCGGCGTGGCCGGCAACGCCGCCTTCCTCACAGGCTACGTGGCGGCGAAGCCGCTTGACGCGACGGGCATCCTGCTCTCCTTCGTAGTCTATTTATGGATACCTGCCCACATCTGGTCCCTGGCCTACGCCAGACGCGACGACTACAGAAAAGCGGGGGTCCCCATGTTGCCCGTTGTAGTGTCTGAGAAGACGGCTCTGGCGGTAATAGCGGTCTTGAACATAGCGGCTGCGGTCTACATGGCGGCCCTCGCCGTGGCTCTAGGCGGCACGTACCTAGTCGCCGTGGTCGCCCTCCTCGTGGCCGCCGCGATCTACACCTCGGCCAAGGCGTTGAGGGCAAGGGACGAGAGGTCCTTCTGGTTGATGTTTAAGGCGTCTAGCCCCATACTCGCCGTATTCCTCATATTGCTCATGGTGGCCCCATGAGGACGTTCTTGCCGGTGGCCGCCATCGCGGCCGCGTTGGCAGTTCTGCCCTTCTTCCAGCCGCCGGTAGCTGTCAGCAGGGCGTACGTGGAGGTTGTGCCGCCCGACCTCGCTATAGTCGGCTCACCTTCGCCAACTGGGGCCTCGGAGAGGTCTGCATAACGGGGGTTGAAGCCCCGGCCGGCTTAAGCGCCGAGCTCCACGTAACGAGTTCAACGGGACCCTGGCCGTCATGAAGACCGCGGAACGCGTATACGCCGACCCCTTCTCCACGGCGAAGTTCGGGTCGCTTGTCCACCACATAATGCCTGTGGAAGACGTCGCCCAGATAGGCGACGAGATAGGGCCTCAGCTCGCCCTCTCAGACGGGAGGAGGATCCCGGTGATAGCCGCGGAGGGCACAGACGGCGTCCACATACACGGGCAATAAAGTAGGCCGGGACAACGCTTCACGTAGCCGATAACGACCTCGTATTACAGCACAGGTATGGTCAATGTCTAGGTTTAAAGCTCAAGAAGCTGACGCGGGAGCTCGGGATCCCCGTGGCGATGTTGCAGTACTGGCTGAGCAAGTTTCTGGAAGTGGGCGAGCTCTACCTATTGAGGCTAGCGTAGCGGCCGAAGTATTTCCGCCGCACTGCCCCAAAGGAAGAGGCTTGGGTGATATACGCCGTGAGGAAGGTCCGCCTCAGCCCGGCTGGCAACAGACATAAGGCCGGAGGTCTAAGAGCCGTGGCAGAGGCGTACCCATGCGTCAGACGGGACCTGATAGACGCCTTCATAAGCCTCTTCATCCATTTGTAGCATGTAGAGGGAGGAGAATCTCTACAGGCTTCTCGGCGGCATGCCGCGGCCCAACTGGCGCGGAGGAGGGATGGAAGGAATGCACAGCCACGGAAGCTAAATCCTAGTACCTGAAAGGCTTTCTCTCTGTAGTTCATGGGTAAACAGATCTGGCTTGGGTCAGTTGGCGGTGGCGCATCTGCGCCAAGCGGTGGCAGAAATCTATTTCGATAGAGGGACGTCGCTGACGGGTGGCGCAAGTCTGGCAGTAGGCGCCGCCTGGGAAACTTCGCCGGGCGGCTGGAACGCTGAGTTTCCCTGTAGACACAATAAAGGGACTTGCGGTAAACGAGGTCAGAGCAACATTAGAGAGATGTGTATCTGGCACGTGTAAGTTGAGACGTGCAGGTTGCCGAACTACAGATTCGACAAGTGGGAAGTGGGCGAAGCCGCCGGGGCTGGCCGTTGAAGAAGGGCATCATGGTCTACGTCGATTAGCTTGTGGCTATGATGCTCGGCATAAGGGGGGTCAACTACGCCCGGCGTCTCCTCGCTATCGGCGAAGACGCCGGCCTAGCGCTCATGTTTTGTAGGCTTCCTCACCACAACCTCGACGCAGTCTGGCCCCTCGCTGGCGGACACCACCTCCAGCCCGAGAAGCCCGGCCGCGTTTTTGATATCCGCAAGGACGTAGCGCCATTTGCTGACCACCACGGCGCTTTCGCCTGGGGAGATCTCCGCCGCCAGTCTAGACAGCACCATCCCGAGCTCGGGACAAGGCCCCTTGACTTCATACCGCCGCACGTATAAAACAACTCATGTATTTATATAGTGTGGCCCCAGCTTCTCCTGGACATCTACCGTATAATCGAGACGTTGTTGTCGTCGGCTTACTCTGGATTGACGTATCAGCGGGTGGCCGCGGGGATTCTGTCGGCCATGTTGTTCTTGGCGGCGCTGGTCTCCATAGGCTACTACATGGAGCTCCAGAAGAGGGGCGAGGGCCATGAATAGGGCAGACCTCCTCATCTACATAGCCGCCGTCGTGACGGTGGGCATAGCTCTGCTGAAAGTCGCGAGCTCGAACCAATAGTGAGGATCAGAACGCCATATGAAGCTCCTGAGTCGTCTACTTCAAGTATCTGCGGCGCAGGTTCAGGGAACTGCTTGGTGAAATTTACCGACGATATAAGTGTGATATGCCTAAGCAGAGATAGACCAGGAACGCCGCCTGCAGGTTGCTGTGGAGGCCCCCAGCCGCGGCTATCTGCTCATTGCACGACGGCCTACGGCGTCTAATCTTCCGACGGCAGAGTAGAGATGTGGCTAGTCGCGAGCAGACTGCGGTGGACGGCTAATACTTGTCACGCCTGTAGGTGTCGTGCGCTGAAGCCGATGGGCGTAGTTTTCTCGGCAGTCGCGCCTTAGGGGCGGAGCTTCCGCTCTTGTAATGTCGGCTCCTCCTGGGGTTCTGGTTATGGAGGTGATATTGTGCGTCGCCGACGTCTCTTGTGTTAACGTAGTTAAAGCAATAAGTGGTATATTCGGAAACTTTTCGCCTATGTTTTTCAGAAGTCGTTTTAGATTCTTTTACATTGTTAATGCTTAAATGGTAATAACTCACAGTGTTCATGGATTACACCCCCTTGATATACGGCTTCGTGGCGGGTATTACGGTCTTTGTAGGCGTGGCGCTGCTGTATATGTTTAGGGGGCGGGTTTCGCAGACGGCTTTGGGTGCGTTGCAGGCTTTTGCAGGAGGCATCCTTGCCTACATTGCGCTGGAGATTGGGGCTGAGGTTGCTGAGTATGTGGAGAGCTTGGCGAAGTGGGAGACCTTTGGGCTGTTTTTGCGGGACGCTGTGCTCACCACGGCGGTGTTTGCCGGCGTCTTCCTGTTGCTTTCGTGGGTCGAGAGGCGGGCGACGGCGAGAGGCATGCCGCAGTCCCTCCTTACGGCGTTTATAGTGGCTTTGGCCTACGGCGTCCACAACGTGGGGGAGGGCTTCGCGATCGCCGGCGCCCTGCTTTCTGGGGCCGTGGCTAATGCGCTTCTCTTCACCGTGGGATTCGCCGTGCACAACGCCACCGAGGGCTTCGGCATAGCCGCCCCGTTGCTTGGGGATAGGAGGGCCCGCGTCGACCTCAAGATGCTTGTGGGTCTGTCTCTCCTGGCTGGTCTGCCCGTTGTGCCGGGCGCCGCCGTGTACTACCTTGGCATGTATAGTGAGACTTTTCTCGCCGTGTTGGGCACCGCCGCCGAGGCCTCGCTTGTCTACGCCCTACTGCACGTGAACCTCAGCGCCATGTCTAAACTAGGCGGCGTGTCGAGCTCCCGCTTCTGGCTGGCTCTGACCGCCGGCGTAGCCGCGGCCTTCGCCACAGAAAGCGCGTTGTTGCTGTCCGGGCTTTAGTCCCTGAGGTTCAGCCGAATTTTCCTTTTCGCCGCCTTGAGCTCAGCACGAATCGTGCAGTGTCCGTTACACGGCGTCTTGCAGACCACGAGGCCGAAGGCGGGGAAGTAGTAGTGCGTGCCTAGATCCATGGCGAGGCCAAGCCGGGCCAGGCCCTCGGCAAGCACCGGGAGGGCCGCCGAATATATCCCCCAGTCCAGCTGGAGGAACTTGGGGAGCTCCCCGAGGGGGGCCCTCCTCAGCACCGCCAGCACGAGGGCGGCAGAGCTACAGAGCTTCTCCACCGGCGCCTCTTCCAGCGGCATAGACAGAGACTCGAGGGCTTTGAGCAACAGATATACGTAGGCCTCCACATATGCAGGGTCCGTCTTTATCTCGAACCTCTGCATGAGCCTCTCCAAGACGAGTCGTTTCTCTTCGCAGTTTTTACATAGGCAGTATATGAGGCCCCTCGTAGTTATGTGGAGGTTGCGTCCCCTGGCCTCTACCAGGCCGTGTTGCCTAGCCCTAGCGGCCTTGGCGTAGGCCGTGGAGAGCGAGAGGCCGAGGGCGCTTGCGGCTCTGTACGCAGAGGCGGGTCTTCTCACGAGAAAAGAGAGGAGGTCCAGAACCTCTAGATCGGGGGTTCGGCAGGGGAGGGCGTCAACTGCAACATGCCGCGGAGAAATTATCCGCATTGCTGAATAAATTAGATAAGTTAAAAAATTTCCGCGCTTAAAAGCGCTTGTTTAGACGCAACCAGTGGGCTTCGGCGCGCCTGCCACCTTGCAAGCTCCGTGGGCTGGGCCCGAGGGGAACAGCTGATAGATCTTCTCGAGGGAGAAGCCAGTCTCCTTGGTCACCATCTTGATGGGGGGACACGACCCGTAGGTCTCCCAGTACTCCCTGAGGTATTTTACGAGCTTCCAGTGCTCCTCCGTCATCTGAGGTATGCCCTCCACCTCCTTAGCCAGCCACTCGGCTACTTTTTCATCCCAGTCCTCGGCGTTTTGCATAAAGCAGTCCTCGTCTAGGATGACTTTTTTCCCCGCCACTTCGTACTCCCCTGGACATTTGACAGGCATAAGCCCCTCGTGTTGGAGATTAAAAAATCTTGTTAACAATTAGTGAGAAACATAGGCCACCCTCGGCAGATATCTAGCGACCGCAGACGCCAGCTCCTCGGGGATCTCCACGCCCCTATAGGCGGCGTAAAACGCCATGACGGGTATGTCGTCTACAACTGCGTCGTTCTTGAAGTGGTCGAGATACGTGTCTAGAAACGCCCTCAAGACCGGCCCGGGGAGCTTGTGCCGCGCCGCCAGCTTATTTATCAGGATCTCCCAGTTGGCGCATCCGAAGTAGTAGCACATCACGATGCCCCTCTCTGTGGTCTCGAACATGCTGCCTCTATGGTTGGCCGCCCGCCTAGCCATGCCGAAGCGCTCCAGCCGGGCCGCCTTTCTGTACGCCTGGGTGAAGTGCAGGTTGAGATCCCGCGCTATTCTGTAGGCGGTGGCGGGCCCCTTGAGTATTATATATCGCAAAACCTCAGAGAGCAGCTGGTCCTCATCGAGGCGGCAGGCAGAAATCAACTTCAGCATGCAAATTTGTGTAGTTGTGGAAAAAATCTTTTATTTCAAGTCTGCCCTTGGAAGTTTACGCCGGGGCAACAACAGGTTTGAGCTTTTTCTCCACCGCGGATGGCCTCACGACGAAGACGTGGGTGAAGCCGCCTCTCTCCGCCACAAGCTTCACCCCGCGGAAGGCCGAAACTACCTCCTCCAGCCGCTTGCCGGCGTATTCCTTCGGGAACACCACCCGCCCCTCCCGAGCCTTTACGTAAGCCACCACGTCGCATAGACACAAGGTGGATACCACCTTGTCGTAGCTCACCGCCAGCATTATATAATGCCCCGTTGGCCCTATAAATGCTTTATTCCACAAACCAAGTGAAGGTGTGATATATTTGCACCTTTAGATGTGTTTTTAAGCACAAAACTGAACTGCGCCCATGGAGGTGGCTGTGAAAAGGCTTGACTTGAGAGGCTACGTCTGCCCCTATCCCCAGCTGGCCACTTTGAAGGAGTTGCGCAACTCGCTGCCGGGGACGATCATCGAGGTCATCACCGACAACCCGCCTAGTTGCGAAAACGTGCCCTCTGTGGCTAGGCGGGAGGGCCACGAGGTTATGGCGGTGGAGGAGGTAGGGAAAGGCGTCTGGAGGATTGTGATCAGGAGGCGATGAGCCTCGAGAGGTTTAGGGAGAGGGTTAGGCTGTATAGGGAGGCCGGCGTCGCGCTGGAGTCGCTGTCGCTGGGGTGCTCCGTCAAGATCGACCTCTACAACGTCCTCTACCCAGCCCTCGCCCTCCTCAGAGACGAGGTTAAGAGGCTGAACCTCGTCATCGCGCCGAGGGAAGACGCGGCGATTATGCCCGGCGCAGGTGCGGAGATGCGGCGCCTATTCCTCAACGCCGATAACCCCCACATTGACCCGGAGGAGCTTGAGAAGCTGGCGCCGGACCTCGCCGTGGTGCTGGTACAGCTCTACATGGCCAAGGCGGCTTCCTCGGACCGCTTCGCCGAGTACGCGGCTAAGCTCTACAAGGCGCTGGGCTCCTCGCGGCACCGGGTGTGGCTGGGCAAGGCCCACAGCATTGTGAGCACCAAGCCCGGCGCCGAGTTCTACATGGTGGACCTCTTCAAGATAGAGAGGGGGCCCGGCTACTTGATGGCCAACAACGACACCATACAGGTGATAGACCCCATGGAGGACTTCGACTCGCCTCTGCAGGTGGCCGTGGCGGTGAACAACGCCCTCAACGACCTCTACGTGAAGGGGGCCTACAAAGACGTACACATAGCCCCGGTCTACGACGCGCCCGAGCCATACCACAGCCGCGTGGAGCGCAGAATGCTTGAGTACGCCTCGTCTCTCGGCAAGTTAATCAAGGCGCCCCAGCCGCAGAGGGGCTACCTCCTCCTGGGTGCCACGGCCCATGCCCACCTCGACAGGGAGCCACCCACGTACTACGACAAGATAGACGAAAACTTCTATGTAATAATAACGCGGCCCTTCGGCGAGCTGGCGTACTTCACAGTCTACGTGGCCGTCCACACAGACGAAGGACTCTACAAGGAGTTTGAGAAGCGGGTTATGCCGGTGGACGAGTTTGAGAAGGAGAAGCGGAGGGTTCTGGAGCTCATGGCCACGCCCAACGTAGAGGTGGCCCGCGTCATCTACGACTACCTGCCCGACCTGGGCGAGCGGTTTGACCCGGAGCGGCACATAGCCGCCACGATAGACGTGTCGGGCCCCGGCGTCTTCGTGTTTAAGGAGGTGGCTGAGCGGGGCAACGTCGACGTGGAGCTCTTCGACATACCCCTCCTCAACCCCAAGCTGTCTCTCTTCGCCGCGGAGAACTACATAATGCCCGACGCCACGGCCGGGACCAACGGCGCGGTGGCGCTCTTTCTGCACAAGCGGCTTGTAGACGATGTGTTGAGCCGCCTGGAGAAGATACCGCACCTCAAGCCGATAGTGGTGGGGAGGGTGCTGGGCAGAGGTGAGGGCAGGCTCGTGGTGCCGACGCTTCAGTACATATCCAGCAAGAAGCTGAGGGAGAAGCTGGAAAGCCCACAGAGGGTCCTCGGCGGGCTGGGCAAGACCGTGGAGAAGCCGGGACGCGCCAGGGTCTACGTGGCGGGGGAGGTGCAGGGCGTCGGCTTTAGGCCGACGGTGCGGGCTAAGGCCAAGGCGCTCGGCCTAAACGGATACGCCAAGAACCTCCCAGACGGCCGCGTGGAGATGGTGCTGGAGGGGGACTCGGAGAGGATAAGACGCCTCGTGGAGGAGCTATGCAGAGGCTTCAACTGCAGAGTAGAGGAGGTGACTTGGGAGCCCTACGCAGGCCAGTTCAACGACTTTGAAATACTGTAGTATCACGTTTGTCCACGTACCCGCTGGAGGGGTCTCCGGCGCAGTGAGGTACTCTGCTGAATTCCGTCTTTAAAGATTTTTAAGCGCTGGGAAGTCCCGGGGCATGTATGATGTGGTTGTGCTGGGTGGCGGTAGCGCGGGCGTCGCCGCGGCGGTTAAGGCGGCTCAGCTAGGCGCCAGGGTCGCCCTTGTAAACGCGGGGAGGCTGGGAGGCACCTGCGTGAACGTGGGGTGCATCCCCAGCAAGTTTCTAATTAGGGCCGCTATGTTGAGGCGGGCGGCTGAGAGGCCGTACTTCGTGGGGCTTTCTGCCAAGGTGGAGGTGGATGGGGAGGCGCTGATGGCGCATATGCGGGAGGTGGTAGAGAGACTTAGGAGGGAGAAGTATGAAGACGTCTTGGCGTACTACGACGTGGAGGTGGTGGAGGGCTACGGGAGGCTGAGGAGCGCGCGGGAGGTGGAGGTGGGCGGAAGGGCGCTGGAGGGCAGGAGGATAATCGTGGCCACGGGGTCTAGGCCGAGGATCCCCGAGATCAAGGGCCTGCAGGAGGCCTTCAGGCGGGGCCTGGCCTTTACAAACGAGGAGTTCTTCTCGGCGGGGCGCATGCCCTCCTCCGTCGTCTTCATAGGAGGAGGCGCGGTGGCCGTGGAGCTGGCCCAGGCGCTGGCTAGGCTGGGCGTGAAGACGTGGGTGATCTACAGATCCGCCCTCCTTAGATACGAGGAGGAGGCCGCCTCCAGGTTCGTGGAGGAGCTGTTGCGGGAGGAGGGCGTGGGGCTCGTGAGAGGCGAGGCCACCGCAGTCGAGGTCAAAGAGGGCGGCGTGGAGGTGAGGCATACGGGCGGCGTGGTGGCGGCGGAGGCGGTCTTCGTCGCTGCTGGCCGGGTCCCCAACGTGGAGCCGCTGGGCGGACACCTGAGGCTCGGCCCCCACGGCGGGGTTGAGGTGAACGAGAGGATGGAGACCTCTCTCCCCGGCGTCTACGCCGCGGGGGACGTGACCGGGGGCCTGTGGGGCGTGCGGTATCTGGAGAACGCCGCCGCGAGGCAGGGCGTGACGGCGGCGGTAAACGCCCTGGGGGGAGATGCCAAGTTCAACCCCCTGGCTGTGCCCAGGGTCGTCTTCACGGACCCGCCTGTGGCTGCTGTGGGCCTCAGGGAGGAGGACATGATAAGAGGGGGCATAGGGTGTAGGTGCAGGGCGGCGCCTGTGGATGCGGTGGCCGCCGCATGGACCAAGGGGCAGCTGAGGGGCTTCATAAAGATCAACACCTACCCGGAGACTTGGAGGGTGTCGGTGAGGCGGGGCAAAATTGCGGGGGCTCTCGTCGTTGCTCCCGAGGCCGAGGAGGTGATTAACCTCTTCGCTCTCGCCATACAGATGGGGCTCACCGTGGAAGACCTCGTGGAGTTCCTGCCCAGCTTCCCCTCGCTCGGCGAGGCGGCGCGCCTAGCCGCCTTGGCCTTCTACACAGACCCGTCTAAGCTGAGCTGTTGCGGCGGTTAAGTATATATAGCCGCTCCGAGGGGGAGGCATGGCCAAGGTGGTGGTTACAGTGGTTTCAGACGACGAGAAGTTCGACGTCGCTATCGTCTTTGTGTACCGGTCCTGGACACACAGGCGGTTCGACGATGTTAAGCTGCTCTTCTTCGGCCCCAGCCAGAGGAGGCTGGCGAAGCTCGACGGCGACTTGATGAAGATGGTGAACGAGCTCGCGGCGGCGGGGGTTGTGGACTCCGCATGTGTCAGATACGCGGAGGGCCATGGCATAGCCGAAGAACTCGCCAAGAGGGGCATCAAGCTCGCCCCCTATGGGGAACGCCTCGCTGCGTTGCTAAGAGAGGGATACCTGCCGTTAACGTTCTAACAGCTTGTTCTAAAAAGATACAGGTTCGTTATTAATCATCGCGGCGTTAATAAGCCTTAAATCAAAATCCAAACGCCTCGCCCATGCCCAAGTCCGTTGTAATAGTTGGAGGAGGCGTCGGGGGTCTCTTTACGGCCAATAAGCTGACGTCGAAGCTGGCCTCCGAGGTGAGGAGGGGCGAGGTCTCGATAACCTTGGTGGAGCCTCAGGAGAAACAGGTTTATCAGCCGGGGTTCCTCTACGTCCCGTTCTCGGAGCTACCTCCCGACGTGATGTTTAGGCCTGTAAGCAAGCTGGTGTCGCCGCTGGTGAGGGTGGAGAGGGAGCCGGCGGCCAAGATCGACCTGCCAAATAAGAAGGTGGTCCTCCAGTCGGGGAAGGAGCTTAAGTATGACTACCTCGTGGTGGGTACAGGCGCCGTGGTGAAGACCGATGCGTTTCCCGGCTTAGGCCAGACCTGGCACACCCTATGGACCTACGAAGGCGCCAGGAGGCTCAGGGAGGCCTTATCCAGGTTCAACGGCGGCACGGTCGTGGTCTCCGTGACCTCAACGCCGTTTAAATGCCCCGTGGCGCCTTACGAGTTCATGGGCCTTCTCAACGACTACCTAATGGCCACGGGCCTCAGGGCCAAGACCAAGGTCGTGTTTACGACCGTGGCCCCGCACCTCCACGCCCAGCCCCAGGTCAACAAGTTCCTTGAGGAGCAGCTTAAGCTCTGGGGCTTTGAATACAAGACCAAGTTCCAGGTAAACGCCTTAGAGCCCGGCAAGGTCTCCGGCCCGGAGGAGATAAAGGCGGACTTGGTAGTGGCCGTGCCGCCGCACGGCGGCGCGGAGGTGGTGGTTAAGTCCGGCATAGGGGACCAGGCAGGCTGGGTGCCCGTGGATAAAAACACGCTTCAGATCCAGGCCCAGGGCGCCACGGGGGCGGAGATGGCGCTGGGCGACGCCACCAACCTGCCGGTGCCCAAGGCCGGCTCCGTGGCGCACTTCCAGAGCGAGGTGGTGGCGTCGCGCATCGCCGAGGAGATCCAGCTGGGCCACGCCGACACCAAGTACAACGGGAGGGTCATATGCTTCATCTTGACCGGCTTCGAGGAGGCGACGCAGGTCTCTTGGAATTACGAGAACCCGGCCAAATACCCGCCGCCGCCCAGCCGCTTCTTCCTAAGGCTGAAGGACATGACCAACTACTCCATATGGTCCGCCATTAGGTGCGGGCTATGAGCGTAGCCGCCGAAGAGAAGCTGAATAAGCTACTCGACCTGCTCCAGGACGAGAAAACGCTCGACGCGCTTACCGCCGTGGTTCAGCGCGCCGACATCTTAAAGGAGCTCGTCAACACGCTTTACGACTTTAAACGTAGCGGCGTGTTGGACGATCTGCTTAACGCGGCGGCCTCCCTCAGGTTTTTCACCGAGGGCCTCCTCACCAGAGACTTCATGGAGAAAGTGGGGAAGTTGCAGGAGGTGGCATTGATAGCGGGGACAAACCTCGCCATGGACAGCTCCAAGGTGGACTGTCTCACCTACGCCCTGGCCGCGGCTGAGGACGCCAAGCCGGTAGGCCTCTTCGGCCTCCTCTCGGCGCTGAGGGACCCAGAGGTGCAGAAAGGCTTGGGCTTCCTAATAGCGGTGCTGAAGAAACTCGGAAATTGCCAAAGATAACGTCCATTCTCTATCGCGGTGTCGAGATATCTCTCGTTTTACATCGATGATGTAGGCCACGGCCACCGGCGAGGCCTACGAGGTGGGCTATAAACCAGCTGAGTCAGAACTCCTCAACGCTCATAGGTGGATGGTGCTGGGAAGAACCCTCGACAAACTAGCCTTGCTGTATCACAGAATAGGGAAGGTCAAGCTATGGCCCTCACGAGGGCCACGAAACCGCTAACGCTGGCACGGCGCTGGCGTTGAATCCCGACGATAGGATCGCGCCCTTCAACAGAAACCTCACTCTCCGAATTGCCAGAGGGTGCCGCTGGAGGTCATCAGGGCTAAGTTCTTCGCAAAGATGGGCGACCCGGACAGGGGGACGAACCTCAAGATTGAGAGGACGTCTTCAAGAAGTGGCGCTTCTTGTCCATCGGAGCCCCTACAGGATATCAGTACATATACGCCGCCGGCTTCTCCTACGCCCTTAAGTACGTGAAGAGGGAGGAGGCGATGACCGCCTACATAGGCGACGGCGTCACCTCGACAAACAGATTCCACGCAGGGCTGAACTTCGCAGTTTTGTATAGGGCGCCCGTGGCGTTTTTTGGATACAACAAACAGTACGCCACAACATTTTGCCGTAGCTGTAGGCCGCCAGTGTAGGTCGGGCGGAGGCGGCTAAGCCTCAGAGAGTAGGCTATATGCGTACTTAAGAGTGCCCGCGTTGACGTTGCCCAACGGCGATGCCTATCGCAAGATCTACGGCTATCCCCACCGCCACGTAGCACCTGGCGCTTTCCCCGCCGCCTGGGCTTCAAGCGTTATCTCTTCCGCCATCTGCGGAGGCGCCCGCTGATATATAAATGTAGCTAATCGTGTTAACATTAGCATAATTAGTAAACTTTATATTTACAATAGACATGTTGTCACATGCCCATCTTAAAGAGAATTGATGAAAAGACCTACGAACTGGACCTACGTGGGTACGTACGCCCGTATCCCCATATGTACACGTCGCAAGCTCTGCCTAAGTTGCCTAAGGGGTCTGTGCCTAAGGCGACAATTTACAATCAGCCGTCTATAGAAAACACAAAGTCTGCGGCTCAGAAGGGAGGCACGCGGTCTATAAGCCTGAACTCAAGAAGTGGAGTGTGGTACATATAGAGCTATGAAAGTCGGCGTTATCTTGACCTCGGACGACCCGGTGAAGCTGTACGAGGCCGCCACATACGTCGCAACTGAACTGGCCAGAGGCAACGAGGTCGTCGTGTTCGTAACGGGGAGGGCGACGTTGGCCTTCGCCGGCCGCTCGACGCCGCCTGATACGCCTGAGATGAAGAGGATGAAAGAGCTTCATGTTATGTGGGACGAGCTTCTCGCGGCTGCGCGTCCCATGGGCGTTAAGATAATCGCGTGTGAAACGGCGAGTAAGATCTTCGGCGTGGGCGAATCCGACTACTCCAAGCTCGGCCTTGTTGACTCCGTCTCTTCTATGTACACGTTTCTGGAAGAGGTGGGAGAAGGCAGGTTGGTGACGTTTTAGCATGAAGGCGGTGGAGGATTTAAAAAGGCTGTGGAGACCTGAGGTGGCGGGCGCGGTGATAGGTCTCAACGCGGTGATTAGAGTGGTTAGGAGTCCTTGGCACACCGGGCCCGAGAACCAGTTTGGGGTTGGCTCTTCTACGTCCTCACAGGCTGTCTGCTCAACACCAAGGCGTGGGGCTATGTCACCGATATTCTAGGCGGAGCCGTCTACGTGGTCTACGTTGACTGCGTAGAAATTGTGAGGAGGTTAGACACCCCCATGGCGTGGCCCTACACGGTTATTTTCGTGGACCGCGGCGTTGCGGAGAGGCTGAAGCTGGCGGTGCCTCCCCGGATTGTGTACAACTTCACCTACTCCGGTGTTGGCGTGTGGGGATCTCCCGCCTCCGTCTTAGGCGGACATCTGTGGGAGATCTTGCCGCTGAAAGCCTCTTGGAGGAGGGCGTAGGGGTTTTTAACCTCCGACAGCGGCCTCCCGGTGCCTCCTCTCAGCTCCATCACGGCCTCGGCCAAGGCGCTCACGGCTATCTCGCCGGCAGTCTTCGCGCCTATGTCTAGACCCATGGGGCTTCTCAGCCTTTTCCTGATCTCATCCAGCGGCACTCCTCTCCTCAGCATAGACGCTATGAGGAGGGCGGCTCTTTGTCTGCTGGCTAGGAGGCCGACGTATCTGGCGCCCGCCCTTAAGGCGAGATACAGCGCCTCCTCGTCGTAGGGTCTGCCGCCCTCGCTGGCTATGAATACAAAGGCGCCGGGAGCCAGCCTCTCCACGACGCCTAACTCCCTCTCCGCGCCGTCGGCGTCGGGCGCCACCCACGCAGTGGGGAAGCCGGCTGTACGCGCCAGGGCCTCTAGCATTCTGGCCACTTGGCCAGAGCCAATCACCACGAAAAGAGGGGGCGGCTCCACCCATTCCACAAAAAATCTAGAGGCCTCCTCCACAGAGCCTATTCGGCCCAGCAGTCCCCGCCCCTCCACCAGAAGATCTACAACCTCTCCTCTCTCATCCCTAACGATGCCAACCCTTCCGCTCCTCAAAGCCTCTAGAAGCAGGCAACCGGCTTTTACAACTTCTTCACCAGCCATACCCCTAACCAACAGACAAGACTGAGACCCAAAATATCCAAAAGCCGCTCTTGGAAAAACCAATGGCGTAAAGCGAGGTGGGTAGACCATTTATATGTCGAGACGTATCTTGTAAGACGAGGGAGTTGTGCATCATTAGTTTTCTGGGTGTTGTAGATATAAGGCTAAACGCCCTTGACAGCACCGTTGCAAGCCTTGGCCACGATCTCGGCTAGGTTCCTAAGGCCCATCTTTAGGGTGAAAAATACGAGGAGGTACTGCCTGCGGCTGTCCACAACCTCCAGGCAGACGCCGCATTCGGCCCTTGCCTCTTCAAGCGTCTTGCCGGCCCACATGCGCGGGAGCGCCACGACGCCGTTGTCGGCTATGGCCAGGGTCTTGACGTTGCATGTGCAGACCAGCTCGAAAAGGACCTCCTCAACGCAACGCTGGGCGTCTTCCGCAACGACGGTAATTATTTCGCGGCTCACAGAACCAGAACGGGCTCCCCGTAGCACATCTCTAAGAAGGTTAGGGGACCTGCGGTTTTTACGCCGGGCGGCACGTCGAAGGGGAGGTAGGTGCAGACAGCCACGTTGAACTCCTTAAGCGCATCCAGCAACTTCCTGCCTTCGTAGGCTAGGAAGACGCGGCCCGGCTTGAAGAGCCTCAGCACCTCCACAGCCTGCGGATTATCGCTGAGCACTAGGGCGCAAGTCACCGGGTCCGCCTTATCACAAACCACATCCAGCCGTCTCCGAGCTCTTGGAACTCCACGAGCTCGTTTTTTGTGAAGCGGCACCACGTGGGTATGTCCTCCTTGGCGCATACGTCGTTTGTGACGACTTCCAGCAACCCGCCGACTGGCACGTCTGCGATTGCCTTCTTGAGCTCCACGGGGCCTAGGCAGTTAGCCCCCGAGATTCTTATCGACTTGGCAACGGCCACGTAGCGGCAGGCGTCTCCCGCCTTAAGTCTTATTAACGTCTCAAGCGTTAATATTGGCCGCACCGGCGTATGATCAAGAGCGCCGGCCCTTGGGGCTGGAGCGCGGGTAGCTTCTCCACGTCGACTTCGCGGCACCAGCCTCCCCGCGACACGTTGACGCATAGGTACACCTCGCCGCCGGGACACGCCTCCTTGATGGCCGCGGCGGCCTCGGCAAGCCTGTTCCCCATCATGAAGACGACCACCGTGTCTGTCCTCACTTGTCTAAGCACGTCGGGCCCGAAGTGCGGGTAGGAGAGTAGGGCCACGTGGCGGAGGTCTCTCCCGTTTGTGAGCTCGATGCCATACAGCGCCGCGGCGGCGGTGAAGGCGCTTACGCCTGGGACCAGCTCGCAGGGAACCCCCCTCCTCTCCGCCTCTCTACATATTTCGATGCCCCGTCCAAACACCGTGGGGTCTCCGTTTTTTAGGACCACCACCTTCTTAAGCCGCGCCTCCTCCACCAAAGCCTCCACGGCCTTCTGGTGGTCCTCCCTCCTGTGGCCGATCTTCACCTTCACGGCGTTTGGCGCCAATGCGGCGACCTCCTCGGGAACCAAGTCGCCGTATGCCACCACGTCCGCCTCCCTCAGAAGCTCCACAGCCCTGACAGTGAGTAGCTTGGGATCGCCGGGCCCCGCGCCCACCACGTACAAAGGCATCTTACGTGTTGTGTACGTTCTTATATATACTTGTCTACCACCCGCTGAGTAAGACCTACCGCCTCCTGCCCAGCAACCCCTCTACATATTCGATGATGTGCTTCGCCTTTTTAGCCAGGTGCTCCACGTCGTCCTTCTCCAAGTGTCCCTCGTAGAAGTTTATGTGGAGCTGTTCGACGGCGGCGAAGAGCGTTAGGATCTCCGCGTTGTCTCTCGCCAGCCTCCTTACGGCGGCCCATATCAACCTATGGCTGTCGTGAGGCAGGCCCGCAATCTCGGCATATGCCTTCGCGGCTTGAACCACGGCGTTCCAAAGCTTCTCAGAGGCCTGCCGGACATCCCCAGCTTCAAGAAGCCGCATGCCCTCCTCCCAAAACCATCTAGAAGCCGCAAGATACATCTCAACCCTCTCGCCGGGATCAACGTCTCTGCTCAGATGTTCTAGGAGGTACGCCTCAGGGTCCTTACCCAACTTAGACGCGCGGTGGCGAAGCAACGAGAGAGGATCCACAGGATGTTGCGGCTCCTCTTTTTAATAAAGTTGACCACATGCTGACGGCTTGGAATTCGACGGCAAAGAGCAAGCGCTGGAGAACAAGGGGCTGAGACAGGCGCAGGCTAAGCATCGAGGCAGGCTGATTCCACGTGTAGGCGCAGACGGGCACCGGGGTCCCAGACCGCTGGGCTTGTGAGGGTGGTCAATCTTCACGGAAGGCTATGTTTTACGAGCAGCCGTGCTATGAGTGGAGGTCCGCGTTGGCGCTATGCTGGGGCGTGTCTGCAGAGGGCGGCTAGGACGTTGTAGGTGTGTGGGTGTATGTGGGTGTACTGGGCGTGCATGTTGCCTTTGACTATGCCGTCTAGGCCGCCGCCTATGCCGACTCCCCGTTCCAGCTTTATGGCGACGTCTACCTTCTCCCTCAGCACGAGCTTGGAGTAGTGGAATTCGTGTCCCTTTATTTCTGCGCCCGGCGGCGCTATGGGGGTCCTCCCCGCCACCTTGCCCCAGACGTAGCCCTTGCCCACGGGTCTCTTCAGCATGACCGTCACGGCGTCTATCAAGCCGGCCATTTCGTACTCCTCGCCGTCTATCACTATGGACGAGGTGAGGTACATGAGGCCGCCGCATTCGGCGTAGAGCCTCCCTCCCCGCTCCACGTATCTCCTCAGCGAGGCGAAGAGGGGCTTGTTCCGGGATAAATCCGCGGCGAAGACCTCGGGGAAGCCGCCGCCTATGAAGACCACGTCTACGTCGGGCAGGGAGCTGTGGCTGAGGGAGTCTATGAACTCGACTGAGCCCAGCGACTTTGCCGCCTCGAAGACCTCGGGGTAGTAGAAGGTGAAGGCTCTGTCGAAAAATATGCCTATCCTGCAGCCGCCGCCTCCGGCGGGGTCGGGCCGCGGCGCGTCCGCCCAGGGCAGATCCCCGGCGGACTTGGCCACCTCCACGACCCGGTCCATGTCTATGTGGGGCAGTACGTACTTCTCAATGACGTCTATTACGGCGGTCTTGTCGCCCCGCTCCGGCACCGGCGTTAGGCCGAGGTGGCGGTAGGAGAAGGCCTCGGCGATTTTGCTGTTTTTGGGGACCGCGCCGAGGACCTCCACGCCCTCCTCCGGCAGGGACTTGGCCAGCTTCGCGGCCTGCCTCTCTGTGACGTTGGTGAGTATAACGGCGGGGATCTGGACGGCCGGGTCGAAGGACTTGAGGCCCCTCACGATCGCCCTCAGCGTTCTGTTTACCCTCTCCCCGTTGAGGACGAGGACCACGGGGGCCTTCAGCAACTTGGCCACCTGCGCCGTGGAGCCCAGCTCGGAGACCCCGTCCACCGAGTCGTAGAGACCCAGCACGCCCTCTATCACTGCTATGTCAGCCCCGGCGGAGTACTTGAGGAACCTCTCGGCAACCCCCCTCTCGCCCATCAAGACCACGTCTAGGTTCCTGCTGGGCCTCCCCGTCGCCGCCGCGTGGTAGGTGGGGTCTATGTAGTCCGGCCCAACCTTAAACGGCGCCACCCTAAGGCCCCTCCGCTGAAGTCCATACATCAACGCAAGCGACACGATGGTCTTGCCAGACATCCCCCTAAACGAGGAAACGACGAGCCGGGGAACCACTTGTCCGTGCTATTATAACTTAATAAAGGTAGCGCCTTCCTACCATCACCACCGATTAGTGGCAACAGATAGCGCCATGCACATGTCGACCACCCCTGCGGCCTCTCCGAGGCGTAGAACAGAGGGAAACAAATACCCGGAGCACGAAGACCAGGGCATGATGATATGTGTCTATTAAAGACAACTCACTATCCTCTCCACAAGGCGGCTGGCCAAGCCTTCGAAAAACTGCCTGCCCAGCATGTTGATGGGCCCTCTCTGGACGCCCCGAAACAGCCACCGATACGCCTCCCCCGCCTTCTCTATCAGGATCTCAAAAGTCAGCTCGCCCGCCGGCACCGAGCCGCGTCCGACGTAGCGGCCCGGCTCCTCCCTTATGTACACCTTGGGGGCCTTGAGGAGAGGCGCGTCTAGCGGGATGGCGAGGACGTGCCACCCAGCCTCGACGCCCTCGTAGCCCCAGCCCAGGCACTTAGCCACATCCTCCACGCTACGCCGCGGTGGCCTCGGCAACAAGCCTTCGAACCGGAGCTCTAGGCTAGACACCGGCCGCGGCCCGCCGCGTCTGTAGGTAGCTTACTATGGCCTGGCCTAGATACGCCAGGAAGGGCTTCTCAGGCACCACCGCGGGCGTCACGCCCCACTTGGCCAGAGCGTCTGAGGTGACTGGGCCTACGGCGGCCGCCCTGCAGGTCCCTTTGTTCAGCGCCTCCGCCACCTTGGCCCGGAGACCCTCGTCTAGGGAGTTGAAGAAGGCGTCTACCGCGACGCCGCTGGTGAAGACCACCAGGGAGCACTCCCCCCTGAGCACCAGGTCGGCCACGGCCTTGGCGTTGTCGGTCTCCTCGCTGTGGTAGGTCTGTATGTAGGCCACCTCAGCCGCGGTTTTCCTCAGCTCCTCAAGGAACTCTGTGTCCACAACCCCGTAGAAGGAGACGGCAACTTTCCTCCCGGCCAGCCTGGGGCCCACAGCCTGGAGGAGCTCGTCGCTGGTCTCGTACGTGGCCTTGCACTCGACGCCGAAGTGGGTCTTGACGTTGCCCGCCGCCTTGGAGCCGCGGCAGTACACCTCCATAGCCCTCAGCCTCTCTCTGAGCTGGTCGTACACGCCGGCGGACTTCGCCAAGTTGGCCAGGCTGAAGGCCGACTGGCCTGTCATGAATATGAAGACGTGGAAGCCCTCGATCTGCCTCACAAAGGACGCCGCGTCGACCCCCACCTCCTCTACCTTGAGGACGGGCAGATAGACGGGCTCAATGCCGTGTTTCAGCAATATTTTGACCAACAACTCGGCCTTGTGCGCCCTCCCCGACGTAATTACGACAGCCATACATCATCCAAATTCCCTATTTTAATATAACGCCGGCGGCTTGACAAACGTTTTTAAAGCCCTGAAGACGCCTAAGTGTGGAGGGCTTGTGGCCGTTGCTGAAGGCGGTTCACCTCCTCTCGTTTGCCGTGTGGACGGCGGCGGGCCTCGGCGCCTACCTCGTGGTCCGCGACATATGCAACGACGACGTCTTGGCCAAATACCGACGGGTGGCCCACCTCCAGGCCCTGGCGCTGGCGGCGCTGGGGGCCACCGGGCTTTCGATGGCGCACATGCTGGGGTTCCCAAGCTGGACAAAGGCAGCGGCTCTGCTCTACGGCCCCCTAGCGGCCCTAGAGCTTCTGCACATCTCGGCGACGGAAAACTGCACAAAGCTGAACAGGTGGGTCAACGCCTTGACGCCCGTATGGACTCTGCTACTTGCAGTCATCCTATACCTCAAGCTCTACAAACCCACACCCGCCCCCTGACGCAAGCCGCCGCCCGACCTGCCGCACAACACGCCGAGAGGATGGCCACGACCACCAGCCAAAGAAGTGGCGCAGTGCATGCGGCGCAACATTCTACGCGAAGCCAGCTCACGCCTGCGGCCGGACCACGTCGCCAGTCTTTAATTTTAATTATGTTTATAGCCAAAACTAATAATTGAGTCATCTAGTTGACGAACGTAAGAAAAGAGTTGAGTTTCCGGCGTCCACATGATGTTGCCTAAGTCAAACAAGAAGGAGGAGGGCGGCCTCTCAGCGGCGCGGTGGGTGGGGGCGGTGTTGGTGGTTTTGGTGTTGTTTGTGGTGTTGGCGGCGGCTGAGAGGGTTTATGTTTACGAGGTGGAGAGCGACGTGGAGATAGCTGAAGACGTGCCTCATGTGCCGGGCATATCCTGGCGGTTTGGGGAGCAACTTTTGGTGGTGTGGGTGCCGAGAGACGTAGCACCCGGCATAATCCTCTTTACAAACGAAACCGCACCCATCCCGCTGTACGACAGGACGTACTTCCTACTCGTCGTGCCCGCAGACGCGCAACCCAGCCAAAGGGCGAGAGTCGAGGCGCTCTTAAAGACGCCAGACGGCACATACCCCGTAGTGTTTAGAAAACCCGACGGAGGCATCATAGACATAACAGCACACGGGATAGAAGAGGCGCTGACCACCCTAAAACAGCTAGGCCTCCAACCGGAGTACCGAGGCAAAGCAGAATTGATAGCTAAAGGAGACCCCGACGCCGGTAAAGAAAACCCCGCCAATGTCGTGGAGACGACGCTTGCCTGGGCGGTTATAGGCGTGTTGGTGGCGTTGCTGGCTGTGGTGGCTGGTCTTGCGCTCCGCAGGAGGTGTACCTTTTTTTCTAGATTTTTTCTAAGGGTACTCGACTGGTTCTGGATCTTCGTCCCCGCGACGCCCGCCACACACGCCCTCTTCGTGGGGACCCTGTGGGTTTGGTCTGTATCTATGCCCGCCCTATACGTCTACTCCTTCCTGTTGCTGGGGCGTAAGCTCCCACGTGCACATGCTGGACCCCCGCATCTGAAAGATGTCGAGACGACCGAAGAGTCGACACGGTGTTGGTCTTTATTAGACGGGAGATATCTCGCCACCTACGCGGCGCAGAAGGCGCCGAGCCTCTCTCCGTGGCCAATGGTCTCGTCTACTACGTCCCCGGCGTCGTTGTGTGGAAGAGCCGGAGAATCGCCGCCACAGACTTCTTCCTATCGACCTACGGCGTAGTCGCCGGCCGGCGGGTAGTAGGCGACGCGGAGCTAAACCTACCCTGCGAGCCGAACTCCACCAAACAAACGCATACACCACAAGGAGGCGACCCGCATAGAGACTAGATGGAGGCGCCAAAATAGGCGGTCAGAGATCCGCGTATCCTCCACTCAAGGAGTCGATTGCCGCGTTTTGACGAACTCCAGCAACAGCTTTTGGATCTCTAGGAGGGTGGTCTGGACAGCGTCAATCCTCTTAGCCAACTCATCCACCCTCCTAGCCAAGTCATCAATCCTCTTATTCGTCTCGTCAATTCTGGCGGAAAGGCTCCTCGCCAATTCGTCAATCCTCTTGTTGGTCTCGTCTATTCGCCTGTTTGTTTCGTCGATTCTCGCTGAGAGCGACTTCGCAACTTCGTCTATGCGTTGGTTTGTCTGGTCTATCCTCTTGTTAACTTCGTCTATCCTCTTGTTTGTTTCGTCTATTCTGTGGTCTAGTCTTGCGATTTCGGTTCTTATTTCTTTTAAGTCGCCTACTATGGTGCCGAGGTAGAGGACAAGGACGTCTTCAGTAGACAGCTTCTTACCCTCCCTAATCTTACCCAAGACATGCTCCACAGCCATCTTAAGCGCGTCGTAAGCAACGCTGGAGGCATCAGCCACGAGACTGCCTCCAGTC
>Ga0272449_1001454_pt1 | contig 24237 bp, 23 predicted proteins | sample YNPCB0241_FD_198679 | JGI IMG/M metagenome (GOLD analysis project Ga0272449, IMG submission 198679) | Hot spring sediment microbial communities from Yellowstone National Park, WY, United States - YNP-CB-024-1 | ecosystem: Environmental > Aquatic > Thermal springs > Hot (42-90C) > Sediment... | reverse complement strand
TTAGTCCAGCATCTCCGTGACGACGCCTGCGCCCACCGTGCGACCGCCCTCGCGAATCGCAAAACGCAAACCCGACTCAATCGCCACTGGAGACACCAACATCACCTCCATATTCACATTATCCCCAGGCATCACCATCTCTACACCAGAGGGCAACTTTATCTCACCCGTCACATCCGTCGTCCGAAAATAAAACTGAGGACGATACCCCGACACAAACGGCGTGTGCCGACCGCCCTCCTCCTTCCGCAACACATACACCTCCGCCTTGAAGTGCTTGTGCGGCTTGATACTCCCAGGCTTGGCAATCACCATCCCACGCTCCACATCGTCCCGATCCACACCGCGCAACAGCAAGCCCACATTATCGCCCGCCTCCGCAGTGTCCAAAATCTTCCGAAACATCTCAATACTCGTCACCACCGTCTTGCGCGGCTCATCACGAAAACCAACTATCTCCACCTCTTCGCCCGTCTTCAGCACGCCACGCTCCACGCGACCCGTCGCCACCGTGCCACGACCTGTAATCGTGAACACATCCTCCACAGCCATCAAAAATGGCTTGTCCAACTCCCGCTGCGGCAGTGGAATATAACTGTCCACCGCGTCCATCAAGTCCCAAATCGCCTTGATCCAACGGTTAGAGGTGTTGCGCGACCAGTCCTCGCTATCGGGCGCCTCCACCACCTGCAGCCCACTGCCACGAATCACAGGAACCTCGTCGCCAGGAAACCCGTACTTGCTCAGAAGCTCCCGAACCTCCAACTCCACCAAGTCCAGCAGCTCCTCATCATCGACCATATCCACCTTGTTCATAAACACCACAATCGCAGGCACATTCACTTGGCGTGCCAGCAGGATGTGTTCGCGGGTCTGGGGCATCGGACCGTCGGTGGCGGCGACGACCAAAATCGCGCCGTCCATCTGGGCAGCGCCTGTAATCATGTTTTTGATGTAGTCGGCGTGTCCGGGGCAGTCCACATGGGCGTAGTGGCGGGTCTCGGTCTGGTACTCGGCGTGGTAGATGTTGATGGTCACGCCGCGGGCGCGCTCTTCGGGTGCGCTGTCGATGCGGTCGTAGGGTTGGTACTCGGCGAGTCCGTTTTTGCTCAGTACGCGCGTGATGGCGGCAGTGAGTGTGGTTTTGCCGTGGTCAACATGTCCGATGGTACCGATGTTGACATGTGGTTTCGTGCGCTCAAACTTCTGTCGTGCCATAGTTCTCTCCTCCTATGATCGTGTGGTTTGGAGCGCGTGTTTGCGCTCGATGATGCTCTGCGCGACCTGCGCGGGCGCTTCCTCGTAGTGCGAGGGGTGCATGGTATAGGTAGCGCGTCCCTGCGTCAGGGAGCGCAAAGTGGTGGCGTAGCCGAACATTTCGGCGAGGGGCACCACAGCTTTGATGACCTGCGTGCCGCCAACGCCGGGTTCGATCATTTCGATGCGGGCGCGGCGCGAGTTCAGGTCGCCAATCACATCGCCCACATGGTTGTCAGGCGTAGTGACCTCCAGCTCCATGTACGGCTCCAGAATCACGGGCTTAGCGCGGTTCACGGCTTCTTTGAACGCGATGGAGCCTGCGATTTTGAACGCCATCTCGCTGGAGTCGACCTCGTGGAACGAGCCGTCGACAAGGCGCACCTTCACATCGACGACAGGGTAGCCTGCCAGCACGCCTGCATCGGCTGCCTCACGAATGCCCGACTCGACGGCGGGGATAAACTCGCGTGGGATTGCGCCGCCGACGATTTTGTTCTCGAACACGATGCCCGAGTTCTGCTCGCCCGGTTCAATCTCGATGACGCAGTGCCCGTATTGTCCGCGCCCGCCCGACTGACGCACGAACTTGCCTTCGGCTTTGGCGGGCGTGCGGATGGTCTCTTTGTAGGCGACCTGCGGGCGTCCCTGATTCGCCTCCACCTTGAACTCGCGGTAGAGGCGATCCAGAATAATCTCCAGATGCAACTCGCCCATCCCAGAGATAATCGTCTGCCCCGTCTCGTGGTCGGTGGAGATTCGGAAGGTAGGGTCTTCCGCGGCGAGTCGTTGCAGCGCGTTGGCGAGTTTGTCTTGGTCAGCTTTGGTTTTCGGCTCGATGGCGAGCGAGATGACGGGTTCGGGGAACTGCGGCGGCTCCAGCAGGATGGGGTGGTTCGGGTCGCAGAGCGTGTCGCCTGTGGTGGTCTGCTGGAACCCGATGATGCCCACGATGTCGCCTGTGAACGCCTCTTCGATGTCCTCGCGGCGGTTCGCGTGCATCTGCAGGATACGCCCGACGCGCTCGCGGGTGTCTTTCGTGGCGTTGAAGATGTAGGAGCCTTTGTTGATTTTGCCGGAGTAGACCCGCACATAGGTCAGCTTGCCCACGAACGGGTCGTTTTGGATTTTGAAGGCGAGTGCGCACACGGGTTCGTCGTCGGAGGGCAGCCGCTCCAGTTCTTCGTGCGTATCGGGGTGGACACCTTTGACCGCGCCGATGTCCACGGGCGAGGGCAAGTAGTCCACCACGGCGTCGAGCAGCAGTTGCACGCCCTTGTTTTTGTAGGCGGAGCCGCACAGCACGGGCACGAGCTTGAACTGCAGCGTGCCTTTGCGCAGGGCGCGTCGGATTTCGTCCGCGCTGATCTCGCCGCCCTCCAGATAGCGCTCCATCAGCTCGTCGTCCATCTCGACGGCGGCTTCGATCATCTTCTCGCGCCACTCCTGCGCTTGCGCCTGCAACTCGGCAGGGATGTCGCGATACTCGTACTGGTTGCCCTTCTCGTCGAGCCAGTAGACCGCCTGCATGCGGATCAGGTCGACGACGCCCACGAAATTCTCTTCCTGCCCGATGGGGATTTGCACGGGCACGGCGTTGGTGTTCAGCCGTTCGCGGATGCGTTCCACCACCCTAAAGAAGTCCGCCCCGATGCGATCCATCTTGTTGATGAAGGCGATTCGGGGCACTTTGTAGCGGTTGGCTTGCCGCCAGACGGTTTCGGATTGGGGCTGTACGCCGCCCACCGCGCAGAAGATGGCGACAGCGCCGTCCAGCACGCGCATCGAGCGTTCCACCTCAACGGTGAAGTCCACATGTCCAGGCGTGTCGATGATGTTGATGCGATGGTCTTTCCAGAAGCAGGTGGTGGCGGCGGAGGTGATGGTGATGCCGCGTTCCTGCTCTTGTTCCATCCAGTCCATCGTGGCGGCGCCTTCGTGTACCTCGCCGACCCGATGGATTCGCCCTGTATAGTACAGGATTCGCTCGGTCGTGGTCGTCTTGCCCGCGTCGATATGCGCGGCGATGCCGATATTGCGCGTCTTCTCTAACGGGTGCTGTCGCGCCATAGGATTTGCCTCCTTACCAGCGGTAGTGAGCGAACGCGCGGTTCGCCTCCGCCATACGGTGGGTGTCTTCGCGTTTTTTGTACGCGCCGCCTGTCTTGTTGTAGGCGTCGATAATCTCTTGCGCCAGCCGTTCGTGCGCGGGTCGCCCCTGTTTTTTGCGTTGTAGTGAGGTTACAATCCAGCGGATTGCCAGCGAGCGTCGGCGTTCGGCGCGCACCTCCATCGGCACCTGGTAGGTCTGACCGCCCACTCGACGGGGGCGCACTTCGACCTGCGGGGCGACATTTTCGATGGCTTGCTCGAACACCTCCATCGCAGGCTTGCCCGTTTTTTGCTCGACAAGCGCCATCGCCTTGTAGAAGATTTTCTCGGCGACCGCTTTCTTGCCGCCCTTCATCATGCGGTTAATGAAGCGGGCGACTAGCTCGCTATCGTACACAGGATCGGGCAGCACCACACGCTTAGGAACGGGACCTTTTCTGGGCATACGCAGTTCTCCTTACTTCTTCTTGGCGTCCTTGGGTCGTTTAGAGCCGTACTTCGAGCGTCCCTGCATGCGTCGGTCTTGGTTGCGCGTGGTGGGCTGTTTCTCGATGCCTGCGCAGTCGAGCGTGCCGCGAATGATGTGGTAGCGCACGCCGGGCAGGTCTTTCACGCGCCCGCCGCGCACCAGCACGACCGAGTGTTCCTGCAGGTTGTGCCCGATTCCAGGAATGTACGCCGTGATTTCGATGCCGTTGGTCAGGCGCACGCGCGCGACCTTCCGCAGGGCGGAGTTCGGCTTCTTGGGCGTCATCGTGCGCACAATCGTGCAGACGCCCCGCCGCTGCGGACACGCCTGCAGCGCGGGCGACTTCGTCTTCCGAATCTTCGGCTTACGACCCTTCCGTACTAACTGGTTAATTGTCGGCATATAAAGACGCCTCCTACGCTGGAGCGTAAAAATGAGCCTCTCGCACGCGGGGTGGAGAGGCTTTGTGCGCCTCATCGGGCGCGTTTCAGGTCAACTCACAACGCCGCTTACGGCGTCGCTTCGTGTGCCTCATCCCGCGTGCAATACCACGCTCGTATAGGGTGCGGTTCATAATCTGCGATGAACCTCCAGCGTGCGCCAAATATGGCTACGCCCCAGCGAACCATATTATAACCAATCGCACGCGAAAAAGTCAAGGGGGTCAGGTAAATGCGCCAACACATCGTTTACACCCTCAGTAGGCAGTCGAGCAGGTGTATGCGCGGGGGGCGTGTTCACGCCAGCCTGAAGCGGTAGACTTCAGGCGCCGCGGTGGCAAGCCGCGTCGCCACTGTTAGTGTCTGCACCTGCGTCGCGCCCGCTCTCAGGAGGTGGATACTGTCGTCCGAAGGGATTTCGGAGCGATGGGATTCAGGTACACTTGCCCCGATGCGTGCGATTTCGTGGGATGCGTGTCGGGAGGTCTGCTGATGCGCGTCGGGGTGCTGGACATCGGCTCGAACTCAGTGTTGCTGCTAATAGGTGAGCGCGCGGGAGCAGGGTGGCGCATAGTGACCGACCAGACGAGCATCACGCGCTTGGGTGCAGGGTTTGGCGCGGCGCGACAGCTGCAGCCCGAAGCCGTGCAGCGCACCCTGCAGGCGGTGGACGAGTACCTCGCGCAGTGCCGCACGCTGCAGGTGGGACGCCTCGTCGCGGCGGCAACCGCCGTCGTGCGCGAGGCGACCAACCCCGACGCGATTCTGCAGCCGTTGCGCGAGCGGCTGCCCGACGGCGCCGAGCTGCGCGTCCTCTCCGACGCCGAAGAGGCGCGGCTGAGCTACCTGTCCGTCGCCTTGGACGAGACGCTTACCGCAGGCGAGTACCCGATTTCCTCAACGACGCCCCCCTCCTTAAGGTTCCCCCCGCTTCGCGAGGGGAACCAAGCCCCTGCGGTTCCCCCTGCAAGCAGGGGGAACCTTACGGAGGGGGTCAAGACCGACGGCGACTTTGAGCAACTGGCGGTGCTGGACATCGGCGGCGGGAGCGTGGAGGTCGCGCTGGGGCAGGGCGCGCAGGTGGAGGCATGGCACAGTTTCCCTGTCGGCGCGGGGCGCGTTCGCGAGGCGTACATGCCCAGCGACCCGCCGTCCCCGCGCGAAGTGCTGGCGGCGACCCGCGCGCTCGACGAAGCGTTCGCCCCGCTGCGCACGCTGCCGCAACCCGACCGCGTGGTGTCCATCGGGGGCACAGGCGTGAACTTGGCGATGCTTGCGCTGGGGCTAACGGCGTTTGACCCTGCGCAAGTGCATGGCGTCTGGTTCAGCGACGAGACGCCCGCTGCGCTGCTGGAACGCCTGCTGCGCCTCAGCGACGCCGAGCGGCGCGCCCTGCCAGGCATCGAACCGGACCGCGCGCCCACGCTGCATGTCGGCGCGCTGATTCTGGAGCGCGCGCTGTTCGCCCTACGCCGCGAGGAGGTGCAAATCAGCACGCGCGGACTGCGCTACGGAATCCTGTATGAAATGCAGGAAAACACCCCAATAGCCGCCGAAACACCCGCCCCATAATACTTTCTTAACAGGCATGGTGTATAATAGAGGGCGGAGGCAGAAACAGCGTGCGAAGTCGCAAGGCGACGGTCTCGTTTGTGCATCCCAGCGAGGAGGCGTTCGCGCGCCTACTGGATTACTACCGAATTCGCTGGGAGTATGAGCCTCACACTTTCGTGCTGCGCACCGACGCGGACGGCAACCCCAAAGAGTGCTTCACCCCCGACTTCTACCTGCCCGACTATAACCTCTATGTGGAGTTGACCGTGCGTCGCGCGAATATCAATCGGCGCAAGCGTCGAAAGATTGCGCTGCTGCGCGCCCTGCGCCCCGATATCCAGATCAAGCTCATGAGTCCGCGCGATTTTGAGAAGCTGATGCTCAAGTACGGGGTGGAACGCGCGCCGCTGGCGACGGATCGGGAGTGAGGCGTTGATACGGTACGCGCTGTGCAACGAGGTGTTGCGCCACCTGCGTTGGGCAGACGCCTGTGCGCTACTCGCGCAGGCGGGCTACGCAGGCGTGGAACTCGCGCCGTTCACCTTCGCCGAACGGGTCGAGCAACTGGACGCTCACGCGCGCGCCGAGATTCGCGACACGGCGCAGCGGTACGGGCTGCACATCGTCGGACTGCATATGCTGCTCTGGTCGCCCGACGGCATGCACGCGACGCACCCTGACCCCGAAGTGCGCGCCCGAACCGCGGAGTACCTGGTTGCATTGGCGCGGTTCTGCGCGGAGGTCGGCGGGCAGGTGATGGTGTTCGGCTCGCCCAAGCAGCGCGCGGCAATCCCACCGCTCACCCCCGACGCGGCGGCGCAACTCTGGCTGGAGACGCTGCAGCCCGCCCTGCGCGTGTGCGCGCAAGAGGGCATCACCCTGCTGCTGGAGCCGCTGCCCGAAACGAATGTCGTGCAACGGCTCGGCGAAGCGGTCGCCCTCGTACAGCACGCCAATCACCCGAACCTACGCACGATGCTCGATGTCAAAAGCGCGCTCGCGGAGACCGACGATGTGCCCGCGCTCATCCGCCAGTACGCGCCCTACATCGCGCATGTGCATCTCAACGATTCCAACCTGCGTGCGCCAGGCTACGGGGCAACCGAATTCGCACCCATCCTGAATGCGCTGCGCGCGGTCGGCTACACCGGCTGGGCGTCGCTCGAGCCGTTCGATTACCACCCCGACCCCGAAACCATGGCGCGCGAGGCGTTGCGCTATCTGCAGGGTGTGTAATCCCCCGTGCGGGCAAACAATAACCTCGCCCGCGGTTTTCGCGGCGCTTCGTGAAGGGGCGCGCGGCAGCCCTATCAGCCGCCGCGCGTGAGTCGTTAGCGGTTCAGCAGCGCGCCGACATAGCGCAGAATCTCGTTCGCGCTTTCGGGCGTGTAGCCGCCGTGCGCGACCATGCGGTCAATCACATCGTTGATTTTGCGCAGCTGCTCGGGGTCAGGCGTGCGCGCGGAGGTGGTGATTTTGACCACATCCTTGAGGTCGGCGAAGAGCTTGCGCTCGATCGCTTCGCGCAGGCGTTCGTCGCTGCCGATTTCGAAGCGCACGCCGCGCCGCGCCAGCGACGCTACCGAGCGCATGATCCCCTCGCGGAACTCACGCTTGGCGTTCTCCGAGACGCCGATTTGCTCCTCGATGCTGCGCATCAGCTTCTCGTCGGGGTCAACCTCTTCGTTCGTGATGGGGTCGCGCACTTTGGTCTTATTGCAGTAGGCATCTACATTGTCGAGGTAGTTCTCCAGCAGAGTGTGCGCGGCTTCCTCGTAGCTGTAGACGAAGAAGCGTTGCACCTCCTTCTTGATTTGCTCGTCGTACTCCTTGCGCACATCGTCGAGCAGGGTCAGCAGTTTCTTGCGCTCTTCGTCGTTGCTGGTGTATTCAGCAAGCCCGTCGCGGATGGAGCGCAGCACATCGATGGGCGTGATGTAGCTCTTGTCGCCGCGCACCATCGCCGCCGAAAGGCGGTTCAGAATGAATCGCGGCGAGACGCCAGTTAGCCCTTCGTCGGGGTACTCCTCGCGCAGCTCCTTGACATGGCGTTGATCCCAGTCGCCAACCTGCCGCTCGCCGTCGTAGAGCTTCATCTTGGTCATCAGCGACATCCCGCTCTTTTTGGGCGGCTTGAGGCGGCTCAGCACGGCGAACATCGCCGCCACGCGCAGCGAGTGCGGCGCGATATGCACCTTCGACAAGTCCTGCGTCTCGTCGCTCCACTGCGATTGCTGAATCAGCTTCTCGTAGATGCGCACCTCCTGCGAGACCTGCAGGTTGTAGGGCACTTTGACCACGAACATGCGGTCGATCATCGCCTCGTTCTCCTTGTTGGAGAAGTAGGCGTTGTATTCGTACTCGTTGGTGTGGGCAATCACGACGACATCGGTGTAGATGAGCGCGAACCGCCCGATTTTGATCATCTGCTCGCCCGCGACGGTGTTCAGCTCATAGAGGAACCGCTTGTCCGCCTTGAGCATCTCGATGAACTCCATGATGCCGCGGTTGGCTTTGTTGAGTTCACCGTCGAAGTTGTAGACGCGCGGGTCGGATTCGACGCCGATTTGGGTCAGCAGGTTCAGATTCACGCTGCCTGTGAGTTCGGACACATCTTGCGATTTGGGATCGGAGGGCTTGAAGGTGCCGATGCCTGTGCGTTCGCGTTCGGAGAATTTGATGCGCACGACGGGCACATCTTGGATACTGTCGCCCCACTCGTGGCGCAGTTTCCACTGGCACACGGGGCACAGGTCGCCCTCGATATGCACGCCGAACTGGCGTTTGAAGTCGGCGCGCAGCTCTTCAGGCACGAGGTGCAACGGCTCTTCGTGCATGGGACAGTCTTTGATGGCGTAGACCGCGCCCTCGTCGGTGCGCGAGTAGCGTTCCAGCCCGCGCTTGAGCATCGTCACCAGCGTCGACTTGCCCCCGCCCACAGGACCGACCAGCAGCAGGATGCGCTTGCGCACATCGAGCCGCTTGGCGGCGGGCGCGAAGTATTCCTCCACCAGCTGTTGCAGCGTGCGCTCCATGCCAAACAGCTCGGAGGTGAAGAATTTGTATTCGCGCGGTTGACCGTCGCCGCGCTCCTCGACGCCCGCGCTGACAATCATGTCGTACACGCGCGCGTGCGCGAGGTTCGCCACCTTCGGGTTCTGCTGCACAATCTCCAGATAGTCCCGAAAAGTGCCTTCCCATGCAATTTGTTTTTCCAGCCGTCGCTGCTCTTCAATCTGGCGCAAGAAATCGGACGCGCTCATACTCGTAGACCCCCTTGTGCGCTCCACGGGCAGTCGGGTCGCGTGTTCCCGCGACGGGCGTTCGGTCTGCCTCATAATGGTCACCCCATGCCTAAAGGATACAGGGTCGCTCCTACGACGCCATGAGTCTATTATCGGTTAGACGCAATTGAAATCGCAGGGGTTTCTGACCCGTGTGGGAAGTATTCCATACGCGCCGTGTAAACCTCGCATACTTCGGCGGATGCGGTTGAGGCGATGCTCCCGAAACGCCAGTTCTGAAAGAGTACTGCCCGCTGCGGCAGGCGTTCACCTGCCATGCTATTATACTACGAATTTCACGCGGGTGCGGTTCCCGTTAGCGTATCGGGCGCAGCGCGGTGGTGCGTTCGCGCAGGCGTTTGTACGCCAGTCCTGCCAGCGGCTTGAGATTCACGATGTCCTCGCGGTTGTAGCGCAGCAGGGTCTCCAGCGCGGTGTCGTGCCCCAGGCGGTACGCTTGCCAGAGTTGCACCGCCTCGCGCCCGCTCAGCCCGTCCAAGTCGGGGTCGCGCAGCAGTCCCAGTTGCTGCTCGATGCGTTTCAGCCCGCCGCGCAGCCCCAGCCGACGCAGCGTCGGACACAAGTCCAAGTGCAGCTGATCCAGCGCCAGCTTCGGGAAGTTGCGGTACAACATCGGCACATCGAAGTTCAGCCCGCCGAAGGTTACCAGCATCGAGAACTCCGCGATGAAGTCGGGGAACTCGTCGAGGTCGTCGCCCAGCACGAATTGGTGGACCTCCTCGCCGTCGTAGACGCCGATAACGGTAATCTGCGTTGCGCCGTCGGTCTCGATGTCGAGGTAGGCGGCGTTGAGTCGGAACTCTTCGTAGGCGCGCCAGTGTTCCTTGACGGGCAGCCGCGTGGCGAAGTAGGCGTGGTCGCCTTCTTCGAGCGCGTCGATGGAGGTCGCCGCGCCCTGCAACACGGCGCTTAGGTACGGCTCGCTGATGCGCCACCGCTGTGGGTTTTCCACAAGGGTGTACCAGTCCTCCGCCCCCTGCAGCCACAGTTCGCGCTCGATCTGCTCGTCGATGCCCCGAATGTGAATGTAGGTGCGCGTCAACACAGTGGGTTAAGTGTACCTTCTGACGCGAAGCAACTGCCTCAATAGTCTGTCCCGTGTTCTTATACCAATCGCGCGGGCGGAGTTTACAATTGCCCCCCTCCTGCAGGTTCCCCCCGCTTCGCGAGGGGAACCGCGCATGGGTTCGGTTCCCCCTGCGAGCAGGGGGAACCTTAAGGAGGGGGTTGCAACTGCGTTCTCTTTTACGAACTTCGATTGTGCGATTGGTATAAAGTAGCTGCTTCGAGAGCCTGTCCTGCGTCCTTAACGCGGTCTTAACCCCGCAAGGCTATAATTACAGGCATGGCTATGCGGCGTTTGATGGCTCTTTTCGGTATCTGGTGTGCGCTTTGGAGTTTCGCGCTCTCGCAATCCCACCCCCTGCTCAGTTCGGGTCCGATGCTCGGCTACGCGGAGATGACGGAAGTCGCGATTTGGGTGCAGACGACGCAGGAGGCGACCGTGCAGATTCGCTACTGGCAGCAGGGCAAGCCTGAAACCAGTCGCCTGACCGGCCCCATCCGCACCACGAAAGCAGGCGACCACATCGCGCTCTTTCGGCTGACCGACCTGCCGTTCGGGACGCGGTTCGAGTACGAGCTGTACCTCAACGGCGAATATGTCAAGCGCGACTACCCGTTGGTGTTCCAGACGCAGCCGCACTGGCGCTGGCGCACCGACCCGCCTGAGTTTACTATCGCGTTTGGCTCCTGCGCCTACTTCAACGACCCTGTGGTAGACCGCCCAGGCAACCCCTACGGCGGCGAGTACGAGATCTTTCTAGCAATCCATCGCCTGCGCCCCGACCTGATGCTCTGGCTGGGCGACAACATCTACTATGTGGAGCCGGACTGGCTGACCGAGTCGGCGATGCGTCGGCGGTGGCGGCTCAGTCGCCAGCAACCTGAGCTGCAGCCGCTGCTGGCAAGCACGCACCACTACGCTATCTGGGACGACCACGACTACGGTCCCAACGACTCCGACAGCAGTTTCCGTCTCAAGGACGCCGCGCTGCGCGTGTTCGCGGACTACTTCCCGCAGGTGCGCTATGGGCTACCCGACGCGCCTGGCTGTTTCTACCGCTTCGAGTGGGGCGATGTGGAGTTTTTCATGCTGGACGACCGCACCTACCGCTCGCCCAACAAGCTTGCGCCCTCGCCCGACAAGCGCATGCTTGGCAAGGCGCAACTGGAGTGGCTCAAAAACGCCCTCAAGTCGTCCAACGCGACCTTCAAGATCATCGCTTGCGGCGGGCAGATGATCAACCCGATGGTCTACTTCGAGGGCTTTGGGTTGTTCCCCGACGAGCAGCAGGAGCTGTTCGACTTTATCGCGCGGGAGCGTATCACGGGCGTGGTGTTCCTGTCGGGCGATCGGCACATGGGCGAACTGCTGAAGGTGCAGCGCGAGGGGTGCTACCCGTTCTACGAGCTGACCGCCAGCCCGCTCACGGCGGGACCCGCGAACGGACACCCCGACGAGGCGAACAACCCCGCGCGCGTAGCGGGCACTTGGGCGCGCGGTTTGCGACACTTCGGGCTGGTGCGCGTGCTGGGCAAGCGCGGCGAGCGCAAACTCGTGCTGAGCCTGTGCGACAAGGACGGCAAGCCGCTGTTCGAACACACCATCACCGAAAGCGAGTTGCGATGGCAGAATTGAAGCAACCGCCCAGAAGGTACACTATGGGCGGGATGGTCTACGCAGGGCGGTTCACGGTCTCCACGAAGGGCAACGACGACATGCTCGACATCACAGGCAGCGTCGAGCAGGCGATTCTGGAATCGGGCGTCGTGAACGGCATCGCGACAGTGTTCGTGGTCGGCTCGACGGCGGCAATCACCACGATTGAGTACGAACCAGGCTTGAAGCAGGATATGGCGTCGCTGCTGGAGCGGCTGATTCCGCGCGACGCGCCCTATGCGCACGAGGCGCGCTGGCACGATGATAACGGGCACTCGCACCTGCGCGCCTCGCTGCTGGGACCCTCGCTCACTGTGCCCATCGTGAACGGGCGTATGACGCTGGGCGCGTGGCAGCAGATTATCCTGCTCGACTTCGACACCCGCCCGCGCACGCGCACCGTGCATGTGCAAATCCTCGGCGAATAGCCGATACACGCGGCAGGAAACCCGCGCGCGGGGGCGAATCCTACGCTTGCTATGCGACTGTGGGGGACTGTTTTGGGCTGCTGGTGCGCCGCGTCGCTCAGCCTCGCGACGGTGCAACAGGTCGAGTTCCCGCTGGATTATTACTCGTTCGCCGAGATTGCCCAGCGGATGTCCATCGAGGGGCGACGCATCGAGTGCGCGCGCGACTTGCAGCAGCGACTCGCGCTGATCCACCTCAAGCCGCGCCCATGGCAACAGACGCGCGAACTGCTGGAGAAGGCGTTGGATGTGCGCTTCCGCAAAATCAGCGACGCCGAGAACCGCTGGATCTTAGAGCGCGACCCCGAAGTCGTGCGGCTGGAACGGCAACGGCGCGAACGGCTCGCAAGCCACCTCGATAAGGAAGGCGCACAAGGCCTGCGCGTGTTCAGGTTGCTCTTGGACAAAAGCATTCCGCCTGAAAAAGTGTTCGAGACCGCTCAAGAGTTTCAGCCTGACAGGGCGCCAAGCGAAGCAGAGCGTCAGCAAGTGATCACCGTGATTGAGATGCTTCGCGAAATGCCTGTTGAAACCGCCCTGCGCAACTGGCGCGCATACAAACAGATGGTAAAGGCGTTGATTCCGCTTCTTGACGACCAGAGCGAAGCGGTGCGCCTGCTGACAGAGAAGCCGCTTGCCAGCTACGGCTTTGCCCAAGAGGAGCTTCAGTGGGCAGAGCGAATCGCTCAGGGCAAGGATGAAAAGTGGACGCAAATGCTCGGCGACCGCCTGCAGCGCTACGAGCATCCGCTGCTCAAGCAGGCGCAGGCGCTGATTGCGTTGGGCGATTTCACGAACTCCTACGCCTCAAGTTGGGCAGCTGATACACTGATGCGTCAACTGCAACCGCCGCTGCGCGCTCTTGATGCGATTGAGCAAGGCGTCGTCGCACGAGTTTATGAGCTTTCCCTCCCGCCTGAACTCGCTGCGTGGCTACTCAACGATGTGGACGGCACGAAAATCCCGCTGAATGCTACGGAGCCTGTGCCGTTGCGGCTGTTGGTAGAAGCCAAGTGGGGGCGGTGGGGATATGGTTATGATGTAGCGATAGAGCCTCTCGAACCGCCCAGCGAGATGCGCATCTACTCGCTTCCTCGAATCAATGCGCGGCTATTCTTTCTGCCTGAATTCGCGTATCGTACCTTCCAGCGGTTCGATCCAGACTTGGCGCAGGCGTATCAAGCGGCGTATGAGCGACACAAGCAGTTGCTGAACGATTCGTCGGTGCGTGCGCCGCTCGACGCTTCCGCCCGCAGTCTGGCGCGTACGCTTTACGAGTGGGCGCAGAAGCATCAGGCGGAACTCATCGCCGAAGTGCTGCCCGAAGCGAGCTACGGCAGTCAGGGCAAGACGCTCGCGGAGCGGTTGAAAAACTGTGAGGCGCCGTACCTGCTGGAGCGGCACGACACAGTGTGGGCGCTGCGCTCTTGGGTTGCGTTCGTGCAGCGCGTGCCCGACCTGCCGCTAACTGCCCTGCGCGACCTGCTACGCACCAAAGGCGACTACGCCGACTGGCGCGCGTTTTACCGCGCCATCACGCCCGAACAGGCGCGCTGGCTGCGGGTGTGGAGGGAAGAAATAGCGAGCTTTACCCTTGCCGAAGAATTACTGGGCACATCGCTTCCCGTCGACAACTTCGCTCATGCTTGGCTGGTCATGGAGATTCTGGAGCATCTCCCACCTGCCCAGCGCGACTCGCTCTGGAGCTATCAAGGCATCGAGCCTGTTGCCGTGCCGCTGGCGACGCTGCCTCCTAACGCGCGGGTGCAACTGGCGCGTAGCCTTGACCGCTGGCGCGCTGTGCTGCTAACGGACGAGTATAAACACCTCTTTGCGGAGGACAGTGCCTTGCTGGTAGAGCAGCTCGTGCTAAGCCGTAGTATCGGCAACTGGGCAATCCACCTGCCCAACCTCGCCAAAACCGACACGCGCCGATCCGACCTGCTGTTTGCGACGGTTATGCCAGGCGACTTCTCGGACTACATGAAGACAGGCGAGCGCAAAGCACCCCCAGTAAATGATTGACCGAGCGCGACTCTGGTGTCCGACAGGTACAATCAACGCGCGGAGGAGAAGCGATGCACGCTTTGCCGATACCCATACCGACCGAGCCGCTGCAGGAGTTCTGCCAGCGGAATCACATTCGCCGTCTGGCGGTCTTCGGCTCCGCGCTTAGGGAGGGTGATGGTTAATGGATCGGTTTGAGGAACTCAGAGAAAAGATTGTGCCGCTGCTCAAGCCGTATGTGAAGTGGGTAGCGGTGTTCGGCTCATTCGCGCACGGCGAGGACACACCCGACAGCGATATTGACCTCTTGGTGGCGTTGAAACCTTCTGGTGAGCGACCACCTCTGGGGCTGAACTGGTTCGGCTTGTGGGCAGAGATCGAGCAGCGTTTAGGGCGCAAGGTAGACTTAGTCACGGAGGACGCGCTTAGCCCGTACATCCGCCCCTATGTGGAGCGCGAAACGGTGGTGCTGTATGCGGAAGAGAAATAGGGTGAAGTATAATACCAATCGCGCGTCCAAAGTTCATTATTTGCCCCCCTCCTTAAGGTTCCCCCCGCTTCGCGAGGGGAACCGCGAGAGGCGCGCCTACTCGGTTCCCCCTGCGTGCAGGGGGAACCTTAAGGAGGGGGTTCTTGTTTATCCGTCCTTTTGTGAACTCTGGCTCAGCGATTGGTATAAAACGGAGGACACCCCATGACAGGCTATGTTATCGGCGTCGATGTCGGCACGGCGAGCGCACGGGCGGGGCTGTTTGACCTGACGGGCAAACGGCTGGCACTCGCCACGGAACCCATCCAAATCCACCGCCCGCTGCCCGAATACGCCGAGCAGTCGTCGGAGGACATCTGGCGGGCGGTCTGCACCGTCGTGCGCGCGGTGGTCAGCGAGGCGCGCATCCAGCCCGACACGGTGCTGGGCATCGGCTACGACGCGACCTGCTCGCTCGTTGCACTGGACGCCAACGACCAGCCCATCAGCATCTCGCCCACAGGCGACCCGCAGTGGAACATCATCATGTGGATGGACCACCGCGCCATCGCCGAGACCGAGCAGACGAACGCGGGCGGCTACGAGGCGCTGCGCTATTCGGGGGGCGCGCTCTCGCCCGAAATGGAGCCGCCCAAACTCGCGTGGCTGCGCCGCCACATGCCCGAAACCTTCGAGCGCGCGGGCAAGTTTTTTGACCTCGCCGACTTCCTCGTGTACCGCAGCACGGGCAACAACCTGCGCAGCGAATGCACGATGGGCTGCAAATGGACTTACCTGCCCGCCGAGAAGCGATGGGACATGCGTCTGTTGCAGGACTTGGGCATCGAGAGCATTCTGGAGCGCGGGCGCGCGGGCGAGGCGATCCTACCGCTGGGCAGCTCGGCGGGCACGCTAACGCCACAGGCTGCCAGCGAGCTGGGGCTGTCCACCCGCACGCAGGTCGCCATCGGCATCGTGGACGCACATGCAGGCACCATCGGGCTGCTCGGCGCAGTCTGGGCAGGCGACCCCGCACCCAGCCTTGAGAAACTGGAACGCGCCACCGCGCTGATTGCGGGCACTTCGTCGTGCTTGATGGCGCTCTCGCGCGAACCGCGCTTCGTGCAGGGCGTCTGGGGACCCTACTACGGCGCGGTGCTGCCGAACATGTGGATGAACGAGGGCGGGCAGTCCGCCGCAGGCGCGCTCATCGACTATACGCTCGAACACCACCGCCAGTACCCCGCGCTGGAGCTGAAAGCCGAACACGAGGGCGTCTCGGTCTACGAGGCGGCGAATCGGGTGGTTGACCAGCTCGCACAGGGGCTGCCGTACCCCGCGCTGCTGACGCGCCATCTGCATGTGCTGCCCGACCACTACGGCAACCGTGCGCCGTATGCCGACCCGCACGCGCGAGGCGTGGTGGACGGGCTGACGCTGGACACCAGCCTGAACGCGCTCGCGACGCTCTACTACGCCACCCTGCAGGCGTTGGCGTACAACATCCGCGATGTGCTGCGCGCGATGGCGGAGGCGGGCTACCAAACAGAGGCGATTTATGTGACGGGCGGCAGCGTCAAGAACCGCCTGTGGCTGCGCGAAACCGCCGACATCACGGGCTGCCGCGTGGTGGTCAACCGCGAGCCAGAGGCAGTGCTGCTGGGCAGCGCGATACTGGGCGCGACGGCGGCAGGCGCGTACCCCGACATCCCCAGCGCGATGCACGCGATGACCGCCCCCGAACTGGTCGTGGAGCCGAACCCCGCCACCGCCGAGTACCACGCGACGAAGTTCGCCCTGTTCCGCGAGCTGTACCAGCAGCACCGTGCGCGGCGCGAGGCGATGCGCCGCTTCGAGCCGTGAGCCTGCCGATGGAGACGCCCGCGCCGCTTGCCCCGCCGCTGGAGGCGGACTTCTACCTGCAGCCGACAGTGGAGGTCGCCCGCGCGCTGCTGGGATGCTGGCTGGTCGTGCGCCACGACACGGGCTGGGTCGGCGGGCGCATCGTGGAAGCGGAAGCGTACACCCAAGACGACCCCGCCAGCCACAGTTACCGCGGCAAGACCGAGCGCAACGCCGCGATGTTCGGCGCGCCAGGCACGGCGTATATCTACCTGATCTACGGCGTCCACGAGTGCTTCAACGCCGTGTGCCAGCCCGAAGGCGTCGGCGAGGCGGTGCTGATACGCGCGCTGGAGCCGACCGTCGGGCTGGAGACGATGTTCCAACGGCGCGGCGGGGTGCATTGGACGCAACTCTGCCGCGGACCAGGCAACCTGTGCCGTGCGCTGGGCATCACGCGCGCCTTCAACGGCGAGTCGCTCGTCCACGGACGCATCCAAATTTGGCAGGGCGAGCCAATCCCAGACGCTCAGGTGGGCATTTCGCCGCGCATCGGCATCACGCAGGGCACGGAGCGGCTGTGGCGCTTCTATGTGCGCAACCACCGCTGCGTATCGGGCAGCCCCACACGCTGAATTCGCCCCAAATTCCCCCCAAATTACGCCGAATCCCCCGCAAAACCCTTGACAAGCGCATAGTGCTATGTGCTATAATATACTCACTACGCTACAGAAGGAGGTGATTGCGGATGGGGTACTACTGTGACGATGAGCCATACGAGCTGCTTGAGGACACCTACGCGATCGAGGCTGAGTGGCGCGAGCTGGTTGGCGACCGAGACTGGGACTATGTCTACCACGACGGCGAGTGGGAACACTGGGAGGATGCATACGACGAGGTTCTGAGCGAAATCGGCTACTACGAGGGCGACTTTGACTGGTAAGCCTGCAAAGCCTGCGGGGTCGCGACGCCCCGCCCATTTTTTCACTGAGAACTTGCAGGAATCGATAACACCACTGCGAACAATAGCGTTGGAGGTGCGCTGTGCGGAAGGTGAACCTACCGAGCCTGCCCAATTGGCAGGCGCCGAAGAAACGGGAGACGATTGAACTGGAGCTGCGGCTGATAACGCCGATGTTCGGCGGGGGCTACAAGGCGCGTGAAGTGGACACCGAGCAACTGATACGCCCTGCGGCGATTCGGGGACATCTGCGCTACTGGTGGCGGGCAACCGCAGGGGCGCGCTACGCCAGCGTCGCCGACCTCTACAAGGCGGAGACCGAACTCTGGGGGGCAGCTGCCACGAAAGACAACCCCGCCGTTGGGAAGGTGGCGATACAAGTGCAAATTCTCTCCGCAGGCGAAAAAGCCCCCTACCGCCAAGTCGCGCCCCCTTCGAAGCCCGAAGACGGACCCCTGCACGGCTACTTCCTGTTCCCGTTTCAGGAGCAGAAGAAGCAGAACATCCCTGCTGCTGTTGGGCGCAGGCAAGTCAGCTTCCAGCTTCGCCTCACGCTGGACGCTTCCCTCAGCGAGGCGCAACGCGCAGAGGTCAGAACCGCGCTGAAGGCGTGGATTGCGTTTGGGGGTGTGGGCGCACGCACGCGACGTGGCTGCGGCGCGCTCACAGTCATGGGCGCCAACGCCAACCAATGGCTTCCCCCTACGCAGGGACTTGCGCAGTGGCTGGGAATGCCCCCAAATGTCGCGTCCAAGTGCGACTGGACGACACTTGCGGGGGCGCAGGGAATAGTCGTGCCCACAGCCAGCCCCGAAAAGGCGTGGAGCGAACTGGGGCAATTCTGGGCGCGGTTCCGTAAGGGACACTTCCCACAGAGCTACAGCCCGATGTCGGGCGGCAAGTGGCGCGACTATCGACAGGTGCTGTGCCAACTGCGCAATCAGGGGAACACGCTGCGCTTAGCCAAGCCGTTTCTGGGGCTACCGATCATCTATCAGAAAATCAAGGGGGCGAGAAACCTCTGCTTCACGGGCACGCTCGAACCAGTAAGAAGCGGGCGCATGGCGTCGCCTGTAATCCTAAAGCCCATCGCCTTGCAAGGCGGCGAGTTCGGCGCGTTGGTGCTGGTGATGCACGCGCCCAAGCCCGACAAGATTCGAGTAAATAGCCAAGAGTACGCGCTGGCTGCCCCGACGAAAGACCCCGTGCTGCAAGCCTTAGACGCAGCCGATGTGCTGGACGCCGTTCTCAAGGGCGCGAAACTGCACTTTCGGCAGCGGAGCGTTCCGTTCCGCTTGTGAGAGGGAGGCTTACGATGCCAAAGTACCTGATGACGATTGCCTTGGGACCCGTGCAGGAGTTTATCGCGGCGGCGCGGCGCACCGCCGACCTCACCGCTGGCTCCGAGCTTCTGGTCGGGCTGGCGAGGCACTTGGCGGAGCATCTGCCGAACGCCGACCTCATCTTCCCCGCCTCCACCGAAATCGGCGCGCCCAACAAGCTGCTGTTTAGCGTGCAGGGCGAGCCGCACAAAGTCGCCGCCGACGCTAAAGAGCAAGCGCACGCCTACCTGCGCCAGCAGTGGGACGCGTGCCTGCAGCAACTGGGCGCGGTGAAAGGTTGCATCGACGAGGAGCTGGCGAACTGGCAGCTGAAAAACTTTCTGGAGTTCTACGCCGCGTGGGTGCCGCTGAACGGCGACTACGCGGCGGCGCGTCAGCGACTGGAGCGACTGCTGGCGGGGCGCAAGGCGCTGCGCGACTTCAAGCAAGCGCCCGCCTACCCCAAACACCCCAAAAGCCCGCTGGATCCTTCGATGGACAGCGTGTTCAAGAGTGAGAAGCACGGGGACGGCTTCAGCGCGCCTGCAGTCGCCCAGCAGCACCCCAAGCTCCGCCTCAAGCCGCGCGAGACGCTGGACGCCATCTCGCTCATCAAGCGCGTCACGGGCGGCAGCGGCGTCCCCTCCACACGCGAGATGGGCTTCCGTGCCGTCGAGAAAGTCCTCTCTGATGAGGCGCGTGGGGCGTACCGTGCGCTGCAAAAGTGGCAAGACAAGTTGGGCATCGATGACCTGAGCGACCTCTACTACCAGGAGCAGTTCGAGCGGTGGCTGCGCGAACAGCGGCAGGAAGGGCGCGAAATCGCCCCCGAAGAGGAAGCCGAGATCCGCCGCAACGCTTCGCTTTTGCAAGGCGCACTCTCAAAAGCGCGCATTCCGATCGAGGCGCCCGCCTACTACGCGATTCTGGTCGCCGACGGGGACAAGATGGGCGCGGCGATCGATGCTTTGACAAGCGTGAACGATCACCGCAACTTCTCCCAACAGGTCGCCCAGTTCGCCCAGAACGCCGAGCGGATTGTGCGCGCCTATGACGGGCATCTGGTCTACTGCGGCGGGGACGATGTGCTGGCGCTGCTGCCTGCGAACCGTGCGCTGGCGTGCGCCCGCAAACTGCACGGAGAGTTCGTCAGTTGCATGCAGCCCGTGATGCCCAGCGGCGTCAGTCCCTCCCTCTCGGCGGGGATTGCGATTGTGCATGTGATGGACAACCTGCAGGTCGCGCTGGGCTGGGCGCGCGAGACGGAACAGTACGCCAAGCAGACGCGCAACGCCGTCGCCGTCGCCCGCTACCCGCGCAGCGGCGGGATGAACCGCGCCCGCACGCGCTGGGACAATTTCGACGAGTGGGATTACTGGATCCGCGCCTTCCGCGCAGGGCTGGCGGATACGCTCCCCTACGAGCTGCGCGCACTGGCGCGGGACTACCAAGCCATCGATGTGCCCCCTGACATCCTGCGCAAGGAGGCGGCGCGCGTGCTGGAGCGCAAGCAGAAGCCCCAGCAGGACATTGCCATCCCCGACTGGGTGCAGTCGGCGGACGACCTGCACGCCCTGACGGAGATGATGCTGATTGCCCGCTTCCTGTCGGGCTACCCGGAGGTGTAAGCGATGCGAGAGCATATCGTGCGCATTCGTGCGCTGGACAGTCTGCTGTTTCGCGACGGGCGACCGTTCGCCAACGAGCCCGGCGCGCTGACGGCGCGGAGCCTGCCCATCCCGCCGCCCAACACCGTCGCGGGCTTCCTGCGCTCGCTGATTGGCAATCTCAAGGGCGTGGACTGGGCGGAGATCGACGCCAAGCGCATCTTCTCGGAGCCAGAGGTGCGCGGACCGTTGCCGATGCGGGGCGACGAGTTCGTGCTGCCCGCACCCGCCGACGCGCTGGTGCTGCCTGCGCAAAGCGAGGGCGCGCCGCCGCGCGTGCTGCCCCTGCTGCCCGAACTGACGCTCGGCGACGGCGAGGGCTGCGACCTGCCCGACTACTACTACGGGCTGCGCCCGCTACCCCCGCCCCGTTCCGAAAAGCCCGAAAAAGGCTACGCCTTCTGGCGCTGGGACGAACTGCGCCAGTGGCTGGAGGGCGAAACGCCCAGCCCGCTGACCAAAATCGAGCCCCCGCCCGTCGACAGGCGCACCCATGTCGCGATTGACCCCAGCAAGGGCATCGCGGATGAGGGCAACCTGTTCACCGTCGAGTATCGCGCCTACGAGGAGCGCACGGAGCAACCCGGTGAGTCGCCTGTTGAGTGGAGCCTCGTCGCGCAGGTGCGCACCAACTTTGAGGGCGTGATTGGCGGCGTCGCGCCGTTTGGCGGCGAGCGGCGACTGGCGTCTGTGGAGCCGTATGACCGCTGGCTGACCTGCCCCGACAGCCTGCGCGAAAAGCTCCGCGAGGCGCGCTATGTGCGGATGTACCTTGCGACGCCCGCTCAGTTCACCTGCGGCTGGCGTCCGGGCTGGCTGCGCAAGGAGAACCAGAGCGCCCCGCCGCGCCTTGTGGGCACACCCCCCGATTTGGACGGGCTGACCCTGCGCCTTGTGGCTGCCGCTGTACCGCGCCGTATGGCGGTCAGCGGCTGGAACATGCGCCGAAGCCAGTTCGGACCGCGACCCGTGCGCTGGTGCGTCCCTGCAGGCGCGGTCTACTTTTTCGAAGTGCTGGGGGGCGACCCCAGCATCCTCGCCGACAAGGGCTGGCTGCACCCCGTCAGTGACGGCAAGGAGCAAAATGGACGCGAGGACAACGGCGACCGACCCCGTCAAGCAGGCTTCGGGCTTGCGCTCTGGGGCGTCTGGAACCCAAATGATGGAGGCAACCGATGAACGAGACACGGCTGATACTGCTGCACGCGCTCACGCCCCTGCATGTGGGCACAGGGCAAGCCGTCGGGAATGTGGACTTGCCGATCGCCCGCGAGAAGGCGACAGGCTTCCCGATTGTGCCCGCCTCGGCTTTCAAGGGCGTGCTGCGCGACAACTTCAACAACCAATCGTGGGCGACCCAAGCGTTTGGCGACGCCGACCGCGCAGGCGCATGGGTGTTTACCGACCTGCGCATCCTGTGCCTGCCCGTGCGCAGTTTCTTCGGCGTGTTCGCCTACGCAACCTGCCCGCTGATTCTGCAGCGGCTGCAGCGGCATGCGCAAATGTTCGGAATCAAGGGCTTCGAAAACCTCAGCGTCGAAGTGCAAGGGGCGGACATTGCGCTTGCCAGCAACAGCGCGCTGGGCAAGGGCAATAAGATGTACCTCGAAGACCTTGACCTTACAGCGAAGCAGTCGCCAGAAGCGGACGCCGTCGCCAACGCGATAGCCGAGAAACTGCTGCCTAACAGCGAGCGACGCTACTTCACTGAACGGTTTGCAGTGGTTTCCAACGATGTGTTCACCTTCCTGAGCGAGACGGCGACGGAGGTGGTCGCCCGCGTGCGCCTTGAAGACAACACGAAGACCGTCGCGTCAGGCGGGCTATGGTACGAGGAAGCCGTGCCCGCCGAGGCGCTCTTCTACGGCTTCGTCGGCGCAACGAGCGCAGAGCTGAGCCTCGCGTCGCTGCAAATAGACCAGCCCCTGCAAATCGGCGGCGACGCAACCATCGGACGCGGACTGTGCAAGGTGGTGATTGCACGATGAAGACCCTGTCGCAAGCCAGAATGCAGCAGGCGCTTGACCTCGTGCGCGAGGTTGTGGGCAAGCCAGAGCAGGTTCGCACCATCTACGGCAACCTGTGCCATGAGTTCCCCGTGCTGGTGCGCACTTGCGGGCTGTGCCAAGCGATTGCCTTCTGCGCCGACAAAGCGCAAAGCGACGAAAATGCGCGCGCTGAGGCGTACAAACTGCTGCTGAAACATGTCGGCAAGATTCTGGGCGTTGAGACCAACGGTAAAGGCGGCGCAGACGACCCGCTGCTTAGAAAAATCTTAGGTGCGGACACGACGGAATACATGCTCCACACCCGCCGCGTGCTGCAGGCGTGGGTCTACTTTAAGCGGTTCGCCGTGTCGGTGCTGGGCGTGAAGACGGGAGGGAGCGAGTCGTGAGCAACGGGGTCAAGGCGCGTAGGAGTGTGCTTGAGAGCCTAAAGCCTACAGCCGAGACGCACGCGGGTTTGCTGCTGCAGCGCTACCTGACGGCGCACAAGCCCAAGCAGCGCGACAACACGCAGGATACGCCCGAAGAGATGCTTCTCGATCAGGCGACAGGCGTCAAGGCGTCTGAAGTCTACCGCGCGGCGTTTCGGCGATGGCTGAAGCAGTTCGTCCAGAAGACGCCTGCGGGGTGCGCACGGGTTCACTTCACAGTGCAGGCTGCCGCGCCGATTGCAATCGGGCTGGGCAACGCCAGCCCGCTGGAGGTCGGCATTCGGCTGCACCACACCTACGGGATGCCGCTGCTGCCCGCTTCTGCGCTCAAGGGGCTGTGCCGCCGCGTGGCGCGCCTGCTACACCACGAGAGCAAACTCTCGGATGAGGCGATCGACGCGCTGTTCGGCTTCAGCCGCGACACGCAGGCAGCGGCGGGCGCAGTGGTCTTCTACGACGCTTGGTACGACCCCGACAGCGTACGTGGCGCGCCGTTCCACCGCGATGTCATTACCGTGCATCATCCTGCCTACTACGGCGACGGCAAAACCCCGCCCACCGACTTCGATGACCCGACGCCTGTGCCGTTTCTCGTCATCAAGCCCGGCGCGCAGTTCCTGTGCGTGCTAGACGCGCCCGACCATCGGTGGGCAGATTTCGCGCAAAAGATGCTGCTGTGGGGGCTGGAGAATCTCGGCGTCGGCGCAAAAACCAACGCGGGCTACGGCTACCTCAGGCTCCCTAATGCAGGCAGTGCATCGACGACTGCTAACCCTGCGCTACAAACCAACGAAGAGGTGTGGCAACAAGCGTACATTATCTACGACGCGGGCAGGCAGGCACTTACCGCGCAGAACCTGACCACCGGAGAGCGCGCAGACGCCCAAGGCGCACAGGCAAAAACGCTGCTGGACGCGCTCCCTGACGCCGTGCGCCAACAGTTGGTGGAAAAACGCAGGCTCACTGCCGATGTGGTGATTAAGCAGGTAGGCAACATGCGGCGGCTGGTGCGGATTGTGCCATCAGCGCAAACATAGTATTCGCCCTGCGCGACCGCTTATAAGTGTCTTTGCGTTGGTTTTTCAACATGCCCCCCTCCCAACCTCCCCCGTGGACGGGGGAGGAGTCACGGCTCCCTCCCCGCCCGCGGGGAGGGTTGGGGTGGGGGCGATGTTTAAATCTCTACGCAAAGGCACTTATTAGTTC
>Ga0272449_1001453_pt1 | contig 24241 bp, 18 predicted proteins | sample YNPCB0241_FD_198679 | JGI IMG/M metagenome (GOLD analysis project Ga0272449, IMG submission 198679) | Hot spring sediment microbial communities from Yellowstone National Park, WY, United States - YNP-CB-024-1 | ecosystem: Environmental > Aquatic > Thermal springs > Hot (42-90C) > Sediment... | reverse complement strand
AGGCGAAAGCCCAGGAGATAATAGCGCCAGCCGGTGGCCGTGGCCAGGGAGAAGTTGCCGCCCTCAGCCTTTATTTCCAGGAGAAAGTTCCGGCTTATTATCCAGCCGAGGCTGAAACTTGCACCTCCAATCCAGTTGGTTATTCTCTTTTCATAACGACGATAACTCTGGTAGCCAGCGTAGGGTTCGAAATAAAGATAAAATCTTAAAGATTCAGTATAGAAAGTAGTAAAAATCTGATGGCTTAAATAAACATCCGGGTCAAAATAGCCACTGTAAGTCTGACGTTTAAAATTTAAATAGCGAGTTCGATAGCCGAGATTAAAAGAGGGTTGATAAAGGTGGAGGCGATAAATCAGGGCTAATTGAAACCCGCGGGAATAGTTATTATCAGAATAATCGCGTCGGGTAAAATCACTCCAGAAAGAGAATCTGTCTGTTATTTTTTGCGATAAATATAAATTGAAATTGATATAACGGATTTCATTCCTGATCAGCTGAGCCGTCTCGGTGAAACCCTGCCTGGAAAGACTGAAGCCGGCTCTTGTCGCCGAGGTTATCATGTCTGCTTTTAGATTCCAGGTTAAAAAATCTTTTACCCGGCCATTTCTGAGCTGAAGAAAACCAGCGCCAGCTCCAACTCCCAGAAACTCTTTTGGTCTGAAATAAGTTTTTAAAAAGAAATCCTCCGATTTGACCTGTCTTCGTTTATCCCTGGCCTCCCGATGCTGAAAATTAAAATCACATCTCCAGTTAGAAAGCCAGAAGGTGAAATTAAGGGGGTAAAAATAGGACTCATTTTCGTCTTCATCAGCATAATAAAAAGCCTGGCCATCAAAAGAATGGTCAATTTCTCTGGCCAGAGCTATGGCCAGTCTTTCTGTTTCCTTTTCCTCGTAAGCATACCTAGGCTTCAGGAGCTTAAAGTCATTAATCGCTTGCTTTCTCTGGCCAAGATAAAGGTAGGTATAGATGAGGCCAAGTCGGGCCTCAAAGTTTTCTTCTTTTTCAAGCAGTCTTTGGTAGAGAGATTTCGCTTTTTCCACTTCTCCCCGCCATCGTCTGAGGTTGGCCTTGATGAGAAGAGCTTCCTGATTTTGAGGATAAAGCGAGAGAATCATATTTACCTCTCTCAGAGCTTCCTCGTAGCGGCCCATCCAGGAAAGAATTCTGGCCAGATGCAATCTGGCCTTTAAATTGGCTGGCTGTTGAGCCAGAACAAATTTGAGTTCCTCTGCGGCTGCCTTTAATTTTCCACCCCAGGAGATATATGTAGCCAGCTCGGTTCTCTCTTCAGGGGAGAAGGAGTCGCGGGCAAGGGAGAGAGCCGTAATATAGGCCTGAGCCGCTTCTTTATAATTATCCCGGGAAACAAACTGGTCCCCCCGCTGTTTATAAAGCTGAGCTAATTGCTCCTTTTCTTTTTTATCCTGAGCTGCTTCAGCCATCTGAGCTTCAAGCAGGCAAGGCAGGTTAAGAATAGCCAGAAAGGTTAGAATCAGGGAGATGGAGGGTAAATTTTTTGCGGACTGGAAAAGCTTTTGCCAGAGGTTAAAAATTATTTTCATTGCTCTTTTTTTCCACATATTCCCATCTTCTTTTCCCGAATAAAAAACGAAGCAAAGCCTGAAATCTCCAGAAAGAATTAAGCTGACGGTAGCCACAATTTTCCAGGGCTCCGAAAAGTAATAGCTTAAACAGGTGTTTCCATCTGGGATAACGCTTATAGGTGAGTTCTTCCAGAAAGACGCTGAAGGTGGAAAGGAAAATTCCGTAGGCCATGGCCAGAATCAAAAAGAGGATAAAGAACTTCAGGGAGAGGAGACCGAATAAGTAAGATAATGGAACCACTATGTAGCCCAGCAGTTCGACCACCGGCCCCAGGGTTTCAAAGAAAAGATAATAGGGCATGATAAACAGGCCAAGATGCCCGTACCTGGGATTAAAGAGCATCTGACGGTGCTTAAGAAGGCTCTGGATTAGACCCATCTGCCATCTTCTTCTCTGCCGGCCAAGCATTTTAAAGGTTTCGGGAACTTCGGACCAGCAGATGGGATCTGGAATGAATCTGATCCGGTACCTTTTTTTGTTTTCTTGGAAAGAGCGATGTAATTTTAAAACTAATTCCATATCTTCAGAGACCTGGCGGGCATCATAGCCACCGACGGCCATCACGGCAGCTCGATTGAAAAGAGAAAAAGTGCCAGAAAGGATGAGAATGGAATTGGCCAGATCCCAGCCAACGCGGCCAAAAAGAAAAGCCCTCAAATATTCCACAACCTGGAAGAGAGCCAGAGGCTTTCGGGGTAAATCTATTTCTATCGTCCTCGTATCCTTAAGCTTGAGACCATTCAGGACTCTGACGACACCACCGCAGGCGACAACAGGAGTGACGCTTTCAGTGATATAGGCCATGAGGCGCAGCAGAGCATCAGTCTCAAGAATGGAATCTGCATCAACAGTACAGAAATAAGGCGAGCGGGAAATATTCAAGCCACAGTTGAGAGAGTCAGCCTTACCGCTTTTAACTTTATCAATAACCAGCAGGTTTGGTAATTCAGGATTATAATAAATCCCCTTAACAGGCGCAGTTTTCAGGAAACTTCTATAGACATAATCCATTTTTTTCAATTTATAATAATCAATCAGCTTCTCCAGAGTTCCATCCCTGGAGCCATCATTGATGACCAGAACTTCAAAAGAGGGATAGGCCAGGGCCAGAGCCGAGTTGACCGTGCGCAGAATGATCTCCTTTTCATTATAGGCTGGAATGAGAATCGAAACAGGTGGAGCCTCAGGTGAAGATAGAAGTTCTCTGAAGGCAGAATATTTTATTCTTTTTATATGCCGGCTCACCGCCGCCAGAGAAGACAAAAGCAGGAGAGTATAAATAGAATTGATGATTGCATAATATATGCCCACAAAATAGTTAAAGCCCAGGACCAGAATTATAAGAATATTTCTCATTTTAGCGACCCACTTTCCAGAATGGCCTTAATTTCTTCCTTTATCTTTTCATCAGAACCGTCTTTTAGATACTCAAGAAGAGGTGTAGAAAAATGGAGCGCATGCATTCTGGCCAGAATTTCTTTCGATTTCTTATATATTTCTCCGTTTTCGGTCCTGAGATTTTCTAGGAGCTGGTTGACGAAGCCTGTTTTTTCAATTTCCTCACAAATGGTCTCCTGGACATAGCGATCGTCATAACGCAGAGCCTCAAGGAAAATATCCAGGGAAGAAGAGCCCAGTCGGGCCAGGGCTCTGGCCGCCTCATCCCTTACCTGCCAGTGACTATCAAAGAGAGAAGAGGCCAGAGCATATTGAACCTTGTTGCCCTTAATTTGCTGGAGGACCCTCAGGGCATAAAGGCGAACAAACCAGACTGGATCCCTAAGAAGAGAAATTATTTTTTCCGTCTCACTCAAATCAAGCCTGTTGGCAAAAGCTTCGAGCAGCTTGAGGCTTTTGACCCTGACTTCTGGATTTTCATGAGTCAGATAATTTAAAGCTATGGGCCAGGCCTTTTCGTTCTTCAGATGACTCAAAAGATCCAGGACGAGGGCTATGATCTTGGGATTATCAGTTCTGGCTAAATAATCGAGCAAAAAGGGCACAGCCTTCTCCCCGTACTTCAAAAGAGCATTTTCAGCGGCCTTCCTGGTTATCAGCCATTTTTCATAGATCAAGGGGAGATGGTCAAGTATGATTTCAAGACTTTGGGAAGTACCGATGTTAGCTAAAGCTTTCATGGCCACAGCGATTATTTCAGGATCATGGCTTCTCAGTTCGCCGGCTATCTTTTCGATTGAAGCAGCACTTTTCATTCTTCCCAGTTTATCTAAAGCTGCAGCTTTGATGAGACGATTTTTCTTCCTGAGTTTCTTTTCATAATAATCTACATAACCCAGCCTTTTAAATAACTCTTTTATTTCCGGCTCATATTTTTTCTTTTCCATTAATTTGAAAAGAACATCTTCCATTGCCTGAAATTTAAGGGAGCCTGGTGGGGATTTCAATTGGTTAATAGCTTCATCTTCAATTCTTCCTGAATAAATGATGTCCTTCAGTTTTTCCTGGTAATATCTTCTTAATTTATCTAATTCCCTGAATCGTCTGGCTCTAACAATTCGCCTGATTATTGAGGCCAGAACAAAGGCGACTATGGCCAGGATAATAAAAGCGGTAATTGAGATTAAAATTATGTCCAGGGTGAGGAGATTTGTTCGTTCAAGGGGGAAAATGGTCTTAAAAGCTAAAATGTTGGACTTAGTCATCAAGCCTTCTTTCGCCTGATTTTATCGATTCCCATAAAAGAGGCTCGAATCATGACTTTCTCCGACCTGAGGGCTGACCTCACCTTTATGAAGTTCTTTTATCAGCCGGAACAATCTTTCTAAACGGCGGTATTTAGCATTTTAATTAAAAAAATTAAATTATTATATAAAAAAAATCAAGAAAGGCGAGATTTTTCAGCCAGCAGGCGATTTATGAAGCTCGTTGTATTTTTCTAAAAACAGGATATAAGATTTTATGGCGGCCTAAAATGAATTTAAAAATTGAAGCAGGAGAAAAGATTCTTAACACTTTGCCTGGCGAAAATCTTCCCTGTTCAGCTTCCAGCCGAAGAATATCAATTCTCTTTTCTTTCCTGGTTTTTATGTTTCTGGCCAGCGGGCTGGCGGCTTTAATTTATGAAGTTGTCTGGTTTCAGCTCCTCGAACTGGTTATAGGCTCGAGCGCCTTTTCCTTAGCTCTTCTCTTGTCGGTTTACATGGGCGGCTTATTTCTCGGAAGCCTCCTTGTGCCTTCTTTTTGCCCTCATTCCCTTAATCCGCTTCGCCTTTATGCTTTCTTTGAGGCTGGTATCGGCTTAATGGGGTTCTTAATTCCCCTGGTAGTACCTTCTATTATGAAAATTTACATTAATAGCCTCGGCTACGGGCTTCCCCTGTTTTTAGTCAGGGGCCTTTTTTCCGCCCTCTTGCTTCTCTGGCCAACCGGGCTAATGGGAGGTACCTTGCCTGTCGTTTCGCGCCTGATTTCGGCCACGCCCAGGGGCCTATCCTTCATTGGCTGGCTCTATGGAATTAACACAGCAGGTGGTGTCCTTGGAACCTTAATCGCAGGCTTCTATCTTTTGCGTATTCATGACCTGACTGTAGCCACAGAAGTTGCGGTCTGCCTCAATTTTCTCCTTTTCCTGATGGCCTTCATTCTTTCTTTTTTCCCATCTTTTAGACTCAATGAGACAGGAAGAGAAGAAAGGAGCAAGTTTCTTTCCCGGGGAAAAGACAGCTTGCCTTCACCTTTTCTTCCGCCTGGATTGATTTATTTCATCATAGCTTTATCCGGGCTGACTGCCCTAGGAGCCGAGGTTGTCTGGACTCGCCTTCTTTCCCTGTCTTTAGGAGGGACAGTTTATACCTTTTCCCTGCTTCTGGCTGCCTTTCTGGCCGGACTGGCCTTAGGTAGTGCGGCCAGCTCAAGGCTTGTCACATTTAAGCCTGAGCTTGGGGAAAAGGCCCTGGGGCTGGTTCAGCTTGCCCTGATCCCGGCCATTATCTGGGCAGCTTTTTTTATAACCCGGATTGTACCTTTCTGGCTTCCGGAAGAAACCAGCGGTCCTCTCCGGGTTTTTTTCCATGATTTTCTTCTTTGCTCTCTTTCTCTCTGGCCAGCTGCCTTTTTCTGGGGAGCCAGTTTTCCTCTAGCCCTGGCTTCAGTTGTTAGAGGCGGAGCTGAGACAGGCCGGCTTGTTGGCCGAATTTATGCTGCCAATACAGCGGGCTCAATTGCTGGTTCCCTGCTTTTTGGTCTTGTTTTCCTGCCGGGCCTGGGTTCCTCGGGTTGCCACCGGCTCTTCCTTTTTTTTCCGGCTCTATCTTCCTGCTTGATTTTTTATAAAGTGATGGCAAAAAGATGTGAAGCTCCAGCAAAGATGGAAAGGGGATCAGGCGAGAAAATTTTCTTCTGGCTCAACCGGTTTAAAGGGTGGAGGCAGCAGGATATTCCGATGAGCGCCAAATTCCAGACAAAAAGAAAAAAGATTCTGGCTGCCTCTGGCTTGATAATCATTTACGTCCTGATGGTCTATCTGGCCTGGGAAATTTCTCCTTCCACTCCCTGGCAGCTTATTGCCTATGGCCGGAAGGCGGCGGAAAAAAGAGATAGAGGTAAGCCCCTGGTGGTTGCTGAAGGGATAAACTCATCAGTGGCCGTTACTGACTGGAATGGGACACTCGTTTTCCATACCGGTGGCCGGGCTGAAGCTTCCAATGCCCTTTCCGATCTGAGGATGGAAAGGATGCTGGCCCATTTACCGGCGCTTATTCATCCTGAACCCCGGAAAATTCTGGTTATTGGCTGCGGGGCCGGAATTACAGCTGGTACCTTTCTTCTTTATCCAACTGTAGAAAGAGTAGTTATCTGTGAGATTGAACCGGCCGTGTGGAAAAAGGTGGTTCCTTTTTTCAGGCGGGAAAACAACAATCTTGATCTTGATCCCCGAGTAAAACTGGTAATCGAAGATGCCCGTCATTTTCTGCTAACGACCGGAGAAAAATTTGACCTAATCAGTTCAGACCCTGTTCATCCTTGGCTTAAGGGTTCTGCCCTCCTTTATACCCGGGAATACTACACCATGATCAAAGATAGGCTAAACCCGGGCGGCCTCTTTACCCAGTGGGTCCCGCTTTATGAGAGCGATGAAGCCACGGTTAAAAGTATGCTGGCCACCTTTTTCAGCGTTTTTCCTGAAGGCCTGATCTGGAGTAATGATTTTCTGGGTCTTGATTATGATTTCGTTCTTCTCGGACAAAGGGATAATCTGGTGATAGATATTGAGGCCGTGCAGGCCAGGCTGGAAAGCGAAGCCTTCCGTCAGGTAGCGGCCTCGCTCAGGGAAATCTATTTCCGTTCGGGGCTTGAGCTTTTAGCTACCTATGCCGGCCGCAGACTGGACCTTTCTTCCTGGCTGGAAAAGGCTGAGATCAATCTCGATCGAAATTTAAGGCTTCAGTATCTGGCTGGCTGGGGATTGCATTCCCCCTACCGGATAAGCCTGCTTGACCTTCTCTGGAAAAATTTTCAGTTTCCGGCGGATCTGTTTCGGGGCTCGAAAGAAAGTCTCCACTTCCTGGAAAGAATCTGGCGGACGGCGAGCCCGCCTGATCATGATGAGAAATCTAAATAATCACGAAGCCAGATTATTGTTAACTCTTTTGCTTTTTCTGCTATTTCCCCATTCCGGTCCGGTTTTCAGGAACTGAAACCTCAGTGGCCGGCTATTGAGACCGGTAGCGTTTCCCCGAATTTCTTTTTATTCCGGGCGTCAAGCCGGGATGGAATCAGGTCCTGCGCTTTTATAGACAGGCGGCAGAGAAGACTGGACTAGAAAAAAATAGAGTAAAGTAGGAATAGAAAAGGAAAAATTCTCTGAAACTGGTGAAGGCGATTTCCCCCTTTGGATTACCAGGCGGGCTTTAAAAAATAAATAGATTTGAGATGGAAAGAAAAGACATTCCCCAGACTTTTTTGTGGCTAAAAAGATAGATTTTTTACAGCAGGCAAAAGCGGATTGAATCCGGGCCAGTTCTTCGTTACAGAGGACAATTAGAATGACATCAATAAGACGCAAAATATTAAGCTTCAACCTGCCTTTAAAAATTTATCTTCTGGTACTAGAAATGACACCGGAGATTGATAATTCTTTAGACCTGCCCTTAAGGATCCGGAAGAGCCAAAAAAAGAAATGAAGTGGAGGAAAGGGGTAGTAAGAAACTTATTTAATCAGGGAAGGGGTGAGTGAGGGGACTCGAACCCCCAACCTTCGGATCCACAGTCCGATGCTCTAACCGTTGAGCTACACTCACCGCCGAGAAATTAATTTTCCCATGGCAGCCTCAGGCTGTCAAGATGCCGAACCTGTTGCCTCATCCGGTGGTCTTTTTATGGTGGCCATTTTATCGCGCCTGAAATTATCACGGCTTATATAAACCTATGGCCGACCTCCTGGACCCCATTGTCCTGCCCTTATTCATGGGATAAGTTCACGCTTCACTCATATGATCTGATAACATTTAAAGCAGATCTTCGCATCCGATCGCCCTGATGATGAGGCCCTTGCTCCGCCACTCATAGGCCTCAGTAATTCCAGGGCAAACAACATAATTTCGGCCGCGAGGATAGTTCTGCCTGAAAGCCCTCAATGATTCCGCATCAAAGCGCTCTGGATTTATTTTACATTCATAAGCATCAACTTCCTCTCCACGAGGAATTACAAAGTCAATCTCCCGGCCTGATTTGTCCCGCCAGAAAAAAATTCCTTCGCCGCCAGTGCGTGCTCGTAAACAGTCAAGGACCAAATGTTCCCACAGCCATTCGTGGTCTTCTTCCCTAATCTCGTTCCATCCTCTTACATAAGTCACAAAACCTGTGTCAAAGCCATAGACCTTGGGTCTTCTAACCAGTTCCCTTCTTCCACCGCCGTGAAACGGCCTTACAGGATAGATAACGAGCGAGATGGTTAGAGCTTCAAGGTAGTTCTTCACGGTAGGCCGGCTGAGGTCACATTCCCGAGACAATTGAGAATAATCGACCAGTCCTCCACTTGTCCAGAGCAAAAGTCGGAACAGGTTAAGAAAACCCGTGCGATCCCTGACAGCAAATAATTCTTGAATGTCTCGGGCATAGAAACTATCCATCCACTCAGAAAAAAGAGAATTATCTTTTTCATCGCTAAGCAAAAATTCGGGCAGTCCACCGTGCAATAAGCGCCGATCCAGGTCGGGAAGACCAAACTCTTTCTGGCATTCAGTCCAGAGGGCTGGAAGCAAATGAATGGTTATTTTCCTCCCTGTTAAAGTATCCCTGAATTTCTTGGTTGCCGCGAGCGTTGATGACCCTATGGCCAGGATCCGGAGATGAGGAAAAGAATCAGCCGCCACTTTCAAAACTCGGCTCGGGTCAGCCAGGCGGTGAATTTCGTCAAGTATAATGGTAGCATTTCTTTTTTTGGAGCGGAAAAACAGTTCTGGGTCATCAAGTTTGCGGGCGTCAGAAGGCAAATCACAGTTTAGATACACGGCATCAGGAATCATCCTGGCCAGTGTAGTCTTCCCCACGCGCCGCACACCGGCCAGCCAGACTATCGGACGCTTCCTCCAGGCCTCATGAATTTTTTTTAGCCACTATGGTCTAACTATCATGTAATTATATTTGCCAAATAGACGTCTATTTGCCAAATAGATTTTACTCTAAGTCAGAAGACGTTGTTCAATCTACGGACATTAGCTCAAAATGGCGGTGGCGCTGCCTGCTGGGACCGATGTTGAGCAGGACATGGGTTTTTAAGAATAAAATTTGAAGAGCAGGGCTCCTGCACTTTAGATCTTTTGTTGAACCTCTTAGCATGGAAAAGCGCGAAATAAGAATGGAGGCAGGATGGCCTTTTATCCTTTAAATAATTATTTAATCTCTTAGCCCCACTTGCGGCTCAGCTTCTCCCTATGACCGGATTTTAAGAAAGATTAATAGGCTTTTGGAAATCACTTTCATCAGATTGATGATAATGATTTTTTCACCTAATCTCATGTTTCATCTCTAAGCTTTTTTACTTCTATCAGACGGAAATTGATTTTTACGTCAAGCAGATAGATCGTTATAAACTTAAAGAAGTCTTAATTCAGAGCCTGAAGTGAGAACTTAGGTAAGTTACTGAACCCTATTCCTCCGCTCTGGGGATGAAAACTTTGAGGAAAATGTCCATGGAAAGGGAAATATCGAAATTGGTCATCTTGTTTCAACTGGTGCAGCTCGAAAATATCGGTTGCCTTTATTTTAAGCTCTTTTTGGAAACGGGCATCATGTCTTGGCCAGCGGCCTTCGCTATTTTTACCCTGATTTAATCTTTTCTGGTCAAAACTTCCTTCTGACTCTCGATGAGATCAAGGACCTCGGGCTTATCCCGCCAGTGCTCTTTAACCTTGACCGCCAGATCAAGGAAAATTCTGGCTCCCAGGATAGCCTCAAGCTCTTTCCTGGCCTCAAGACCAATCTGTTTTAGCCTCTGGCCCCGATGCCCCACCACAATGCCTACCTGATTGTCTCTTTCCACAAAAATAGAAGCATTGATATAAATGAGGCCTTTAAGTCGCCTCGCCTTTTTTTTAACTTCTGACGCAGCTGGTTCCTGTTTTTTCTTGATACCTTTTGTTTTTGAGCTACCTTTTTCCAGCGCGGAGGATGCGACTTCTTTTTGCTTGATTAACGAAGTATAGTCGAGCTCCTCAAGCCTCTGGCCGCTTGTTCTATCTTCAATTTTTTCGACATAAACAGCGGTCACAAAGGGAAGTTCATCTTCCACCTGAGCCAGCAATTTCTCTCTGATAATTTCAGCCACTTGGAAGCGAAGGGGAAGGTAGATTTTTTCTTCAGCTAACTCGCCTGCTTCGGCTTCAGGAAGATATTCCATTATTTTCTTTTCCAGAATATCCAGATTAATTTTTCTTAAGGCCGAAATGGGAATGATTTCCTTGAAAGGCAGAAGGTCCTTATAGTGGTCGATTATTGGCAGGATTTTATCCTTTCTGATTATATCTACCTTATTTATGAGGAGAAAAACGGGCCGATTTACTTTTTCGAGAAGACCCAGCACAAAGTTATCTCCCTGACCGAAAGGCTGTGTAGCATCAATGAGCCAGCAGAGAAGGTCAGCTGTTTCCAGAGAGGATATGACCAGATTCATCATTCTTTTGTTTAATTTGTGCAGCGGCCGATGAATCCCTGGATTATCAATGAAAATGATTTCGCCCTCTGGTCTCTGTTTAATTCCCAGGATAGTTGTTCTGGTCGTCTGGGGTTTATCTGAAATTATGGCCATTTTTTCGCCTAGCAGCGCATTGAGCAAGGTTGACTTGCCCACATTGGGCCGACCGATAAGAGCTACCTTGCCACTTTTCATTGTCCGCGCCTTTTTAATTTTGGCAAAAATTTATTGAATCAGGTCCAATAAATCAATCCGGAAATTGATTTTCCTTTATTGTCTTTCCTGGCTCTTTATTCTTTCTCACGCTGACCAGATTGTAAGACCCATTTTAATTCAAATTTTTTTCTAATTTTTCTCCTCATCTCTATAAATATGTTTCTTCTCCTTCTGCTTTTGCTTTCTCTTCTCCTTCCCCCTACTATTTTTTTACTTTTCTCTTTCTCCTTCTCTTTCTCCTTCTCCTTCTTTCTTTTTTTACTTCTACTTCTTCTTGTTCTTCTTTTTCTTCTACTATTACTATTACGCCTTCTTATCCTTCTCTCTCTTTGTCTTGACGCTTCTCCTTTTTAATTTTTACCCTGATGACCTTCTTTTGGTCAGCATCCAGAATTTCAAAGCGAAAATTTTTCAGGGAAAAAACCTCTCCCTTAGCTGGCAAACGGCCTAAATGATGAGCAACCAGTCCGCCGACAGTTAAATATTCTTCATCACTCAGATCCTCAGCCAGGATAGGTTCAAGTTCCTCTACTTCTGTATCTCCAGAAACGAGGTATTCATCGGGAGAAAGGGCAACAATCTTCTCCTCCTCCAGATCATACTCGTCGCGGATTTCACCGACAATTTCTTCCACAATATCCTTCATGGTCACCAGACCAGCAATTCCGCCATGCTCATCTACCACTATCGCCATTTTCTGTTTTCTTTTTTGAAATTCCTTGAGCAGCTCTTTGACCTTCATGGATTCAGGGACAAAATAAACAGGCCGCATGATTTTTTCGACTGGCGTCGATTTGGCCTGCTCATCCGAATAAGCCAGCAAATCCTTGACGATGGCCAGGCCTTCAATATTATCGATTCGGTCGCGGTAAACGGGAATCCGAGAATACTTTTCCTTGCTGATGAGTTCCCGCAATTCAGCCAGAGACGCGTCCTTGCGGATGCAAACCATATCCACCCGGGGTGTCATAATTTCTCGAACCAGGGTATCACCGAACTCCACCACACTGCGCAGCAACGGGCCCTCTTCCTTTTCAATAATACCCTCTTCACGAGCTTCTTCAATAAAGGTCTGTATCTCCTCGTCCGTGGCCTCCCGTTCCGGTATGGCTTCTTCCTCTTTTTTAAGAAAGGAGACGGCTGGCCGTCCCAGAAAGACCAGTAAACCGGCAAGGGGAATCAACAGGAGAAAAACTGCCTTCCGCTTAAAACTGTAAAGCAGGCGGGGAAGAAATTCAAAGCCAAAAACAACCAGGGCCAGCGAGAAAAGTAAGGCCCAGATTGTCCAGAGGCGAAGACGCGGAAAATAGTAAAAAAGACTGAGGAGGAAGGCGGACAAAAAAATGGTTCTCCAGACCTCAACCGCAATTCTGAGTTCTTCTTTTAGCTCTATGATTTTCTCTCGAACCTTCCTGTCCCGATCTTCAAGGAGCCGGCTCAAAGAGATTCGCGAGGAAGTGGCTAAGGCTGTGGAGAAAAGGGAAAGAACAAAGGTAACCAGAAAGAGAAAAAAAATCAGGAAAAATTTAAAAATAACAGCTGACATTATTTTTATTCTAAACCAAAAAGGGCTTTTAGCTTCTCTTCCTCTTTGTCCATCCTGGGGCCGTGGTCATGACCCAGCAGATGAAGAAAGCCATGAATTGTCAGGCGGGTTAGCTCTTTTTCCAGACATGTCTTTTTCCGGCCACATTGATCAAAGGCTCTGGGCACTGAGATAATAATATCTCCAAGATAATAATGACCGTCAGCTCCTCTTTCCCTGACAGGAAAACTCAAAACATCAGTCACCCGGTCCTTTTTTCGAAATTGACGATTCAACCGCCGTATCAAGGCGTTGCCCGTAAAAACGAGACTGACTTCTGCCTCTGGCAGAGGATAAAATGAAATAAGTTTGCGGAGAAGACGACGGAAATGGCCTTCTCTGATTTTATGTTTTTTTTGCCGATTGATTATTTGAACCATGATTGCTTTTTTTCTGGGGTTGTCTTGATTTTTTCTTGCCCTCGAAATCAAAAGACGGGTATTTCAGCCGGGGATGATAGATAGCGTCAAGCGTATCCAGGAAAGAATGGGCTATTTTATGGAGGTCCTTAAAGGAAAGGTCGCATTCATCGAGCTGACCATCTTCGACATAATTCTGGAAAATTTCATGAATCATTCTCTTGAGGGTATCGCGGTCATGAGAGGAAAGGCTACGGGAGGCTGCCTCGACTGAATCGGCTAACATGATCAGGGCCGCTTCCTTGCTTTGAGGCGGCGGACCTGGATAACGATAACTTTCTTCGCCCACCCGGTGAAGCTCGGGATCATATTTTTCCTTTGCTTTCTCATAAAAATAGCGAACCAGAGAACTGCCGTGATGCTGGGCAATTATCTCTTTTATCTTGTCAGGCAGGCGAAGCTTGCGAGCAAGGTCCAGGCCATCTTTAACATGATTGATGATGACTAAAGCACTCAGCTGAGGATTGAGTTCCTCGTGGGCACTGGGATTGCGGGTAACATTTTCAATGAAATAATCAGGTCGTTTCATCTTGCCAATATCATGATACAAGGCTCCAGCTCTTACCAGCAGGGGATTAACTTTTATGGCTTCAGCTGCTTTTTCAGCCAGAGTGGAAACAATCAGGGAATGATGATAGGATCCAGGCGCTTCCAGGGCCATTTGCCGGAAAATGGGAAGATCAGAATTGGTCAGCTCGATTAACTTGGCTTTCGTCAGGATGCGAAAGCCGTTTTCGAAAAGAGGCAGAAGAAGGAAGGCCAGGGCTCCATTAAGAAGACCGCCGATAATGGCCATGATAATCATGCCCAGAAGCTCAAAGCTCAGCCCTGAAGGCAAGCGAATCAAATAAATGATTAGAGCCAGAAAAATGTTAACGGGCGTAACTATCATGACACCAGCCCGTAAGGTTGAAATCCGATTATGATCACCATAGAACCTGAGACCATAAATGGCCGCCAGGCTGCCAATAAAGGCATAAAGCATTAAATAAAAATCAGCCTGAAGAAGGAGGCCAGCGAGAAGACTGTTTAAAATAGCGTAAATCAAAGCCAGGTGGCTCACAGTGAGAAAGGCAATAATAAGAGAACCTACCTGGAGAGGAAAGGCAAAATTATAGGAACTTGCTTCGGCCAGAAAGGGGAAGCGAGCATTTTCACTGAAAATGGTGGCCATAGAAATGGATATTTTATTTAATAAGAGGCTTAAAATTAGCAGGGTGTCGATGAGAAGAAAACGATTGAGAGCCACATCCGGAGGCAAGAGATTTTTCAGGTAAAACCAGACTGCCAAGAGCAAAAGGGCGAAAAGCAAAAAATGGGCCAGGAAATTTTTTCCCCAGCCGGAACGAAATTCAAGATTTTGATTGATCAAAGCCACCAGTTTGACCGTTTCTGGAGTAACTTCATCCCCCTTTCGAATGATTACTTTCCCTTTTTTGATTCGATAATAAACTGTTTCCACCCGGGTTCTGGCTTCCTCCCGTCTCCTGTCAGTTTCCACTCGATTAAAATTAAGGTTGGGCGCAAGAAGAAGACTTCCGAGTTCAAAAAGAAGCTGACGTGTTCGGGTCGGAAGCGAAAGTTTTTCAATTTCCCGGGAAAGAAGCTCGCGGGCTTCCTTTAAATCAAGAACATCCTGGATGTGAACCATTCTTTCCGGTCTGGTTGCCTCGCTGATGATGAAACCCCTTTCAGCTTCGCCTCTTAGAAAAAGAGCTTTGGAGCGCAGGATGCCCCGCTCAAAGACCCGTCGCAGGGATTCGCTTAAAGCAACTTCCATTTCCGGGCTAAAACCAGTTTTTCGCCAGAGATTAAGGTCTGCCTCATCAAGTTCAAGGCCTGTTTTTTCAGCCAGAATGGCAGCAAATTCCCGGGCCGGGAGAGCCATTTGAGCCGGTGTTTTGGCCCAGTCGCGGCCAAGGGAAAAGAACATACGAAGCTTATCTTCTGTATTGAGATAGATATTAAGGTCAAGAGTATAAACTGGCAGAACAGCCCTTTCAGCCTCTTCCCGTCTTTTCTGGGTGGTTTCCGTATCCTCAACCGTTAGATCGATGGGTGAAATGATATCCTGGGGAGCGATGTCTCCAGGCTTGAGTAAGGGCAACAGGCGGCTGGGAGTATAGGATAGAATATAGGCAATAATCAGAACGAAAAGGAAAAGAAAGATAAAGGGCCTTGCCCAGAAGGGAAATCCGGGTTTTCCCTGACCTTTAATTTCTGGCCGGAATTGAGCTCCTGCCGCTCCCTTTTCAGAAGCTAAAGCCCCCCTCTTTTTAAAGAGTTTAAGCCGCTTGATGGAAATGAGGCTCATCGGGAATTATTCTTTGTCGTTTTTGGCTTCAGCCTGCTGATAGGCGAGAATGATTTTTTGAACCAGGGGATGGCGGACGACATCCTTTTCCGTAAAATAAACGAAGGCGATTTCTTTGATGGAGGAGAGTATTTTTATAGCCTGGAGAACACCTGATTTCTCGGGATGGGGGAGGTCAATCTGGGTAATATCGGCGGTGACCACCACCTTGGAGTCAAAGCCAGACCTTGTCAGCAGCATCTTCATCTGCTCTCTGGTTGTATTCTGAGCCTCATCCAGAATGATAAAGGCACTGTTCAGGGTTCGGCCTCGCATATAGGCGAGGGGAGCAATTTCAATTATTCCCCTTTCAATCAGACGATTGGCCTGGTCAGCGTGGACAAGGTCAAAAAGGGCATCATAGAGGGGCCTGAGATAGGGATTTATTTTCTGATACATATCGCCTGGCAGGAAGCCCAGTTTTTCCCCGGCTTCAACCGCCGGCCGGGTAAGGATAATCCTTTGAACGAGCTTATCCTGAAGATAGCTTAGGGCCATGGCCATAGCCAGATAGGTTTTGCCAGTTCCAGCCGGCCCGATACCAAAAACAAGGTCATAATTCTTAATGGCTTGAATATAAGCTTGCTGGTTGAAACTCTTGGGCGTGACTGTTTTGCGGGAAAAATTTAAAGATTCAGAAGGAAAATAATTTTCCAGCGCCTCTTTCTGGTTCCCCTCAAGAAGATCAAGGGCAATATGAAAGTCCTCTTCCCTTAAGGGCAGGCCTTTTTCTTCCAATTCGCTCATCTTTTCAAAATAAAAACGGGCAAAAGCTACCTTTTTAGGATCGCCCTTTATAATTAAATCTTCTCCTCTGATAGATATACTGACACCAAGCCTGCCCTCAAGTTTTCTCAGGTTTCTGTCGAGGACACCGGCCAGGCGGGATTTGGCCAGAAAGGGGTGGGAAATCTTTTCCATTTCAGCCTTGGGGCTTTTACCTCCTCAAAAGCCAGCTTTTTTCATTCTAATCAATTTAATTTACATTCAATATAAAATTAAATCATTATTGCCCTTTAAAGTCAAGCTGGCTGCGACCTATCGTTGAAAGCTGAGTCTTTCGAGGGCTTTTCAGCCTCCATGTTCAGCTTTTTTCATTCGCCCTAAGTCTTCTGGCTCGGAATAGTGACTTGATGAAAACTCAATTCCAGCGTTTTGGAAGTCAGCCCGAAAATAAATTCTTCTCTTTAAAAAACATATTTATCACCTGGCCGAAATTCTTATCACCTGATTTTAAATTCTTGGTTTTAAAAAGAAATTAACCGTTGTTCTGATAACGCATCCATCGCCCTATTTTTGGCGAAAGAGCTGAAGATATTTATCTTCGGACCATGGTTCCTGCTCTTTGTTCTGGTCTTCTTATCGGTTCTTCACCGTAGGCTTGAAAAAAAAGGGAAGGTAGGATATAAATTCTTTTTAATCATGCTCTGAGGCGATAAAAGCGCCCTAAGGAGTAAGTCCATGGAAAAAGAATTTATGACTGTTTCCATTCCCACCTCCCTGTATAAAAAAATTGAGGAAAAAATTAAAGGTTCTGAGTTCAGCTCTGTTTCCTCCTACGTGACCAAGGTATTAAGGGAAAAGCTGGCCCAGGAAGAAAAATCAACCGAGGTTTTTACGCCAGAGGAAGAAGAAAAGATTAAGGAAAGGCTCAAAGCCCTGGGCTATATTGACTGATTTGACCTTTTCCTGAATTAATTTAAGGAGAGAGAGATGATTCCCCCTCATGGTGGTTTTCTGGTTGAAAGAATTTTGAGCCCGGATAAAAAGGAAGAAATCCTCAGGAAACAGTCCTTTCTTCCTTCCCTGATCCTTGATGAAGACCTTCTTTCCGATGTGGAAAATCTGGCCACCGGCGTTTATAGCCCCCTTGAGGGTTTTCTTGGAGAAAAGGACTTCCGGCATGTCCTTGATGAAATGCGGCTAAGCAATGACCTTCCCTGGACGATTCCCATTGTCCTCGATGTGTCGGAAGAGGTAGCTTCCGGACTTAAAGAAGGGCAGGAAATACTGCTTAAAAGCGAGGCCGGTCAGCCCATTGCTCTTTTTCACCTGAGAGAAAAATACCGATATGACAAGGAAGAGCTGGCCAGAAAAATTTTCTTAACCACAGACCCTGCCCATCCAGGCGTGGCGAAGATAAAAAAAATGGGGCCAGTGCTTCTTGCCGGTCCTGTGGATTTAATCTCTTTCCGGCCGTCTCCCTTTGAGCGCTATCGATTAACTCCCAAGGAAACCAGGGTTCTTTTCCGCCAGAAGGGCTGGCGACAGGTGGTTGGCTTTCAGACGAGGAACACCCCCCATATAGGGCATGAATATGTTCAGAAAACAGCGCTGACCTTTGTGGATGGCATTTTTATTAACCCGGTTATCGGCCGAAAAAAGAAGGGCGATTTTCGGGACGAGGTTATCTTAGCTGCCTATGAAGAACTGATCCGGCATTATTATTTGAAGGAAAGGGCAGTCATGGCGATTCTCCAGATGGAGATGCGCTATGCCGGGCCAAGGGAAGCCATTCATCATGCCATCATTCGCAAAAATTTTGGTTGCACCCATATTATCATTGGCCGGGACCATGCAGGTGTAGGCAATTATTATCCGCCCTATGCTGCCCAGGATATCTTTGATGAATTCCCTGATCTCGGTATTGTTCCTCTCTTTTTTAAAACTTTTTATTATTGCCGGCGATGCCAGGCTGTGGTCAACGAAAAAATCTGCCCTCACCCCCAATCAGAGCACATTGATTTCAGTGGAACCAGAATTAGAGAAATGCTCCTTAGAGGAGAAGTGCCTCCACCTGAATTAATGCGGCCAGAGGTAGCCCGGGTAATTATGTCCTTTGAACACCCCTTTAATGATTGAGAGAAGGCCTTAAATTATTAGAAAAAAGCTGGTGGACATTAAGGAGAAAGGAAGGCTAATTTATGAAAAGAAAAATTCTGGTGTGTGGTCTTGATTCGGCGCCGGCGGAAATTGTCTTTCAGCACAAGGAACTTTTTCCCCATCTGGCCAGGCTGATGGAGGGTGGCCTTTATGGCCAGCTGCGTAGCTGCGATCCGCCCATCACCATTCCTGCCTGGATGGTCATGATGACCGGGCAGGATCCAGGAAAGCTCGGCCTCTATGGTTTCCGGCACCGGCGAGGTTATTCTTACCATGAAATGTGGATTGCTACCTATCAATCAATCAAGGAAAAAACAGTCTGGGATTATATTGGTGAAGCTGGCGGAAAAAGCTGTGTCGTTTCCGTTCCTCCCACCTATCCGCCAAGACCAATTGAGGGAAACCTGATTTCCTGTTTTATCACACCCGATGCTCAAAAAGATTATACGTATCCTCCGCAGCTTAAAGAAGAAATTGAAAGTCGCTTTTCCACCTACATCTTTGATGTGGAATTCAGAACTGAAGACAAAGAAGCGCTCCTTGAAGGTATTTATCGCATGACCCGGAAAAGATTTGAGATAATGAAGTATCTTATCACCCATAAGCCCTGGGATTTGTTTGTCTTTGTGGAAATTGGTGTCGATCGAATTCAGCATGGCTTCTGGAAATATATGGACCGAAACCATCATCTGTATGTACCGGGCAATCCCTATGAATCGGTCATCATTGATTATTATCGTTATTTAGATGGGGAAATTGGGGAATTGCTTGATCTGGCTGGCCAGGATACCGTGGTACTGGTTGTTTCTGACCACGGAGCCAAAAGAATGAAGGGAGCCTTCTGTATTAATGAATGGTTGATTGGCCAGGGCCTTCTCTGTGTCAGAAATAAACCCGATAAGCCGACCAGCCTGGAGAAGGTTGACATCGATTGGTCCAGAACCAAGGCCTGGGCCTGGGGAGGCTATTATGCCCGGGTCTTTCTTAATGTTGAGGGCAGGGAACCTCAGGGCATAATTCCGGCCAGTGATTTTGAAAAGGAAAGGGAAAAGCTGAGGGAAATGTTCCTGGCAATTAAAGGGCCAAAGGGCGAAGATTGGGCCACAAAAGTTATTGTCCCCCAGGAACATTTTTCCGTGCTCAATGGAGAATATCCTGATCTTATGGTTTATTTTGATGATTTATTCTGGCGATCAGCTGGCACCTTGGGCTATCCCCATCCTTATCTTCTCGAAAACGATACCGGTCCTGATGATGCCGTCCATGCTCAGGAAGGAATTTATATCCTTTATGATCCCCTCAATCCCCTAAAGGGAGAAAAGAAGGCTGACATTCTTGATATAGCACCCACGATTCTTTCGCTTCTGGGCCTTCCCATCCCCGCTGAGATGAAAGGTCGGCCCCTCGTGGAATATTAGACTGTTGGGCTAAAAATGTTGGCCGGTAAGAAGATTTTTGAAAAGGCCGGCTAGTTTTAATTTAAACCTGGATTTGATAGCTGTTTTTGGCTAATAATATCTGCCTGGAAAGCAAAAAGGAGCTTGAAAGATAAAAAAACAGGACCTGAGCGATAAGGGAGGCTAAGCTGATGGTTTCAGGGAGATTCAGGGAATGCAGGGGAGTAACCGTCTGGTTTACCGGGCTTCCTTGCTCGGGCAAAACAGCTGTGGCTGACCGGGTGGCCGAGATTCTTCGAGCCCGTGGATATCGGGTCGAAAGGCTCGACGGAGATATTGTCCGTCAGAGTCTGACCCGCGACCTGGGCTACTCTCGGGAAGACCGGAATGAGAATATCCGCCGGGTCACCTTCGTGGCCAAACTTCTTACCCGAAACGGAGTGATTGTTCTTACCTCCTTCATTTCGCCTTACCGGGAGATAAGAGCCTATGCCCGCCAGGAAATTGGGGACTTCATTGAAGTTTATACCAAATGTCCCCTGGAGGTTTGCATTCAGAGGGATGTTAAGGGCATGTATCAGAAGGCTCTGAGGGGGGAGATAAAGGAATTTACAGGAATTTCTGATCCCTATGAGGAGCCTCTGAATCCGGAACTTGTTCTCGAGACAGACAGGGAGTCCCTGGAGGAAAGTGTGGGCAAGGTGATAGCAAAATTGAAAGAGCTGGGGTATATAGATAATTCAGAGGAAGATTAAAAAGGGAAGGGGCAGGATGGCCCTTTTTTTGGTTACCGGGGGGGCAGGCTTCATTGGTTCTCATCTGGTAGAAAAACTCCTTTCTCTCGGTGAGCGGGTTCGGGTTCTGGATAATTTTCTCACCGGGAAAAAGGAAAATCTTGCCCCTTATCTCGGGAAAATTGAACTCATGGAAGGAGATATTCGAGACGAAGATATCTGCCGCCGCGCCTGTCAGGGCGTTGATTTTGTTCTCCATCAGGCGGCTCTGCCTTCAGTGGCACGGTCGATTGAGGATCCTAAAACCACCATTGAGATTAATGTTGCTGGAACTCTGAATTTATTGCTCAGTGCCCGGGACTGCGGCGTGAAGCGCTTTGTTTTTGCCTCTTCTTCCTCCGTTTATGGCGATGATGATTCACTGCCTAAAAAAGAAGGTCGAGAAGGCAACCCCCTTTCGCCCTATGCTTTAAGTAAGAAAGCCGGTGAAGATTGCTGCCGTCTTTTTTACCAGCTTTATGGTTTAAGCACGGTAAGTCTTCGTTATTTTAATGTTTTTGGACCCCGTCAGGACCCTTATTCTCAATACGCTGCCGTCATTCCCAATTTTATCTTTCGCCTTCTTCAAGGTAAGGAACCAATCATTTTTGGCGACGGAGAACAGTCGCGGGATTTTACCTATGTGGCCAATGTAGTTGAGGCTAATCTGCTGGCCATTAAAGCTGATGATTCTGTTTCTGGAGAGGTTTTTAATATTGCCTGTGGCCAGAGCATTTCTGTAAATGCCCTGGTCAGAGAGCTTAATCAGCTTATGGGCACCGGAATCAAGCCTGTTTACACTGAACCCCGTCCGGGAGATATTCGCCATTCTCTGGCTGATATTTCCAGGGCCAGGGAAAGGCTTGGTTTTAAGCCCCGGTATTCTTTCCGGGAAGGCTTGCTTGTGACCTTAAACTGGTTCAGAGAGAGGATGATCCATGAATCAGAAGGTCAGTAATTTTTTAAAAAGAATTAAGGAAAGGGAAATAAAGGTTGGTGTCATCGGTCTGGGCTATGTCGGTCTTCCCCTTGTCAGAATCTTTTTGCAGAAGGGCTTTGAGGTAGTTGGTTTTGACATTGATAAGCGTAAGGTGGACTGGCTCAATCAGGGAAAAAGCTACATTCTTCATGTTCGAGCAGAAGAGCTTAAGCCCTACCTTGACCAGGGCAAATTCAGGGCCACAGCCGATTTTTCCGAGCTTGCCGAAATGGATGCCATTCTTATTTGTGTGCCCACCCCTCTTGATGCCCACCGTAATCCTGATCTGACCTTTGTTATTCAGACAACAGAAACCATCGCTCGCTATCTGCGGCCCGGTCAGCTTGTTGTTTTAGAAAGTACCACCTATCCTGGAACGACGGATGAGGAAATGTTACCCATCCTGGCCAGAACCGGATTAAAGGTGGGCGAGGATTTCTATCTGGCCTATTCACCTGAAAGAGAGAATCCGGGGGATAAGAATTTTTCTACAGAAAAAATACCCAAGGTTGTCGGGGGCCTGACCCGAAATTGCCTGGAAGTGGCCAGGGCTCTTTATGATGAGGTTGTGGTGAAGACAGTGCCTGTTTCTTCAACCCGGGTAGCTGAAGCGACCAAGCTTCTCGAAAATATTTTCCGCTCCGTTAACATCGCCATGGTCAATGAGATGAAAATGATTTTTGACCGTCTGGGGATTGATATCTGGGAGGTAATTGAAGCCGCCTCGACCAAGCCCTTTGGTTTTATGCCCTTTTATCCCGGACCTGGCTATGGTGGCCATTGTATTCCCGTAGACCCTTTCTATCTTACCTGGAAGGCAAAGGAAGTTGATTTTCCAACCAAATTCATTGAGCTTGCCGGGGAAATAAATACCAGAATGCCCTATTATGTCGTTGACCGCACTGTTGAAGCCCTTAATGCCCGGGGGAAGGCCATCAATGGAGCTAAAATTCTGGTCCTTGGAGTTGCCTATAAGAAAGACGTGGATGATCAACGGGAGAGCCCGGCCCTGAAAATTATCAGCCTTTTTATGAAAAGAGGGGCCAGGGTGAGCTATCATGACCCTTATGTGCCCCATTCCTTCGGCCATCGGGAATATCCTGACCTTGATCTGAAATCAGTTCCCCTGACCGCCAGGCGGCTCCGTCAATCAGATGCAGTAGTAATTGCCACTGACCACTCCGTGATTGATTATGACTGGGTCGCCAGGAACAGCCCTCTGGTGATTGATACCCGAAATGCTATCAAGAAAAAAAGAAAGAACGTCATTAAAGCCTAGGGGGGAAAATGAGGATTGGAATTATTGGCACGGGTTATGTGGGGCTTGTGACAGCTGTCGGGCTGGCGGAATTAGGCCATGAGGTCGTGGCCACAGATAAAGACAGGGATAAAATAAACAAGCTGACGCAGGGGATAGTACCTTTTTATGAACCGGGACTTGAAGAACTCTTCAGAAAGGTCAGAGAAAAGGGGCTGATTTCCTTTACGCCGGATCTGGCTGAAGCCATTCGGGCTTCTGAGGTCATTTTTGTTTGTGTCGGAACGCCGCCTTCAGCTGATGGCTCGGCCGATATGTCCCAGATTGAAGAAGTGGCCAGAAAAATCGCGGAAAATCTAAATAATTATAAGCTGGTGGTTGAAAAAAGCACGGTGCCGGTTAAGACCTCTTACTGGATAAAAAGAACCATTAATCTTTACAAAAGATCTGAGGCTTCCTTTGATATTGCTTCGAATCCTGAATTTTTAAGGGAGGGCTCGGCGGTTCAGGATTTTCTCAATCCCGATAGAATCATTATCGGGGTGGAGAATGATCGGGCCCGGGATATTCTGCTTAAGATTTATGAACGCTTTCAGGATAGAATAATTGTCACCAATATTGATACGGCCGAGCTCATCAAGCATGCTTCCAACTCTTTTCTGGCCATAAAAATATCTTTTATTAACCTTATGGCCAATATCTGTGAGAAAACCGAGGCTGATATCGAACAGGTGGCCCTGGGTATGGGACTTGACCCTCGCATCGGCCGCGAATTCCTGCGGGCCGGCATTGGCTATGGCGGCTCCTGCTTCCCCAAGGATATTAAAGCCCTGACCAGAATAGGGGAGGAGCTGGGTGTCGAGATGGGCCTTCTTAAGGAAGCCGATAAAATTAATCAGGATCGCATCCGCCTTTTCATGGAAAAGGTCAAACGGGCTCTCTGGGTTCTCAGGGAAAAGAGGATAGCTGTTCTTGGCCTTTCTTTCAAACCAAATACAGATGATATCAGGGAAGCTCCAAGCTTAAAGGTGATCAGAGAATTGAGGCGGGAAGAGGCTTCAGTTCATCTCTATGATCCCAGGGCAATGGAAAATATGAAGCAGGTTTTTCCTGAGGAGCCACCGCACCTGGTTTACCATGCTGACCTTTATGAGGCCGTAAGAGGAGCTAATGCTCTGTTGATTCTGACTGAATGGGATGAATTCCGGCAAATGGACCTGGAAAGAGTTAAGAGTTTAATGGCCAATCCTATTATTATTGATGGCCGGAATATATTTGATCCAGATAAGGTCAGGCAGCTGGGCTTTGAATATTATTGTTTTGGCCGGCACTGAAAAAACTGAGAAAAGCGGCGGGCAATTTAAAGAAGCAAGGGTTGGCCGGCCGCGCTAATCTGTCGGTGTTAAGCGGAGGGGAATGGCTGCAGAGAATAAGAAAATATTTTTTCTGAGATAAAAATAAAAACAAGAAAAAATGAAATCAGGCAAAAAGATTTTTAGAAAAATAATTCAGGAAGAGGGCGAGACGGAAAGAAGACAGGTCTATAAAATAAATTATTCAGGCTGAGGCTGTTTTTTTCGATGAAAAGAATAAATTTTAGAAAAAAATAAGAA
>Ga0272449_1001452_pt1 | contig 24243 bp, 17 predicted proteins | sample YNPCB0241_FD_198679 | JGI IMG/M metagenome (GOLD analysis project Ga0272449, IMG submission 198679) | Hot spring sediment microbial communities from Yellowstone National Park, WY, United States - YNP-CB-024-1 | ecosystem: Environmental > Aquatic > Thermal springs > Hot (42-90C) > Sediment... | reverse complement strand
GGTTGGAGATGTGCACGTACACCGCCAGTGCGTCATGCCCCACGACGAACTCTTTTGCGTCGTGCCCCGTGGCGGAGCGGATGGCCTCGCGTTCGGAGGGTTTGAGGTCGCGGCTGCTGGTCGCGATATCCACCGTGCCACGCATCAACGCCGCCATCCCGACGCCGCTGCCGCCGCCGGAGACCTCCACACTGACCTCCGGCCGCACGCGCCGGTAGGCCTCCGCCCAGGCCTGGGCCAGATTGACCATCGTGTCCGACCCTTTGATCTGGATGATTTTTTCGGCCTGGCGCGAGTTCGCCGAACGGTTCGATCCACTACAGCCGCTCCACACGGCCGCGCATAGCAGGGGCACCAGGGCACGTCCGAGCGGTCGGAGTCGGGCTCTGAGTGGCTTCATGCTTGGTCTTCTCCCAGGACCGCGTCAACCAGGTCCTCGATGTGGCTTTTGAGAAAGGCGTACGCTTGCTGCAGGGCAGCCTCGCGCTCGTCGGCCAGCTCGGCGGCTCCGGTGGGATCGGCCATCGGCCAGTCCATCACGATGATTTTGCCAAGGTTCGGCGGCAGCGCCGAGGCGGCGTCCGGATCGAGCAAGACGATCACGGAAAAGTGATGAAGGTTCTCCAGCTGCGAGAGCGAGCGGGGCAACAGGCCTTGCACCGGCAGGCCCTTGGATTCCATGAACCGGACGATGTGAAGCTCCAGTGAGGTCGGGTCGCGGCTGGCGGAACAAAACTCGAAGTTGTTGGGCGACAACGCCCGGCCGATGGCTTCGGCCATCAGGCCGCGGGTGGCCGTGTGCGCGTCGGCGAACAGCACGCGAAAGATCCCCGAGTGTGGATGCCGGGCCGGTTCGCCGGTGCACATGTACACGACTTCTTGGCAAATGTTCCGCGCCTGATCAGAAATACGCTCGAACCGCCGCGTGATCATCATCAGGGCATTGAGGACCTCAAACGGGATGCGCTGGTCGCGGAACAGTTGGACCAAACGGCGGTTGATGCGGCTTTTCAGCTCATCCACGCTGTCTTCGGTCGCGATCGTGCGGCGCGCGCGCTCGCCATCCTCGGTCATATAGGCCTCGATGGCCTCGTGGAGCATTTGGAGAGAAAGGTCGGCGATCTGCTCGTAGTGCTCGGTGGGGATCTCGGCCTCTTCGTTCACCAGCTTCAACACCTGCCGCGCAATGCTCTCGGCATAGTCGCCGATCCGTTCCAGTTCAAGGTTGATGCGAATCGTGCTGTAGGCCATCCGCAGGGGGCCGGCCACAGGTTGCAGCCGTACCAGGAATTCCAAGCACGCGCGGTCGATCTCGATCTCCATCTCGTCGACCCGTTGATCGCGCAGGATGACGGAGAACGCCATCTGGCGGTCTCGGTTGCGCAATGCGAGAAGGCTGCGCCGAACGGCGATTTCGCACAGCCGGCCCGTCTCCCGCACCAGTCCCCGGATCCGGTCCATTTCTTGGCGGACACGTTCGTCCAAATGTGTAGGCCCGGTGGTGTTCAATGGCGTTCCTCCGCGGCGTGGCGTGCTTGACCACGCCTCGTGTTCCAGCCACGTCGTGAGCCAAATTCTGACGATCGCCGAACGTTCGGTCAACTTCGCCGCGGAACATAGCCTGGGCTTGCCGCGGACGACGCGCGCCGGGCCCTCCGGACACTGGATAGCCCCTAGGAGCTCCTGAGCATTCGCCTTGGGCGGCCCTTCGGGCTGGGCCTCGAACGCCCACGTGGCGCCCCGACCCTTCCTCGGAAAGGCGCCATCCAAGGGCTGGAGCCACCGGTCCCGAACACTTCCAATGAAACTACGCACGCGCGTGGGATAGTTTTCATGCGGCAGGGACGGCGAAGAGATGATGGGGCCGAACTCGGACGGAAGCGAGCGCGAGCCGAGTCGTGGAGCGCACGGCTCGGCCTGCGGCAGCCCGCTGTGGGAGCTAGGAAAGGCTCCGAGTGTCGGGCTGCCGATCGTCGCCTGTGCGTAAGAAGAAAGGAAGAGTTGGGAAGACGAACAAGAGATGGAGCGACCCGCGTTCAGACAGGATTGGGCGAAGTTGGGGCTGCACCGTCCAAGGCTTGGATGGAGAACGCGTCGGGAGTTCCCAGGATTGGAAGCCGTTCAGGGAGATCTGCCCGAGGAATGCCTCCGCCCTGGCCGAAAGACCTCAGTCCTGCGACCTGTGTTCAGCAAGGCATGGCGGCGGGCGCTGGGAGGAACGGGTGGATTCGCGGTCAAGCGCTCGCGGGGCGTTCGGACTGACGTGGCCGGTTTCAACCTGGCGTACGGGCTGGCTGGACCCGGCCGGAGAGTGATGTCGGGGGCTGCATGGGAACGTTGCGGCGGAGCCCCGCGCCCTCGGAGAATGCGCGGGACTTCGCTTGCGGAGCCGGTGCAGGACGAGTATCCTGCTCGGTCGTTCGGCGTTGGAACGGCGAAAAGGCCGGGAGTGCAACCATGAGAAAAACCAAGCGGCTTAGTCGAGGACGCGACTACGTGGTGGCAGACATTTCGCTGGCGGACTTCGGGCGCCGCGAGATGGAGTTGGCCGCGCACGAGATGCCAGGTCTAATGCAGCTGCGCGAGAAATACGGCAAGACCCAGCCGTTGCGCGGGGCGCGGATTTCTGGTTCGTTGCACATGACCATCCAGACCGCCATGTTGGTCGAGACGCTTCAGTGCCTGGGCGCCCAAGTCCGTTGGGCCAGTTGTAACATTTTTTCCACCCAGGACCACGCGGCGGCGGCGTTGGCCCGAGCGGGTACGCCGGTCTTCGCCTACAAGGGCGAGAGTTTGGAGGAGTACTGGGAGTTCACGGACCGCATCCTCGATTGGGGCCATGGGCGCGGGCCGAACATGATTTTGGATGACGGCGGGGACGCCACGTTGTTCGTGCACCTGGGTTACCAGGCCGAGGAAAACCCCAAGATTCTCGACGGTCCCTACGAAAGCGAGGAGGAGCGAGTCCTTAAGGCCCAGTTGCGCAAGTCGTTACGGCGCGATCCCGGCCGGTTCCATCGGATCGTGAAGGAAATCCGGGGCGTGACGGAAGAGACCACCACGGGCGTGCGCCGGCTCTATCGGATGTTCGAAGAAGGCAAGCTTCTCTTCCCGGCCATCAACGTAAATGACTCGGTGACGAAGTCGAAGTTCGACAACATCTACGGCTGCCGGCACTCTCTGGTGGACGGGATCATGCGCGCGACGGACGTGATGATCGCCGGCAAGGTGGCGGTCGTGGCTGGCTATGGCGACGTGGGTAAGGGGTCCTGCCAAAGCCTGCGCGGCCAATGCGCGCGTGTCATCGTCACCGAAATCGATCCCATCTGCGCGTTGCAGGCTGCCATGGAAGGCTATGAGGTGATGCCCATGGACCGCGCCTGCAAAATCGGGGACATCTTCGTGACCGCCACAGGGTGCTGTGACGTGATCACCGAGCGGCACATGCGCCAGATGAAGCATCTGGCGATCGTGTGCAACATCGGGCACTTCGACAGCGAAATTCAGGTGGACGCGTTGCGCAAGTACAAGTGGGAGGAAATCAAGCCGCAGGTCCACAAGATCACGTTCCCGGATGGCAAGAGCATCATCTTGCTGGCCGAGGGCCGATTAGTGAACTTGGGCTGCGCGACGGGACATCCGAGCTTTGTGATGTCCAACAGCTTCACCAACCAGGTGTTGGCCCAGATCGAGCTGTTCAACCACCGCGACAAGTATCCGATCGGCGTCTACTGCCTGCCGAAGAAACTGGACGAAGAAGTCGCGCGGATGCATTTGGCGCGGCTGGGCGTGGAACTGGACCGCCTGACGCCGAGGCAGGCGCAGTATCTCGGCGTGCCTCAGGACGGGCCGTTCAAGCCGGATCACTACCGATACTAATTCGTCGCGCGGGATCTAGCGGGTCCGGAGTGTTGTGCCATCCAGCCGTTCGGACAGGGAGGCCCCGCGGCGAGGATGCGTGCGCCACAATTCGCGTTCTGGATGAGTCTGGCGGAGCGCTGACCAGTGCGGGCGTTGCCGGGCACCTTGGGGTGGGCTAGAATTTGGCTGATTGAATTTGCCGGACGGGCAAACGGGACATGGCCACTGACGGGGATATCATTCTCGAAATCGCCCGGCCCGTGACCTTGATCGCCTGCCGTAAATGCGGCCAGGCCATTGACGTCAACGGGTTGCCTCTATTTCAGGTGATCGCGTGTCCGGTGTGCCAGACCAGCCAGAAGGTTCCCGCGGAACTCAAGAACTTTTTGGTGTTCGATGTGCTCGGTCGAGGGGGCATGGCCACGGTGTACCGGGCGCTCGATCGCACGCTCCAACGGCAGGTGGCCATCAAGATCATGCGCGGCTCGTTGGAGGAAGACCCGGCGTACGTGTCCAATTTTCTTCGCGAAGCTCGGGCCGCCGCTCAGTTGAACCATCCGAACATCGTGCAGATCTACTCCGTGGATGAGGCCGGCGGCCACCCGTTCATCGTCATGGAACTACTCGACGGTGGTCGGCTGGATGAGATGATCGCGCGAGGCCAGCCGGTGAAGGAAGAGTTTGTGCTTCAGACCGGCCTTCAGGTGGCTTCGGGGTTGGCCGCCGCGGCGGAACGAGGATTGATCCACGGGGACGTTAAACCCGCCAACATCTTGTTCGACCGTTCTGGCACAGCAAAAATCACGGATTTCGGTCTGGCACGGTTTCAGCAAAAGCCGTTGTCGCAAGGCGAAATTTGGGGCACGCCGTACTACATTGCGCCGGAAAAAGTACGGGAGCGGCGAGAGGACTTTCGGTCGGATATCTACAGCTTGGGCGCGACCCTCTACCACGCGCTGGCGTTGACGCCGCCGTTCGAGGGAGAGACTGCCACCGACGTGGTGTTGGCCCGGTTGAAAGAGCTGCCGCCGCCGATCGAGCAGTTTCGGAGCGACCTGCATCCGGAGACGATCGAAGTCATTCACCGAATGCTCGAGGCGGACCCCGCCCAGCGGTATCCCACCTATGCGTCCTTGATCCACGACCTTCAAGCTGCGATTGCTGCGTTGCAGACCAGCCCGCCCTCGCGCGTGCGTGCTGCCGAGCCCCCGCGGCGCCGCGTCGGTTGGATCATTGCGGCCGCGATCGCTGCGGTCGCTCTCGTGGGTGGCGGGGTGGCGTGGACCGTTCATTGGATGCGGCGCTCATCGAAACCGGCCCCGCCGCGCCCCGCCGAAACCACCCCGACCGCGCCGTCGGGGAGGACGTCGGCCGCGCCGGTGGTGGCGACGCCGCCCCTACAACCGTTCTCGTCGACTGAGCTGCGCCGGTTAGTGGAAGCGTTCAACGCGTGGGACGCGGGGGACGTGCACCGATACGAGCAAGCTCTCGCGGCCTTGGCCAAGGAGTTGCCGACCAATCATACGGGCCGGGCGTGGATCGCGGTGATGCTGGCGGTCCCGCCTTGGCTACGTGGCGATCAACCGGAAGCGACGCGGCGGCTGTCGCGGCTGTTGGAAGTGCGATACGACCGAATGCCCGATGGCTCCGCCCATCCTTCCGCACTGGCTCAGCAGTTGGCGCGCGCGATGGTACGCCAGCCGCTGACGGCAGTCCACGCCGAGGACCGACCGCCGCCGGAATGGTGGAATCGGCTGCGTGATGGCTTTTTGGGCGGCCACGCCATTGCGGAGGGTAAGCTGGACGAGGCGGCGAAATTGCTGGAATCGGCGTCTCGGCCCGTGACCGATGCGCCCCCGTGGGTCCCGCGCGTCCAAGCTCATCTCGAGCGCTTGCACCAGCGGTTGAATGAGTGGAACCGATGGAGCCGAGAGGTCTCCCAGCGGCTGGACCGCGGCGAGCACGAGAGTGTGCTCAAGGAGTTGACCGAGCGCGAGAAGGATCCCGCGTGGGGGCTGTTCATCCAGGTGGTGCAAACGGAAAAAGAACGGCTCCAGCGAGCCGCGAAGGAGCGCGCCCAAAAAGAAGCCGAACAAAAGAAAGTGGAAGAAGCCCAGCGGCGTAAGGCAGAGGAAGAGGCGCGTCAGCAGGCAGTGACAAATGAACTGGCTCAAGTGCGCGAGCGGCGCGCAGCCATGGCCGCCGCCATCACCCAGAGGAATTTCCGAGCCGCGCGGGACGCGGCACGCAAACTGTGGGAGGAGATGCAGACGCCGCCGGGTCAAGCCGCGGCTCAGTTCTGGGTGGACGCCTCCACGGCGTTGGATGCTGCCATGGATTTCTTGGCCAGCGCGGTTCGACGAAGTCCCTACCGGGGCACGGGGACGGCCTCCTTGGGTGGCGAGGTAGTCGCTTTGACCGGGAACGGAGTGCTCTTGGCACTTCCTGGCGGCGCTGGAACGGCCGAGAAGCCGTGGCGCGCCCTGCCTCCTTCGGCGTGGTGGGAGATGCTGCGGCATTATTTGCCATCCGCACCCGCGGCCCAGCGGCGACAATTGTGGCTGGCTGCAGTGGTGTACGCGTGGGCGTTTCCCGAGCTGAGAGCGTCCGGCGGGCGTGCGGCGGAGCTGCTGATCAAGGAAGACCCAAGTTTGGAACCCATCCTGAACGAACAGCTTCCCGAGTTGTTTCCTAAGGCTGCGGGGTCCGGTGGCGAAGGAGTTTCGGCCAATCCTGCTTGATCCGTGCAGACCCAGCGTGGCGGCCCTTTCGGGCGGGCGAGGTTCGGACCTCCCACACTCCCACGACGGTTCACGCGATGTTTTTTCCACCCGGAAGGTCGGGCCGATCGCGGTCAGGCGGTCGGCGAACCCACGCCCGTTCGATCGTTATGCACTTCGCCGCGGTAAGGGCTCGACAATGTCGGGGAATGCGGGTCGCTCGTGTTCATGGTACCGAACGAGTGGCAGCACTCCAAGGATCTCTCGCCGGTGGGTGGCCGGGTGCGCTCGAGCGAAGAGGCGCTGCGTGGTATCTTTGAATTCTGGTCCGCGGGCGCAAACTCCGCGCCGGACATTTCACCCGCGCACGGCCAATGTATCGAGCTGTTCCCGCCACTCGTCGAGTGTGCGTGCGGGAGGCTGACAGGCTGCATGTTCGCAAATCCACCCGCGAGGTCCTTCGGAAGTCATATCGATCTCGCGCAGCCACTCGGCGGGAATCGCGAGCCCGGCATGGGCCTCGCCTCCGTCTGCCAACATCAAGGTCCGGTCGGGAATCCAACGCACATAGACTTCTCGCAGCCACGCCCGAGTGTCGGGATCCCGAATGCGACCGCGCACGACCACGAACCGCGGCGGCCGTTGAGCCATATCCAAGGTGTCAAGCAGGGCCGCCGCCGCCGAGGGGTGCTCGCGGAGTAAGTCCGACGCCGCGGACACGATGCGCAGCGCCCGTTGTTCCAACTGTGGGTCGTTCAACAGTCGGCTCAGGCGAATCAGATTGCGCGCGGCCACGCCATTGGCGGACGGCCGTGCCCCGTCGGCGAACTGTTGGACGGGCCAGGGCAGAAGCGGATCGTCCGGTGGCGTGTCGTAGTAGGCCCCGTTGGGCGCGGCGAACCGACGATCCAGTTCCGATTGCAGTTGGAGCGCGCGGCGAAGATGGGACACGTCGAAGTCGAGTTCATACAAGTCCAAGCATGCTTGGATCCAGAAGGCCAGATCACTCGCCACGGGCGGGGTGTGTGCGCGACCCTGGGCGTAGTAACGCCACGGCACTCCGCTGGTCGGGTCAGTCATCTGGGTCTCGATGAAGTGCGCCGCCCGCTCAGCAGCTTCTTGCGCTGTGTCGTCGCCGAGGACCTGGGCGCCCATCACGAACGCGGAAATCATCAGGCTGGAACTGCTCAGAACGGTCGCGTCGTCTACCGCAGGCTGAGGACGCTGCTGTCGGCGCTCGAACAGCTTTTGCAGGGCCGCTTCGAGCCGCGCCTGTACCACCTCCGGCGACCATCCTAGCTCTTGGGCGATTTGCTCCACCGATGCTTGCTCGGCCAGCACGTTTCGTCCAGTCAGTTCCCCATGGGGATCGCACCGTGGTGGAATGTTCCCTTCCGGGCGAATGCCGAACCGCCGAACCACGCACGCCGCCTCCTCGGCCTCCAGGACGGACACGACTTCCTCGAACGTCCAAAGGTACACCGCGCCTTCCCCATGTTCGCTGGGGCGGTCGGGCCGGGGACTATCGGCATCTTCGGCGCCATAGAACCGGCCCTCGGGTCCGGTCAAGCGCCGACGGACATACTCGAAAATCCGGCGCGCCACCGACGCCCAGCGCGGCGTTCGCTGTACCTGGTAGGCTCGGAGGAACGCCATGGCCAATTGAGCTTGGTCATCGAGCATTTTTTCGAAGTGAGGAACCTGCCATCGCTCGTCCACGCTATAGCGATGGAAGCCGCCCCCCAAGTGGTCGTGGATTCCGCCTCGCGCGATCGCGTCCAGCGTGGCCAGGGCCATGTGACGGGGCGCGCGGGCACCCGTGTGGGCTGCGGATCTCCAGAGCAATTCCAGCAAAACCGGTTGAGGAAATTTGGGCGCGTGGCCGAACCCACCATGGCGCGGGTCGAACACTCTCGCTAATTGTTGGACGGCGTTCTCGAGCAACGATTTCGCTTCGGGCAGTACGCCGGAGACGGGCAGAGAGGACTGCACGGATTCCCTCATTTCCTTTGCGGCCGCTCGTAGGCGTGCACGATCGTGGATCCACAGCTCGGCGAGGCGGAGCAAAAGCCGTCGAAACGATGGTAGTCCCCAGCGATCTTCGGGCGGAAAATATGTGCCGCCAAAGAACGGAGTGCCCTCGGGCGTCAACCACACATGGAGCGGCCACCCACCTTGTCCGGTCGTGGCTTGCACCCATCCCATGTAGATGAGATCCACGTCGGGCCGTTCTTCGCGGTCCACTTTGACGGGGACAAAGTACCGGTTCAGGATCGCAGCGGTCTCGGGATCTTCGAAGGATTCCTTCGCCATTACGTGGCACCAGTGGCAGGTGGAGTAGCCGATGGAAAGGAAGATGGGTTTGTCCTCCTGGCGTGCGCGCTGAACCGCTTCGTCTCCCCACGGGTACCACTCCACTGGGTTGGATGCGTGGGCGCGCAGGTAGGGGCTCGTGGCAGTGGCGAGCCGGTTGGTTCGGGGGCTGGAGGCCGTCGGGTCCAATTCCGCGTTCATACAATACGATCGCTGGTTGGGCTCCCAACGCAAGGGAATCCGGGTCGTGGCCGCGGTGGGAGAATGCCCCGAAGGTGGGTTCAGCTGGGCGGATCGCCACGCGCTCAGCGAGTCGTCGGCGTCCGGGAAGGCTGCGCGGCACGAGAGCGCGGCTTCGCGTCGACCAGGGGCCATTCGGGATCGGGCCGGTGGGCTTCACGGAAGATGGCTAGGAAGCGCTCCACGAGGTCCGGGTGCGACGCGGCAAGGTTCGTTTGTTCGCCGGGATCGGACTCCAGATCATACAGCTCGACCGGCGCGGAAGGACCGGCCCGCACCGCCTTCCACTTTCCGACTCGCGCGGCTTGAAGGGTGGGACCCGATTCGTGCAGTTCCCAGTAAAAATACGGTCGCGATGGCGCTGCTCCACCGCGCAACAACGAGGCGATCGAAACGCCGTCAGGCTGAAATCCCAGCGGGAGCGAAGCGCCAGAGAGTTCAACCAGCGTGGGCAGCAGATCCCAAAAGGCCCAGGGTTCATCGCATACCCGGCCCGCGGGCACTGTGCCGGGCCACCATGCGATGGTTGGATTGCGAAGACCTCCTTCATAGAGCGTGCGTTTGTGACCACGGAGACGGCCGCCCATGGAATGATCGAACAGCCGGGCGACTTCGGACGTCGGTGAAAACGCGGACCCGTTGTCGGCGGTGAACAGGACTAGGGTGTGGCGCTCGAGTCCGAATTCGGTCAAAAGGTCCAAGACTCGGCCCACGTCGGTGTCGAGGCGCGTCACCATGGCGGCGTAGGCTTTGGCCACGGGCGGCCAAGGTCGGTCGGCGTAATCGCCTTCGGACGGTACTTCGTACCGCCCATGGGGCAACGTCGGAGCTAGGAACAAGAACAACGGTCGGTCGCGAACATCTCGAAGCCAACGCTCGACGCGTTCCATGATCCAGTCGGGCGAGTACACCGCGCGGCCGCCGTTGGTGTTCCCGGCCAACACGATGCGGCGGTCGTCCTCGTAGAGGTACTGCGGAAAGTAGTGGTGGGCGTGGCGCTGGCAGTTGTACCCGAAGAAGTGATCGAATCCGACCTTCAGCGGGCTGCCGGGCGTGTCGAACATTCCCATGCCCCATTTGCCGGCGCAAGCCGTGGCATATCCAGCTTGGCGCAAGATTTGCGCGATGGTCACGGTGCCTTCCGGCAGTGGCATTTGACCTTCCGGCTGGACTTCACGATTGGCGCGGATGGGGCAATGTCCGGTGTGCAGGCCGGTCAGGAGCGATGCGCGGGAGGGGGCACAGACGCTAGTGCCGCTGTATACGTGGGTGAAGCGGGTGCCCTCTGCAGCCATGCGATCCAGCCGAGGGGTGCGAATCCAGCGTTGGCCGTAACAGCCCAGATCGGCCATCGCCAAATCGTCCGCAAGGATCACCACAAAGTTCGGTGGCCGTCCTGCGGCCTCGGTACACCTCAGGCCCAACAGCGAGGCCACTGCGATCGACGGCCACTTGCACTTCATGCATCCGATCCTACCCTGGCCACGCGTCACCCGCAATTCGCGGTCGAACGAGCCGATGCCGCCTCCATGGCCTTCCCACTGCGTTTGCCCCACCCGTTGCGAGCATCCCAGTGGACCACCTCGCACCGCGTCGCCATACGGGGCACGATTTCTTGTCGTTCACTTCCCCCGCGTGCCCGGAGGTTCGACATTATACGTAGGGCACTCCATGGGGACGGAATCTTCCGGCCGCACTTCCACGGGCCACTCGTTCTTGGCTACAGAGAACACTCCAACTTCGGGGAGCCCATCGCAAATCCGTGCGCGGGTTGGCACCGGGATGCGATCCAGTGGCAACAACATGACGTGAATCACGCATCAACGCTGTCCGCTGGGATCTCACGTGCGCGGGGACTCAAACCCGGTCCAAGCTGGAAGATCGAATTCGACTCGGCCGGGCCACTTAGACCTAGAGCGTCCGGCCGTTGAAACGGGTTGAACGAAGCGGTGCACTATGATGCCATGAGCGCGATGGAACGAGAATGGACCGTCGCAGATTTCGACTACGAGCTACCGCCCGACCGCATTGCTCAAGAGCCTGTGGAACCGGCGGATGGGGCGCGGATGATGGTGGTGCACGTTACCACCGGAGAACGGGAGGACCGCTTCGTTCGGGATTTACCCGAGTACTTGCGCGCCGGTGACGTCTTGGTCGTGAACGACACCCGGGTAATCCCGGCTCGGCAGTGGGCCCGTAGATCGACCGGTGGGCGCGTCGAGGTGTTGTGGGTGGAAGAACTCTCCGACGGCACTTGGTTGGCCCTCGTACGTCCTCGGCAGCGAGTGCGGGTGGGGGAAGTCCTTCACCTGGGATCCGGGACAGCGACGGCCCGGGTGATGGAACATCGCGCCGATGGTATGACGCGGCTGCAGGTGAACTCACCCGTGCCACTCTTAACCTTGCTCGAGCGAGAAGGACATGTGCCCTTGCCGCCGTACATTCGCCGCGCTAGCCCGGGAGAGCGCCCCGAAGACCGCCGGTGGTATCAAACGGTGTTCGCGCGCCGGGATGGTTCCGTTGCTGCGCCGACCGCAGGGTTGCACTTCACGCCGGAGTTGCTCCAGCGGCTCGAGGCGGCCGGGGTCCACCGCGTCGCCGTGACGCTCCACGTGGGCCCGGGCACCTTTCGTCCCGTCAAGGTGGAGCGTCTCGATCAGCATCGTATGCACGAGGAGCCCTATGAGGTTTCTGACGAGGCGGCCGTTGTGATCCACGAGGCCCGGGCGCGTGGCGGACGCATTTGCGCGGTGGGTACGACGGTGACACGGGTGCTGGAAACTGTGGCGGATCCGGAGGGACGGATTCGCCCTGGACACGGCCGAACCGATCTATTCATCCGTCCTCCGTGGCAGTTCCGCGCGGTGGACCTTATGTTGACCAACTTTCATCTGCCGCGGTCCACGTTGTTGATGTTGGTGTGCGCGTTCGGAGGACGGGACTTAGTTCTCGAGGCTTACCGAGAGGCGATCGCCAAGAGATACCGCTTCTTCAGTTACGGCGATGCAATGCTTCTGATCCACCGAGAACGCTGAGACCCACGCGCCCTTGCGAGTGGTTCCATGTGCATAGAGTCGGACAGGGGCTTCGGTGATCTGGCGAGGATGGCCTGGCGTGTTTGCGTATGTCAATCGCGGGCCAGCTGAAGGCTTCGACCTGAACCCTGCTGGAACCATTTCCACATGCACAAACTCGCCGGGTCGGATGGAGACGACTTGCACATACCCGGTCAGGGACCGGGGGCTGGCCGAGGTGGTCGCCCACGCCGCGGCGCATGACGTCGTAGAGCTTGCCTCGAATGAATTTACACGATGGCGGCGAAGATTCTGTGTTGGGTCGGTACTCCTGGGGTCACGTTGTTCCAGATCGCATGCTACGCCGTGGGGCATAGCGACCGGAGCGCGGAGGAGGCTCGATAGATGCAGTGGAGCTCGGAGCGTCCGTCGCTCAGCCCAAAGGTGCCGAACCGACTGCCTTAGAAGGTGGGGCTCTTCGCCGGCTCCGTCTCCGCCGGAGAGTTTCGCAGTTGACTTTGTGTGGACAGGCCCTCGGGCCAGGAGGGCGGGCCTTCGGTGGCGGGTGCGATGCAGGGCTTCCAAGATTCCGGCAAGGGCGGCGGCCTGGAAAAACATGTGACGGGTGTGACGTGAATGAAAGGCTCTATCACATTGACCGCGGGGATGGCGGCGTTATATTGTGTTGACTTTTGTTGAAAGGTCGCAAATGACTCGAACTAACATTCCAGACCGTATTGAGTTGCGGAGAGGCCTCGATGTGCCTTTGGCCGCTGCGCCGAAGGCAGAGCTGGATGAGGTTGCAGAGGTCGGTCTTGTGGCGGTGCAGCCGCTCGAGGCGCCGGGGGTCAAACCACGGCTCCTGGTGAAGGTCGGCGAATCTGTTCTGCGCGGGTCGCCCGTGGTGTATGACAAGGCCCGTCCGGAGTTGAAATTTTGTTCGCCGAGCTCCGGGACGGTCCGAGGAGTGGAGCTCGGCCCGCGGCGGGCCCTTCTTCGAATTTTGATCGAGCCAGATGGCCGGGACCGAGCGCTGGTGCTGGAACCAATGTCGGAGCGATTACTGCAGCGTGCAATGGCCGAGCAGATCATCGAGCGGCTGTCGAGTACTGGCATGTGGGCGCTCTTACGCGAGCGGCCGTTCTCGAAAATTCCCAATCCATCGGTGCGTCCCAAAGCGGTGTTCGTGAACGCCATGAACACCGCGCCGTTCCAGGCCGATGCAATGGTGGTGGCTCAGGCGTATCCTGAGGAATTCCGTGCCGGGCTTTGGGCGTTGCGCCGGCTGACGGATGGTCCGGTGTTCGTGTGCGTCCCCGACCGCGCCGGAGGGGTCTTCCCTTGTCCCGACGACCCCACCTTCCACGTGGTTCGATTCGCCGGCCCTCATCCCGCCGGCAACACCAGCGTGCACATTCACCATCTCGCCCCGATCCGTCCGGGCGAGGTGGTGTGGACTGCTCGCGCGGTGGACCTTCCCTTGATCGGTGCAGTACTGATTCGCGGCGAGTATCCCGCTAAGCGGATCGTCGCCTTGGGGGGCCCGGGGGTGCGCGAAGGCGCGGCTCGGCACTATCGGATTCGCCTGGGTTCGCCCATCGCGGGGCTCACCCAGGGTCGCGTCGGCGCGGGCGAACTCCGGATCATCGCAGGAGACGCCTTGTCGGGTACCGCCATTTCGGCCGACGCGTACCTTCCGATGACTTGCTCGTCGGTCACTGTGTTGTTCGAAGACCGTGAGCGTCACTTGTTGGCGTGGGCGAACCCGTTCACGCGAGGGTTTAGTTGGTCCCGGACGTTTCTGTCGGCGTGGCGGTCTCCGCGTCCCGAAGCGATGGGCACCAATCGCCATGGGGCGGTGCGCGCGATGATCGTCACGGGGCTGTACGATCGGTTTCTTCCCATGAACATCCGGCTGGATTTTTTGATCCGCGCGGTGCTAGCCCAAGATTGGGAAGAGGCCATTGCTTTGGGGTTGCTGGAGCTTGATCCGGAAGATGTCGCACTGGCGGCGTATGCCTGTCCGTCGAAGATCGATCTAGTCGGTATCGTGCGCGATGGCCTCGCGCGGCTGGCCGCGGAGGGCGTTTGAGGCATGCACCCGTTGCTTCGTTGGCTACACCGTTGGAAACCTTGGATTGGCCCGGAAGGCCGATGGCGCGCGCTGTGGCCGGTCTACGAGGCTACCGAAACCTTCCTGTTCACGCCGGAGGAGGTGACCTCCGGCCCGCCATACATTCGGGACCGGCTGGACATCAAGCGCTACATGATCACCGTGCTGTACGCGCTCGTGCCCTGCATCTTGTTCGGCATCTACAACGCGGGCTACCAATACCACCGTGCGCTGGGCGATGCCGCGCCCCTGTGGCGGGTGTGGTGGGATGGATTGCGGTTCGTGGTGCCCATCATCGTAACCTCGTATGCGGTGGGCGGGTTCTGGGAAGTGCTGTTCGCGATGGTGCGAAAGCACGAGATCAACGAAGGATTTCTCATTACGGGGATCCTCTTTCCGCTCACGCTTCCCCCAACCATCCCGCTGTGGCAAGTGGCGGTGGGCATCAGTTTTGGTGTGGTAATCGGCAAGGAAATTTTCGGTGGCGTCGGGTACAACGTGCTCAATCCGGCCCTGACTGCGCGCGCGTTTTTGTACTTTGCCTATCCGGCACAGATCTCCGGCGACTCCGTTTGGGCGGTCCTCCCCGCCACCGGCACGGTGGACGGATTCACCAGCGCCACCGCCTTGGCGGTCGCGAGAGCCACGCCAGTTGGAACGGATGCCCTTCAGCACTTGGCGCAGGCCGGCCACACGCTGCGAAGCATGGCGGTGGGACTAGAGCCTGGCAGCCTCGGCGAGACCTCGGTCATTGCGGTGGCGATCGGCATGGCGATTCTGTTGCTCACGGGTGTGGGATCCGCGCGGATCATTCTGGGTGGACTTCTCGGCCTGCTCACGACTGGGGCGGCGGTGAACCTGCTGGCCAAGGCATCGCCCGCGTTGGCCAACGCACATCCGGCGTGGTCGGTGCCATTCTACTACCAACTCGTCATGGGCGGCGCATTTTTTGGCATTGTGTTCATGGCCACCGATCCAGTCTCCGCCGCAGCCACGAACGAAGGCAAATGGATCTACGGGTTTCTGATTGGGTTTTTGACCGTGCTGGTTCGCGCGTTCAACCCGGCCTATCCCGAAGGGAACATGTTGGCCATCCTGTTCATGAACGTCATGGCTCCGTTGATCGACTACGTGGTCATCCAAGCACACATCCGGAGCCGCCGCCGATACTTGGAGGGCTTCGCGCATGGCTGAGCACAGTGCAGGGTATGTTCTTGCCTATGCGGCCGGCGTGTGCCTGACCGCTAGCGTCGCCCTGACGACTCTGGCGGTAGGTTTGCGCGCCCGCCAGGAACAAATGGCGGAGCTCGATCGAAAGTTCAACGTGTTGAAAGCCCTCCACGCGCCAGTCGAACCTGCACCCGGTCGCCGCGCGCCGGCCTCCACCATCGAAGAGATCTACGCCCGCAACGTCCGCCCGGCGTGGTGGGATCCGGCCACCTCGATGGTGGGGACCTCCTCGCCCCATGCCACGGCAATGCCCTTGTACCAGTGGATCGAGAGTGGTCGCGTCACACGCGTGGCCATCCCCGTGTCGGGTAAAGGATTGTGGTCCACAATCTACGGGTTCATGGCACTGGATCCGACGGGATCGGAGATTTTGGGAATCACCTTCTACCGCCACGGCGAAACCCCGGGGTTAGGAGGCGAAATCGAACAACCCTGGTTCCAACGACAGTTCGAGGGCCGCCGCCTGCGAGGGCCGGATGGACGGCGGCTACCCATCGTGATCGCCAAGGGCCGCGCATCCAAGGCGGAACGTGAAGATCCCAACCGCGTGGTCGTGGACGGCATCAGCGGTGCCACGCTCACCGGCCGCGGAGTGATGGAATTTTTGAACCGCGTCCTCGACCTCTACGAGCCCTGCTTCCGGGCCATGAGAAAGGAGTGACGCCATGGCATCGGCCTCCGCCAAATGGAAACCGCTAGTAGATCCGCTCTCGGAAACCAACCCCATCACGATCCAAATCCTTGGCATTTGTTCCGCGCTTGCTGTCACCGTGAAGCTCGAAACCGCCGTCGTGATGGCCCTGGCGTTGACGACCGTGACCACGGGGTCGAACGTGGTCATTTCGCTGTTGCGCAATACGATTCCGTCTCGGATTCGAATGATCGTCGAGATGGTCGTGGTGTCCACGCTGGTGATCGCGGCCGACCAGGTCTTGCGAGCCTATTTGTACGACATTAGCCGGCAGCTCAGCGTCTTCGTGGGCTTGATCATTACCAACTGCATCGTCATGGGCCGGCTGGAGGCCTTCGCGCTCAAAAACCCGCCCGGATTGTCGCTGTGGGATGGTCTGGGCAACGGCGCGGGTTACGGCATGGTGCTGATCGCCGTGGCGGCCATCCGAGAGCTGGTGGGGTCCGGGAAACTGTTCGGACACGCCATCATTCCCGAGATCGCCTATCGGGCGGGTTACGTCAATAACGGCTTGATGTTGCTGGCGCCGGGCGCGTTCATCGTGCTGGGCTTGCTTATCTGGGCTCAGCGCACATGGATCCGGCATTTCGAATCGTGAGGATGTGGCCATGGAACTGTTGAGTCTCGCCATTCGCTCGATCTTCATCGAGAACATCCTGCTGGCGTCCTTCTTGGGGATGTGCTCGTTCTTGGCCATTTCAAAGCGCATCGAAACCGCGATCGGATTGGGCGTGGCCGTGATCTTCGTGCAGTCCATCACCGTCCCTGTGAACTGGGTCTTGCGGCACGCGTTTTTGGCCCCGGGCGCGTTGTCGTGGACAGGGGTGCCTGCGCTGGCGGGCTTGGACCTTTCATTCCTGACCTTCGTGGTGTTTATCGCCACGATCGCTTCATTGGTGCAGCTGGTCGAGATGGCGATGGATCGGTTTTTCCCACGCTTGTACCAAGCCTTGGGCATTTTCCTGCCGCTGATCACCGTAAACTGCGCGATCCTTGGCGGTTCGCTGTTCATGGTCGAGCGGAACTACACGTTCGCCGAGTCCATGGTGTATGGAATTTCCTCCGGGTCGGGCTGGGCGCTGGCGATCGTCGCGATGGGGGCCATTCGACGGAAACTCCGCTACTCGAACGTTCCGCCAGGGCTTCGCGGATTGGGAATCACCATGATCATGACCGGCCTGATGGCCATGGCATTCATGATCTTTTCCGGAATTCAACTCTAAAGGGCGGTCCACGATATGAGCGATTGGATTCTGCTGTTGTCGGCGAGCGCGATCGTGTTCACCGGGTTGATTTTGGTGTTTGTGGCGGGCCTGAATGCGGCGTCCCAAAAATTGGCGCCGTCCGGGCCGGTCACGATCGACGTCAACGACGGGCAGAAAGTCCTCTGTGTGCCCGCCGGCGCCTCGCTGCTCATGTCGTTGGCGACGGAGAAAGTGTTTCTGCCCTCCGCGTGTGGGGGTCAAGGCACGTGCGGGATGTGCAAATGCCAGGTGCTGGAGGGGGGCGGAGAGTTGTTGCCGACCGAGGTCGGGTACATCACCCGCGCGATGGCCCGCGAGGGCTGGCGGTTGGCATGTCAGGTCAAGGTCAAACGTGACCTCAGGATCCGAGTGCCCCCGGACGTGCTGGAGATCCGGAAGTTCCAGGGGACGGTGCGCTCGAACCGCAACGTAGCGAGCTTCATCAAAGAGCTCATCGTGGATCTGCCGCCAGGACAGACCATCAACTTCCGCGCGGGGGGCTACATTCAGATTGACATCCCGCCCTACGAGGAGATTTCGTTCCGGGACTTCGACATCGATTTGGAGTACCGGGACATGTGGGACCGCTACAAGCTGTGGGACCTTCGCGCCCGCAATCCCGAGCCGATCTTTCGCGCCTACTCCATGGCCAACCACCCGGGCGAGAACACGTTCATCATGCTGAACGTGCGCATCGCCACGCCGCCCCCGAACATGCCGGAGGCGCCGCCGGGACGAGCTTCGTCGTGGATTTTCCACCTCAAGCCGGGCGACGTGGTCACCATGAGCGGGCCGTACGGCGAGTTTTTCGCCAAAGACACCGATCGCGAGATGGTGTACATCGGCGGCGGTGCGGGGATGGCCCCCATGCGCAGTCACATCTTCGACCTTTTGCTCAACAAGCGTAGCCAGCGGCGCATCAGCTTTTGGTATGGGGCCCGCTCGCGGCGCGAAATGTTCTACGACGAAGAGTTCCGCCGGCTCGCTGCGGAGTTCCCCAACTTCCGTTACACGGTCGCGCTCAGCGAGCCGCTGCCGGAGGATCACTGGGACGGCCCGGTCGGCTTCATCCACCAGGTGGTCTACGACATGTACCTCAAGGACCACCCGGACCCTACCGAGGTGGAGTACTACCTGTGCGGTCCGCCGCTCATGATCGCGGCCGTCAACCGCATGCTCTATGACCTCGGCGTGGAAAAAGACATGATCGCTTACGACGAATTCGGATGACCTCCCCGCGTCCGGTGCTCGTGCAGCCACGCCCGTTGGTGTGGTGGCGGGTGATGCTGGTGGCAGGTACGCTGGTGCTGTGGACCTGGTGGAGCATGTACCGCAGGGCGCCCTCAAGCACGGTTCTGTCGTGGTCGGGCGAAACGCAAGGGACCTGGTACCGCATCCAAGTCGTCGGCCCACCCGGCTGGAACATGGATCGAGACCGGCTCGTCGCTGCGGTGACCTCCACGCTGGCCGAGATTGACCGCGCGCTGTCCCTGTGGAACCCGGAAAGCGAGCTGGTGCGGTTCAATCGCGAGCCCGCCCATCGAGTGATCGCGGTGTCGTCGGACCTCTACGAGTGCGCGCGGGTGGCCCGAGAAGTGGCCGAGGCCAGCGGCGGCGCGTTCGATCCCACGTTGGCTCCGCTCATCCGCGCTTGGGGATTCGGCCCGGATGAGAAGGTGGCGCGCGATTCCAACGAGATCGCCCAGGCGCGAACCCGTGTGGGCTGGAAGTTTCTCGCCGTCGGGCCACCCGGCCAGTTGGTGAAAGAATGCGACGGACTCGAACTCGACCTCAACGCGGTGGCCCAGGGCTACACGGCGGACCGCATTGCCGCGGTTCTGCGGTCGTTGGGCGCCGAGCGCTTTCTTGTGGAAGTCGGCGGCGAACTGGTCGTATCGGGGCTCAGTCCGCGGGGCCAGCCTTGGCGAATCGGCGTGGACGTTCCATTGCCTGGCCGCCTCCCGGGTGAACAGTTGGTGGGCACGCTGAGTTTGACCCACGGCGGCGTGGCGACGTCGGGCGGCTACCGCCACCGAGTCCGGGACCCTACGACCCTCCGCGTCCGAACGCATATTCTGGATGGCCGAACCGGCGAGCCCGTGGCGCGGGAGCGAATGAGCGTCACGGTAGTCGCCTCGAATGCAGCGTGGGCGGACGCCCTGGCCACGGCCGTGTTCGCACTCGGTCCGGAGGAAGGCGTTTCGTGGATCGAGCGGAACTACCCGAGCGCCGCCGCGCTGGTCGTAATGTGCGAGTCGGACAGCGCCCAGCCCCAACTGCGCGCCACGTCGAACTGGGTGTCCCGCACGCGCTTTCAGGAATTGTTCTAACTCACCGTGGGATCTGGATCGAAGCGAGGTCCACCGCGCCCCACACCAGTGCGCAGACAGTGCGGAAGACACGAAATTCGTCCGGCGCCCAATGCGGCGCGTCGAAGCCGTTCGATCTCAACTGAAACGGTGTTCTTCCACAGAGCACTGCCTCATGAAAATTCTGAAGCCCGAAGACCTCTGGCGTGAGAACGGGTACCCCCCGCACACCCGTGAATGCCGTGCGGGTACCTCGCATGGCGCTCGTCGCTGATCCAAGGGGCTGTGCGAGATCGGCCTGCGTCCGGCCCCACGAGGCTGCGCCGCAGGACCTGGTTCACGCAGGGCTGCGCAGGTTCTGGCGATTGCGGGGGGCGACTTCGAGGGACGGCAGGAGTCGCGTTCGGTGGTTGGGCAAAGCCGTCCAGTCCTTGGAAAATTGTGGCGCGTGTTTTCCAAGGTTTGGACCAACTTCGCCCTGAGCTGTCCAAACCTTGGACGGCCTCGACGGCGTGGTCCCACGTTTCACGGGAGGGTTCGAGTTCTTCGGGCGAAGCCGGCAACATGCGGGGCGATGTCCGAGCGAGAACGGCAGCGAACCGCCGCGGCGATCATCGAGAGAGCGTGGAACTGGCGGCGGGGTTGGCGTCGGATGACGGCACTGAAAGCGGCTCGCTCGCGACCCAATCGTTCGTGCTCGGAGAGGAATAGGTTTGGTCTCGCCGTCGCAAACGGTCTTTCCAAGACTCAGGCAACCGCTCCACGAGATCGTTCCACCACGGTCGGCCTACGTAGATGTTGACCGCTTCGCCCGGATAGGCATCCGTGGGTTCCAAAAGGGTCACGACCACCCGGCGACCTCGTACCGGCTGGTTGCCCAGTGGACTGACACGGGTCGGCAGCCAAGTGATATCGGGGCTGATGGATTCGATCCGAGCCCGGGTGAGGCGGCCAAATCCCGTCTGCGCTGCCCGTTCCACGAATGCCTCTTGGCCCTCGGTGACGGAGTGTCCAACAAACTCGTTCATGAATCCGATCACTCTCGGCGGCGCGTGGATGAGGATGGTGACCGTCGGCGTGCCGGCCCGCACGACGTCGCCGACCTGGAACCAGATGCGGGTGACGGTTCCGGTGTGGCGCGCGCGTAGGGTGAAGTTTTCGCGCCGCGCTCGAAGAAGCGACATGGCGTGGGCGACGTCTTCGAGTCCTGCAGGGGGAGTGACCTGGTGGGTGGTTATGGCAGGGTCGTCCAGCCAACCCGATAAGATGCGCCAACGTTCGCGCGTGGCGGATTCTTCGCGTTCCAACTCTGCGATCGCCGGCGGGTACAAGGCCAACGTGCGGCGAAGCGCCTCGATTTCTGCGCGGACGAGCCCGATGCGCGCGGCGTCCTCGACGCCCGTGGCCACCACCGCTTCGAGGCGGCGGAGCTCGGCCTCCAGGGCTTCCACGCGCTGAGTGTCGGAGGCGCGGCGGAACTCGAGGTCACGCCGCCGGGTGGCGATGTTGTTCAGCAAGGTCATAAACTGCCGTTCGGCCTGTAAACGTTCCACGGCGAGTTCGGCGTCGACGACCGAGGTGTCGAACCGGGCCAAGACCTGGCCGGGGACGACGATGTCGCCGACCTTCACGTGCACGGAGACAAGCCGAGCGTCCTCCACCGGGGCGGCTTCTTCGCGCAGCGCCTCCACCGTTCCAGGAATGCGCACCGTACGGATACCCAACTGGTAGAGGTGCCACGTTCCCCAAATGGCGGCGATCCAGACCAAGAATGGCCAGCGGTATTTGATCCGGCTCCACCAGACTCTGGGATGACGCGGCAGGCGGCGAGCAGCGCTCACATCAGATCTCCACCGTCGATCGTTGCATGAGGAGGCTCACTTCGCTGATGTCCGGCAATTTCTGCAGTTCCTCCAACAGGTCCGCGTGATAGGTGGGGTCCATCAGCCGGATTTGATAAGAGTATTCGATGGCTTCGCCTTGAGCGACCTCGCGCATGGCGACGAGCACACTGCTATCGCAGAAGCGGCTCAGTGTGGCGCCCACGGCCTCGTGGGACTCGGAACCCGGCGGCAAAATGAACCGCAGCAGCCCTTCGTATTCGCGACGGGAAGCGAAGGGTGACCAGTGGAGGTAGACCGCCGCTGCGCAGAAGAAAATCGTCCCTATGACCGCCACAGCGAAGACGGCCGCGCCGCAAGCAATGCCGACGGCCAGCGAAGCAAACAAAAAAACGATGTCACGCGGATCGCGGATCGGTGTGCGAAACCGAATGATGGCAAGTGTGCCGAGGATTCCGAGTCCACGCGCCAGGTTGTTGCCGATGGCCATGATCATGATCGCGGACACAATCGAGGCCAACACCAGTGTGTGCACGAACGCGCGGGAGTAGGCCAGGGTCTGGTACGTCCGCCGGTACACGAATGCGATGCACATGGAGAGCACAAAGCTCATCAAGAGGGCCATCAGCATGGCTTCGACGCCCAGCACTCGGGCCGGGCCGAACACTTCCATCATTTCACCCATGGCCACTCCTACGAGCTCTCACCACCACGTGCAGTTTTCAGAAGCGTCGGAATACATTGCACCGCGGTACAACGATTCTACGCGCATGGCCGCGAAGTATTTCGAAAACCCGATGCGTTGCAAGTCGAACCGTTCCGTCAGCTCGACCATCCATTGGGGGGCATCGCTGAACGTCTTCAGCTCCAAAACGACCGGCGAGTAGGCCCGCCCAAAGACCATCGAGGAATCGAGCTTGTAAAAGTACCGTTCATCCGTCCACAAGTTCCAGCCGCGGGTAGGGCAATACCGTAAGCGTCGGTCGAAGGTCAGCCGAGCATAGCGGTCGTTTCGACCCAAATACGCCTCGCGGTCGTAACGGATCAGAACGACCGGCCGCGCGCCAAGTTCCCGCACTAGGCGAACGAAGTTGAGGTAGTTCATCGCTTCTCGCTGGCTGCGGAACGGGACCCAACGGCCGGGATGAGTGATCAAATCCGGGCCCCAATGCTCCACAGGGATCGTGGCGCGGCTTTTGACGATCACGCCTTTGATCTTGCGCTTGATCTCCACGAACACAGGGACCCGGCGGTCCAGCCCGTATGTGCGGATGCGCAGTTTGAAGCGCGCGAGCGCCTCGTATTCTTTGGCATAGTACAAGGCGAGGTCCGGGGTATCCAACTGCAAGGTGGTGATGGTATATTCCGGCAGTGTGCCGGGGGCATGCTCGTCCGGCTCGCAGAATGGCGCAATGAACTCCCGGATCGCCGGCACCAGCGACGGTGGCACCAAGTACTTCGCCTCGTACCGCTCCAGCTCGATGGTCTGTCGCTTCGAGGCTCGAACTGCGGCAAGTGCGCTCACAAAATTTTCATGGTATATAAACTCTTTGTTTACGCAAACCCAAATCCCTCGGGGCGAGCGGATCGGATCTAAACCTCGCGACTCGGACTCCAACTCACCGGACGACGGGGGTGGGGCAGACCCATGCATGGATCAGTCGACGTTCGACCCCGGAACGCGTCGCAATCCAACACTCCGTCCGCGGTTTCGACCCCGGCACACGATGGACATGAACGGCGAAGGAGGAACGCTTGGACCCACTCGGATGTCTCGTTGCCACCGCGGGAACCTCGTGCCGCGAGGTTCGTACGAGAGGTGGGGCATTCCCCTAGTACTCCCACAACCTTAGTGACCGAAGTGTCGAAGGCCCAAAGGACGGATCGGCGATGTTGGCGACGATCGAGACCGATTCGCTCGTGTGCTCTGTGAGCGGTGATCGCGCATTTCTGGAATTGGCCGTGAACAACCGCCGGTCCTGGCCGAATGCGTCACGACTCCGGAGGGGACTCGGCGTAGACCAATTCCATCCGGCGGGCGGCCTGGACCTCATCGAGCCGTCCCACTGGCGTGGTGACTGGAGCGGCGCGCAAGGCGTCGGGATCGATACGCGCGAGTTCGATGCACTCGATGATTGCATCGCAGAACTGGTCCAGGGTTTCGCGGGACTCCGTTTCCGTCGGCTCGATCATGATCGCCTCGGGGATGTGCAGGGGGAAGTAGATCGTCGGAGGATGGAATCCGCGATCGATCAGCGCTTTGGCCAAGTCCAGTGTGTGCACGCCCAAGGCGGTTAGGCGGCGTCCGCTGAACACGCATTCGTGCATGCACCGGCCCGGGTTGACCGCGTCCAGGTAGGGCCGCAAACGTTCCTGGACATAGTTGGCGTTGAGCACGGCCAGGTCGCTGGTCTTGCGCAATCCCTCGCGGCCGAGGAGCCGCAGATACGCGTAGGCGCGGACGAGGACTCCAAAATTCCCATAGAACGGGGCAATGTAGCCGATACTTTTCGGCGCGTCGTAGTCCAGGTAGTAGGTTCCGTCGTTGCGCATGCGTACGCGGGAAATGGGCAGGTAGGGGCGCAGCCGTTCCACCACGCCGACGGGTCCGGCGCCCGGCCCTCCGCCCCCATGAGGGGTGGAGAAGGTCTTGTGAAGATTGACGTG
>Ga0272449_1001451_pt1 | contig 24259 bp, 26 predicted proteins | sample YNPCB0241_FD_198679 | JGI IMG/M metagenome (GOLD analysis project Ga0272449, IMG submission 198679) | Hot spring sediment microbial communities from Yellowstone National Park, WY, United States - YNP-CB-024-1 | ecosystem: Environmental > Aquatic > Thermal springs > Hot (42-90C) > Sediment... | reverse complement strand
AGGTTGTTTTGAATAGGAAGAGCTGGGAGGCGGCCGGTATGACGGTCGGCGGCACTGGTGATGTGCTTGCTGGCCTGACAGCTGGTCTCCTAGCCCATGGAGCCAAACCCTTCGAGGCTGCGGTGGCAGGTGCTAGAGTCAACGGACTTGCAGGTGTAAACGCAGTTAGGCGTAAAGGGTTTCACATAACACCTGAGGATGTCATTGAAGAGCTTCCCAACGTGCTTAAGCCCTTCGACCGTATTATAGAATAAAGTTTTTCTCAAAGTGAGTGGAGTTAACAGTGGGGCATTAGAGGTTGCATGTAAGGCTGGGGTTGATAGGTAAGACCAACACGGGAAAGACCACCTTCTTCAACGCGGCTACACTACAGCAGGCCGAGGTAGCCGCTTATCCATTCACGACAAAACAGCCTAACTATGGGACGGCCTACACAGTAACAGCATGTGTCTGCAGGGAGCTTAAGGTGAATGATAATCCGCGGAATTCTATATGTATTGAGGGGTTTAGGCACATACCGGTTGAGCTCATAGACCTGCCCGGATTGATCAAGGGTGCTTGGGCTGGCAAGGGTTTAGGAAACCAGTTCCTATCTGTGGCCTCGCAGGCCGATGCGTTGATTCACGTAGTGGATGCTTCAGGAAGCGTAGATGAGGAGGGCAGGCTGACAGAACCTGGCAAAGGAGATCCGCTTGCAGACGTATATGATATTCAGGAGGAGCTTGTGATGTGGCTGATGAAGCTGATCGATAGGCAGGATGAGAAGATCTCGAGAAATCTCAAGGCTGGGAGGGAGCTTCCTGAGACCTTAGCCAGCATACTGCGGGGGGCTAAGATAACCGAGAAGCACGTGGAGACGGCTCTGAAGCTCTCTGGACTTGAGAAGAAGGACTATGAGAACTGGACCATGATGGATGATAAGAGGTTTGCTGAGAACCTCCTTGAGGTCTCCAAGCCGACCATCATCATAGCCAATAAGATGGACATCCATACAGCCGCGGCTAATTTTGAGACTCTCAGAGAGAGACTCTCCAAGATGATCGTCGTTCCGGCCAGCGCAGAGGCTGAGCTAACCCTGAGGCGGGCAGTCCAGAAGGGCCTCATCAAATACATACCTGGCGAGGAGGACTTTAAGATCCTGAAGGCTGATGAGCTGACAACGGAGCAGAAGAAGGCGCTGGAGTTCATCCAGTCAAAGGTCCTCGGTGAATATATGAGGACCGGGGTACAGTTCGCCATAAATGTATGCGTCTTCAAGCTGCTGGGAATGAGCGCCGTATATCCCATATCCGATAGTGTGAAGTTCACAGACAAATCTGGGAATGTGCTTCCAGATGTTTATCTTATGCCGCCGGGCTCCACTGTGCGGGATCTCGCCCGTACCGTTCATACGGAGCTGGAGAAGGGCCTACTCTATGCTGTTGATGCCAGAACAGGGCTGAGGCTGCCGGGAGACTATAAGCTAAAGGACAGGGATGTACTGACGATTGTCTCAGCCACTAGGAGGGGCTAGGCTGGCTCCAGATAGTAGGTGAAGAATCCCTCAGGCTCCCTCCTCTTAACCACAAGCCTGACATCCTGACCCGCCCTTAGCTTCGAGGGGTCATCTACAGCCATCCAGCATAGTACGTTGAATCCCTCATCCATCCGGGCCACAGCCACCACATAGTCGGGATAATGTATGAAGCTATATGGCTTAACCTTTATCACTGTATAAGTAAGAAGCCTACCATGACCTTTGATCTCCTCCCACACCAGGTTCTCATCCATGCAGGCTGGACAGTCTGCTTGAGGTGGAAAATAGTAGATATTCTTTACGGGACATCTAGTCACATATAACTTGCCCTCCCGAAGACCGTCAAAGAACCGCCTTATCCTAGCTACAGGTATTAGATAACGGAGTCTCAGCTCCCGCACATCCACCCACAGTGGCTGGGATGTTTTCTGGTCCGGCACGATTGGCAGGCCCGATTCCCTCATGATATCCGCGACAACCCGAAGCCATTCATCCACCATCCTCTCCAGCTTCTCCCTCGACTCAGTCATCATAGGCCAGCCTCCAGAGGCATGTAAAAGACCTTCTCCCTGCCTATTCTATGCCATGTTGCGGGGCTTATCCAGCGAGTATAATGTGACGTAGGCGTAATGGCCGGTGCCGCCGACGTTATGTGCTAGTCCAAGCCCGTTTCTGACATCCGCCTGCCTCTCACCACCTATCTGACTTCTCAACTGCTTGGTGATCTCAACAGCCATGCTAACACCTGTCGCACCTATGGGATGGCCCTTAGCCTTGAGACCTCCGTCCAAGTTGACTGGGATGAGTCCACCCTTATAGGTCTCACCCTCCCTGCTAAGCGTGAAACCTTGACCCCGCTCCACAAATCCTAAATCCTCATACGCCAATATCTCCGCTATCGTGAAGCAGTCGTGAACCTCTGCCACATCCAATCTCTTTGCAATACCACGCCTCTCCAGCCCAGCACGTCTATAAGCCTCCTCCGAAGCTCTAACAGCCGATGAGAGACCCGTGAAGTCGGGCCTCCTGCTGAGGTTGGCAGTGTCCGTGGCTACACCCATGCTCCGGATCCATACAGGCGTGTCGGTGAGCTTGGGCGCAATCTTCTCAGAAGCTATCACAACAGCGGCCGCACCGTCGGTGATCGGGCTACAGTCATATAATTTGAGGGGCCATGCAATATATCTCGATGACATCACATCCTCGGTGGTTATCCTCTTCTGGAAGTGGGCGAGCTGATTGAATGAGGCGTAGTAGTGGTTCTTGACCGCTACAGCTGCCAGATCCTCCTCCCCAGCACCATATTGGCTCATGTAGGCTGTTGCGTAGAGGGCATAGTAGGCTGGAAATGTCAGTCCAAACTGTTCAAACTCCCAGAAATAGTTTCCAGCCCTGCCCAGAAGCTCTATACCCTGTAGCGTGGGAGACTCGGACATCTTCTCCACACCCACAACGAGGGCTATATCGGTGGCGTCTGAAACCACCGCTTGATAGGCCGTTCTTATCGCAGCACTTCCCGAGGCGCATGCAGCCTCAACACGTAGAGATCCGACTGGGTTAAGCCCTGAATAGTCGTTAACTATAATAGCCGGGAGTGGCTCCGAACTCCAGCCGCCAACATTTGAGACCACGACTAGGCCGACATCCTTCTGTGTAATGCCAGCGTCGAGAAGCGCATCCCTCACAGCCTGCCAAGCTATCTCAGCCATGCTCAGTCCAGCATGCTGCCCAAACCTTGTGTGGCCGACACCCACTATAGCAGCTGACGGCATGTTATCCTATACATTGATAACGCACTTATTATGTTTGGACCCTTGGTGCGTGGGATATGGGGAGACCGTCAATCATCGTATTCGACCTCGACGGAACGCTGATAGAGTTTAGGCTGGAGCTCTCAGAGGCTAAGCAACGTATTGTCGAAATGCTGGTTGAGAAAGGAGTTCCAGCCCCCATGGTCTCCCCAAAGGACTCTATCCACGTACTACTCCAAAAGACTGAGCAAATCTTGGGTATTAAGTCGGGGAGTGAATTGAGGGAAAGTGTGCTCAAGATTATGAAGGAGTATGAGATAAGGGCAGCTCAGCAGAGTCAACCGAGGAAGGGAGTGCCCCAGCTACTCCACACCCTTAAGGAACAGGGTTTCAGGCTGGCGGTGGCCACCAACACACACCGAGAAGCAGCCCTCCTATCTCTAAGCCGTGCCAGTATCCTCGGCCTCTTTGAAGCCCTAGTGACACGTGACGACGTAAGCAACATGAAGCCGAGGGGTGATGTCTTAAAGAGGTTGCTGGACTTGTTGAATGCAACTCCTGAGATCGTTCTCTATGTGGGTGACAGTATCCATGACCTACAAGCTGCTAGGGAGGCGGGTGTTGCTTTTATTGGTGTTGAGGGCGGGGTCCACACCAGGCTTGATCTAGAGGCTGCGGGATGCAGTACAGTGATTAGAGAGCCTCTTGAACTACTCCACTACCTCGAGCTAACAACCGCGTAGGTGGGATACTCTAACGCCGGAAATCCGCCGGTAATATGGTCTACATCCCATAAGCGGGCCAGTTATATCGACCCATATGATGAGAGTGTCACGTGGTAGGATGAGACTGGCTGTCATAGTAACACTTCTAGTCTTAGCATTTCAGACAGCACAGGCCATAGAGCCGCCACCACCTGGAGCGGCCTACGGCACAATTTACGTCAGGGTCACCGACTGTGCCAACGGAGAGCCCATAGCCGGCGCATCTGTCAGCCTAGAGAACCCAGGCCACACAGCCTCAGCCACCACCAACATGACCGGCTACGCCATCCTCGAGGGATATAGCTGGTTCTACTCATACTATGTTACCGCCTCAGGTTATAGGATTGAATATGGTGAGAGAAGGTTCAGCCTAGGAGCTGTCTTCAACGTATGCCTGTTTAGGGAGACAGCTGGATTCTGGCGGGTGGTGGCCAGTGTTTCTGCTTGGCAGGGGGATACCCATGCTGGAGGAATAGGATGGTCTATAATCAGGTTGAAGAACCTTGAGCCGGGAGTCTTCGACATATATAGTCTGGAGGTGTGGGTGAGTGGTTATAATAGGCCTGTGGCTGGGGCCGAATACGACAATCCCGAGAGGCTTGGAAGACTTGTTGAGAGGGAGTTCAACATAACCGTAGCGCCCCCAGCGGACTCGCCCATCGGCAGATTGGCTGCAGAACTTAGGATGAGGGCTGTCTTCACATACGATGATGGTAGGAAGATAGGGCCTCTGACGGTGCCCGTCTCACTGGACTATGTCCAAATACTTCCATACAGGAGTTTCCGTCTAAGGCTGTTGGACTTTTGGGGTCTCAACCCAGTATCCCAAGCCACCGTGGTGATGGAGACAACGATAGCGGGCGCATGGTCCCAACATGTTCTACACGCCGATGATGAGGGATATGTCAGTCTAGATAGGCTGAGGGACGGCGTCTATAACATGCGGGTCTATTACAGCTCGCCCTACGACGGAGACAGCCACCTCGTCAGAGCGTTCTTTCCAATCTTGGTGGATCTTGCCAGGGCCGGGGAGGTGAGAACATGGCTTTATGATGCTAGGGTAGAGGTGGTGGACCTGGCTGGCAGGCCTCTCAACACGACCGTATCAATAGGTGAGGTATCGGCCGATACTGTAAACGGTGTGGCATATTTCAAAAACGTGCCCAAGGGCCGATATAATGTGAGGGCGTGGTGGATGGGTAGTGAGGTGTTCAACGGAAGTATAACAGTGGATGAGCCTTTCTCAAAGCCTAGTCCAGGCGGAGTCCTGAGGGCTGTGGCCGATGTGGGCGACCTTATACTCACTCCCAGGGACAAGGGTGGTGAAAGGCTCGGGTACGGGATCACTCTGAAGCTGGAGCCCCTCGGATTATCGCAGCAGGGACAGGACCTCATAACATTCCCACAGCTTCCCAGAGGCGAATACACCGTGGAAGCCATAGCATACAACAGTCTTTTGGGACATGAAGTCACGGTAGGACAATACACGTTTAGGATTCCGGAGGATCATGGCACCCATGAATTGCGGATGGAGATCTACGACCTTACCATCCAGTTCCATGATGCGGCTGGCAGGCCAGCTGAGGTTGATGCGGCTGTAGGGGCTGGGAGATTCCATGCGTTGAACGGCTCCATAATACTGGAAGATGTGGCTGCGGGAGAATATCCCGTTATAGCCTGGTGGATGGATGTGAGTGTTTTCGAAGGAAATCTAAAACTACCTGAAGAGGCTGAGATCGGAGTATCCGTCTACCCCCTAATGCTGACGGTTAAGACATTGGATGGTGGGAAACTTGTAAGGGGGCTGGCATCGATTGAGGTTGCGGGACAAATCCTTGAGTCAGATATATCTGATGGCACAGCATACTTTCAGGCTGTTCCAGCTGGGTCGTATAATCTAATGGTTCAGATGGATAGCACCACTGTATACAAGGGAGATATCAGAGTGGGTGGAGATAATGTGGAGATAGTGGCTGATGCCGCGTATTTGAGAATCATGGTCAGGGATCAGACGGGGCGACCACTGGGAATGGCGAGGGCTGAGGTGGAGGACGTGGGTGCTGCGATAACCGACGAATCGGGTCTGGCTGAAATTGGCCAGGTTCCGAAAGGCAAGTATACCTACATCATAGTCTATAATGGTTTACCAGCGGGCATGGGAACAGCTGAGGCGGGGATAACATCCACGGCCATCGTGGAAGTCTATCCATTGATGGTAGAGGTGGTGAATGAGCTGGAACAGCCCATAGAGGCTGAGGTAGAGGTCTCCGTCGATAGTCGATTTATTGGGAGACAGATCGGATCCACTGTAGTGTTCCCAGATATGCCGAGGGGGACATACACTGTGAGAGCCAGCTATGCCTCAAAACAGGTGGAGCAACAGGTCACCGTCTCCTCGGCCAACCATCAGATCAGGATGATAATGCCCTTCGCAGTGTATATAGGGCCGGGAATGATACTATCCCTTTCTGATATATGGACGATAGCCACGCCCATCACATTGGCCATAATTGCAGCAGCCTTAACATTAGCTGTTAGGACGGCGATCAAAAAGACATCTAGGAGACATCTCACCCGGGTATGATGGGGCGACGGGTGAGCATTTTTTAACATGCTCTAACGTCAATACAGTGGCTTGAAGATAGTACCTGATACAAGCGTCATAATCAATGGGAAGATAACTGATCTGGCTGAGGCGGGAGAGCTTAAGGGCTCTGAGATAATTCTGCCTGTGGCTGTCATAGATGAGCTCCAGGCTCAGGCTTCTAAAAAGAGGGAGCCTGGTTTCATCGGGTTAAATGAGCTAAAGAAGCTTAGGGAGATTAGCGACCAAATGGGTATAGCCCTCAGATTCGCAGGTGAGAGGCCTACACTCGAGGATATCAAGCTGGCGAGGAGCGGACGCATAGATGCAATTATAAGAGAGGTGGCCAGGAAGGAAAATGCAACCCTCTACACCTGTGACTTTGTCCAAGCCTTAGTGGCGGAGACAGAAGGGGTGCCGGTGAAGTACTTCCCTCCAGATGAACTTCCCAAGGAGATGTCCTTTGAAAAGTTCTTTACGGAGGATACGTTGAGCCTCCATCTTAAGGAGGGTGCTCCAATATATGCCAAGAGGGGGTCGCCCGGTAGGTTTGAGCTGGTTAAAGTCTCTGAGGAGCCGTTATCAGTTGAAGAGCTCAACCGTATCATAAGGGAGATTACAGAGTACGCCCGTGTCTCGCACGAGGGTATGATTGAGATTATGAGGAGCGGCGCACTAGTAGCCCAGATAGGGAGCTATAGGATCGCTATAGCCAGGCCTCCATTCTCCGACGGACTGGAGGTGACTGTTGTCAGACCTATTGTTAGACTCAGGCTGGAGGATTATAGGCTCTCGAGAAGGCTGATGGAGAGGCTGAGGATCAGGGCTGAGGGGATACTGATAGCCGGGCCGCCGGGCAGTGGGAAGTCAACATTCGCTGCAAGCCTTGCCGAGTTCTACAGTCGCCAGGGTAAGGTGGTTAAGACCCTTGAATCTCCGAGAGACCTTCAAGTCGGGCCCGAGATAACCCAGTATGCACCACTTGAGGGTGACTTTGAAAAGACTGCTGAGATACTTCTGCTGGTGAGGCCTGACTACACAGTTTTCGATGAGGTGAGGAGGGAGAAGGACTTCCGTATCTTCGCAGACATGAGACTCTCTGGTGTTGGTATGATTGGTGTCGTCCACGCCAGTGATGCTGTGGGAGCTATACAGCGTTTCATAGGCAGGGTGGAGCTGGGGATGATACCACATGTGATAGATACGGTTATCTTCCTCAAGGATGGCGAGGTTGCAAAGGTCTACGAGCTATCGCTGGTGGTACGGGTTCCCACGGGGATGGTTGAAGAGGACCTGGCCAGGCCGTTGGTTGAGGTTAGGGACTTTGAGACAGGCCGGCTGGAATATGAGATTTACACCTACGGTGAGGAGAATGTGGTTATACCGGTGGAGAAGATGTCGGAGGAGACTGCGAAGGCTAGGACGAAGACTGTGGAGGCTGTAAGAGAGGCGATATCGGAGTATGATGAGGATGCTGAGGTGGAGGCCCTGCCGTCGGGAAAGGTTGTAGTGCGGGTCGACCGAGATGTGATACCTAGGTTGATCGGCAGGCATGGCGAGAACATAACTAGGCTTGAGAGGCAGTTGGGTGCTTCAATAGAGGTTGAGCCTAAGCTGGTGACGCTTGGCAGGGAAGTGGACTTTGAGGTCAGGGAGAGCGGCAATACCATAAGCCTCGTGGTGGGCGGTGATATGGTCTCGGGTAAAGTCAACGTTTACGTGGATAATGAATATCTGTTCTCGGCCACCATCGGTAGGAAAGGCGTTATCAAAGTGAGCAAGAGGTCCGAGAATGGAAGAGCCTTAGTGAAGGCAATATACTCTGGACGGAAGATAAGGCTAGTTGCGACTGGCTGAATATTGCCTCATTCTACAGTATGGGCAGGTCTCAGAGTCTTTTGGAATCTCCTTCATACAGAACCAGCACAAGGTCATTGAAGGATCTTCTGGAGCCACCTGAGGAGCCGGCTTAACAAAGAAGCTGAGAAATATCATGACGAGCCCTGCTCCGAAGAATGCGAAGCCGAAGGGCAGCCCAGCCAGCTGTAGAAAAAGTCCAAAGAAGATGACTATGAGGCCTGCGAATGTGAGGGATGGAGATTTCATGTCCTAACCTTCTTCTCCAAACCCGCACAGTGGACCACGCCTCTAACCCTCCTGATATGGGAGACACATACGAAGCATGTTAGAAATGCTACTGGTTCGGAGACAACAGGGCAGTCGACATACTCCTTCTTCATCTTCGCTATCATCTTACCCTTGAGAACGCCCTTGACAGCCTCAGCTACCTCAGTATCATATTTGAGGGGTCTCTCAGACTGCCGGACCTCCACAAGATACTTGGTCTCCAACATCCATCAGCCCTTGGCTACCGCCTTCGACGATAGGCCCTCAAGACCAGCCCTAAATATATAGCTGCAGCTATGACCGCCGGCGCCATTATGACAATGAATAGATCAGAGTAATCGTCAGCCAATGCCAACGTTAGGGTTAGGGGCTTGTCCACAACAATCCTTTCACTGAGGAGACTGCCATCATCAGCCACGTATGCGACAATATTCCTTCTCACAAGCGGTGTTGATGTTCTGAGCTCTGCCTTTGTCAGCTCTCTTAGGTCTAGTGATGCGCCCTTAGGCACCCAATCTGCGAATATCCGGTCGCCTAGGCTGGAATAGACTTGTACATAATAGCTCGTAATGATTTGGAAGAGGGGTGTACTATCCTCTGAGACAAGCATTCTCTCCGGAGAGGCTTCAGCCCTTACACCGGAGCTTTTGGCTGTGATGTTTAAGGCAAGGTCTGTCTTCAAAACCTTGGGTAGGAGAAGGATGGCTGGCTGGCTTGTCAACGGAGTCCTAGTGCTGTTGAAGATAAGTGTTGCCTCAAGATCTTGCGACAGACCGTTCACAGTGACAGGTAGCAGATATGCTATGTCGGCGTTAAGCTTTCCCCATCCCCATTCATTTGAAACGGACAATCTTATACCGCCGGTGAAATTATCATGCCTGGCAACACCCTTGATTATCTCAGCCACATCCGCTGGTTTTAGTATAGGGGAAAGCTGAAGTATTAGGGCTGCCACACCTGCTACATGAGGGGTTGCCATACTTGTCCCCCTCCCAACCCTCTCAAGTGGGCTAGGGTTAAGCTGAGAGCCGGCTGAATGACGCGATTTGGCTGCGATGATCACACCGCCAGGAGCCACTATCTCGGGTTTAATCCTACCATCAGCGGTGGGCCCCCTCCCACTATAGTATTCAAGCGATCCTGCAACACCTCCAATGTCCACAGTTCTCCCCGACTGAGTGACCCACCTATTCCTCGTCATATATGCACCAACCGTGATGACCTTTTCAGCTGTGCCTGGTATGGAGACTGTCATCCCATCGGATATCTCGTAGCCGGCACCCGTGGTGAAGGTCTCCCTTGTGCTGCTACAGGTATCGCTTTCCAGCCATGCGTTGAAAAGACCATCCGATATTTCCTCACCCACTATATTCAGCACCCATATACCCCTCACATTACCCTTCACCGTCACAAGCCTGTGGGAAACCTTGCCAACATATTCTTCCATCGAGATCACAAACCCATCCGCTGAAGACGATGAATTACCCAGAAGTAGCACATTATCCACATCAGGCCCGGCAATGGCAAGGCTTAGATTCTCCCTCGGCCCTGTTACGACCGAGATGGAGAACTCGGATGTCTCACCCGGTATGTTCCAGCGGAGGCCTACATTAGCACCCTCCATCACCATCCCAGTGACATGCCGACCATCTGAGGCGGAGTTGCCGGCCGCCACTACAACCACCACACCCTCATCTACAAGGTGGTCCAGCGCCCTCTCCAGGCTGCTACTGCCATCATGGGCTCCAATATCAGTCCCTAAGCTCAGATTCACCACAAGCCTCATACCCAGCGATCTCGCCTTGGAGGCAGCATAGGCTAGCCCATCTAAGATGCCCTTCTCATCGAAGGTCCATAGGCCTCCTCCGCAGGCTGGGCCGCCGCTCTTAACCACTAGGAGGCTGGCTTTCCGTGCTACGCCGTGTGAGCCGGCGGCAATAGATGCCACATGCGTCCCATGCCCGTTGGTATCCACCTCCGGGCAGGAGCCACTGTTTATCTCCTCGGGTCCGCATTCGTGCCCATAGTTAAACCCATCTGGCGGCCTACCCTGTATAGTCTGATCCCATATATAGAGTACCCTAGACCTGTTTTCCTCATCTAGAAAGGCTGGATGGAGATAATCCACCCCAGTGTCTATTATGGCGATCAACACCCCTGAACCATCAACCCTTTGAATATTTAGGCCGGATTTCTCCAATAGCTCAGGTAGTCCAATATCAACCGTGCTTATCTCGAGCATAGCTCGGAACATACGAGGGCTATTGACCGACTTTACAACATCTGAACTCTTCAGATAATCCAGACCCCAAGTAGTCGTCTCTAACGTGACCACATCACCTATTATTGAGTCCAGCCTGGCTACATCCCTAATCTTCTCCAGAGAGATGTCCAAAGGATGCGATACCACCGCCACCATGGATATACTGGATGGCGATGGCGTGGTCACGGGAATAATGCCCAAGAATAGTATAATCACCATCAATAATGGGAAAGCCATTGCCCATGTCTTCTGGAGAGTTGTTTAAATATTTGAAGGACGCCCATCCATCATGCATCTCCTAACCGATGAGGATGTTCAAAAAATGGTTCCCCTTGATGAGGTGATAAGCTCAGTGGAGGAGGCTTTCAAGTTATACAGTTTGGGCCAAACTGTCACCCCACTCAGGGTCAGGGTTGAGGCCCGAGAATATGGTGGAGATATACTTTTGATGCCATGCTACCTGGGCCCGATGGGTGTGTTCGCCACCAAGATCGTAACAGTCTATCCGGGCAACATCTCGAAGGGCCTACCCACCATACAGGCTGCAGTGGTGTCTGTAAACCCTGAGGATGGGAGTATAGGGTTCATAGCTTCGGCGAAGGCTTTAACGGGTATGCGGACTGGTGCAGCTTCAGCCATATCCGTGAAATATCTAGCACGTAGTGATGCCAGGGTTCTAGGCTTGTTGGGATGCGGATACCAGGCTGGGTGGCAGCTTAGGGCTATCAGCCGGGTTCAGAAGCTCAGCAGGGTCCTAGTCTATGATGTTGACAGGCTGAGGATGGAGAGATTCGCAGAAGAGATGGGACGGGAGACCGGCATACCCATCAAAACCGTGGGTAACGCTGAAGAGGCGGCCTCGGACTCTGATATAATTGTGACAGCCACGACATCCCGGACACCAGTTTTGTTGAATGGTTGGGTGAAGCCTGGAACCCATATAGCCGCCATAGGTGCATACACGCCCGAGATGGCGGAGCTCGAGCCCCAACTGGTAGCTAGGTCTAAGATCGTGGTGGACTCCCGTGAGGCCGCGTTGAATGAGGCCGGTGATCTGATCCAGCCCATCAAGATGGGTCTTTTATCCCCCACTAGTATTCACGCCGAGTTGGGGGAGATCGTGGCAGGGATCAAAGAAGGAAGAACGAGTGAAGATGAGATAACACTTTTCAAGAGCGTCGGATTGGCGATACAGGACGCGGCCGCTGTAAAGGTTCTTGCACATCATCTCAGCACAAGGTAAATTCCCAAAAGGGTGACCGCAGCGCTAAGATAGAAACTGGCGGCCGGCGCCTCACCGAAGACCAGGAAAGCAAGCACCGAGGCTACAACGGGCTCTAACAACGCAAGGGTTGATGCTTCGAAGGACTTCAGGCCCTTGAGGGATGAGAAATGCAGCGTATGGCCTAGAACAGTGGGGATGAATGCAACCGCCAGAAGAGGCGGCAGCTCAGCAGTCACAGGTAGTAGAAGGCCGCCTCCAACAAGGTATGCCGCCGCCGCTAGAACCAAGGCCGATAATAGATAGAGGGAAGGCATGACAGTCACAGGGCTAGCCCTCTCACGCAGGTCCTTGCCAAATGTGAGGTAGAGGGCCCAGAAGAAGGCACCTCCAAGAGCTGAGACATCTCCTAAAATGTTGGAGGGTGAGATGGAGAATTCGGCTAGGCTCATAGAGGTTATGCCTGATAATGTGATCAAGAGACCTAGGATGTTCACCTTGGATGGGCTGGCTTGTCTTAAGATCCAGGAGATTACAAGGGTCATGGCTGGTGTCGTATTGACCAGGGTTGTCGCGTTCACTATGGAAGTGTTTTTGACAGCTGTTATGAAAAATACGAAGTGAAGCCCGAGAAAGGAGCCGAGCAGCAGAAGCAGCCGGCTTTGGACTCTCGTTGTCGCTTTTAGGGATTGGCGCTCAAGGGTGACCGCCATTAGAAACATGAAGATGGCGGCCAAGGTTAGACGTGCGAAGCCTAGTGAGAGGGCGTCCAGCCTTGGAAGAAGCCTGATGAAGATCGAGGCCGTTCCGAAGAGGAATCCTGCAAGAGAACCTTGGAAGACATATATGAGTCTAGACATCGAGCTTTTCAATTGATAGGAGAATAAAAAGGTGGGTGCCCCTCCTAAGAGGAGCTTATTACAAAGGTTGCTTGAATGGTGACAGAGAATGTTGTCTGCCCGGGGATGACTGGGATGGTCGGGATCTCGGCACCAGCTGCAGCACTCCTCATAACAGGGTATGGATACTGCTCCATGATGCTTAGGCTCTTCAGCCGAGACACTTTCAGACCAAGTGGCGACAAGGCTAGGTCAGCCTTCCTCTTTGCATCAGTCACTGCAGCTGCTAAGAGGTCCCTGCTAAGCCTTGCCGAGAGCTCATCCGAGAGTGTCAGCGAAACACCCCCCACGATGTCCACGCCAGCCGAGACAGCTGTGTCAATAAGTTGACCAACTTTGGCCAACTCTGATGTCTTTACCTCGAGGCTATATGTGGCCACGTAGCCGACAAGCTTTGGCGGCTGTCCCTCAATATACACGTATTCGGGACTTATGCTGAACCCTGTTGTCTTTATGTTATCATCAGATATTCCAATAGACCGGAGTGCCTCAATAGCCCTGTTGGCCTGCTCAGATGCCAGACGAAGGGCCTCAGAAGATGTATCACCCCTCTCCTGCACAGTCAGATAGACTATGGCCAGATCAGGCGATACCGTCGCCTGGGCAGTGCCTGACACAGATATCAGATCCTCCTCTATAGATGTCTGCTGCTCCAGCGTGGTCATCACCCGTGGCGCCAAAGCCACTGAAGCTGCTATGCCCAGTGCTAGGATTGCTATTGCCGAGGCGATTATTCCATATACGGTCTGCCGCTCCATTTTGTTCATCTCACCATTTTTGTTAAATGCCCGGGCTTTATGTCCATAAACTAGAACGGTTGGTAAGGCTTTTCAATAGGCATGCGAACAATTATTTGCGGGCGGCCGTGGTCTAGCCTGGTATGACGTGGGGGCCCCGTTCCTAGGGTATGCCCCAAAATCCCGGGTTCAAATCCCGGCGGCCGCATATCTCTATATACGATTGCATATAAGCGCTTTTATACAAGTGCAGCTTATATCAAATCGATATGACCGCAGTTGCAGGTCTTAAGACTAGGTGGGCTTCCCGGTTCGTCGCTGCTGCTATAGTTCAGGGCGCCTTGGCCACGGTCTTAACCCTCTATCTGGTGCTGGGCCAGCTGGGTTTCATGAAACCAGAGGTAAGCAGGGTGATCGCCTTCGGTAGCGCTGGCACATGGTTCACTGTGGGCTACACCCTCTACTTTATCGTAGGAGTGTTAGGTGTTGCCGTTACAGCCCTCTTCTACAACCACATTGAGAATGTCCTCGGAAAGCCATATAAGGGTGTTGCCAATTTCCTCGCCTGGGCTCATCTCATTCTGATGAACGTTGGAGTCGTCGGCGCAACATGGCTGATGATGACTGCTGGCTATCAGGGTGGAGCGGCTATGCTTCCGCCTGAGGTGGGAGGGCTGGGATGGAATCCAGGCCAGGTCCACACCAATGTCTTTTATGGAATACCTCTGGGATATCCGACTTGGATAGCCGTCTTCATAATACTCCTGGCCATAGGCGTCCTGCTGGGTGGTCTTGGCTACGTAATAACATGGCGACGTAAAACCTAAACATTTTTTATATTTTTAAGGCGGCGGCCCCCATGGCTGGCAAGCACTTACCCACATGCATGCTGAAGCCCCAGCTCGGACACGCTTGTGGAATGGCTGCACCGCCACGCCTTAGTGCTGCTCCCTCCCGGGCCTGACACGGTTCGGCGTGTGAGGGGTCTCAGGCCCCCCTACAGGGACCCCACACCCCTACGGTGCCCCATCCCGGCGTATCCTCATCGCCTAGACCCCAGCCGCTCTGTGGGCAGCCTCAGGCGCACCATGGGTTTTCCGGCCCCTGCGTGTAGCCCATTTCAGGTTACAGGGAAGGGCTAGCTCCCCGGCCTTTCCCGCCGCCAACAAAGAGAAACATCATAGGATTAATAAGTTTTGACGATAACTGATGTTTGCGTACCACGCATTGCCCTAGTACTTCCTATATGAACGAACAGCCGTTCTGGTCTAGCGTTAGCTTTCATCCCTTCCCTCCTCCTTTCATGGGAGGGTTTTCGGGGTGAACGGTTGAAGACCCCACATCTGTCTGGTGTCTTCTGAGGAGGTTTTGACGGCTATTATGTCTCTATCCTCCTATACTCATTAGGGCTTATCTTTTCCCCAGATATTGGGCATAGGCTTGAGGTGTTCTTAGCGTTTAGATAGGCTACCATAAGTCCTGAGAGCCTGGCCTTATACTCTGTTTCTTTTGCCGCTTTGACTATGTGGTTTGCGGTCTTATGGTATATGTCTTCAATTCTCTTCCTCTCCCTACCACTATGCCAGAAGGGGTTTCTCATTTAATCTAGGCTTGGACTGTAGTCTTCTATGTTTAAGTATGCTGTCCTTATTGCTCTTTCCCCAGTCTTTATGTTGTTAACACGCTCCATCGAGCCGAATGCAATATTGTTCTCGTTTATATCAATGGCTGCAGCCATCCCGTTTGATCCTACAACCTTCAGATAGATCCCGTCTCCACCCTTTACGAGCCAGGCCTGACCAGCCCTCATCCCCCTAAACCTCTCGTGGTATGTTCCGTGGAGTAGCTTTAATCCTTCCCTCTCCGGTGACTATTGAAGCCTCCCAACCTTCAAGGTCGAGGCTGAGTAGGTGGTCGTCGAGCATTATAACTCGCTTCTTAAAGACTGGCTTCTCAGCTTTTGCTAAGCCTCTCTTCCTAAGCTTCCTGAAGCTCCTGTAGATTATGCCATCTGACACGCTGTATAGTGTGATGGAAGTCTTGGATACTCAGCTCTCAACTCATGATACTTTTCTGCTTTAAGCCTCTTGAAGCTCGTAATCCTCTCTGCCCAAGCATGATCAAGTAGCTGACCTAAGACCTCTCTATATGTCGAGAAAAGACTCTCTGGAATCAACCCATCCAGCTTAAAGGATGCTGTGAGCTTAACAGTCTCCAATAGCACTTTCAACAACCTCCACAACTCTTATCTTTTTATGGCTTCTCGCCCCAAAGATCTCTGCAACCTCGCCAGCCATGTAAAGCTTTACAAACATCCAGACTATCTAAGTCTATAAAATTTACGCTAGACTGAAACTGTTGCTGAACCCCCTATAGGACTACAGACATTACTGTGCTCGCATGCTTTCTTCCAGCAATTATGTGAACTTGCAAAATAATTTTATCTGTCGGGTTGTGTTTTCCTACGGGTTTGAGGGTTCTCGTAGGCTGTTGCGGCTGGGCTGTCAAGGGCGGTAGGAAGGCCTACTATAGAGAGTTCCCGACCGTTGAGGTCCAGCAGACGTTCTACAGGCTCCCGAAACCCGAGACATTGATCAAGTGGCGGAGAGAGGCGCCTGAGAAGTTTGTCTTCTGCATGAAGGCCTGGCAGGGTGTCACCCATCCGCCCACAAGCCCGACATGGAAGCGGGCAGGTTTCAGGCCCGGTAAATATAGCGGCTATGGCTTTTTACGTCCCACCAAGGAGGTCCGACAGGCATGGGTGTTGACGACGGAGGCTGCAAGGGCCCTGGGTGCAGAGATGGTTGTGGTCCAGACACCGCCTAATATGCCCGCCGACAGCCAGTCCATCAAGAACGCAGAACACTTCTTCACAGACGCCGCTTCATCGGGGTTCGGGGTCGGCTGGGAGCCCCGTGGGAAGCTCGCCCAAAAAACAGAGGCCATCCAGAAGATATGTATGAAGACAGGCACCATACACATCACAGATCTCCTCAGGCAGGGGCCAGCCGCCACAGCTGAGACACTCTACACACGCCTCCACGGACTCGGGCCCCGGGAAGTCAACTACTCGTATAAATACACTGACACAGACCTCTTAAAACTCAGGTCGGCAATAAGCCAGTATAGTGTTGATGTGGTGTACGTGATGTTCAACAACATCTCGATGGCTGAGGATGCGAAACGCTTCAAATTGTTGACCGGGGGCTAGATAGGTAGGACGGGCTTGCCCTTGAACTCCATTATACCGTCAGCCCTCATCCTAGCAATGTGCTTTTCAGCCTCATACTTGGACATCTCGGCCGATAATGCCTTCGCATATCCGTCCGAGTCACAGAGGGCTATCACATATCCGCCCGATCGGGCTTTGATGAGGATGTAGAGATTCTCTTCACCGACAGGCATCCACTCACCATCGACCTCTTTGACGAACATCGCTGGGTAGGCTGGACCAACGTAGGAGGCCAGCCGGGCCTGAGACTCTGCAGCTATCTTCTCCCCTTTTTTGACGGCTTCGTAATACTTCATGGAGGGTATTACCTCAATAGCCAAAACGTAGGACTAATATAAGCTATTGGGACTATCCAAGATCCACGAATAGAAAAGCTCATTAATGCTTTAGGAGACCAATTTCTGAAACAAAATGGCAAAGGAATTCGTGATAGTGGAATCCCGGATAAGGGAATTGCTCCCAGAGGGTACACGGCTTAGCTCCGACGCCCTAGAGGGGCTTGACGCAGCTGTAAGGGAACTCGTCAGCAAGGCAGTCAAAAGATGCCAATCCAATGGAAGGAAGACACTGATTAAGGAGGACTTTTAGAGCCCCTTAGGGGTTGGGGTAAGCCGTGCCCGATTATTTCCCAGATCGGTTACTTGTTAGTATCTAGGCTCCTACCAGCTACTGACATGAATCTTGGCTTCAGCCTCTCCAAGATATGGGGTAGGGTTGTATACTCCATCTCCTCATGTCCAAGTCTGGCGGGCTCAAACTCTCCCATCGTCCTGAGATAAACAGCCAGCTCAGCTGACTTCTGCCGAGCATACTCCCAGAAGGGATCTTCGAATAGGTCTGCTGGCTCAACACCGTCTACACCCACCAGCTTCCCATTACTCACCTGCCATCCCATAGCAATCACTCTCGGGGGGCCGTCAAAATAGCTCACCACATTCTGTCCTTTCTTGAAGGAAACAGGCATGAGCGGCCCCCTGTGGGAGCCCCGCATCCATCCCGAGACGATAGGCGGGATGGCGAAGGCGCTGAGGACCTCGCCGACAGCCGGGAAGCCAGCCTGACAGCGTACAACCATTACCGGGTCATCCTTCCCCACATACCTACCTGCGATCAGACTCAGCCTAGTTGTGCTGGCTACAGCAGCTGTTTCGTTGTCAGCCCTCCGATATATCCTGCTTATCGCATAGCGGCCTGGCGTGCCGATTAAGCCGATAAGATCGTACATCTCCTCCGGTGTCTTCAATATGACATATTGTGATTCGATGAGATCCAGTACTTGAAAATTAAAGCCTTCATGGAGCTTGGGATCTATGACCAACCCAGCCGTGTTATCGGGTGAGGCGAATATCCTATAAAGCGGAATGTTCCATGCACCTGGCTCGGTCTTGTCGGCTGCGAAGACGATTATGGGATCCGAGCCCCTCTCCTCAAACTCGACCTCCGCCACACCTGGGCCCAGCCCCCGGACATTACCGCTGAAAGCGTCACTCAGCAGATCCTGTCCCGCTCCGTAGAGCTTAAGCCTCTTGGCAACCTTCTCGGTTATCTCCCTGAATATTGTCCAGGCAAGCCCATGAATCTCTGGATTATCCTCTCCACGCTGATGAATCATGACGAGAATTATATCATCACCGCAGTGGGTCACATACCCCGATCCGATTAGGCCGGATGTCTCAGCCTCCCCAAGCTTCCTAGCGGCATAGCTTAGCATCTCCTGATGGGGCTTATGATGACCTGCCACGCTTCCAACATCGGCTTTTATGACCGAGACTGTAGTCCTCATACGGGCCCGGTTGGACCTTGTAGGATAAAAATATTAACCATCGGCAACACAAGGGAACAGGCTTCCCCATCTAATGGATATGTCCCAACGGTGGGATACGCCGCCTCAACCAGATACGATATAATTGGTAGGACGCTATCCCGGCGAGGAGTATTGCAGAAGCCCTGAGGAGGGAGAGCCCAACCGCATCATCCACGGTGTATATCCTGATATGCTTGTCGGCGTCCAGCGTAAGGGATATGCTGGTGAAACTCGCCGGGTTAATGGATTTTATTATGTAGACTCCCTTAGGCAGTTTGAGATAGCCGCCACCGACTATAGTGGATCTGAACGATCCAACCTCAATCAACGCCTCACCCTCGAACGGTGTTCCATCGGGGAATAGCAAGTCAACATATAGTCGGTATAGCTTGACCGGAAGCTCAACCATTAGCCCGGGCCTTAGGCTCACCTCTAAAGGCTCTGCTCTAAATCCATTGGAAATAACACCTATGCTGGCGTTTCTAACGGGTTCGAGAACTTCTGATTCCCGGTATCCACTGAAGGTTACTGATCTATAATATGATAGTAGAAGCCAATCATCTTCAGTGCTGTAGTCGGAGTTCGGGAGATCCAATCTAGCATCCCTTACATACTCTCTGTGGACGGTGTCAAAGATCTTCACCCGGGCTATGGGTGGCTTAACAGTAACATGCTTCACACTACCTAGGTCACCACCTACAATGACTTCAAAGTCTTTAATGCCCTCGGATGCGTTGAAGTGTATCGTCCTCGCTAGGTGGTCGGGATCCAATGCTGGACTCACAACAATGATTGTCTTTTCCAATATCATTGTGTATCCCATACCCGTGAAAGCGGATACCTGGACTATTAAGGGGCCTAGGTGGAGAGGCTTTAGACCAGCTGGCCCGGGTTTCCCCCATTCTGGGAGCTTGAAAACTATGATTTTTCTCCCCTCAATATCCGCGATTCTTGGAGTGTATTCCGCTACAAGCAGTGGGATGGTGAGGGTGTAGGGCGTGCCTGCTAGCCGCCCTCTGTATGTCAGCGGTCCGCCAGGCCTCAAAAGTGAGACCTTGAAGGGACCGGTGACGTTTCCTTCAAGAGGTATTGTCACGTCTTCGCCAGGCCTGTAGGTCTCGATGCCTCCTGATGACAGGAAGAGGGCATAACCCCTAATGGGCTGCTGCAAGGTCATCTCCACAAGCCCATTGGAGAGTATTGTTGTGCTAACGGTTATGGGGATAGACGGCTCATCTTCTTCAACCCTTATGATGATTGTTCTTCCATCATCTGTCTCAATAGTGTATGCTCCGGTAGTGTCCAGATTTGCAGCTAGGTAGGCCGCCCCATCTACAAGGTTTTTACTGCCAACTGTTCCGTTGGGGGATGTTATTGTCACGCTTCCATTCCGTCCCAAAATTCGGAGGTAAACGGATTCGCCGAGCCTAGCGTTTAATTCACCTCCATCCAGTAATGGGAGCATCATCTCACCTCCGAAACCCACAAGCCAAACTGCTTCACCAGCCTGCCCATAGACTGTGGGCAAGGCCAAGACCACAAGCGCTACAAGAAGGAGTAGCCTCATTCCACACGCCTCCTAGAGTAGAGAGCCAGAAAAGCCAGTGACAGCGACGCTGTAATCAAGACGGCGATGGCTGTAAATGATGGGTTAATGAGGGCTGTAATCCCAAGAGGGATGCCCAGGACTAACGCTTGAATGAGAGCTGCAATCCATGGGCCTTCAGGCACCTGCCTATCCGGTTTGGTTATCGTCATGAGTCTTATGATTAGTGCTATGGTGGATGCAGCTGTTGGTGTGGCCAGCAGGGCTGTTGACGGGTTCTCGGGTGGGATGAGGCTTATACTCTCGGCAGAACCTATGTAGGCTGCTAGACCTCTTACGAGATAGATAAAGAGTTTCTCAGGGCTGTTGTATCCATCGTATACTGCACCATATAGGATTAGGGAGGAGGTGTATGCGGTGAAGTAGGAGCCGATCAATGCTGCTGGGGTTCTGGCTGTAATCATGGAGATAATTAAGACCAGGGGCATTGCCAGGATATAGCCGGAGGCGAGGGATATGAAGGGGACTGGATTGCCGCCAACGACGAGAATATATATGGAGTAGGCCGCCGGCAGATAGACGGTCAGGATACCGCCCCACTTTATCCGGTCAGAGAGTAGAATCATTATGAGGGAGAATATTCCTAGGAAGACGAAGGGGCTTGTATATTGGAAGATGATGAGGGACAATCCATGGATCAGAGCCGCTGGGAGGATCATAACAGCAACTACTACAGGCCTAGCGGCGTTCAATGGTTCTCAGCCTCCATCCATAGGTTCGATATAGGTTGAGCATATTGGGTATGAGAGAGTTGGTTGAGAAGACCCTGAGGGATTGAACCCATGACCTCAGCTCTTCTAACCTTGCCTCCTCGAGTCTTCTGAGAATCTTGAAGATAGGTGGCTCATCGTCTCTCGGATCTAGAATGGGACATATTAGGAAAGCTGTTATACCTTTCCGCTTCAGGTCTTCATTAAACGCTGCTAGATCACGTGCTGTTGAATAGGCGAACCTGCTTAAGATAAATACCAGATGGGCTGTACTCATATTCTCAGCGAGCTGGGAAAGGGTGTATGGACCTCCTGGCCTAACCTGTGATAGGAGTTTGATGACGAGCGGGTAGTCGGCGGCGTATGAGCTGGATCTCACCGTCAAGTTCTTCTCGGCGCCAAAGGTTGTTATAGTCACCCTATCACCCTTGGCGAGAAATGTCCGGGTCAGGGATGTGATTGCTGTTAGACACTTGTCGAGCAGCATTGGAGAGCCGAAGGCCATTGAGTAGCTGCAGTCGATTAGAACAGCTATATTGATGCTGCTATAGTGATCGTATTGCTTCAGGTATATTTCATTGTCCACATCCCTAGCCGTCCTCTTCCACGCGATTCTTCTAACAGGATCGCCATCCTCATACTTCCTAACACCTCTAAAGATCTCATCAGCTCCAGTGAGGGGGTTGACGCCGGAGCCTCCGAATCCACCATAGCTCCTAAGGCCGGTGTCACCAACCCTAACCCATGACTCGGCTGGAAGAGATATTAGAACTTTGGAGGATGGCCCGACATGGTAGCGTCTAACCCATAGACGATGCGTGTCCAGCACCCTTACTAATGCCGGGCCGATATGATACTCACCCCTGAGACCAGACCTGAGCTTGTATGAGATTGTAATCGTTTCTCCAGATGCTAGAACTGCCTCGGCGTAGTCCCTCCCATCTATAAGCTCAAGCCCCTCATGAATATCTGAGACTGAGAGGAGTAAACTATAGTCTGTTTCATTCTTTACCTGCAATCTAACATCTATTGGTTGCCCAACAGCCGCCACGGGTGGATACGCATCCCTCTCAGCCGGCGTTGACGATTCTCTGATCATCTTCAACCTCCTATGGGATAATAACATATATGATGTGAGGAATACTGCGATTGTGAAGGTGGCGAGGAGCAGTGGTGGGTAGATAAAAAGGGTGGCGGCTAGAACGAGCGAGATATAGGATGAGATCAGAGACCAGAGACCCCTATCCGTTAGCATTATCGGGGGACCCCAACAGCCCTAATGTAGTCATCCACTATTTTATGGAGCAGAGTGTAGTCGGGTCTCCTCGAGACTCCAATATATTCAGGCTTGAGCACCAGCCTATGGTTAATAACACCAAATAGGCTCTTCTTCACATCCTCTGGTATAACATAGCTTCTTCCTGAAAGGGCGGCCCGCGCCTTGGCGGCATAGAGCAGGGCTATCTCAGCCCGTGGGCTAGCACCGATTACGAGGCGTTCATCTTTCCTTGAGGCTGTGATAAGCCCGACAATATACTCGATCACGTCAGGATGCACCTTCACAGCCCTCACCTCTTCAGCGGCAGCCTCCAAAAGCTCAGGCCCCACCCTCTCCTGAACTGGAAGGCTCTCCCCATAGAGATTCTTGTAGACTAGTATGCTCTTCTCCTGCTGTGGATCAGGATATGAAAGGTTTACACGTATCATAAACCGATCTATTTCCGCCTCCGGGAGAGGGTAGGTGCCCTCAAGTTCTATTGGATTCTGTGTCGCAATGACTAGAAAGGGGTTGGGTAGAGGGTGGGTCTGCCCCGCCACAGCCCGGAGGTTCTTAGCCATTATCAACCTTCTTCTTCCTGCTCTTTTCCCTTAATTTAACACTACAATTAGGACACTTCTCCATACCCATCCAAGAGATACCGCATACGCTACAAAAGTAGAAACCCCTACCATAGTCGGGCCTATTCATGGATGGTGGATAGGTAGCTTCTTCGTCCTGTTTATAGAATAGCTCTACTGTCCCATTATATACCTTGAGAACCGCTTTAATCCTGTTATCCTCTCCCATAAATAGGGGTGTATAGGCTGGTCCTCTTTTCCGAAAGAGGTCCATGAGACAGCTTGTCCAGAGACAGGGCAGGCATACGGCCTGTTGAAGACAGCTAGACTATGCCGAGAGTATGGTAATTTGTTAAGGGGTATCATTAGGGGTTTAAATAGGTGTCCGAGGTCGGACGCGTATATACTCTTGTATTACCTCCGATTAGAGGTGCTTCAAGGCTTCCTCACCTTCTACCTTTAAGGCCTTGTTAACTTAGCCCGTAGAGTCTTTAGAAAACCAAAACATAAACAGTAACAGGTCCCTAGTGCGATGGTCTAAAGGGATTTATGCTTCCATGTATGCATTAATGGTGAAGGACCCACATATGCCTGGGGTGGAATCCCGATGAGGCCGGGTGGGTCGGCGCTGCATCACGGAAAAACACCGGTGCAACGCCTCCGAGGGGCGGCATCAAGGCTAGGATGCCAGGGTGGTATCCGGGCTGGGATGCCATAGCCCCGGCATAACGCATAGGCCCTAGACGTCCATAATAGCTAGAGGATAGACTAGGGGAGGCTAGAACCCTGGGATCCCCCATGAGCCGTAATAGGCTCCTATCCCAAGAATTTTTTGTGGGATAGCGGGGGACTGGGGTTTGGCTTCTAGGCTGCGGGTCGCGGGTTGCCCGGATAGATGCCCTTGGCCGCGGGTTACCCGGACCATCCACATAGGGTGGAGATAGGGACAGGCTGGTGAGGCTTGGAGCCCGGAGACATCTATACTGCTGCGTCGCGGGTTACCCGGACGCCAGCCCATACGTGGACGCGGGTTACCCGGTTCATGTATGGGGGTGTGGGTGTCATCTGGTGACGGTGACTTTCGGTGATGGAATAACCTCCTTCCACCATATATACCCTGATAGGAGGGCCCTCCCGTCTGGAGCATGTCTCTGGCGGGAGGTGTTACAATCCTCCTGTCAGGGGAGTATGCTCCGGGGCTTGGG
>Ga0272449_1001447_pt1 | contig 24284 bp, 16 predicted proteins | sample YNPCB0241_FD_198679 | JGI IMG/M metagenome (GOLD analysis project Ga0272449, IMG submission 198679) | Hot spring sediment microbial communities from Yellowstone National Park, WY, United States - YNP-CB-024-1 | ecosystem: Environmental > Aquatic > Thermal springs > Hot (42-90C) > Sediment... | reverse complement strand
CCGAGACAGCAATAGGCTTCATGATGGTTCTAGGGGTCTTCCCACGCCTCGCCGGTTGCGTTGGGGCCCTGATAGCCGCAAACCTCCTCCTCACATTCAGCCTCTGCAACTGCCCATGGAACACAGCCGATGCACCCATGGTCTTCTGGTTCTACTTTTCAGCAACACTCCTAAACCTCGCCGTCCTACGAGAACAACACACACTGCTCATACTAAAACGACGAACGCGCCGCCAAAGCTCTCAAATCTCATCCATCTAGGACACACACTGTACACGGGGACCAGGGACCGAATTGAGGGAGACATCAGTCATAGGATGAGCCTTAACGGGAAGAGGATTCTCGATCTCGAGCGACAATAGCTACGGGATCGGATCCACCCAGGGAGACCCCCCAGCCGCGCTAGGGGCTTGTATTACCTTTTCTGGGGACTCTATTGAGCTTCCCACGGGCTTTCTCTTGGTAGTATTGGTCTCTTTGAAGTCTTTATATAACGTGGCAACAGTTCCTTAGCGCTTTCTATGAGATATAGGATGTTTCCATCCATCTCCAAACCCCTCTCATATTATACCGCCCAATAGTGCTTGCTGTAAAATATCTTAAGCTTTATCCTCTTGTTCTCTCCCTCCACTCTCTATCATTCTCCTCAATACGGGGTTTGGAGTGATCCTTATGAATAGTATGTCCAGCTCTTAGTGAGTGCGTGGTTGGGGATGGCCCGATTATTGGGGCCACTACTCTTTATATGCGGGGCCGGTTGATGTTCCTCTCCGAATGTGTGAAAACATGGGGAGGAAGAAGTTGGGAGTGGGATTGTGGAGAGGTTCCACATAGTTGCAAGGCCATATGAGATAAAGACACAGAATGAGGGGGTGTAGTGAGTGGGTAGATACCTGTTGCGGGAGCTTCGGATCAAGCTGTACAATGATGTCGTTGCCCTTCGGAGAAGCGGGCTGACGTATAGAGGGATTATCGGGGAGGTCTGGCGAAAATACGGAGTCAGACTATCCAAGTCTCACATAAGCTACTGGATACGCGGGATACATAACCTGCACAACGGCCGACTGATACCTTCCATGGAGCTGTTGGAGCCTTTCGAAACGCTGGCTTACATTATCGGCGCGGTCCTAGGCGACGGATATCCTAAGATAAAGGGGCGCTTCCGTAAGGGTTACAGGCATACGATAATACGATTTGAGGCTGTAGACAGAGAGTTCGTTGAGGAGGTCGCCAGATGTATAGCCGTGGTGTTGAACAGGCCGCCACCGAAACTGAAGATCAGAAAGGGCACGAGGAAATATTTCGTCGAGGTCGAGTCGAAGACGCTATGGGAACTCCTCAGAAGGCCGATTGACCTTGAGAGGTTGAGGAAGTATATAGAGCATTGCGAGAAGTGCATGGCGGCATTCCTCAGGGGTTTCTTTGATGCGGAAGGATGCGTTTCGAAGAGTGGATACATACTCGCATTCAACACCAACTATGAGGTACTTACGTATGTCCAAGGACTTCTCGAGAGATTCGGAATTGAGTCAACGGGGCCAAGAGTCAGTAGACCAGCAGGATCTCTAATAAAAATAGATCCCATTACTGGGAAAATATATACGACGAAGAAAGACTGTTACTGCATCTACATACGGTCCTATTGCAACGTAAACTTCTACAACCACATAGGATTCACCATCCTGAGAAAGCAAGAACGCCTGGAAAGATACGTCGTTGGAAGGGTACTGAAGAGGACACGAAGAGACTCAAGCAGAAGATCGATGAGCTCGTAATCGAGAAGGTAGACGCGATGGTGAAGGAGTCCCTCTCCAGGCAGGCGAAATATCTGGTCCCCATGGAGAAAGAGGAGGTGGCCCAGATTCTGAAGAAGAGACTGATAAAATCGATAAATGAGCGTTATAGGGATGAAACTGTAAGGAGATATTTTGAGTATTTAATGGACAAGCGATTAATTGAGGACATAAAGTATAGGGACCGGCTCAAAGAGTCATATCCGTTTCACCCCTTCCTTATAGACATACTTTACGATAGGGTTTCGACGATAGAGGACTTCAACAAAACAAGAGGGATATTCCGATTGCTAAGCCTTGCGCTTCACAGAATCTACAGGGACAGGCTAGAGTGCAAACTACTCTCTCCAGGCGACATACCATTGGAGGACAACGAGATAATGGACGAGCTAACCAACAGACTCAACAGAGGGGGCTTCAGGCCGGTCATAACGACGGATTGCATAGAGAAGGCCGAGCAACTAGATCGTAAGAAAAGCGTGCCTATAGTGAAGAGGGTCAGCAGGACCATTTACCTGTACTCTCTAATAGGTTCTGAGAGGGTTTCGGGGGCCCTGCCTAGGGACATAAAGCTTGGGGCTTGTTACCCGGGCATAGACCCTGGTCTTGTTGACGAGGTGCTGGAGGAGATCGACAGGGAGTTCTGGTATCTTAAGGTCGAGGGAGGTACATACTACTTCCAAACGGAACCAAACATAAACAAAATAATTTATGACTACATGGGCGAGGTAAGCGACGACGAGTTAAGGGATGTAATCAAGAAAAAGATTCAAGATCTCTTAAAGAAGCCGCCTAACGTCAAAGTGGTTGTCTGGCAAAGCGGTGAGTTGGAAGACGGCCCCGAAATCAAGCTAATGATTGTAGATTACAGGGCCCTTAGACCCGGTGAAGAGAAAGCGATAGTGGAGGATCTTTTGGAGAGGACTAGTAATGGAAAGATAAGGGAGTACAGGAACACGATAATTTTCCTGCTACCCGATATCAATGCTGTCCAATACATGGAAGAGAGTGCCAAAAAGCTGTGCGCCGTGAGGAAAGCTGAGAAAGACCAAAGGGTGCAACTGGATAAGGAAAAGATCAAAAAGCTGAAGGAGAGGGAGACAAGGTATGAGGGAGATTTATTGACTGACTGCAAGAATGTTTACTCAAGAATCGCATATCCGAGGGTTGGTGACGGACAGATAACACTAGAGGACTTGAGCAGTTTGGACGGGAGAGCTTTAATTGACTTAGTTTTTGAAAAGCTAAGAAAAGCTGGTAAGCTAATTTCTGAGTCTGATAGGTTAAACCCGGAGGAGCTCGCGAAGCTCCTTCAGGGAAGGGGAACGATGAAGGTTGGAGACGTTTACGAGTTGTTCCTCAGGGACAGGACCAAACCGTTCATACTCTCCGGAGAAACAATAGTTGAAGCTATTAGGGCCGGTGTCAGTAAAGGAGAATTCGGTTATGCTGACAGGTTGGAGGAGCGTGAAGGTAAATATCCAGCAATCATCAAAAAGAGTCTCCAAAATATAGGGTGGGATGGATGGCTAGTAGCGCCCCAATTAGTATTCCAGGAACCTGTAGTCCTTGAAGGTACATCCCAAGGGGTAGGGAGTACGACAACAATCGGTGGACAAGTAGGAGGCGGTATCACTAGCGTAGTCAGACTCCTTCATGAAACATCTCTCCAAGTTGAGGGTCTGAGACAAGCTCTACAGAGGATCGCTGAAATTAGGGCTTTGTCGCCGGGCAAGAGATTCGATGTGGAGTTAAGGCTCCATATACAGGACGAGGGTCGCAGAATTAAGATGATCGTAGAGTGTAACGAATGGCGGGCTATCAGCAGTGAGTTAGAAAAGCTGCTTAACCTTATCGAAAAGGCCGGAAAATACATTGCAAGTGGATACATTAGGATAACATCGGAGGATAAGGATTTCATAGAAGAGTTGAAAAGGGTGGCGGAATAATTGAGGGAGATTAAGCACTTGATATATGACAGTGGTCAATCCGTAAGCTTTCAAGTAACAGTAAACGACCACTACGGATTCCGGCGTTTCATCCTAGGCTTGGTTAGGGGCTGGAGGAGGGAGCTGGCGCTAAGGCACCTGAAAATAGTGGAGCAGGAAAAGTGGAATGCCGAGGCCGTGAGGACCTTCGTCGGCATATACGCTTTGAAGGCCGCCAGAGATGTAGAGGAAGCGCTAAGATACCTAGACCTTGTCAAGCACATGGAAAAGCTCGACATCTACTTCTGGGCTTGCGTATTCCTCATAAACCCGAAAAGGGGGCTTAGGGCCTGGAGGGTCCTCTATGGAGAGGGCACTCATTGAGGAGAAGACAATACAGCATCTGAAGCTGTTCTTGGAAGTTAGCGAGGAAGCCAAAAAGGAAAAATCTGGCAGGCCTCCAATAAGTGAAATGATATACTGGTGGACTAGAAAGCCACTAATCGTATCTAGAGCCGTAACGCTTCTTTCACTAGCACCTTCATCGGTTTCAGTAGAAACGATTAAGCAACACCTCCATCTGAACAGTCAGAAGAGAGCGTTCAAGTATTCACCAAAACGAGCAGATCTCGAGAACGCCTTTCAAAAAAGTTTTGATGGATTGAAGGTTTTAGATCCCTTCGCAGGCGCCGGTAATCTCATGTTTGAACCTGCAAGATTAGGGCTAGATTGCACGGTTGTGGAGTACAATCCAGTAGCTTACCTTATCCTGAAGGCTACATTTGAATATCCAGCGAAATATGGATCGAAGCTAGCGGATGATGTTAAGCATTACGGCAACGAAGTGATAAAACGTGCTGAAAGAGAGCTTGGGGGCTTCTATAGGCGGGATGGAAGGAAAGCTCTGCACTATTTTTGGTGCTGGTGTATAAGGTGTCCCTATTGTGGTCAGAGAATTCCTCTTACGAACAATATGTGGTTGGACAAAAAGAGAAAGATAGGATACATGATCATCCCGACCGAAGATGGAGACTTCAGAATACAGATAGGAATCCTTACAGATAAAGAGGGGTCGGGCTACACGCAAAAAGGCGGTAGAGCAGTCTGCATAAAATGCAGAAACGCGATAAGCTATGAACAGATGGTTAAGGACATAGCTGAGAAAAAAGATAAAGAAATGATAGTGATTGTGGTGAAGGACATTAAAGGGAAAAATTATGAATTACCAACGGATCAAGATAGGAAAGGTTTCAATAAGGCGCGTAAAAGATTAAGCGAAGAGTGGGAACGTCTACTAAACCATAACTTGATACCCCAGGAAGAAATGAAAGAGTATGAGATTTATAACGTTACAAATTATGGTCTTAAAAAATGGTATGAAATTTTCACGGAAAGACAGCTCCTAGTTATGTGCACACTGCTCAAAACAATAAAGGAGGTATGTTCAGAAATAAACGATAAGGAATACGCAAAAGCAATAGCAACGTATCTAGGATTTATGTTATGTAAACACATAGATTATAATAGCATTGGAACAACATGGCACGCAAAGGGTCAAAAAGTTGCTCATACACTCTCCTTTAGGAGACCTAGCTTTTGTTATAACTTTGTTGAAACCAATCCCTTCGAAAAGAGTAGCGGTTCTTTAATCTCTTCGCTAAGGGATGTCGTCAACGCAATAAAGTTTGCGTCTAACAATAATTCTCGTGTTAACGTGGTTTTTGGTTCTGCACTACACCTTGCAGATTTGCTTGGGGATAGATATGATATTGTTTTGACAGACCCTCCCTATCTTGATGATGTACCATATGGCGAGGTTAGCGAGTTCTTCTATGTCTGGCTTGTCAGGCTGTTAAAAGAATACTATCCCGAGTTACCTGACAGAGTTCCGCTGGAGGAGGACCTGGTGCTTAGTGAAGGTAGATTCGGAGGGAGCAAAAGTCTTGCAATGGAGTTCTATAAACGCGGCATGGAAGCATCGTTCAATAACATATACAACGTGCTTAAGGATGATGGCCTCTTTGTTGTCTTTTTCGCACATTCCAGCACTGAAGCATGGGAACTTCTCCTAGACATCCTCAGGAAAACTAGGTTCAGGGTGGTGTCCAGCTATGCCGTCCATACCGAACTTGTTGAAAATGTTCTCGCTAAAGGTAAGACCTCCTTCATGAGTTCTATTGTTTTGGCCTGTCGTAAGAATCTTATGGACGAAGAAGCATACTTTGAAACTATTATGCCCAACGTGGTTGAAAAGATTCGTAATCTGATTGAAAGTCTAGATGCCGATGACCTGTTAGGACTCCCGATAACAGATCTCCTGATAATGGCTTATGGGGCTGTCCTCGAAGAGACGACTCGATATTCGAAGATTAAGAGTTACAGGGCCGACTTCAAGCCTAGCTTCGAGGAGCTTATAGGCGAGTCGAGAGATGTCATACTCAGGGAGGTCGTTAAAAAACTGACGGGGGTGTCTCCATCCGTTCTCGGACCTGAAGCCTCATTCGCCCTTATTGGAAAGTTATTTTACAGAGGACGCATGCCTCCGGACGAGGCTTTGAAGGCCGCAAGGGCCTACGGTCTTAGCATAGATAGCCTCATCAAAAGTGGGTATGTGGAGAAAGAGAAAACAAGTGGTGGAGTTAGGATTAAACCGTTCAATGAGACACACATACCTAATGACCCTTCGGAAGTTGATAGGAACAACATCTACGAACAGCTACTCTACCTTGAGAAGATTATATCTCAGCGCGGGGTGGCTGAAGCTAAGAAGGTGCTCAGTCATCCCAATTTCAGAGTCGGAGAACTCAGAAGCTTAGTGAGTGTCCTGCTCAAACATTATGGCCTGCTAATTAACAAACGGGTGGAATTAAGGGACGATGAGAGGGCGGAGTATGAAGTCCTCAAAACGCTTTCCGACATACTTCAACTCCAAAATCCGTCCCCACGGGGCACAACTACGTTGGACAGTTTCCTGTGAGTAGGATATGTTAGAGGTGGGCTCTAAGGTCAGGCTTCGGGACGGCAGGACCGGCATAATCGTAGAGCTGAGGGACGGCTTCGCGAGGGTTGTTATAGATGACGGCAGTCAGCTCTGGTCCCCCGCAGAAGAATTGGTAGAGGAATTAGGACTCGTGGAGAGGTTCTTAAAGGGTGAGATTGACGAGGGAATAGACTTCATCCTTGCTATGGATGCCTACAGGCTCCTTACTGAGTACAAGTTCAACCCGTATGTTTTGGCATCCTCCACTAAAATAACGATCTACCCTCATCAGATAGACGAGGTCATCCACATACTTGATAGGCAGAGGATTATGGTTGCTGACGAGGTTGGACTGGGTAAGACCATTACAGCACTGCTGGTCGCGAGCGAGCTTAAGGCTCGCGGGATAGCGAAGAGGATGCTCTTCGTGGTACCTAAGGCCCTTGTCCCGAAATGGGTACGAGAGATGAATGAAAGGTTTGAACTGGACGCCAAAGTCCTCGACTCAGCCTTTTTGAAGGCCGAGCCTAAACCGTTCAAGAAGGACGAATTCATCTACGTCTCCTCAATGGACTTCCTTAAACAGGACCACGTTATCGGAATAATGAACGATGCTCCTGCTGATTTGTTCGTCGTCGTTGATGAAGCGCATAAGCTAGTCCCAGGTACTGAGAGGTTCAAGTTGGGCAAGAAGTTGTCGGAGAAGGCTGGGCATATGCTCTTCCTCACAGCGACCCCTCATAGAGGCGATAACGAGGAATATCTTGAGATAATGAGGTTACTCGACATCTACATCCTGGACGTTGAATCGGCAAAAGCCCTCCTCATTAGGAACGTGAAGGAAGATGTGGTCGATCTGGACGGTCGTGAGGTCTTTCCGAAAAGGTCGAGCAAGACCATCCGGATTCCACTGAGCAGGGAGGAGTATGAGCTTCATAGGATGGTAGACGGTTATGTCATGGACCTCATTGAGAGGGCCTCGGACAGGAGGGAGCTCAACGCCCTCAGATTCTTAGGCATCATACTGAGGAGAAGGGCTTCCTCTTCTCCCATGGCCCTGAAGAGGACCCTTGAAAGGAGGCTTGAGAAGCTCAGACATGCACCGGTGACGGATGTCAGCAAAGCCATTGCCAGGATGAAGGAGGCTGAGGAGGAGTTCGATGAGGGGGAGTATGAGGAGGCTGAGGATGAGATAATTGGTCTGCCGGCAATGGATAGAAGGGCTGAACAAGACGCATTAAAGAGACTGATCGAGAAACTCGAAAACCTTAGCGGGGCTGACTCCAAGTTCGAACATCTGATGAAATTCATCGAAGAGGTGAAGAGGGGCGACCCATCCGCGAAGATAGTCGTGTTTAGCGAATACAGGGATACGGTTGACTATCTCTATGAGAAGCTGTCAGAAAAGTACAAGGTTGCGAAGATAGATGGGCGGATGAATGCCGACGAGAGGCAAAGGGTGCTTGACGAGTCCAGGAAGCCAGACGGCCCTGAGATCATCGTCTGCACGGACGCGGCTGGCGAGGGCGTTGACATGCAGTTCGCAAACGTTGAGATCAACTACGACCTGCCGTGGAACCCCAACAGGCTTGAGCAGAGGATGGGGAGAATACACAGGATAGGTCAGAAGAGGAACGTCTACTACTACAACTTTGTGCTCGACGGGACTGTTGACGGCCTGATACTCTCAAGGGTCCTGGAGAAGATAGAAGCAATAAAAGCGGCCATGGGCGAGAAGGTCTACGACGTCATAGGCAGACTAATTACCGAGGAAGAGATCGTGAGCTTGTACCAGGAGCTCGCTAAGGCACCCTCAGACAGATGGGAACCTGCCCTCAAACGGATCGACGGGATCATCGAGGAAAGGAAGCGCATTTTAGAAGAGGTGGATAAGCTCCTCACAGGATACAGGCTAGACAGATCCAAGCTCGAGGACATGAGGAAAGTTGTGATGAACGCCGTCGACAAGAACGAGGTCAAAAGGTTTGTGGAGACATATTTGAACAGGCACGGAGGCAAGATGGAGGTTATCAAGCCGGAAGAAGAGGTTTATAGGATATACCTTCCCATTAGGCTCGCCCACCGTATAGAGGGGAGCGCGATAGTGACCGGTACATTTTCGAGCGAGATGGCACAGGAGAAGGGCTACCATTACCTAGCCCTCGGAAACAGGTATGTGATGGAGATGATAAAAGATGCTGCGAAGCAGTGCGTCTCCATCTTCAGGCACAGTACTGTGGAAGGTTTGCTTTACCTATACCGTCTTGTGGTCAGGGACGGCGCCGGCAGAGAGAGGGACGGGAAGCTTATAGCGTTATTGTATAGCGATGGAAAGGTAATAGAAGTTGACCCCAGGTTTGTCTGGGACCTAGAACCTGCTAAGGACCAACCCCTAGACGAGTATCAGATAGGCCTAGTGGAGGAGGGGTTACGCGCGACCACGAAGGAGGCGTACAGGATTATGGGTCATCTTAAGGATGGAGTCGATAGGAAGCTCCAGGAAATCAAAAGAAAGGCTAAGAGTGCCATTATCGCTTACTATTCGCAGAAGATTAAGGAATGCGATGAAAAGATCCAAGACTATGAGCGCAAACTCCACGAATCGCCGCACTTCAAAGGACTTATAACGATAGAGGATAACAAGAGAAGAGATTATAACAGGAGGTTGAATGAGGAGCTAAAGAGGCTCGATACAGAATACCAGACGACAGCCTTTTATGAGCCGGTTGGTCTTGCAATAATAGTCAGGGAGAAGGACGGTTTAGATGAGAGATTGGTAGTTGAGCGGGCGGGAATAAAAGCGGTAATCGAATATGAGCAGAAAAGGGCAGGCGGAGATCAGGAAAAGCTCGAGAAAATAAAAGACGTCTCAGCCATGTTTAAGGGATATGACGTGGAGTCTTTTGATCGGGTTATAGAGGTAAAATCCTTCAAGGATACTGGTGCAGTGGAGATGACTAGCCATGAATGGCAGACAGCATTAAGGATGAAGGACATGTACTGGCTATATGTCGTGGAAAACGCTCTAACAAAGCCCGACATACATCCAATAAATAACCCCGCGGAAAGGTTCAGAGACAAGGTAAAGAAAGTACCCATTACGGATTACAAATATATTATTGAAGATTGGAAAACATGAAAAGCTCGAGTGATGTGAACCGATACCAAATGAGTTGGTGTCAGGATTACTCTAGCCCGGGAGAAGATCAATGGTCACCGTGAAGAGATCAGCCAGGAGATAGATCGACAGGACCAAAGCCAGGAACCGTAGGAAGCCGACGAAAAGACCCCGAGCAGCCCCAGGTCGAGGGAGTACTTATCATCGAAGGGCCAGAACCAGGGGACGCCCTCATACGTAACGAGGTCCAGCACCGGGTGAGAGAGTACCCTGCCGCGAGGGCGACGGCGTAGAGCATCGCGAGGTCCTAGGATCTAATAGACGGAGTAGCAGGAGACCATCAAGGCTATGGTCCCAAAGATGAATAGGGATAGCAAGGAGTGACCGAAGCCCCTGTGGTCCGGACCTTCCTGCGGAACTTAATCGCGCATGGAATCCCCCTTTTCCCCGGATCCGAATATAGCCAAATAGCCAATATCTAGCTGGCATCCACACCTATTGCGGCCCAAGGTAACAGATCTGGCCGTTCACCTTACGCATCTGTAAGAGGAAGCCTCTCGGAGAGATCACTTAAGCTGAGGCCTGTGATGAAGATAAAGACATAACAGATCCTGAGGAATCGAAATAGATTGGAGAAAGAGTCCAGTACGGCATCGATTGCGTGCATCATCACCAGAAACTATCCTAAAAGGTTCAAGTAAAACTTGTCAATCCCCACCTCCCTTCCCAAGCTGCCTAGTAGTATAACGCGATTAGGCTTAGGAATAGCCTGAGGTTCCCCCAGCTGACCTTTCCCTCGCCTTTTAACCTTGAGGAATGAGTGGATCAGCTCGGCCCTCCTCTCGCCGAACTCCTCGAACCTGTCCTTTCCCCATAGCTCCTTGTCCGCGATCACCCGGTAAGCCGCTCGAGAACAGGGAATAGAGCTGCGAGGCTAAGGTAGGTCTTGGTGAAGGTGCAGGACTGACAGAGAGGCCGAGAAATCCTCTCGTGGCGTATTCGCAGTCAATTCGCCTATTACGAAAACAACGAAGAGAGGTTCCCATTCCTACTCATCGAGCTCGGTAAGACTCGCGAGGGGGAGGACGAGGGCTTCTCGGTCCACTATCTTTAGACTAATTTCGATATATAAATTATTTCCGAAATCCTTATATACGGTATTAGCGGGGGGTGGATTTGAACCACCGATCTCCGGGTTATGAGCCCGGCGGGATGGACCTGGCTACCCTACCCCGCTTCCAAAAACATGATGTTCAGCGCTTATTTAAACGTGAGCGCCTAATTCCGCGGCATATCCCACATCGTCTATTCGGATATCTTTAGTGGAATTGCGCTACATGACATGCGTCGGCACGAAGGAGGGTATTGACAAGTTTTGCTTGAGCCTTTTGGGGAGACCTCTGGACATGATGCACCATCGATGTGGTGCTGGACTCTTCCTCCAATCTATTTCGGTCCCACAGGTACTCTCCTCTCGAGAAGCTCTATTCCGACTCTCTTCATAGCAGGCCTAAGCTTGATGGGAATGAAGGACAGGAAGAAAATGTTCTACAACAACGTGAAATTTCGTGCTGTAAAAGGTGTACATGACGTTACGTTGAGGTGAAATGGTGACAGAATAAAGCCAGGGTTCAGGCGATTTGATGGCTCTGATCGCTCACCCGCTCTCCTCTGACAAGCCTGGAGCCTCTACCAGCGGGTCTCAAAACGGCCCCCGATGATCATAGTCCTGGTCCGGCCGCCCCTCAACTACCTTTCAGACTTCTATCACCCTCGAGTTGCTCTTCACAGTCTTAGGATTGACGGCTTCAAGGATCTCTACTAACTTGACCAGCCTCTGGTCGTAGAGTATCCTAGTAAGCTCTTTCAGGTCGGCCCTTCCCCTAATCATGTATCCTCGCTTCTTCTTTGGCTGGCCCTGGCTGTCCACCGGATCTATCTCCAGCGCAAGCTCCGGCCCCTCGACCCCCGGCCCGGAAGCTTGACGACTAAGACTCCCGATATGCACGTCCTGGACCTCTCCCAGTCCTCCCCGCTCCTCATGAATTCCCTAAGCTTCTGCTCCAGGCTGGCGTCCCGAGATGGCGCGGTCTGGGGCTTCTGTAGCTCCTGCTGGCTGAAGTCTCGCTTCTGCTGACCGTAATCCCATGGTCTAACCGTTGGTCTAACAACGCTCATAATGCTGAACTGGCTGGACTTGGTATTAAAGAGCGGTGGCCCTCCTGTGGTCCACGGTCGCCCTGCCGTGGGCCGTTCTGGAACACTTGTCGGCATTAAGACCTCTCCGCAGATTTTGAAGTAGTCAAACTCCCAGCTGAACCTCTCACGTATCCTGTATTGCTCCTCGATCGTATTCATGATCCCTTAACGCCTTCGTCCTCTCTCATTGGTCTCCTTGACGTAGCCTGTGATCCTCTCTAGGAGCTGCCTCAAAGTGCGATAATAAGAATTAATAAGCATTGCAACTCTGTTCTAGCTAGGTGCGGTGATATCGTTGCTGGACGATAAAGTCCGGTCGGGGATTCGCGAATTATTGCGTGGTTTTGAGGAGTGGTTGAAATCGGAAGAAGCTAGAGTCGCCATAAAGGATAGGAGCGTGAAGCTCAGGGAGTTTCAAACTCTTCTAAGCGAGGAGAATGTCGAAGGTTTGACCGAGCCAGACTTCAGGAAAATTATCGCCTCATTGTGGGCATATGTTGGATGGACAAACAAAGACTACGTAGCGGACAGGGTTTTGACGTATAAGGACATCAAGGAATTAAGGTCCGAGTTGAAGGAGTTGCTCTATGGAAAGGATCCATTCCCGCAGCGCTATGACCATTTTAGCAGAAGTATCAGAGGGCTTGGACCCTCAGGATTGACCGAGATACTAGCATTTTTTAACCCTCAGGAATATGGTATATGGAACGAAAAAAGCAGAAAGGCTCTAGAAATTCTGAAATTAAGCAACGAATTACCGACTAGGAAATACAAGACAACAGGTCAAGAGTATGAGAAAGTCAACAGGACACTAAAAATGATATATCATGAGATTAAACCGGTCTTCGAGAAGGTCGGGATCGCTGAGCAGAGCATGGACCTGACGTTGGTGGATCTCTTTCTATATTACGTGTATCAACAGGAGATCGTAGAAACAACTCCAGAAGACGAGCAGGAGGATTACGATTTCGATCACGACGAAATTGTTGAAAAGCTCGTCACACTCGGGAACGGGCTAGGATTTGAAGCCGAGGAAGAGAAGTTGATAGCTAAAGGATCAAAGGTTGACGTCATCTGGCGTGCTAAGATTGCGAACCTTGGCGTAGTGAGCTATGTCTTTGAGGTTCATAGGGAAGGGAGCATTGACTCGCTAATACTCAACTTGCAGAGAGCCAAAAATGACCCTACCGTCCAGAAGCTCATAGTGGTAGCGAATAAGACCAACCTTAAGAAGATACAGGAAGAGGTGAGCTCTCTAAGCGAAGATTTCCGGAAGTCGCTGACATATTGGGAGGTGAAAGATGTTGAAAGAGCTCATAAGCTGCTAAATGAGTTGAACGCCATAATAGGCAAGTTAGAACTGGTGAAATTGTCTTAATATAACATTTTATGAAGTCTTCCATAGCTCACCGTAGCGTAAATGTTTACGACTTTAAAGCATGATTTACACGGAGGGCGTGGTCTTATTGATTGGATTGGTCTCTATTCTTCATCTATAATCGTCACCTTTTCGCCAAGTTCGTCCGCCTTCCTGTAGAGCCACTTCGCCTTCCTTCCGGGCTTCCTTCCCCTCTCCAGCACCTCCAGCGCGACCAAATGCTCTAATGCTGGCCTGATGTGCTTGAAGTTTTTCGGAGTCCAGCCCCATCTCAGCAGCTCCTTCGCCACGTCGCTGGCGCTACTCCACTAGCCGAAGAAGCCCTCCAGAGCTAACCTGATTATCTTTCCGTATAGCTCGTCCTCAGAGATCTTGACGTCTTCGTACTTCCTCTCATAGATTATTCTCGGGACAGGCACTCTATCTTGACCTCTGGTACCTTGGAGAGGATTGAGCGGACCAGCTGCTCGAGGGCCTCTACCTTGTGCTTCAGCATTTCAATCTCGTCCTCGACGTTCATTCGATATAATCTCCTCGTTCGCGATAAATAAGCTCAGATGGCCTCCACCACGTCGTGAATCAATATCGCGGTCTTCCCGTTCAACTTCGTTACAGTTGCCCTCGCCCTGAACCTCCTACCCTTCTTTATCAGCTCCCTAGGACCGTTGTAGGTAGAGGGCTCAAGCCTTGCCCTGAACCTGTCATCTACGAGAACTACGGCGAACCCTGGGTAAACCCTCTCGACCTCTACCGTGACTATCCTTCCCTGCGCTTTCGCCGCGACGGGCCTTGACCTCAAGGCGGCGGCCGTGACGTACCTATCGCCGACCTTCTTCACCAGACCGTCCCTCACGAGCCTCGCGAGACTCCTCCCAATGACGCCCGGGCTGTAGTCCTCGAGCTCTTCGAGGAGTTCCTGAAGGGATGCCCCTCTATTTCCTGCCTTCAGCAACAACATGTAGAAATGCTTCCTGTAATGGTAGAGCTCGCTGCTCGACGGACCCTCAACCTTTTCTGGCTCTATCGGCTTGATCTCTTCAGCAGTATCAGAAGTTAGGGCTGAGTTCACGGGAAGCAGCTCTATGGTCAGCTCCTCTTCGGTCTCGCCTTCCCTTTCCTCTGGTTCGGTTGCGTGTCCCCTGTCTTCCGTCTCCAACTCTATTACCAGCCCCTTTCCTTCTTCCCTCCTCCAAGGCCATGGAGTCCCTGGCTGGGGCCTCTCGACCCTCCTCAGAACCCTGACAGTCTTCTCCGATGCCTGCCTGAGTATCCTCTCCATCTTCCTGGCCCTCCTGTAACCTTCCCTGAAGTAGTACTCGTCCACAGTGCCCTCGGCCACGAGTATCACTACCTTTCCCGGAAGCTTCCTACCAGTCCTACCCCTCCTCTGGATGTACCTTATGCCGGAGACTGCAGGCTCGTAGAAGACCACAAGGCCGCACTCTGGAATGTCCAACCCTTCCTCCCCTATGCTCGTGGCGACCAGGACGTTGTAGGCTCCCTCCCTGAAGGCCTTCAGGACCCTCATCTGCTCCTCCTGAGTCATCCTCGGCCCTCCCTTCCCCTCCGCTTTGCCCACGAATAGGGTCGCTCTGTATCCCTTTTCCTTGAGCCTCTCGACTAGGACCTCTGCCGTTGCTCTGATGTTGGCGATGACAAGAACCCTGTCGTCCTTCTTCTCTGCGAACTGTGCCATCAAGACAGTCAATAGAGCGTTGACCTTGGTGTGATCTGCGTTGCACTCGTTGGCCATCATCACAAGTCTCCTGAACTCAGGCATCCCTGCCACCATCCTGTGGCTCCTGAGTTCGGACTCCTGTATCTCCTCCAGGTATCTCCTCAAACTGTAAACGTGCTGGCTCTCTATCAACTCCAGGGCGTGGTAGAGGCTGAGGGCCGCAGAGATGAGGGCCATGTAGTGCATGTTCGGCCCTTTCGCTCCAGCCTCTATCTCGGCCCTAAGCCTGTTCATCAGGCCGACGAGGACCTTCCTGTTGACGGCTTCCTGTGGGACCCTTAGCATGCCGTTTATCCTGAGCTTGGCAAGCGTAGTCTCTATCATCCTTTTGATCACCTGCCTGATGGCCTCATACTGCTCAGGGAGACTTACCCTCACCCAGCTCGCCTTTATTCCCGGTATGTACCTTGCTACTTCCTCGTCGTCCTCCGTCGTCCAGACTATCTGCTCTATCCAGAGGTTCCTCACGGCCTCGACGACCTTCTCCTCCTCTGAGCCAGGCGATGCCGTAAGGGCCAAGATCAACGGATAGGGGCACCTCCTGACGTACTCTCCCGCGAGCCTGGTATAGGCGTACCTGCTTCTGGACCTGTGGCACTCGTCGAAGACGAGGAGCGCGAACTCCTCAAGCCTGACCAGTCCCCTCCTGTAGTCGTTCCAGACAGTCTGGGGCGTCGCCCTTATCACCCTGACTTTAGGATCGTCCCAGACCACCGACCTGTCAGGCATCTCTCCCGTTACCGTTGCTACCTCGTCCCTCTCCAGCTTCAGGTGCCTCAGGATGGACTCCCTGTGCTGTAGGGCGAGGGGCTTCGTGGGCGCCATCATCAAAACCCTGCAACCAGGATACCTGTGGAGGAGCTCGGCCGCAACAAGCTCGGCTATCACCGTCTTTCCTAGGGCAGTCGGGAGGACCACCAGCGTGTTGGCCTCTAGAGCCCTCTCGACTATCCTCCTCTGGTATTCCCTGTCTTCTACGGCCCCTTCCCTCACCATCGGGTGAACGACGTAGCTGGGCCCGGGTGCCGAGAGCCCCTCCGTTGACCTTCATGATGTGCTTGCACTCAATGCGCCTGTACGTGTAGTGGGGGCATGTGCAGCTCCACGTTCCGTCGTCGCTGAGGGTGACCGTGTACTCGACCCTAGGCTTCGTCTCGCTCGGCACCCGCCAGCTCTAAAAAGGCTTTATGGCCCTCATGCGATAGAGACATTAAGCGAGGGGATCCTATATTGAAGCGATTTTCAGTATAACTGAGCGGGAATGCCTGCAAAGAAGGCCAAGGCGAAGAAGGCACGGGCGAAGGCCAAGGCGGCAAAGAAGCCCGCTAAGAAGGCCGCGGAGAAGCCGGCAGCGCTGAAGCCGGAGGTCGCTCCTGAGAAGAAGCCTGCCGGAGAGGGAGCTACTGCCTGAAGAGCTAGGCCGTCCGCAAACCACCTGCTCTTTTATTGGAGTCAGCCAGCCTCTTGGCAGGAGGATTCGGTATGGTTAAGTTTTTCGAGCTATTGCCTAGTCCTTACCGTGATCCTGACCGATGAGGCCGTGTAGGCCTTCACACCGTCGATAATCCCGGACTGGTGCCATTGGACCGCCGCCGTCAGGTAGACCGTCAGCGTATAGGCTCCGGGGGGTAACGGTTTGCCCTTCTCAGCTCCTCTGCTGTAAACCAGTGGTATCTCTATTGTTTCCGTGTGGCTCTCTCCCGGCGCGAGTCTGAAATGCAGCGGTGCCATCATAAGATATCTCTGGAATCCCCTGTCGCTGTGAACGTAAACGGCTCTTCCCGACTCGTCCCTTATTATGACCTCGAACAGTTGGCCTATGAAGTACTCCAGGAGGACCTCTTCCGTTCCCGTGTTTCTGATGGTGGCTTTGAGGTGCATTGTCGAGCCTGGTGCGAACTCTACGCCGTCCACGGATATGTTCAGCACCAATATCCTTTCTGCTGTCTGTCGGGTTGTCTGCTCCGTGGCTTGGACGTGTGTCTCGATATTGATGGTATTGGCGGTAGACGTTGTCGTGACCTGCTGAGGCGTTTGTAGGGGCTGGACCAACGCGTAGCCTGTTATGACAACCAATCCGGCGACCAATAATAAGAATAACCAACACTTCATCATGCTATGTTAAGTATTGCTAAGTAGTGTCGGCGAAAGGTCGCCAATCGGGATCCGGCTTAATACTTTTCCAATCAGAACTACTGATGACGACTTCCGTTGGAAGCTCATTTTCGATCAAGTCGCGAAGTTTGTCACCATTGAGTACATAAAGTTTCGGATCAAGAAGCGCATCAGTTACAACGTAGACGAAGTATTGGTTTGGCTCATTCATCAAACGCGAATACTGCGACCTTCTAAAATTGAGGTCCCTCTCCTTATCTGCTGTAGCTTTTACCTCGATGTATATCTTTGATCCCTCCTGCGTCTCTGATTCGATGTCATAACCTTCTCCTCCAGCTTCGACAGACTTGGTCAGCTCTTTGGCCCTACAACCGCGCAGTTTCTCGTAACGAAGAGACACGAGAATGCCGACACGTTGTGCAATATTACTCAAATTCCGGTTCAGGTCTTTGCCGACCCCTATCTCTTCAAAGAATTTCCTCCATACAAAGATTTCGTCCACCCTAGCGTCCTTTATGAAGACTGTATCCAAGAATTCTAACCTTCCATCAAAATATCCTTTGTTGGTGAGTTTTTCCAATTGATAGCCTGCCTGATACTCGTCGGAAAAAGCGACGTCCTCTGGTTTCATCCATTTACCTGATTTCGTCTTAACAGGTATGCCCTTGAGCTGTTCCAACTTAACATATCCTTTGTGCCACATGTTGAACAACTCTTTCACGATTTCGATTCGCCTCTCATCGCTTGTTGAATCGTTCGAGAGCTCTTTTATAAGCTCGGGAAGCCTTTCGTTTCTATATTCTTTTTCTATATCCTCTTTTGTCAAATGTTTGGTTCCCAAAGACTCTAAAAAACTTATAATTTTTTCAGTCCTCAACTCTGGGTGCAAGAATTTGAATCTCCCAGGAAGTCTCTCTTCGGCTTCCTTTTCTAGCTCATCGCTCGCAAGAACAATTTGATCGTAAGAGCAACGTTCTCCATCAGATGATAATACCCCTAAAGCATTTATAGCCATCCTATACTTCTCTTGGTACTCTTTCGTTTTTCGTGTAGCTTCTGAATAATGAAACCACTCGTCTGATATCAATTCTAATAACTTTTTGTATTGGTCCATCCAATTCTCCTTAAAAGTTTCCTGTAGTTTTTCAGGACGGCCATACTCCATAGCCAACTCGTACACATGATAGTATTCAGAAGAATAATAACCACCAGAAGATGTGTATACAAAGTGACGGGGCATTTTTTCGTACAGTTCAACATGCAATTTAGACCTAGGATGTAAAATGCGTCTGCCTGTAAGTTTCTGGATGAAGTCTGCGCCTAATAAGTTTATTAGTTCTTCATTAACTACAATCACATCTTCAGCTTTGACGAACTCCTCTTTAATGTCTAGCGCGTGTTCGCCAGTAAGCAACTCCTTGCGTAATGGTTCAGCTAGGTATTCCCTTATGATGTGAGGGGCGTCACCATATAATACGCGCGTGTATGAAAACTTCCAAACCTGATGACTCTTAAACGCGGGAATTACATACTCCATGATGAATTTCCGAATTTCCTCCAAGAGCCAAATATTCCATTTAGCATCCCTGTTCATAGTCTCTCTGCCGACACCGGTCAGAAAATCGCCATGAATTATGAATGGAAAGTTGTAGACCTCTTCTCTCAGTGGAAGGTAACTAAATAGACCAAACTTCACGGTTCCAGCATTTGGAAAGAGATCGCCCAACTCATCTAGCCTGAAGGCGACTGCTATTTCGCGCCTCCTCACATTTCCCCTCTTCCACTTTATTGTTATAGGATCCTTGGAAATCTCTTCGGGGACCTCAACTACCGAGCGGAAGACAACCCAAGAGGTACGCTCCGCATAATTATTTACTACCTCCTCTATATCAATCCGCAAAATTTGCCGGTTGCCGTCTTCCTTCATGACCGTGCAACTCTTCGAAAACGATCGTGACTTTCCGTCCCACTTCAGGCTTATCTCATTCAGATTATGAGTAAACAGCAAGACCCTTGAAGTTAATGATTCAAGCTCTTTTACAATTAGTTCTATGTACTGTGGCTGAACGTTAAGAATGAACGCAGTTTTCCATTCCCGTAGCTCTTTCGGATAATCTTCTATCCAGATCGGGATGATTTGCCATGGTGTTGTTTCAGGGTTGTTCCACGCATTTTTGTCAAATTTAAAACTGTAGGGCCATGAGTAAACTTGGACTTTGTCTGAAACAAGAAACGCAGACTTGAAGCCCATTCCCAAATATCCTAGGTAATTCTCTGGATTCTTACGTGATCTGCCTATTAGGCAGATAGCATCAACGTCGTCTTTTGAAAAAGGCTTGCCATCGTTGCAGATCAGTAATTCATATTCTCCATCTTTTTCTCCGTCTTTTGTTCGGTTCAATCTCAATTCGAATTTGTTAGCTATTGCGTCTTCTGCGTTTTGCATGAATTCGAGAATCAACTGACTTTCTCTAGGGAAGCTGATTTCTGCCACCCAAAGGGCACCCGCCAGGCTTTCTAGTACCCAGGGATTTGACTCGTAGTTTCTCGCTATCTTGTTAACGTGCTCACGAGCCTCTACACGCTCTTGACCATTCATCGCTTCAGAATCTGAACGACATTTTTACATAAGCTTTCTGTGTGAACAGCATTAAATCATTATTATACTTTCTCCTTCTGCCCCTGAAGTGATTTTCCCGCGATTTTGGGGTCGTCCTCCTGTAGGTAGTCCATAATTTGACGCCGAAAAGATGTAGCCTGTCTGGATCTCCCGGACCCCCCGCTCCCCATGGTGAACGGTGAGGACAGGAGTCAGGCTGTGGCCCTGCGGGCGTCGGGAGGGAGGGCCTTTCGGGTCCTGTCCCTATCGTTACCGCACTTCATATTACATCAGCTTTCAGCCGATGGGTTTGTCGGCCTCTTCCCGACGAGCCTCGCCACGAGCTCCTCGATGTGTTTGGCGTCGGTGAATACCGCGTTGGTCTTTAGCCAGCCGAGGAAATCGCAGTTTTTATGAATGACGAGGACGTTGAGCGGTACTGTCAAGTTGGTATTACCTCCCCTTCTGCCCTTACGAGATCGTGGATCAGCGCTACCCCCTTCACTATCTCCTTTATGTTCTTCAACTTCTTCGCGTTCACGTTGTTTTTAGAACCTCTAGGTCCTGTCCTTCATTTCCCTTAAGCTATGGTCTGTTATGAGGAAAACCGGGACAGAGCTTCTGACAGGTAAGTGCCTGTTGAATCGAAATAGATTGGAGAAAGAGACCAATACGACATCAATGATGTGCATCATGGCCAGAGACTAAAAAGGTCAGACCCCTCCAGCTGCGGATCTAATAAAAGTTTGAAACTGGCTCTAAACTCGATTCTAAGCCTGCGAAGCAGGTCCCGCACCGCATCGGGGTCTTTCAAAGGGAAGAGGACGCGCTCGCCCTCCTTCCTCGGCCTCAGGTCTGTCCGCAGCGCACCGGCCCTCAGAAGGGCCTCCTGACCTCCTCGGCCCTATCCCTCTCCACCGAGACGCAGGGGCACAGGACCATCCGGCTGGAGATGGCAGCCTGAAGCTAAGCCCCCTCATCAGCTAACTAGTGAGTTGGCTCGGGGTCTCCTCGACGAAGGACCTCTACTACCTTTATCTCCTAGGAATCGGTGACCCTCGTGCGGAGTTCCATACCAGATTGTAGTCTCTCAGTTCTATGCTGAGGACAAAGTTGGCTATATTCTCCCAGTAAGGTAGTAGATCATAGGTGGTAACCCTATGTACAATTTTTGTGTCCGTAACCACGAATTCAGGACTTACTCCCTCGCCTGATCCTGCCCTCTCTTCTTCAACAATTACCTCAAACTTGGCCTCCTGTCCACTCTTTAAAACAACTGGTGCGATTGCCTTAGTCAGGCCCCACCCGTGTATCCTTACTTCAATTGTTGGAAGTGATACGAACGCTTCCCCTCCGGTAGCTGACGGACGTTTCAATAAGAAATCCTCTATGGTGTTCTTTATCTTCATGGGAAGACGGTCGATAAAAATGGAGTAGGGGATGGCAAGCTCGCCTCCTCCTAGATAGACTGTCCTAACTAAATTAACCAGACTGCTTACTGGAATTGTCTGTCCTAGCGCTATACGAGCTACCTTAGAGGAGAATTCGTTTATCCTGCCGTCTTGGCTCGGAGCCTCCTTTAACGTTTGCTTCACCTCTTTGAAGCTCCCGTGATCAAAGATTGTCTTGAAGCTCGTGACCATAATGTCGTCTCCGCCTGTATTTCTGACAATAACCTCATACCTGTATATCCTTCCCCACCCAAATAGAGACCTCAACCAATTGAAGTAGAACCAGTCATCATAAGGTCCCTCTACCCTGATATCAAGGTCCGATGTCCGTGCATCTCGAACATCGAAACCTGGGGGATCGACATGTATCCAGGTCTTGCAATTTCTCTGGTCGAACTCTACATAGACTGTCAGCCTGTCCTCCCTGAATTGGCGCAAATTAAGCTCAAAATCTCTGGATGAACATCGGATTGGCTCCCATTTGGACCTCAGCCTGTCCCACTCTTCTATAGTGACATACAGGCGATGGATGCCGCGCTCGAGTTCGCATTCACCTTCTGTACACAAACCTATCCTCCAAGTAGCTGCCTTCCGGCTGTCGCCGTATTGGAGAGTCTCACCTCCCTTCACAACCAAAGTAACCGTGTTTATTACATCTATCGTAAAGTATTTCTCATCGCTGACAACCCACTCGCCGCTTATATCTAAGTAATGCGCTTGTATTCTGTATTTGTAGGTCCCTGGCTGGTTTGGAGCCGTGAAAACAGCAGAATAGGACAGCGTCCCCTCGCCTTTCCGCTCGGTCGCATAATCTTGGTTATGCCAAACCCTCTCCCACGATCCATCCGACCTCTGCTGGTTTATTGTGATAGCTACAAACGATCCTGCGGGAAGGCTATATCTGACTGTCAACTGGACGGGAACCTCTCTGTTTCTGCTAGCTTTTTGCGGAGCATTATAATTTATTATCTCGACCTTATTTTGAAGCGGAAAGACCTGAATGTTGAAGTACTTCCAATCGGCCAATCTCCAGTACGGAGAGTCCTGGGAGTGCAAAGGGTGATAATAAACAACAACTTGGTATGTGTACATCCCCGGTTGACTTGGGACGGAAAATGAGATGGAGAATGATAGGCTTCCTTGGCCTGAACGTGTAATCCTATCAACTACATCGTTTCTTTCCCAAATCCTCTGCCATGAACCATCAGGCAATCGCTGTAATACCTCAATAGCCATGTATGATGGTGCTGAAAAGCTATATTCGACTGTTAAGCTGAGTGTAACCCTCTCGGTTGCAACCGCAGTTGATGGAACGTTGTAGTTAACTATTCTTATTATGAATCGTGCGGTTTGCTCGGTAACGGTTGTAGTTGTCGTTCTTGTCACAGTTGTGGTTGTTGTCCTTATTACCGTGTAGGTTTCGGTTACGTCTGTGGTAATGGTGCTCGTTACGTAGCTCGCCCTCGTTTGCGTCACGGTTCTGGTGACCGTCCTTGAGGTAACTGTGGTATATGTAGTTACGGTTGATGTTATCGTGCTTGTCACGGTTACTGTTTCCGTCTGCCCGGAAAGCCTCCTAATGTAATAATCATCCCTATCTAATCTTAATACACAGATCCAAACGGGATCTTGGGCAACGTCAAAACTGCAATATGCATACACCTCCACAAAATCCCCTACATCCGCCCGATCTACATTCGGATGCGTGCCTAACATCCCGCCAAATTCAACCTGTATAACCGTTCCTCTTTCTAAACTGTTGGTCGAATCATAAATTATTTTTTCAACACGGACGCAATAGAAGAATATATCAGTCAAGAATGGGCAGTTCATCGGGTATTGGTATCTATCAACAACAATTCCTCTAAACTTAATATCCCTTCCGATTTGCTGTTGTGCCTCAGAAACATGGAGTGAACTGGGCACGACACCAATGATTAGGATTAACATGATTAATAAAGCGGCAACCGCCCTAGGACTCTTCATTCCTTATTCTCACCCCAGCACCGTTGTGGTAACAGTCGTCCAGCTTATTACAGTCGTTGTCACCGTCCTGGTCACGGTCGTATACCATGTCCTCGTAGAAGTGCTAGATATTGTTTGGTAAACGGTTGTGTAAACCGTGGTTTCGGTTGTCGCGGTCGCATGCAACGCAGACGTAACAGTCCTAGTGGTTGTAGTATAGACAATTACCGTCGCAATCGCTCTCCGCTCAACGGTAAATCTTACGTCATCCCATAAGACCGCGACTGGATCTCTTTAACTCAATTGCACAAAACAACTTGCGATCCATTCACCAGTAGGTTCACCAACTGTACCAGAAACACTGTACGTCCCCGCTTGGACATCTCTGAGAACTAAAACTTCTACACTACTTCGGTCAGGCCTAATAAGTGATATCCTTAGAACAGTTACAGGTACTCTAACTTCGCAGTACAGCGTAATAGATTCACCAACAGTGTACTGCCCCCCATCGAGGTTGCCAATACCTTGGCCCCCCCTTGTTAGTCCAAACGTCAACTATTGGGGTCTGGGCGTAAGTGTCCGGTATAGGTGCCGAAAGGAACAGAGGTATAGGGAGTGCTAACAGCAGTAGGAAGGGTAGCGCACGCCTCCAATCTCTTATCTTCATACAAAACTGATTACTGACAAGTTTTACTTAAGCCTTTTGGGATGGTCTCTGGCCATGATGCACGTCATCGATGCCGTACTGGACTCTTTCTCCAATCTATTTCGATCCCACAGGTACCCTCCTCTCGAGAAGATCTATTCCATCGTTCTCTTCATAGCAGGCCTCAGCTTAAGGGAAATGAATAGGTTATACAACAACGTGAACTCGAAGATGTTGAAGAGCCTAGATGAGTTAGTAACTGCATATTGCAGCAATGCATAATATCATCAGGACAGGAGGAGAGGAGGTAATACCAACTTGACAGCACCCCTATGACCTCCTGCAATCTTTAAATGTCAGTCAGAATCAGACCGA
>Ga0272449_1001445_pt1 | contig 24301 bp, 21 predicted proteins | sample YNPCB0241_FD_198679 | JGI IMG/M metagenome (GOLD analysis project Ga0272449, IMG submission 198679) | Hot spring sediment microbial communities from Yellowstone National Park, WY, United States - YNP-CB-024-1 | ecosystem: Environmental > Aquatic > Thermal springs > Hot (42-90C) > Sediment... | reverse complement strand
GATGCGTGACTGCGCCGAGCCTGCCCGCTCCGTCCCCTACCATTCGCGTTAGGCGTGGAGCGCGGCTGGAGGGGCACTCGGCGGCTCAGGTCGGCGGAGGGGCCGGAGCAGACGGCTCCTATCCCGCGGCGAGGCGACGGCTACGGCACGCCCGGCGCCACTCCCCAACCGCCTCGAGAAGGTGGCCATTTCCGCCTTTTAAGAGGCGAGGAAGGGCTCCCTCCGGAGGGCTTGGCTTTACAGAGCGGCGGCCAAGTTCATAAACGTGCCCACGGGAACCAGGCTGAACTTCACGACGAAGGACGTGGAGGTCCTGTACGACGTCGATGTGATCGCAGTAGCCAGATGGTGACACCACGTGGGTCCGCCTAGCCCACGGCGAAAACAAGACAGTAACCATAACAGTGCCTGGCATCATCGGCATAGACGAGGGAGGCCCCATACCCGTGGGTCCTGCCGGCGTTCCATCTGGAATTCGCAACGGCGTTTGTCGTCTCTAAAATCTTGAGTCTAAATTACCGCTGGGCGGGTGTCCGCGGGACTTTAGACAAGTCCACAGCCGCGACAGGCCAACCAGTCTCGACATAGATGTCGGCGGGCTCGTTGCGGTCGTCCACGGCGGCGACGCTGAGCCTGGCCGTAGGCACCACCGCGAAAAACACTGCGTCTGCCACGGTGGCGCAGATAAAAAGACGGCGCCGACACGGAGACCGTGTAGCTACGCCCCAGCGCGAGTCCTCACCTACGCCGCGTCCAACCCCCACGACCTCCACAACTCAATCCTGCCCCAAACCCGTCCAACACAACCACAATCACGTTAAGAGGCGCCCCAGACTCCGCGGAACCAGCCGCCGCAAGCCCCACGGCAAACCACAAGCATCAGCCTGTACACAGCCCCCAGCAGTCCATAAGCTATGTGTGTCATTGCAGTTCAGACAGGCCACCGAGGCTGAGGGATCAACTGGACAGGCCCGCCCCGCTGACAAACCCGACGCCGCGCCCTACAAAACCGCCAACTGCGAAGAATGGCGTACTTTTCCCGCCTTTTTTCTCGTTTTCGTTTCTTCGGGGCGCCGAAGAATGGCGTCTCGATTTTACCCAACGCCATGTGAAATGAATGTAAAGCGTGGTCTCAAGCCGACCGCCGAGAAGACAAAAAACCAAAGAAAAACTTAAAAACCCACAACAACCAACCACACAAGCCCTAGAATCTCAAGAAGGGTTGAAACAATCCCGCACCCCCCTTTTTTCCATGCGAGGGATTTCAACGCTAGAATCTCAAGAAGGGTTGAAACGGGGGGCCGCGGGAGAAGTACCGCTTCACCACCTCGCCCTTCTAGAATCTCAAGAAGGGTTGAAACGAAAAAACACCGGTTTTGGGCCCCCTGTCGCGGGGTGCAACTAGAATCTCAAGAAGGGTTGAAACACGCGGCCGGGGCGGCGGGGGCCAGCCTGGCAACGGAACACTAGAATCTCAAGAAGGGTTGAAACGAATAAGCTTGCGTCTCTCGGAGTCCTCTACGGCGCGCATATCAATAGAATCTCAAGAAGGGTTGAAACTCCATATACACATGGCTCAAACTCAAAACCAAGTGCCCCCGATAGAATCTCAAGAAGGGTTGAAACGAACCAGCAGACAGGCCTGGCGGAGGAGTCCGGTATCTTGACTATATAGAATCTCAAGAAGGGTTGAAACTCCTTCATTGCCGCCCGCGACATCCCACGGCGGCAAGCGGCATAGAATCTCAAGAAGGGTTGAAACGAAATAAGCAGATATACAGCGTGTCTGATGACGGCGGAGCGCGCCATATAGAATCTCAAGAAGGGTTGAAACTCCTTTTCCTGAGCTCCTCCAGCTCTTTTTTCCCCTCTTTCATAGAATCTCAAGAAGGGTTGAAACGCCAGGTTCGACCCCGCCGCGAAGGCGTGGGTCTCAGATAGAATCTAAGAAGGGTTGAAACCTGCCCATCAAGATGTCGTTTAATAAATCCTCAGGGCATAGAATCTAAGAAGGGTTGAAACCTCAGGTATCCCGCATACTGGTACACCAAGTACAGCACCGTATAGAATCTCAAGAAGGGTTGAAACGAACAGCTTCACGGCGGCCTCATAGGTGCTGAAGAACGGTGATATAGAATCTCAAGAAGGGTTGAAACCTATCTCGCCGACTCCGGCAGGCCCCCTGGCCAGTCTCTTAAATAGAATCTCAAGAAGGGTTGAAACTGTTTTCCGCCCACAACCGCCGACGGGCAGATACATGCAGTGAAGATAGAATCTCAAGAAGGGTTGAAACGGGTATTCCATGGGGTTATTTGAGCGAATAAAGAAAGCGAAGAGATAGAATCTCAAGAAGGGTTGAAACTGGATATGCACAGACTGCGGCTATTGAGACTGTGTCGGCGGCCGATAGAATCTCAAGAAGGGTTGAAACGGATGAAGCACATGAGCTGTTTCTGCCAGCAATAGAATCTATGATAGAATCTCAAGAAGGGTTGAAACGGCAGAGCGCTGGCTCGTTGCATATCCGCCTGCCGTCGCAATAGAATCTCAAGAAGGGTTGAAACATCGTCGCCGCCGCCTTCTCTCCTCTCCCTCAGCGCTTCGGATAGAATCTCAAGAAGGGTTGAAACCTGGACGACGTTATCTGCATCAACCTCAACCCACTTCCTGCCCTTCCTATAGAATCTCAAGAAGGGTTGAAACCAGTACTACCATGACAATCCTCTCGTTGTTGTAGGTGTATAGAATAGAATCTCAAGAAGGGTTGAAACACAGCTTCTAGATAGCCTTTGGGGTACCACTTTATGCATCCCGATAGAATCTCAAGAAGGGTTGAAACGCAAAAGGTCTTGCAACAGCTCTGAAGTCAACTTCCAATTTTTCATAGAATCTCAAGAAGGGTTGAAACTGGATGATCGCCTGCCCCCACCTAACGAGGGTCGGGATGCATAGAATCTCAAGAAGGGTTGAAACATGCTGACAGGCAGTATGTCTGCTCGCACATGTCGCCTGGGCGTAGAATCTCAAGAAGGGTTGAAACAACATGTATAGCCGAGACTTTATCCATTTCGCTATATCTTCACATAGAATCTCAAGAAGGGTTGAAACGTTGTTAATGATAACGACGTAGGACTTGCCTGTTATAGACGGTACTATAGAATCTTACTACGTATCCATCGTCGAAAGGTTTCTGCTGGTGATACGTAAAGTTGCAAAATGGCTGAAATGACGCCGCGTGGCAACGTTGAGCAGTACGTGTTGTAGTTGCGGGCTGGGTGTTAGGCTGAGTCTCCTGTTGTCTGGGCGCCTAGTGCGCTGTTACATGTTTTTATATTTGTAAAAGGGGTTTGTGTCGTGTTTATGTTCTGCCGGCCTCCTCTATTCGCCGTCTGGTCCCCGCTTGTCGCGTCTGTTTTTTGTAGATCCCCTCTTTACATTCATCTATACGTAATTTTTTATTGGTGCATGAGTCGGCGGTTATGTTTAGGGAGTTGAGACTTGTCCGGGGGATGCGGGTGGAGGTTGGGGAGGAGTTGAGGGGCTGGAGGTGGGGGGAGCCGCCGGTGGCGGCGCCTCCGCTTGGGGTGAGGCTTTCTGTGTCTGACGTGGTGGGCGGCTTCTGCGAGTCTAGGCGCGACGTCTACCTGCGGAGGGTGTTGAGGGTGAGGGTTGAGCCTAACGGCGCTGTGAAGTTCGGCGGCTACATACATGAGGTGTTTAGGCGGTCGCTGGTTGCGCTTAGGAGGTTGGCGGAGGAGGGGGTTGTGAAGGGGTGGGAGCTCCTCCAGCACTTCGACGCAGAGGCCGTGGCGAAGGAGGCGGCGGAGGCGGCCGGCGCAGATCCGGACCCGAGGGGGGTGGAGCTGGCGAGGTTCCTCGCGGTGCAGATGGCGGCTCGGGTGGACGAAGTTGCATCTCGCGGCAGGGCCGACCCGCTCAGCGTGGCGGCGAGGGCGGTGCCCCTACTCGCCGAATACGTAATCGACGGGAGGCCGCTGGGCCTCACCTTGGTGAGGGCGGACGCGGTGGTCCACGGCGTGGTGCTTGAGGTCAAGGTGGGGGCTGAGGAGTCTGAGCGGCACGCGCTGGCGCTGGCCGGCTATGCCTTGGCCATAGAGGCTGACGAGGAGGTGCCCGTAGACGCAGGCCTCCTCATATACATCTCCTTCAACGGCGGCGTGAAGCTGAAGGCGGTCCCCGTGGCTGTGGGGGAGGGGCTTAGGAGGGCGTTTCTCGAGGAGAGGAACCGCCTGATGGAGCTGGTGCACTCCGGCGCAGACCCCGGGCTGTCCCCGGCTTGCAGCGCAAGGTGCCCCCTGTACGGATACTGCCATGGAGGTGGTCGTTAAGGACTACGGGGTCTTTCTGGGCTACAGCAGGGGGGCTCTGGTGGTGAGGAAGAGGGGCGAGGTGAAGCGGGTGCCTCTGCACCAGGTGGACAGGATATGGATTTTGACAGGCGGCGTGGCCGTCTCGTCGCGTCTAGTGAGGGCCCTATCCCGCAACCTAGTCGACGTCGTGTTCTTCGACGGGAGGGGCGAGCCCGTCGCCAGGCTGTTTCCGCCCGACTCAAACGGCGTGGCGGCTCACAGAAGGGCGCAGTACGAGGCGTATTTCAACGGCAGGGGGTTTGAGCTGGCGAAGCTTGTGGTCTACGGCAAAGTCGTGAACCAGGCCAGGGCCCTCAGACGCGCCGGCCAGTGGAGGCGGGAGCGCTACGGAGAGCTTGCAAAAGCCGCAGACGAGGTGGCCAGGCTGGCGGAGGAGGTGTTGAAATGCGGCGATCCTCAGTGCGTGTTGGGCTACGAGGGGGCGGCCGCCTCGGCCTACTGGGCGGCGCTCTCCTCCGCCTTCGGCGCGCCGGGGAGGAGCCCAGAGGCGTCTGACCCCTTCAACCTAGCGCTTAACTACGGCTACGGCGTCTTGAAGTACGCCGTGTGGAGGCAGGCCGCGGTCCACGGCATCGACCCATACGCAGGATACCTCCACGTGGATAGGTCTGGGAGGCCCTCCCTCGTGTTGGACCTCATGGAGGAGTTCAGGCCGCACGTCGACCTCCTGGTTCTCAAGCTCAAGCCAAACGGCGGCTGGGTGAATGGCGGCCTGCTCACCCGCGAGGCCAGGGCGCAGATCGTGCAGAGATGGGCGGAGCTCAAGCTGGAGCCCGTAATCGCCAGACAGGTGGCGGCGGCTGTGGCGCATCTGGAGGGGAGGGCTTTATACGCGCCGCACAGCCTATGATCTGGATCGCGGTCTACGACATATCAGACGACGGCGAGAGGGGCTGGGCCGCCTCTGTGATCCAGGCGTGGGGCTTCGTGAGGGTGCAGAGGAGCCTCTACGTGGGCCGCCTCCAGAGAGGCAGAGCGGCCGACCTGGCCGCGGTGCTGGCGAAGAGGGTCAAGACGGGACACGTCGCCCTGATCCCCGTCACCGAGGAGCTCCTCTGGGGGGCGCTGGAGGTGGGGACGCCGCCCTACGCCCCGCTCAAGCCGCCTAGGTATGTACAGACGCTCTTGGTATAGGCCAACGCCTTGGGACGTCCTCGAGCTGGAGTGGTGCCCCCGCTACCTCTGGCTGTCGAAGAGACATGGCGTGCCCGTGACCCCATCCATGGCCAAGGGGAAGGCAGAGGAGGGGGCGTTGCGCAAAAGGCTCGCGGCGGCGCTGGGTGGCGAGCCAAAGCCCGTCTATATAGACGCCGGGTGGGCGCACGGCGTCGTGGACATGCTGACGCGGGGCAGATCCGCCGTGCCCGTGGAGATCAAAACGGGCGTCCCAAGGCGGGAGCACAAGTGGCAGGTCTACGCAGAGGCGTACCTAGTGAAAGCCTCCTTGATGTCTGTGTCGCAAGCCGTCTTGGCCTACGGCGAGAGGATCATCAGACTCACCGTAACCGCCGCAGAGCTGAAGGCCGCTGAGGCGTTGCTCCACAAGGCGGCTAAGGTGGTGGAGGGGCCGCCGCCCCCGCCCAGAAAGACTGCCAAATGTCTATACTGCCAGTACAGACCCATATGTACCTCTACGTAGGGAAGGTCCAGGTCGGTCCGCTTTCAGGATACCTCTGGCTTCTCGGCAGTAGGCTCTACCTGAAGCTGGGGTGGCGCCCAAGCGACACTTACTTTTTGGGCAACCTCTCCGACCCGCTGTCCCTGGCCGTTAGGCTCAAAAGGCTTATTCCCCGTCCAGTGGACGTCAGAAAGGCGTCTGTTCAGCTGGCCAAGGCGCTGGCAGCCGCGCTGTACGTGGCCAGGCGTTGTAGAGACGGACCCAGGTGGAAAATCCGCACATGGGAGGCAGAGGCGGCGATACTAGACGCCGCATCCACACTGGCGTGGATATGGCCCACCGCACATAAAGCGCTGAGAAAAGAACTCAAGAAACTGGGAGAAGAGGCGCCGGTGTAGAGCCCCGACGACTGCAAGAAGCCGGCGCGGAGGCGGCTTTGGCTTAGAGGCAGGCCGCCGCGTCTGCGTGAACTTCTCCGCAAGAGGCCCTCACCGCGGAGCGCCAGCCGCGGACAGATTGCAGTCGAGATCTCTGTGGAGAGAAGCTGGCGGGGCCTGAGGTTCTCCACGTCGTGGAAGACGCCGAAGCTCAACGACGGCTAGCGAAAAAGCCGGCGATAAGCCGAGCGCCCCCAGGCGCGCAAGCCCCCTCCGCCGAGGGACTTCGCGAAGCGGGGCCCTCGCCGAGTCTGCCCCAGCGACGACCCGCCCCAGGTAGAGGGGGCCGTATTTAACGCCGCCTCACTCTGCACACTATAAGTTTCAACCCTTTGAGATTCTGGTTATGGGAGAAACTGTGGATTTTTGCTACAGTCACAGTGGCCAGCTTGCAGTCTGCCCGCCGGGATTCGAACCCGGGACCGCTCGCGTTCTTGGGCCGTGCTCATGCAAGGCATGGGGATTGTCCTCTGCTAGCTCGGGGGCGTCTAGAGGTCAGCTCTCTGGCTGCGTCTTGTTGAGCCTCGCCGTCATGAAGCGAGCGTTGCGGCACCGCAAAAACGGTGAATTACGCCAACAGGCATAATTGTAACTGTGAATATGTACTTGGTCAGTCTTTACCTGTTGAGAGAAAGTTTATATAGTTAACCTAAGCGAGGAGCCATTGAGTCGATTATGGCTCAACATGCGCCGCGGCGTTTATCATGGGATATAAGCGAAATTAAACAACGTCTAGAGCTCGGGCTCAGACCCGCCGAGCCGCCGACTATCGAAGAGGTGCTTAAGCAGGTCTCCACCCACGGCGTCCTCCGGGGGCCGGCGGGCTGGGTTTTTCCGGGCTGGATGCTGTACGTCGAATACGCGACGCAGAAGATCGCCGAGGCCTTTCAGCTCTCGGAGGAGGAGAGGGGGCAATTACTTCACTTCAGAGACACGCTGAAACGGCTTCTGGTGGAGGCGTGGATGCAGACGAAAGAGAAGCTGACAGCGCTGTACAAAGCCGTCGCCGAGGGCACGTACAGGTTGGAGGGCAACAAGCTGTACTCGCCGGACGGGACGTGGATGTATGTAATAGGGGACTCCACTCCACATATTCCAATCCGCGGCGTAACAGCTAAGACGTGTTTTCCCGACCTGCTGAAGCCTCCGCGTGAGAGGCTTGAACTGCTTCAGCTGGGCTGGAGGGCAAGCGACGAAGGCAGGCACAAGAGACAACCTTACATGGGCACTACACAGCCTTGGCAGGTGTTCGCCTGGGCGGCGGCGAGATACGGAGAGCTGTACACGTGTGTTCTCTCGACCAACTTGACGCATGAAGGGGTAAGCATTGAAGTGTACATCAAGGCGAAGAGCTGGAGGCAGAGGTGGAGTAAGGACGAGGCGATAAGTCTAGTCGCGGACTACCTCAGACGCGGAGAGTGGACGCCCATGCTCACTATGTGGTTAGGAGACGGAAAGGCAAGGTGGCGAAACATCTTGCAAAGCAAGTACGAGCTACTAGTCGCAACAAAGGAGCCTTGGAGGCTGGGCATCCGCAAGGGAGCATACGAGGCCCTAGTCGCCACCGGCAAAGAGGCATTTGTAAAGATTAGGGAGGCGGCAGGCGCATACGGCGAACTGCTGGATCTGCTGAAGACCCACAAGTGGATCTACATAAAGCTGGCCACAGACGACAGCTTTAGAGCCGCCACCAAGCAGAAGGGGAACATAACTGTGGAAGGCATTGTGATGCATCTCGAGCTGGTGAGCGGCAGAGGCGGCTCCCTCATCGCTAAATACTTCACCCGCGACCTAGAAAAAGCGCTCGCCGCCGCCGACAAGCTCAAGGCGGCCGGGTTGAGACCCAACATTGTGAAGTCCGGCCCAAACTACGTGGTGTACGTAGCCACGACTGACCTCTTGAAGCTGGCGGAAGAAGACGACGCGGTCAGAAGAGCCATAGCGCAGTACCTCGCCGAAAAGGTGAAAAACGGCACGCCGAGGCAGAGGGAGATCGCTAGGAAACTCCTGCAAAGACACCCTCTTTTTCTATCCTCTTAATCTTCTCGTCATCTTCTCGACATCGCCATGCGTTAACCAACGCCGAGCTTGACCAATATATGGAACTGCAGAACCAACGACAACCAATATGCGGAAACAATCAATGTTTGGACGGATTACGCCGAAGACAGCCAGAAAACTCATGGATCGGCCCGCCGGGATTTGTGGGCGGGTTTCCCCTGAACCCGGGACCGCCCGTTACAGGCCCCGGGGGTTTCGTTATGGCTGTCCCCCGGGTGGCTGTCTACAGCCGGGCGCTCTCGACCGCTGAGCTACGGGCCGTTCTAGATGTAGGGAGAAACAGAGATTTAAATTCTTTTCTCTTAAGCAGTTCCGCCGGGCTGGAGCCTTTTGAATGCTGAGTCATACTCTGCTTACATACGGCGTCGGCCCAGTTGAGGAGGCCTCGGGGTCAGGCGCCCTGGGGCTTGCGTCGCGCCTGTGCGGGCTGGTGTTGAGTAAACCGAGGCGCGTTATCGCCGATTAGGCTACTGCTGTCTGTACCTGGCGAGCTCTGTCAACAGTCTTTGGATCTCCAAAGGGGTAGTTTGGTGGGCGTCTATCCTCTTTGCCGAGTCGTCTATTTTCTTGTTGGTCTCGTCGATTCTCGCCGATAGTGATTTAACTATCTCGTCGATTCTCCTTTTTGTCTCGTCTATCCTTTTGTTTGTTTTGTCTATGCGGGCTGACAGGCTTTCGTCATCTCGTCTATCCTTCTGTTCGTCTCGTCTGCGCTGGTTGGTTTTATCTATCCTCAAGTCTGGTGACCCCCGACCTTACGTCTTTCAGCTCGTTCACGATGGTGCCGAGGTAGAGGACGAGGACCTGCTCCGTGCTCAGCTTTTCCCCTCCTTAATCTTGCCCAACACATGGTCTACCGCCATCTTTAACGCGTCATAGGCAATTAGAGACGTCAGCCTCAAAGGCCACGCCGCATCTCTATGAAAGCGTTACGCGCCACATCGCCTAGCAACGCCGCGGTTGTAGCCGCGGCGTCGACCGCCGCCGTCCAATTGCGGTCTGATGGCCGCGTTACGGCTACAAGGGGGAGTCTATGGTGTGGCTGAAGACTTAGAGGGAAGGGGCGGGAAGTCGGAGTTTTTTGAAGTCTCTTGCAGACTCCGGCTGTGTCGTCGGATGATATAGTTATATATAAACATGTTGAAGATAATATGAGAGTCGCCGTTGTGGCCACCTGGGGTCTTCCTCTGATGTGGAGAAGGGTCAAGTACTACGTCCCCAAGCTTCCTTCAAAGCTGTGCGGGAGGCCCAGCGACTACTCCGAAGTCGCCTTGGAGCGGGAGGGCTACTCCTCGACCGCAGTTGTCCGGGACGCGCTGGCAGACCACGAGGTCCACGTCGTGGTGGTGGGGCAGGAGTCCATCGTGGCCAAGTGCCGCAACGCGCCGGGGGAGCCGCGCGACGACAAGCAGAAGGTCGACGCCGAGGTCTGCCGGCTGAACGGGGAACTCCACGGCAGGGTTGCCAGCGTCGAGGAGCTCCGGAGGGAGGCGGAGGATAGGCTGAGGCGCTACGTCGAGCTCTTCCTGGGCCGCGCCGACGTGGTGGTGCTACCTGCGGTGGGCTGGTACGAGGGGTATAGGTTCTCGGGCTCTCTCGACAACGCCGGCTTCTTCCTAATCGACGAGATATACAGAAGGCTTGAGCAACTGGTACCCGATGCCGTCGTCCTCGATGTGACCCACGGAATAAACTACATGCCGCTGTTCGCACGGCAGGCGGTCTACATGGCCTCCAAGGCGCTTTACGTGCGGCGCGGCGCCCCGCTGTGTCTCCTCGTGGTGAACTCGGACCCCGTGACGCAGGACGGCCAAGACGCCGCGATAAACATAGTGGAGAGCGTCGAGCTGAAGGGGACCACGCTTGAGGAGGTCCTCGTGGATCTCGCGACAGACAAAGACATAACGCCGCTGAGGTTGCTGAGGGGCGCGCCGAGAGAGGCAGTGGAGGCGGCTGGTGCGGTGAGGCGGCTTGCGAAGGACGTCGCCGGCCGCCTCGGGATGTTGGCCGACGCGCTGAGGCTGGGGCTCCTCCTGTACTTCGCCCAGGAGGGGGGAGATGTGAGAAACCTCGCCGAGTTAGTCAATAAGGCCGCGGAGGAGGCGCGGGATGCCGTCCTCAAGGCGTCTCTGGAGAGGGACGGGCCCTGGGTCCATGTCGTGAGGCGCCTGGCGGCCGATCCCGGCCTGGCCCGCCTCCGCATATTGGCGGAGGTGCTGGCCTGGGCGCACGGCGAGGCGCAGAGATGCGGAGCCGAGGACGGCTTCTACAAGCTGAATTGTCTCGGCGACGCCGCGGACAGGCTGAAGCTGGGCGTCGTGGCGAAGACTCTGCTGAAGTACGAGATAGATTCGCTTTCCGACAAGTTGAAAAGGTGGGCGGAGGAGGGGCCGAGGCTGGCCTGCGAGGCCTTGGGCGAGAGTTGCAAGCCGTGTGTCGCCGACAAGAGGATCTTGATAGCCCACGCCGGTCTCGCCAAGGCCCTCATCGACGTGGCGAGGAGAGGCGGCGAGCTCTACGTCAGGCTTCGGAGGGACTGCTCGGCTGTTGTGGAGACCCATCTGAGAAAGTTGAGGAAAACTGATGGCGGCTAGGACTCTCTACGTCGCCACCTGGGGGAGTCCGCTGAACTGGAAGCCTGTGGTCTACAGGTGCAGTGACGGGGAGAGGACAGGGTTTTCGTCGATCGTGTGCGCTAAGGCCGACCGCTATGTTGTCTACGCCCTCGACTCCGCGCTGACGGCGGCCGCAAAGAGGAGTGAGGTCGACGGTAGGATTCTGGAGGCGGCCAGAGGCTCCGGCCTGGAGGTGGCCGAGGAGGGGGACCGGGTCGCCGTGCGCCCCGCGGAGGGGAGGGAGTGGCGGGAGGCCCTGCGGAGGTACATGAAGGCTGTGGCCGAGGCCATGGGCTATGATGTCGAGGTGGTGGCCACGGGATCCAGAGGTCTCTACGGCGGATATCTCTACGAGGCCAAGCCGGATCACATCCTGGCGGAGCTCGTGCTGGGGCTCTGGCGGCAGGTAGAGGCACTGGGAGAGCCCGGGGGGACTCTCGAGATAATGCTCGACGTGACCCACGGTGTGAACTTCATGCCGACTATCTCGCTTTACGCCGCCAGGCTCCTCGCCGGCGCGGCGCTCCTCCGCGGCTACGACTCTGTAAAAATTTCTGTGTGGAACGCCACGCCTCAGGAGTGGAGCTACGAGGCGCTGTTCAGCGACTCCGTCGACCACCTTCAGTTTCTGTGGAAGCCGAAGATTCAGGCAGTGCGGGCCCTCTACTACGGAGCCCCGCTTCACTACGCGGCTCTCTGCAGAGAGGTGGAGGAGCCTGACTACAGGTCAGAGCCCAAGCCCGTCTGCGGGGAGGGGCCTTGCAGAGTGACCTACGGCGAAGAACCAGACTACAGATCCCTCTACGAGCGTCTCCTGGCGTGGGCGGGATGCAGAGATCTGCCTGGCACCCTAAGCCAGTATAGGCAGTGGCACGTCGTTAAGAAGCTGAACCCCACGGCCAAGCTCCTCGTCCAGCACGAGCTGGAGGACATAAAGATGCGCCTCGACAGACGCCGCCCAGGCGGATGCACCACGCTCGCGGATCTGAAGGACATCGCGCCGTCGCGCGCCGATGAGCCGTGCGGCAAGGACAACAGAGACTTCGTCGCCCACGCAGGACTGCTGGACAGCTACACCAAGATCTGCAGACATGGCGACGACTACACCATACAGATCGACGAGCGCACCTACAAGTGCTTAGAAAAATAACGCCGAGACGCCGCCAAGCCTCCGCCGCGCTGAGCCCGCCGCAACGCGATTGCTGCGTCCTCCGACTCACGCCTCCCAGCGAGGCTCGATGACGTTCGCCTACGCCGCTGGACAAAGGACGCAAACGATATAAACCATTAAACATTTGAGATTACTTTAATTTTTAGAGAATATCAAAGTAAATTACGTACCGCCGAAAAGTTCAGATAGAGCGGATTTCATCCTTCTTAACGCTTGAAGACGTGGACCGAGAAGAGGTCCCAGACGTGCTTCTCGTTAAATTCTTCATGAGATTCTACCGCTTACTTGGGGTGGTTTTTCGGATTTTTCTTTGTGCCTTGCGGCCGCGCTCAAATTACGCTTTACATTCAAAAGTGACGGCGCTGGGTGGCCGGCGCGGGCGGTGGGCAACGACGTGAAGAGGGCGTGGGGGGAGGGGAGGCTGACCTACGTAGTGGCGACGGGCGGCTATAAGCCCGAGTCCACCTTCGCCGTAACAGCGGCATACGTCGCCGCGGCCCACGGCGTGGTATACGTCCACGAGACGTTTAAAGACGTAGTGAAGCTCCCCACACTCCCCCTCCAGCTGGAGGAAACCCTCGCCAAGTTCGCCAAGAGAGGCAGACGAACACGACGTAGCCCGCCACCAAAGCATGGACATCCACCACCTAAAAGGCATCAAGGTGCCAGCCCTATGTTTCAATTCTCTGTTTGAGATGCCTCAGGAACATGTGGTACGTCCTCGCCACCGCGGCGGCGTGCTGGTTTCAATTCTCTGCTTGAGATGCACATGGAGGCCCAGGAGGAGTTCCGCATGGCCGCAAGGGGCAGTTTCAATTCTCTGTTTGAGATGCCATTCGACTCTGTGCCCGGGCCGAGCCCGTCTAGGATATGATCCGTTTCAATTCTCTGTTTGAGATGCCCCGCGGCGCCTAAGCCGCCGGTGTTTGTGCCGTCTGTAACTAGTTTCAATTCTCTGTTTGAGATGCTGTAAAGAGGAGAGGCGGCGGAAAAAAGAAAGGGGAGGGGAAAGTTTCAATTCTCTGTTTGAGATGCCGTCCGAGCGAGCCGCCGCGGTGCAGGGAGGCCGTCGCCATAACGTTTCAATTCTCTGTTTGAGATGCCACTTGCGCCGTTTACGCTCGTTTTGGCATCGATAACGCTAGACGTTTCAATTCTCTGTTTGAGATGCCCTTGTCCGCTGAGTAGACCCACTCGATGACCCCTTTGGTTTCAATTCTCTGTTTGAGATGCTCCAAAAAGCGGCTCTCGTTGTAAAACGCGGCAAATTCAGTTTCAATTCTCTGTTTGAGATGCCGGAGAAGTTCGTGCGCAATCTCTGTCTGCCGTGTGACGAAGAGGTTTCAATTCTCTGTTTGAGATGCCCGCACAGCAGTGCGGAGGGGCGACGCTTACAGCGCAGTGTTTCAATTCTCTGTTTGAGATGCACCACCTCGGTGATTGTGTCCGTGACTGTATACACCGTCGGTTTCAATTCTCTGTTTGAGATGCAGCGCCTCAAGCTCCGCCCTGACCTGGTCGTACTTGTCGTTTCAATTCTCTGTTTGAGATGTATTGACCGCTGGTATGCTGGGCAGGTGTTCTACCGCATCGAGTTTCAATTCTCTGTTTGAGATGCGCCCTCTCGGCGCATAGGTGGGGCCTTTGTGAGCAGGAGGCGTCTGTTTCAATTCTCTGTTTGAGATGCGGAGGCCGAGAAAGCCAGCATCTCCCCACCTCTTGTAGATGGTTTCAATTCTCTGTTTGAGATGCACACTCGTCGTATAAAGAGCTGTTGGAGTATGCACGCGTCGTTGTTTCAATTCTCTGTTTGAGATGCTGGCGAGTAGTAGTAGCCGTTGCCGTATTGCGACAGCTTGACGTTTCAATTCTCTGTTTGAGATGCACAACTTGGTGTGCATGTGGACTAACTGCCGCGACGTCATAGAAGTTTCAATTCTCTGTTTGAGATGCTTGCGCTTGTGAACACAACGGGGGCCTCTTCCGTTGCCAGGCGTTTCAATTCTCTGTTTGAGATGCCTTCATAGCATACATGACGCATCTCATGAGCGTCAATAAAGTTTCAATTCTCTGTTTGAGATGCCTTCTCTGCTGTTGCGAGAAGGACAGTCTCACGAAGCAGAAGGCGGTTTCAATTCTCTGTTTGAGATGCGTTAAGATGTTGTTGGGACACGCCAATCCTAACATTTCTGCGCGTGTTTCAATTCTCTGTTTGAGATGCTGCCTATAGAGCGGTTTGGAGACGTCTTAAGAGTGTTAATGTTTCAATTCTCTGTTTGAGATGCTGAGCGCCTTCTGTCCAGGAGGAGAGTCAGCGTTTCGCCAAACTGTTTCAATTCTCTGTTTGAGATGCAGGTTGCTATATGTCAATGACCCCCTCGCCGAAGACAAACTAGTTTCAATTCTCTGTTTGAGATGCAGGGCTTTCTGGTCTTTTGAATTGTGTTTGTTTTTAAGTTTTTCTATCTGCATTTCGACGTGATGGTGTCTAACTTGGTTTGTGTGGGTTGTGGGGTATTGTCTATGGGTAAAGTGTGTCGGGCGTGTATATGCACATGTTTGCGTGTTTCTTAGTGTCGGCGTCGTCCTGTGGCTTTGCGTTGCACGACGTTTTATAAACTGGATTTCCGCTTTACGTACTTAACCTGCCGAAACAGTAGAAAGCCTTGACAGACGTAAAGCGGATGGTGCACTACGATTTATAAACGCTGAGCTTTAAGCAACCAGTTAAATATCATCACGGCGCCGCTGATCGGCGCGCCAGCGGCGGCCCTAAGAGACATAAGAGGGGTAGCGTCCAATCCCCCTGGCTGGTCATGTTGTAGCTTTTGCCGAGCATCCGATGAGGGGTCCCTTCGTCATCTAACTGCTCGACAGAGGGTTGTGGCGGCTCCGCGGTTGCGTGGGTGTGGTCGGGGTTGGCCAGATCTGAGGGGCCCTAGGGTTGTGTGTTGTAGGGGTGTAGCGCGCCGTAGCCTAGCCGGGCCATGTGGCCGACGGTTGGTGGGCAGTCATGTGTCTCGACTACGGTGCCGGGCGGCAGGGCTGGGTACATGGGTCTTCTCTCGCGGCACACGTCGCTGAAGCCCAGGCCCCACTGGAGCACCTTGACTCTTTCGTCGGGTTTGACTTTGCACTCCTTGGCGTCTAGTTTAAGGGTCCCTTTGGGCCTTAGGCATGGGGGCACCTCGCCGTCTGGCATCAGCAGGGGGGTCATGAGCACGGCGGTTCCGCTGACCCTCTCGGGGGGCTTGAAGTCCGTCTCGACGGCCTCTATCAGCGCAGATCTGCCCTCGCCGCCCAGTCTGACGGCCGTCGGCTTTATGACAGTGAGGCCGTCGATGTAGTAGATGTAGGCGACGTTCTTGAGGTATAGGTATGTGGCGCGGTAGAGGTGGCCGGGCCTGGCCGCCTTCTGCTCGGTGAGCGCGAGGCCTATGCGCGTCTTCTTGTCGAACTTCTTTGCTGAGCCGTCGGGAAATGCGGCGAAGTCCATGGCGGGGATGCCTACCTTGTTGCCTATTTTCACCAGGGGGCCCCACATCCTGCGTACCCCCAGCTGGTCGGCGAGGGCCGTCAGGGCCTCCTCGGCGGCCTGAGTGGGGCTACCGTCGCCTTGGGGACACTCTGCCCTCACGCCGAGGAGGTCGCCGAGGGCTCCCAGGACCGTGGATGGCGGCGGGGCTATCCACACGTCGTCTCTGCTGGCCACCGCGGGCGAGGCGACGTTTCTAATGCCGAAGCGGGCGGGCCCCAGGGGGACTATCCTCAGCTCGATCATAGGAACTCCCGGAGCGCCTTCAGGAGCTCGGCTGTGTTCCGCCAGGGCCCCTCTGTCCTCAGCTCGTCACATGTCTCCTCTGCCTCGCCCTGCGCCCTCTTCTGCTTGTCCTGCGCTTCCTTCAGCTTTAAGCTTTCCCACATCTCTCTGTGGAGCTCGGCGAGCGCCTCGATGGCCGCCTTCCCGTCGCCCCTAGCGTTCCTCTCGGCGATGTACCTCAAGAGGGCCTTCTCGGCTCTGCGCCTGACCTCTATCTCCTCCGTTCTTTCTTCGGCGAATTCTCTCTCCATGTCGTAGGGGAGGTTTCTGGAGAGGCTTCCCTCTAGGAGGGCCGCCACTACCTTCATGACTGAGTCGACGTTGCACGTCTTGGCGATGCCCATGTGGCCGGTGGAGGTGGACACCACGAGGGCGTCCTTCCCCTTCACGACCTCCTTGGCCTTCTCCACGGCCTCATGCGCCGCCCAGACCTCGACAGCCATGAAGTCCGTGATGGAGTGGGCTAGTCTGACCGAGTAGCTTCTGCCGTAGGCGGCGGGCGCCGGCAGGGAGTAGTTCCTCAGCCTGTGGAATCCCCCCTCGCCGTGGTATCCCTCCCGGGTCTCCTTCACTATCTCCAGCGCGGCTGGCCTGGCGGCGAACGCCAGCAGGTCGTCGCCTCCGGCGTAGACCGCCTCGCCGCCGTGTTTGAGGACGGTCTTGACGTCCTTGAGGGCGGTCACCATCAGGGAGGCCGAGAGCGCGGCGTAGTACGACGGCGATGGGATGACGAAGGCCACGTCGCCGAAATCCTGCGCCGCATCGCCGCATTCCGCGTCCATCAGCTCCTGAGCCGCCTTGAGGGCTTGGGCCGCGGCCTCTCTGTCTCTCCTCCACCGCTCGGCGTCTCCGTCGGCGTCCTTGGGGAGGATCTCGTCAATTGCTTTCCCCACGTCGGGGCCGAGCCCCCTCACGCACCCTCTATTCAGCCGCCCGATGAAGTCGCCGTCTGCGCTGATTATGGCGTACATAAACGACATGGGCGGCGCCTTCTCTCCGGGCGGCCTGCACCGCCGAAGCGCCTGGTCGGGGGCCGGCGAGGGGCCTATGACCTCCTCGGCGTCCTCCCCCTCAACTATTTTCTTCACAGCGTTCCTCAAGTCTTCTGGGCATCCATCCATCCAGCTCTCCCTCTGGTAGTACCACGACAAGGCGATCACCTCTACGGACGGGAGGCGTCCTCCGCTGGCCGCGTAGTAGAGCGCCCTCTTCAGCACGTCCACGGGCCCTAGGGCCTCCTTCGGCTTGAACACCCTCTTGAGCTCCTTGGGGTCCCACCCGCGGCCTAGCCGCTCCTCAAGCGTCTTCTTGGTCGCCTCGTCGTAATCCAGCGAGTCGGGGCTCTGGCCGAACCTCAGCGAGGCTGGCTGGTCTGGGTCCAGGGTGCTGTGGATCCACGGCCCGTCGTAGAGCTTTTTAAACCTCGGCGCGCCGCCCTTGGCAAACCAGGAGGGGACTCTCGGCATGGCTGGTCTGCGGTGGAGCAGACGCCGGGCGGCGTAGAAGAGGAGGCGCTCCTCGTCGAAAACGCTGGGCGGGCCGCCGCGCGACAGCAGCTCCGCCAGCCTCCTGGCCTCCTCGCGGGCCTCCTCCACAGACACGAATCTATATCTGAAGGGTAGGTAGGGCATCGGCATCTGCCGCAACGTCTCCGCTGTCAGCTTGTAGATGGGGCTTTCCCGATCTCCGACGAGGGGGATCGGGAGGGGCGGGTCCACATCTTGCGAGCCCAGAACTGCATCTTTTATGGCTGTCAGCGCTTTGTCGAAGTAGTCCGGCGCCTTCTCCGCCTCGCCGCAGTCTGGCAACATCAAATACGCGGTGCCGGGCATTACCGAGGCTCTGATCACGAGGAAGTGCATGAGGGGCCCGGCCCACCCTCCCCTCCCCGTCTCGAGGAGCTCTCTGAACCCTAACATCTCTGCGGCGAATCTTGAGTAGAGCTCCAGCGCCTTGTTGCCGCCCCTTATCTCCTTCTCCAGCTGGAGGTAGAAGAGGGGGTTGAAGCGGGGCGTGGGCGAAAGGAGCACGTCTGGCCCGTAGGCCCTCATGTACTGCCAGGCGGTGAGCCATATGGCCAGCGACACGAGCAGGCTCCCCGCGTTGTAGTCGCCGGCCTTCCTCGCCGAGCCGATTACCTTCTGTATGCCCGGGATGTCCACCTCCAGGAGGCATCCCCGCATCCCGCCCCCCTCGCCTACCCAGTTCATGACTGAGGCCGTTGCGTACAGGTGGTCGAAAATGGTGTGGGTCGGCGACCTGGTATCTGCGGGCAACGCCGGAAGGCCTCTCAGCGCCCAGGCGAGTTCCGCCGTCGCGTAGAGGAGCATGTAGGCATCTCTCTCGCTTGAGGCTTCTCTCAAAATGTCGTTGACGTCGTGGACATATTCCAGGAAGGCCGCCTCGAAGGTCTTGGGGTCTGGCCTCTCTATCTCTAAGCTGTACTTGACGTTGAAGGGGTTGTAGAGGGCCTTGGCTTTCACCCAGTAGCCGCCGTCGGGCTTGGGCAACGCCCATCTGTCGAACGAGGCGGCTACTCTGTCGGCCAGATCTACCCTCCTCGTGAGCGCGTCTCTGGTCGGGGGTGCCCCCCCGCCGAGGGGCGTGGCCATGAGCATCGTTGCGAGCATCTGGCGCGCCTCCTCCTCGTGACTGTTCTTGCTATATATCCTATAGCCCTCGAACCAAAGCGCCTTGTGCGGCGGGTCGTGAAGGAGGGCATAAGCTTTTGCAAACCAATCCATAAAATTTAAAATATAGTATTTATTAAAGTTTATGGAAGGGAAGTTGTTCTGGTTGGTGGCGTTGACCGCGGTACACCCTGGCGTCGGCAGAAGCGAGGAGGCGCAGGTCGACCTACCCGTGCAACGCGACGAGTTTGGTCTGCCCACAGTCTGGGCCTCCTCGTTGAAGGGCGCCATAAGGGCCAAGGCGGAGCTGGGGCTGTTCCGCGACGGCTTGTGCGTCGAGGATCTAGCGCGGTGTGCCGGGGTCCTCGCGGCCTTTGGCCCCAGGCCAGAGGAGGCGTCCGACTTCGCGTCGCCCCTCGCGTTTCTAGACGCCAAGCTTGTGGCCATCCCCGCGAGGTCCCTCAGGGGGGTCTGGGTGTACGTCACCTCGCCGCTCCTCCTAAGCTTCGTAAGGCTGTACACCGAGGCGCTGGGCGCCGCCCAGGCGGTCAGCCTGCCAGAGGTCCCGAGACCCAAGAGGGGCGAGGTCTACCTCTCTGACGATAGATACGCCGTCGGAAACGAGGCGGTGATCAACGAGAGAAAGTACAGCGTGGCCGGAAAGGCGCCGGCCCTCGACCTCCCGCCGTTCCAGGAGGTGAAGAGGATCGCCGGCGACGTGGGGTTCGCGGTGGTGTCGGACGAGGACATCGCGGGGGTCGTGCGGCGGAGCCTCCTGGTGCAGTACAGAGTCCGCCTCAAGCAGGAGACCAAGACCGTGGATGTGGGGCCATGGAGCGAGGAGTACATCCCGCCCTTCACGGTCTTCGTGTCGGGGTACTACTGCGCCAAACGGCGCGTCTCGGCCGTGGGCGTGCGGGTGCAGGTTGATGACATTTCAAAGTGTAACAACGACGAGGTGGTCAACCGCGAGAGGAAGATCTGCAAGAAGCAGGTTAAGGTCGACGGCGACCCCTGCGCATATGTGGCTGACGTGGTGAGGGGCTCCATGTGGCTTGGGGGCAAGGAGACCGTGGGCAAGGGGCTTGTAAAGATGTTGCTATGACGTCGTGGCTCGAGAGGGCTCTGGCCTGCGTGGAGCAGATAGAGAAGGTGTGCGACAGGGATGCCCGGTCGGCCTTCAGGACGAGGGCTAGGCAGATCCCCTCAGACATATACTACGTGGGCACAGCCTACGCCCTTGCCGTGCTGGCGGCTAGGTCCAGCGAGCGGGACATATTCGGCTACCGCGACGTGAAGGAGGGGATCAGCGCCATATGTAGCTCCAAGCCGTCGAAGGAGGAGAAGGGGTACGCCCTGTACGGCCTCTGCCTCGTCGACGCGCTGAGGGCTCTGGGCGTGAAGGCTGACACGCTGGGGGGTGCGCTGAGGGAGGCCGAGAGGCTGGGCGACTTGATAGACGCAGAGCTCGCCGAGTATGTGGACTGGCTTAAGAAGCTGGCCGAGGCGAAGTTCGAGAAGGGGGAATGAGGGCAGTCTTCGAGCTTACGATAGCCACGCCCCTGTCTGTGGGCTGGTACGACCCCGACCTGGTGGACCCGCGTTTCTACATAAGGCCCACCTCCGTGAAGGGCGTCTGGAGGTGGTGGGCGAGGGCGGCCGCCGCCGGCGCGCTTTACGAGGCCGGGTGCGTGAAGGATCTGGCTGAGAACACGGCGAGGGCCGTGGCCGAGGACCTGGGCCTGGGCTCCACCAAGGCCGCCTCGGCGTACAAGATCAGGGTCGAAGTCCTCGAGAAGCCCAGAGTTGAGGCGGTCAGGAGGAGGCAGAAGAGGGGCATCCAGAGGCTCGACCTCCTCGCGCTGTCTAGAGACGTGGAGTACGCCGTCGGGGGCAGGTTCAGGCTGACGGTGGAGGGGAGCCACAGATCTTTCGCCCCGGCCGCGGCGGCGCTCGCCCTCGCCCTCACCCTCTCCGGGCTGGGCAAAGGCGGGAGGAAGTCGCTGGGCGTCGTTGACGTGCTGGACGCGCGGGGAGACGCCCCCAGCGGCGGCGTGAAGGAGCTTCTGGAGGCGGCAAGGGCGGGCGTGAGGGTCCAGAGGTGCGGCGCCGCGCCGCAGTCGCTTCCGCCGTTCCCCGCGGCCGCCCGGGGCTTCTTCGAGGTGTATAAAGTCTCGGCCGGGTTCCCCGACGTCCACAACATCTTCCTGCGGCCCAACAGGGCCAGGCTGGCCGCGGAGAGCTTCGCCGCGCCCGACCCCATGGACCGAGACGCCTGGTTTTTCGGCCTGCCGAGGAGCCAGAGGGGCACGGGCTACATGGACCCCCAGGGCGGCAATCTGAGGAGGCCCTCCGCTGTCTTCGCGGCGGCCCACTCGCAACGCCACAGGTACGGGGGAGGGACCTACATATCGATATTCCTCTCGGCCGACTGGCCCCCAAGGCTCAAATGGGTCGGCGGAGGCGGCGTCGACAGCATCTCCGTGGACGAGAGGAGGATCAGGGGGGCGCACAGCCGCCTCCTCCAGGTCATAGGGAGGTGGAGCCCCCAGAGGGTATGGCCATGAGGCACCAGAGGCGGCCGCCGGCCGCCGGAGGCCCGCCCGGCTCGAGGCCCCAGCGGCGGGGGGAGGAAGGCGGGGAGATCGCCCTTGACTGTATCAAGCAGGGGCACAACGTGACCTCATGCGTCGTGCTTAGGTTGCTCGAATGGATGAGGGTCAAACGGGGGGACGAGGCCAAGCTCCCGAGGTTCAGCCGTGAGGTAGCCGTGGGGCTGAGGAACTTCTCCGTCGACACAGCCGCGGTGGCGAGGTATCTAGAGGCCGTGGAGAGGGAGCTGAGGAGCATGTTCCCCCTGGTCCTCCGCTTGACCATGGAGACGGAGACCCCCCTCGCGGTGCATCTCCGCAATCCATACATGCCGCTGGAGATAGGCCTGGCGTGGCATCCTCTATTCAACGCGCCTTATATACCCGCGACTACGCTCAAGGGCGCCCTTAGGGCGGGGGCGCGGAGAGGCGCCTGCGGATTGCCGCCGGCCGATCTGTTCGGATACGTGGGGCAGGAGGGGGCGTTGGTCATAACCGACGCCCTCCCCACCTCCTCAGCCGCCGTAGAGCCGGACGTAATAACGCCGCACTACAAGGAGCCGGACATCAGAGAGGACCGCGCAGAGCCAACCCCCCTCGTCTTTCCCGTGGTCAAGCCCGGCACCCCCTTCGACTTCTTTGTGGCGTCCCGCTCCATAGAGGCTCGATGCACCAAGGAGATATACAGCCTGATCAAGGAGGCCCTGGCGGAGGGACTCGGGGCGAAAACCAGGCTGGGGTACGGCATAGTCAAGCTCAGATAGGCAGGTCCCTATCCCTTTCGAGGAACCCAATGGCTTTTTAAATAATTGACACCTCACTTTGCGCTTATTCAAATCAAGGCCTTGAAGACGATGAGGGACATGGTCATCGAGGGGGACAAGGTGGTCCTCTACGGGCCCAACAGCTCTGGGAAGTCCACGGTGATCCACTTCCCGCCCCTGGCCCTTACCGAGTTCTCCGCGGGCCAGTACTACAATAACGACGTGTTGTCTGGGCTGGCGCTGGAAAGGGCGAAAGCCGTCGTGCAGTTCAGGAAGCTCCAGGTGGAGATAGGCGGATGCAACCTCTCTGCGAGAAGGGACGACGGGAGTTGGTGCAGGAGCACTGTCACAAGCCCCGACGGCTGGGGCCAGGTGCTGGTCGTGTGGCATATAGACGGTTTCAATTCTCTATTGGAGATGCAGAGCTGGTATTTCCGTCTTATAAAATAGTTGCCGGCCACTTCGGCAGTTTCAATTCTCTATTGGAGATGCAGGGCGTTTTTCCGGTTCTGGGACGTTGACATAACTGCGTTCGAGTTTCAATTCTCTATTAGAGATGCTCAGTGTTGCGGCCGGTTTATTACCGGATGCGGCCAAAACAGCCGGTTTCAATTCTCTATTGGAGATGCAAAATTTGTTGCCGACCGACAAGTATCCATCGCTACCGGCGAGCGTTTCAGTTCTCTATTGGAGATGCGTGAATGCACCTTATGGTGAAGCATATGTGGGAATGATGCGACCTTAGTTTCAATTCTCTATTGGAGATGCAGATTTGATTTAGTTAATTGCCGAAAGCCTCCAACCTGCTTTATGGTTTCAATTCTCTATTGGAGATGCGGCCACACGCTTTGGAGCCCTGTGCTCTCTCCGTACATATGGCGTGTTTCAATTCTCTATTGGAGATGCCCCAGGCCCCATGGGCCGGAAGATTCAGTACGGCGAACCGGTTAGTTTCAATTCTCTATTGGAGATGCGGAGGAGGTTGGCGTTACCTCTGTGGCGCTGGGCTACACGAAAGTTTCAATTCTCTATTGGAGATGCATCATAGAGACCAGGGGGCCCTCCAAGGCCGAACAGGAGTTCTGTTTCAATTCTCTATTGGAGATGCGCAGGCCTCCTCGCGTCCAGTGTGCTTTACGCAAAGCGCCTTGGTTTCAATTCTCTATTGGAGATGCAGATCAAGGCGGCAAGAATTGCCAGGGCCCAGGTTGTATACGATAGTTTCAATTCTCTATTGGAGATGCTCGCCCGCCTTCCTCGCCACCGTCCGCGCCCCGGTTGCGATGGTCGTTTCAATTCTCTATTGGAGATGCTACTGTGCTTAACGACGCTCCTAGGTCGTAGACTGTGGAGGTTTCAATTCTCTATTGGAGATGCACCGGTCATTCCCGTAGGGCACCACTTCAATGCTCAGCTTGTCCTCGTTTCAATTCTCTATTGGAGATGCCCCATCGCCAGAGCCATTATGGGGTTTAAGCCGAAGCCTTCGTGTTTCAATTCTCTATTGGAGATGCGTGTCCGTATTGTGGAGCACGCAGCTCGCTAACGATAAACGAAGAGTTTCAATTCTCTATTGGAGATGCGGCGCCTTGAGGAACCGCGAGGCGGCGTATCGTGAATACCGAGTTTCAATTCTCTATTGGAGATGCACAGACCTGGTTCACAGGAGCTCTTCAACGAGGCGTGGAGCGTGATGTTTCAATTCTCTATTGGAGATGCGTGCCTACCTTCGCGAGGCCTGCCCTTGCGGTTCTTAATATGATGTTTCAATTCTCTATTGGAGATGCACTGACCGGAATCAGCCTGCCGCCCACCGCCCGGCGCCGGCTCCGTTTCAATTCTCTATTGGAGATGCCGGCAAGACGGCACTGGCCGAGGCGTTCCTGCTCCTGTCGGACGCGGCGGTTTCAATTCTCTATTGGAGATGCCTATGACGCCGCGCTCAGCCAGGGCGTTTCTCGCCACCTTGAGTTTCAATTCTCTATTGGAGATGCCGAGGCAATTGCGAGGGGTATTGTCTTCTTAAGCGCGCCGGTTTCAATTCTCTATTGGAGATGCCGGGGCAGGAGAACAACGTTAAACACGGTTTGGTAAGCATGTTTCAATTCTCTATTGGAGATGCGGTATCCGTGTTTGATGAATAGATACGCCACGTAGGCCTTTCCCGTTTCAATTCTCTATTGGAGATGCAGATGAGAAGAAG
>Ga0272449_1001443_pt1 | contig 24323 bp, 20 predicted proteins | sample YNPCB0241_FD_198679 | JGI IMG/M metagenome (GOLD analysis project Ga0272449, IMG submission 198679) | Hot spring sediment microbial communities from Yellowstone National Park, WY, United States - YNP-CB-024-1 | ecosystem: Environmental > Aquatic > Thermal springs > Hot (42-90C) > Sediment... | reverse complement strand
GGTTTTTCAAGAGTTCTATGGAGAAACGGTCGGCCTCGTATTCCATCTTCCTCGAAAGGTAGTTTACGAGAGGCTCCAAGAAGTAGGATATGGTCGAAACGAAGAGAAAAGAATACACGAAGATCGTGTGAGGTCTTTGAACGTCGAAGGCGTTGGTCTTCGAGATGTGTTGGTAGACAAAGTTCGTCAGATAGAGCAAGAACGTTGCGTAGATCGAGAACAGGATCACGTCCTTTTGAATGTGTTTCTTCACGTGGTGTCCGAGCTCGTGCGCAACCACGGCGAGCAGTTCGTCGGAAGGATAGTTCATGATCGTGTCGTAGAGGACGAGCCTTCGAGATCCTCCAATGCCAGTCACGTAAGCGTTCTGCTTCTTAGTCCTCTTGGAGGCGTTCATCACGTAGATCTTTGGAATTTTCGCAGAAGATCTTTGGATGAGCTCTCTTATCTTCAACTTGAGTCCTTCGTCCTCGAGCTCTGTGAACTTGTAGAACAACGGCGCGATGAGCGTTGGCTGGATGAACCAGAAGAAAAGGATGAAGCCAAAGGTCAAGATCGACGCCTGCCACCACCAAATTTGGTGTTTCAGCAACCAAAGTAGGACAGGGATCAAGAGCGCCGAGAAAGCAACGATGAGCGAAACCGCTATAGTTTGGTCCATAAGGAATGTTCTTTTCGTCGCCGTGTTGAAGCCGTATTTGTTTTCGATCACGAAGATCGAATAGAGTCTGAACGGGAGGTTCACGAGGTACAAGATCGTACCGAGCGCACCAAAGAAGAGAAAGGCTTGAAGAAGTGGAGGATACGCAAGAAACAATCGTTCCAACCGAGGTAAGCCTTGCAAGACGAGATAGATCGTGACGACGAGTCGTGTTGTTTCAGAGAGTATTGTCAGCTTCGTTCTGTCCTTGAGATACTGCTTGGATTTTTCGAGCAGTTCTGGTGTGAACTTGTCTTTCAGTACCTCTGGGATGTCAACATTCGGGCTGGTCGAATGGAGCAAGTTCAGAACTTCTAAAAAGATTCGCCAGGCCGTTCTGGCGATGAGCACGGTCAAGAGGATCGTTTCGATCATGGAGTCACCCTCCTTAAATCTTCAACGTTGACAGAATGATTGTACACCGGTTCAGAGATTTTCTCAGAAAGATGGCTAAAAGCCAACGGAAGTGAGGATCACTCATCAGTCGTGTTGTTTGATCGAATTAACATGGTCGTGCTATAATAAGACCAAAGGGACATTCATCCGTGGGAGGTGAGGTTGTGAAGAGATTGGCTGGTGTCGTGATCTTGGCGCTTTTGGTTGCGGTAACGTCTTTCGCCAGTGAACTATCCATGGTCATCGCAGTGACGGGACCTTTCCAGAGAAACTTCAACCCTTACTTCGCCGGAGCCACAGGTTACATCGCGGCGGGCTTCATCTACGAGACTCTCATCTACTCTAACACGAAGACAGGGGAATTGATACCCTGGCTCGCCTCCGAATTTGAATGGAGCTCGGACCTGAAAGAAATCACACTCAAACTTAGAAAGAACGTCAAATGGTCCGACGGCACACCGTTCAGTGCAGACGACGTCGTCTTCACGTTTGAAACGTTGCGCAAGTTCCCTGCTCTGGACTCACCCGGCGTTTGGAGGGGTGGAGTCATCGAAGTGGTCAAGCTCGACGATCATACAGTCAAGATAAGACTCGACAGGGTCAACACCTTCATCATCTACAGCATCGCCGGTGTGTACGTCCTTCCGAAACATCTGTGGGAGAAGGTCGAAGATCCGTCGAAGTTCACCAACGAAAATCCGATCGGCACGGGCGCGTACCAGCTCGAATCGTTCTCCGACCAAGTCGTGGTCTTGAAGAAGAACCCAAGCTATTGGAACGCCGAAAAGATCAAGATCGAAAGGATAAGGATTCCCGCCTTCAGTGGGAACGAGAGTGCGCAGCTGGCGGTGGCCAAAGGAGAACTCGACTGGGCAGGTATCAACTATCCGCAGATCGAGAAGCTAGCCCAGCAGAACAAAGACATAAAGTACTGGTTCGCCGAAGGTAACCCGGTCTTTCTCTTCTTCAACCTGAGCAAAAAGCCGTTCGACGACGTTTTGCTCAGAAAGGCTTTTGCGTACGCGATCGATACCGATCAGCTTGTGAAGATCGGAATGACGGGCTACGCTGCACCAGTGAATCCAGTGGTGATCAAAAGCGGTTACGAGTATCTGATCGACGAGAGCCTCAAGAAGGAATGGTGGAGACACGATCCGAAGACCGCCGAGAAGTTGTTCTCGCAGGCTGGCTTCAAGAAGGACAGGGACGGTGTTTTGACGAAGGAGAACATCAGACTCTCCTACGATCTTCTCGTTCCGGCAGGTTGGACCGACTGGATCGCCGTCTGTGAACTGCTTTCTCAACAGCTGAGAGATTACGGGGTCGAACTGAAGGTCACACCCATCGACTTTGGTCAGTATTTGCAGAAGATTCGCAACAAAGACTTCGATGTCGTTCTCAGCTGGGCCAACTACGGCGCCACGGTGTACCACTTCTACGATAACTTCATGAACTCCGCCAACGCCTTCGTTGGTAGCAACAGAGGTGGTTGGATAGACCAAAGAACAGACGAACTGCTGTCGAAGATGAAGCAAACGTCTAATTTGAGCGAACTGAAATCGATCGTCGCAGAACTTCAAAAGATCATGCTTGAGAACGTGCCAGCTGTACCACTTTACTACAACCCCGTTTGGTTCATTTACTCGACGAAGAACTTCACCGGCTGGCCGAGTGAGAAGAACCCGTACGTGGAACCAAGGATAACTGGAATGGACAAGATCTATCTGGTGATGAACTTGCAACCCGTCAAGTGAGTTTTTGAAGTTCTTGGCGGCGCATCCTTCGAGGGTGCGTCGCCTTTTTGAACCTCTCTCGAGGAATGGTGGTGAAGGTTTTGAAGTACGTTGTGAACAGACTGTTTTTCTTCGCGATCACTCTTTTCTTCGCTTTGACTTTGAACTTCGTGATACCGAGGTTCATGCCGGGTGATCCAGCCGAGAGGATCCTCATGAGGTTCGGACCGAACATAGACGAGCAAGCAATAGAGGCGATGAGAATAGCGCTTGGTTTAGACAAAGAAAAGGGCCTCCTGAGACAGTACTTCGAATACCTCAAGAACACTTTCAGCGGGAATTTCGGCATCTCCTATCTGCATTACCCCGTCCCGGTCAAGCAAGTCCTCGCAAGTTCCTTGCCTTGGACGCTCGGGTTGGTGGGAACTTCAACGGTGATCAGCTTCATCCTCGGAACGTTGTTGGGAGTCTACGCAGGCTGGCACAGAGACAGGAGAGCAGGATCTGGTATACTGATCTTTTCTCTCTGTCTGAGGTCCATCGCTTACTTTTGGTTGGCAATGCTGTTTCTGTACGTGTTTGGATACAGGCTCGGTTGGTTTCCACTCTCGAACGCGTACTCGACAAAAGAGACGCTCCATGGGTTCAGATTCGTTCTCAGCGTCATCTACCACGCCGTTCTGCCCTCGATGACGTTGATAGTCGCATCACTCGGAAACTGGATCTTGACCATGAGGAACAACATGATCTCCGTTTTGGCCGAAGACTACATCACCTTGGCCGAAGCGAAGGGGTTGGACGAGGGTTACATAATGTTGCATTATGCCGCCAGGAACGCTATCCTGCCGAGCATAACAGCGTTTGGGATATCTCTTGGATTCGTTGTGAGCGGAGCTCTGTTGACTGAGATAGTCTATTCTTATCCAGGGGTCGGATATCAACTGTACAGGGCCGTGTTGAGCCAAGATTTTCCCCTGATCCAAGCCATATTTTTCTTCGTCTCGCTCTCAGTTCTACTCGCCAACCTTATAATGGACTTTCTGTACGCCTTCTTGGATCCACGCGTGAGGGGTTGAAAACGATGTGGAAGATAGGTTTGGGAATAATTTTGTTCTTCGTTTTCATAGCCGTCTTCGCGCCCTACCTTGCGAAGTATCCGCCGAACCGTACGGTCAGTCTACCCTACCAACCCCCATCGAGACAGCATTGGCTGGGCACGGACAGGTTGGGCAGGGATATAATGTCTCAAGTGATACACGGTTCGAGGCTCTCGTTGATCATAGGTGTTTCGACCGGTCTGCTCATGACCTTGATCGCGGCCACTATGGGCATGACCGCAGGTTACTTCGGGGGTGTTCTGGACAGGATTCTCTCCACGTTGATGGACATCTTTCTTGTCATCCCTGGTATACCCTTGATGATCGTCATCAGCTCTTACGTTCGTGTCAAAGGACCGTTGGTGGTGATACTGGTGATCGCACTGACGAGCTGGGGCTCGGGTGCGAGGGTCATACGTTCGCAAGTGTTGTCGCTCAAGAATCGAGAGTTCGTGATGGCATCGAAGGTGGCCGGAGAGAGTGATCTGCACATAATCTTCTTTGAAATACTACCGAACATGCTCTCTCTCGTTGCATCTATCTTCTTCAGTTCCGTGCTCTTCGCTATCATAGGCGAGGCGTCGCTTTCTTTTCTAGGCTTGAGCGACGTGAGCAGGATCACGTGGGGTACGATGCTCTACTGGGCGCAGAACGCGAACGCCCTCTTGAACGGCATGTGGTACTGGGTGTTTGCACCGGGGCTGTGCATCGTTTTGTTGGGCACTTCTTTCGCCTTGCTGAGTTTCTCCATAGATGAAATAACCAACCCGCGCTTGAGGATGAGGTGATCGTGTGTTCGAAGTGCTGGAGCTCAACGCAGGATACCAGTTCAGAAACAGGTTCGTTCATGCCGTGAGGAACGTCTCGTTCAAAGTCGAGCAGGACGATTTCTTCGGTATTGCTGGAGAATCGGGGTGCGGTAAGACGACGCTCGTGCTCGCATCGCTCGGATTGCTCAAGAAACCAGGAAAGGTGATGTCTGGCCGGGTGCTCGTGGAAGGTCTGAACCTGCTGGCCCTATCCAACGACGAGTTGAAGAAGGTGCGTTGGAAGAAGGTATCCCTCGTCACACAGAGTTCGATGAACTCTTTGAACCCAGTGATGAAGGTGAAAGATCAAATGGCCGACGTGCTGATAAGAAACCACGGCTTTTCCAAGAGCGATGCCTACGAGTTGGTGAAAGAGAAACTCAAATTAGTGGGGATCACACCCGATCGAATGGAAAGTTATCCACACCAGCTCTCAGGCGGGATGCGTCAGAGGGTGGTCATCGCGATGGCACTCTTGCTCTCGCCGAGGGTCATCTTCATGGACGAACCCACCACCGCACTCGACGTCGTCGTTCAACGATCGATCTTGCAGCAGATAGAGGAGCTTAAGAAGAAAGAGCATTTCTCGATTGTCTTCATAACCCACGATATATCATTGCTGTTTGAACTTGCGACCAAGATCGCGATCATGTACGCGGGAGAGTTCGTCGAGGTCGGCGAGGCGACGTTGGTCTACTCTAGGCCGCTTCACCCCTACACGAAAGGTTTAATCGAGGCTTTGCCGAGCATCTCGAAGGACCTGGAGAAGTACAAGAGCATCCCAGGAAGACCGCCGGATCTGACTTTGAAGATCGAAGGCTGTCCTTTCAGAGAGAGATGTTCGTTCGCCTTCGAAAGGTGTCGCGTAGAAAAGCCAGAACTCAGGTTTGTTAACGGCAGGTGGGTGGCTTGTCATCTGTACTGAAGGTCATAGGCTTGAAAAAAGAGTTTACCATCCGCAAAGGTTTTAAGACCTTGACGCTCAAAGCCTTACGTGGCGTCGATCTGGAACTGAACGAGAACGAGATCGTATCGGTGGTCGGCGAGAGTGGCTGTGGCAAGACGACACTGTTGAGAGTCTTGGCGAGGCTGTACGAACCGACGGCGGGAAAGATTTCGCTCTTTGGCGAGGAATTGCCAAGACGACTCAATCGGAAAGAAGAACTCAAGTTCAGAAAACTTGTGCAGATGGTGTTCCAAGATCCGTTCGCATCGCTGAACCCGACGAAGAGGGTATCATACTTGCTGAAGAGACCTCTGAAGATTCACAGAATAGAGAACGAGGATCAGATCATGAAGAATGTTCTTGAAGACGTCGAACTCACCCCACCTGAGAGCTTCTTGGAGAAGTTTCCACACGAACTTTCTGGCGGTCAGAGACAGCGCGTCGTCTTCGCGAGAGCGATCATAACGAAACCAAGGATAATTTTGGCGGACGAACCCACATCCATGCTCGATGTTTCGATAAAGTCTGGTATTTTGAATTTGATGCTCAAACTGAAAGAGGAACACGGAATATCCTTCCTGCACGTCACACACGATTTGGCGGCGGCGAAGTACATCTCAAACAGAATTGTCGTCATGTACGCCGGATTGATCGTCGAAGAGGGAGAAGCTAAAGAGATCGTCAACAGACCCATGCACCCCTACACGATGTTGCTCAGAGAGGCCGCACCGGATCCAGAGAAAAGCTCGTCCACGACTTTGGTAGACGTTGGTGAACCTCCAAGCTTGATCGATCCCCCTTTGGGTTGTCCATTCGAGCCGAGGTGTAAGTACGCAAAAGCAGAGTGCAAAGAGCCAGTCCAGATGAGAAAAGTGGATGGAAGAAAGGTTAGGTGTGTCTTGTATTGAGTGTGGCGAACTCGCACGTTCTTGACTCACCTACAGTGTCAGAGCAACCACGGGAAGAAGAAATGCACAAAGAACCACGCGACGACGAAGAAATCTGTGAACCTGTGAAGGATCAACCATCTTCGCTTGAGCTGTTTTCTGAGAAGATAATAGATAAACAACAAAAGCACACCGGACCAGAGCAACCATCCGGTGTGCAGTGCTATCGTTCCGAGTGCGAGATAGCCGTGAATGGCACCTGTGATGAGAAGTAGAACGCCAGTGAATCGGTGTAGTTTGGATCCAAAGGCAAGAAACTTCTGTGCACCTTTATAACGTCTCAAGATCCTGCGCAATGGAAATAGAGAGAAATTGTAGAAAAGCAAAACAACACTTATCCAAGCGAAAACCTTGTACATCATTTCACCAACTCAAAGCCGACGATTTTGAACTGTTTCAAAACATCTGATTCGGGATGATCGTGCGTGCAAGTTTCTTCCAACTCACACTCGAACTGGGAAGTGTAATCTTTTCCAGCGACTGCGTCCGGTTCGAGGCGCAACTTTTCCCTCCAGTCTGGAACGTCTGTGACGTCGTAGACAATGTTTCCGACTTTTATGAACGCTTTCGCGAACTGCTGACCATCGAACTTGGCAAGGTTTTCTTCATCGAACACCAAAAGTCCTATCGCGTAGGACTTCGAGAGTGTGTCTACATAGTTTGGGATTTTCAGAAGTTCAGAAGTCGCCTCGGTTCCGAATGGATAGTTTGGAACAGGTCTTAGGTGGCTCAGATCGTAAACGACACCTTGGAAGGCGATGTAAGACTTTGCACGATTCTTCCCGTTGAACTTGGCAAGTTGCTCAACTGTGAAGACCAACACGCCGAAGGGCTTGACGTTGGCGATCTTCCCGACACCGTGCGGTGAATTTCTCAACAGTTCATGCGTGAGTTCTTCGCCAGCTGTGTGCCTGTTCTTGTGTTCTCCGCCGGACCAATGTCTGGATGGGGTGACATCGTACACTATCCCGCTCGCTGCAACGAGCGCCTGTTTTCCCTTTCCGGTGAAAGTGCCGAGTTCGTCGATGTTTATCGCCAGGATGCCAACCAAGTTCGACTCGTCCAGAAACTTTGCATCAACCTCGGCTCTGGTCAAGAACTTTTTGGGAGCATTTATTCTGTACACGACGCCTTCCACGGACACGAACTCGTCCGTTTGCAAAAGTCTGTTCAGGCTGATCAAAGGATACTGACCTTTGAAATCTTTGACGTTGAATTGAGCGAGGTTCAAGGAAAAGAGCATTGTCGCAATGAGGGACAACAAAAGAAGAACTAAGATGTTTTTCATAGTCAAACCTCCTTTCGGTTTTTATTCTAAATTATGTCTCGTGCCATTAGAGAAACAAGGTGTAACACTCACGTAAAATATGCGACTCGGGCCTCACAAGTTTCGATCGGCGTTTTGATCAAGTTTGGTGGGTTTACTTGCGAGGGAGACAGCTTGTGAAACAAGCTGTTTGATCTCGTTGTTCGCGTTAGTGATCTGTTTCAACGCCCTGTCCACTGAATTGGTTTTCTGATCCACCTGTTCAAGAAGGCTCAAAAGACTCTGGATCAACTGTTTGTATCTTCCGGCCTCATCTTGGTTCATCATCACGTGTCTCGCTTCCAGATAGTGTGCGACGGCGAAGATGTCTCTGTAGGTGCAGAGGAAAACGTTTTGCTTCTTTCCTTCTGCAATCAGCTCTGGCGCTATATCTATCACGGCGGAGGGTACAACCATGATGGAACAGTCGACTGTGTTGGGTTGATTCTGATACTTCCTGACGTTGTCTATTTCTCGTTTTATCTTTTGCACTATCTCTTTCTTTATCTCCTCTTGAACTTTCTGATCTTGCGCGTCCTCGAATTCAACTATCAGGTTCGATAGATCCGGCAACTTAGAATCTATTGGAATGTGTTTCCCGCCACCGAGGTTCCAAGCGAACTCGACAACCATCGAACCGACAGAAAGGTTCTTCACAACGGTACCAACCTTGATTGACTCACTTAGAGCCTCACTCAGGAGCATCTCACCGATTTGACCTCTCGTCTTGGTCCCAGAGACGGTTTTCACGAATTCTTCTACGATCCTCCTCATATCCTTGAGTTCTGCGTCTCTTTTCTTTTCGATCTCTTCCCGCGATTGACCCTGTTGCAAAAGAAATCTTTCGATAGTGGCTCGTTGTTCATCCGAAAAACGCTTCATTTGCTCGAGCAGTTCGGTGATTCGCTTCTCTTTCTCCTCGTCGAGTTTTATGGTTCTGTTGGAAACCTCTTCGAACATTCTCTTCATATTCTCTGTGAACTCTTCGAGCCTCTTATCTCTCTCTCTGCACTCAATCTCTTCTCTGCTTCCTTGGTCTCCTTGTACCTCGCTTTGAGCTCACTCACCAAGCTCGACAGTCCACTCAGAGATCCAAGTGAAGAGGACAAAGCCCCTTGTTGGGAAACGAGATAATTGATCTGTTCCTTCAAATTCTTGATCGATTCCTCAAAGCCCTTCCGCTCACCGCGTAACTTTAGAACCCCCATGTAATAACCAATGAAAACACCGACGAGGGTTCCAAGCAGGAACATGGCTAACACCTAAATCCCCCCTGTCTAAAATTTCAGTTCTTGTAGAAACTCTGATTCTCCAACAGTTGCTCTGCTGGCACATCTTTCAACTCTTTCGCAGGTATTCCCACGTAGATCTTTCTTGGAGGAACATTTCTCGTGACCACCGCACCCGCACCTATCAACGCATCTTCACCGATTTCTATGCCTGGTAAGATGGTCGCGTTCGCACCTATCCTGGCGCCTTTTCTGATCGTGGGACCTTTGAAGTACTTCTTCCTTTCCTCGGTCCTACCCAAAAAATTGTCGTTGGTGAAGGTGACCTCCGGTGCGATGAAGCAATAATCTTCTATCGTCGATAGAGCAGTGATGTAAGCTTCGGTTTCTATCTTTACGTATTTGCCTATGGTCGTTTTGTTCTCCACGGTGACGCCCCTGCCTATAACTGTGTACTCGCCAATTGTCACGTCCTCTCTTATACTCGCCAGATCGCCAACAAAGACGTGATCCTTCAAAACCGCACCGCGGTATATGACACAGTTGGCACCTATCGTCACGTATTTTCCAAGAACAAGAGCTGGTAAATCCTTCTTTTCAGTCGTTGCGGACGTACTCGCTTTGAATGGTTCTTTACCCAAAACACTGTTGTCAGCTATCACACACCCTTCACCTATGATTGTCTCTTTCCTTATGACCACGTTGTGACCTATCGTCACATTGTCACCTATCACCACGTTATCTTCCACCACCACGTTGTGACCGAGTGTAACGTTCGAACCGATCTTGGCACTATGAGAGATGTACATTCGCTCACCCCCAAGGAGATCTTAACATCTTCGAACTCACGGTCGGAGTTCGAGGTCGCAGGTTGTCGGTACGATCAACGAAAAGTTACCGAAAAGTGTAACAGCGAAGATCGAGATTCATTCGTGAAGAACTTTCAGAAAGAGTTGCTCTTGGTGTTAGGAGCGGAGTTTCAAAACTTTCTGTTCTTTCTTGTCCGTATATTACCTATTGGACAGCAGCGCCTGGGCGGTCCGTGTGCACACGGGAAGGTGTATGTTGGGATAGGTCTAATTCGTCGGAAAAATTCTTCCTCACCTTCCTCCTTTGGAGTTATAATTAGTCAACTCTTCCAAGGGGGGATATCGGATGAAAGGTGTACTGGTGTTTGTCGCTGTGGTGACGGTCTTGTTCTTCGCCAGCTGTAGCGCAATCTTACCCACTGGTTCCAAACCAGAGAACCTCGCAAAGGGCTTGGCGGACAAGATCATGGAGTTGGTTGAGTCGGGTGAATGGCCAACTTACCAGGAACTACGCGAGATCATCTATGTACCAACCGAAGATGCTTCGAATCTCGATGTAGAGGAATTGGTTTTCCAAGCAACTGATTTTATCGTCTTCAGTTTGTGTAGACCATCCACACCGACGTCGATCAGCGTGGCTGGGGTGAACAAGATCGAAACGGAAACGAGGCTGATACCTTGGATCATCGATGAAAAACCAAGCTTCGTCGAGGATGTCTATTCGGTCACGTACATATGCACAAGAAACGCTTCAACGACGGTGGTCGAACTCCCTATGATGATCGTGCAAGAAAATGCATACTATTTCGCAGTCTGGATCCAAGAGACAGATGGAGCAACTGAGCTAAAGTATTATCCCACATTAGTACCATTCCTGTAGTGAGCAAAACAGTTCAGATTGATGTTCAAAGAAAGCGGTCCCGTGTGGGACCGCTTTCTGTTTGCTTGTCTCTCTTTGTTCGACCTCGGTGTGTTGAAGAAAAAACCTCTAAGGATTTTCTAATTAGTTCGTGCGATAATCGCTCATCCCACAAAAGGAGGGGTCTCTGTGACCCGAAGGATCGTATTCGTACTGATCTTGGTTTTTTCCATCATCGTTGGTGCAGTTGAGTACGGAAGGACGATCGAAGAGAGAATCGAGGTTCAGCAGGATGGTTCAGCCTTGATAACACGAAAAGAGTACGTGCCAGCCTCGGAACTTTCGAAGATCTACGTCACACACTATCGTGAGATGAGTGCACCGAGCAGCTTGGCAGCAAGGATTTCAGAACTTCAACAAGAATACATCGACGAGATCGCCAAAGGTTATTACTTTCTGTACAACACCGCTCCCACGCTCGTCCAAAACGGCATGAATGTCACCATCGACGGTGTGGGCAACTACACCTGCGTTCTTCAGCTGAAGGCGAACGGCTTTGTGACGTCCAAGGGTGGAAACTTCGCGATCTCGAGGAAGATGTTTGGGGATGAAACGCTGGCGGAAAAACTCATACCGAAGTACTTCGAGTACGAGATAGATGCCAGAATCTTCGAATCGATCTTTCTGACATCGGGTCGAGACACGATCGTCACAGAGAAAACGACGGTCGTGGTTTTACCCACTGGTTCACAGATACAACAGATAAATCCCGTCTTTGAGAGCGCTTTCACTGGTAGTTGGTCTGTTGATTTTGGAGGAGGGACTTCTTACAAAGCAACTTTCGAAAAACGTCCAGATGGTTTCGTTGTCAAAGAAACCATCGTGACCAGTGGAGCAGGTCCGTCGAACCTCGTGGACGAAAAACAGAGCGAGATTGTCCTCGAAAAGCTTAGAGATTACACCGCTTTCCAAGTCGTTTTTTCGAGCAACAGGATTTCTGCGCTCACCAAACCCACCCCACACCCTGTGAAGGACGACTTTTCCAAGAGCTGGAACTACGATGTGTGGAACCAAAGGGAGTTCTCAACCACCTTCACAGAGCAAAATTCGTCCATCACCACGAAGATCGTAGTCACGTTGAGCATGAACACCAAGATCCTTTGGGAACATCACTGGGTCAAGACTGGCAGGTTCAAATGGAGCTACAAGCTCAAGAGGTTCGAAACGACGTTGACTTTCTCTCCATCGTTCACACCTTCGTTGCAAGTGCGCGCCAATGGGAGCGTCGACGAGAGCTGGTCTAAGGAACTCTTCTCGACGGGTCAAACCAAGACCTTCACAGTTTCTGGAATCCCAGTCGTGATAGTCTTCCAAGCCAGGTTGAACGTGCAGACGAACACGAAGATGAACGGAAGGATGAACATAGACGCGTCCACGACTTTCGGTGCGACGGCCTCGGTGACGGTGAAATACCAAAACGGTTGGAGCTTCACACCCAGTTACAGCGTGAATTACTCGAACATAAATTTGGACGCCAACGCGAAGCTGAACAGCGAGAACAAAGGAGAACTTCCCATCACCTTCAGTGCCTACCTCTACGACGTCGCTGGGCCATTTCTGAGATTGACACCGTGGATAAAGTCAGAGACCAACGCTTCGGTCGGTGGGACGAACCAGGTGGGTTACACGATCAGCGGCGGCGTGAAAGCTTCAGGCGGTGTGGAGATGGCGGGTTGGTTGAAAACGCTGTGTGGAAATGTGCCTTCAGTCAACTACACCTTCTGGGAATGGAGCAGAACGCTGGCGAGCGGCACGAAGACGTTTTGAAAAAACAGGGCCGGGGTCTTCCCGGCTCTTTTGTTTACATAGAGAGGCTCTTTACGATCACCAGATTTAAGATCAAGGTTCAACTTTCATTATTCAAATTCTCTCTTTCACGCATTTCTGCTATTCGGCCGTCCCGCATGAACAGGATTCTATCGGCCCTCTGAGCGATGCGTTCATCGTGCGTCACAACGACCAGGGTAGTGCCGAGTTCTCTATTCATGGACTCCAAGAGTTCTATCACTTTGATTCCTGTTTCCGAATCCAAGTTCCCAGTCGGTTCATCTGCCCAGACCACCTTCGGGTTGTGCACCAGAGCCCTGGCTATGGCGACCCGTTGTTGTTCTCCACCGGAAAGTTGTGAAGGGAACCTGTCGATTTTGTCAGGCAAGCCAACCTTTTCGAGCATGGTCACTGCGCGCCGTTTTGCCTCACCATGGTTGATTCCCAAAATTTTCAATGGCAAGAGGACATTTTCCAGTGCGGTGAGCACAGGGATGAGGTTGAAGAACTGAAAGACAAAACCCATGTGACGGGCACGAAAGAGCGTCTTTTGCTCTTCGCTCAGAGTGTGAAACGGTAAATCATCGAAATAGATCTCTCCATTCGTTGGTGAATCTATTCCAGAGAGACAATTCAAAAACGTTGTTTTTCCGGACCCAGAAGGCCCAAAGATTGCGACGAACTCGCCGTCTTTTATGGTGACGTTTATACCTTTCAACGCTTCCACCTTTCTTTCTCCTTTTCCGTAGATCTTCCAAAGTTCTTTGACGATTATCATGTCTTGAACCTCCCGTCAGTCTTGGACTCTCAAAGACTCGGCTGGATTTGCCTTATTGAGAAAAACTGGCAAAGTTATCGTCAGTGTCACGACAGCGTACAAACCCGTTATGAAAGCGAGCACGTTCAGACTCGGAAATGAGAATCGTCCAGATCCGATCAGGGAGAACATCTGATCCATCACGTCTTTCGAGAAAAACACTGCGGCGAAGACGCCCACGAGGATCCCGAGTGACGCCATCACGAGATTTTCGACGATGAACGCCAGTCCAACACTTTTGTTCGTCATTCCAATGGCTTTCAGAACTGCGGTCAGTTTCCTTCTCACCACTATGCTCCTCATGGTGTGGAAGACGACACCGCAAAGTCCACTCAACAAACCGAAATAGAGCAGGATCAAGCCTGTGTTTATGAGAAAATCGATGCCCGAGAACAAACGGTTCAGCTCTTCAATGATGTGAACGGGAAAGTCGAACCTCTCGCTGTAGAACTCCTTCACCCTGGACACGTCTTTGTCGTCGATCTTGGCGAGCAGGACGGGAACGAGCCTGACGTTTTTGGGAGCACTGTTGATCGATGCCACGTATCTTGCTGGGATCATCACCTGTCGAACGTCGAAGCTCTCGACCACACGAAAGGTGATCTCCTCCGAAGCACCAAGCCCGAACAGCGGCTTGATCCTACCGCTCAGTTGCTCGGGCACAGCTTGTTTCCCGATAAAACCAACGATCAGCGTGCCCGGCTCCAACAGGGCCTTTCTCCAGTTATCGTTCTTCAGGGCTTTGACGACCGCGTTTCGGACGAAGTTATCATCAACAAAGAAAATGGGCTCGTTGTTGAACTGTGCCATGTAGATCCTTGCGTAGAATTTGATCCCTTCGGCAATTTCGAGCTCGCTTCTCGAGAAGAGCAGCTTCAAGGGATTCTGCATCACCATGAAGTTGTAACCGAAGATGCCCGTTTCGAGCTGTTCTTTCGCGAAGCGCCGCACGTTGTAGGGAACGACCAAAGTCAGGATCACCACGAAGACGATCAGGCTGAACATCAGCGCGATGATGAAGCTGTTTTTCTTGTTCCTTTGCACATACGAGAGAGCTATGAAGGTCGAGAGAGAGTTCTCGGAGATGGACCTTGAAAAGATCTCCCTAAGGGGCCTTAGGATCGAGAACAACAGAAGCCAACTCGCCGAAAAGAACGCCGCGCCCCTTTGGAGGACGTCCCAACTCGTGAGCTCGTTCGAACGAAAATACAACAGATAGACGAAAAGTCCTATTCCGAGTAAGATCGCAAGATAGGAGGATGGAAAGATCAACATGACACCGACTACGGCGAGCAAGAGCAGTGCGATAGAAAATTTCGGATAAAAGAACATCAAAAGGATCGCGAGCCCAATCATGACCAATCCGATGTATCTGAGTTTCGATCCTTTGAAAGAAAACTCTCCCTCTTCCTCGAAGCGAAGCAATCGAACTGCTGGACCCGAGACGATCTTTCTGGCCTTCAGAACAAATATCATCAAGGGCATCGCTAATCCGCCGAGAACACCAGCCAAGATCGACGAGAATGACACTCGTAGCTCCAGCCTCGACAGCCAGAGCGTACCACTCATCACAACGCTTGAAAAACTCTTCAACCTCTCGAGAAGAAATTGAGCCAACAACATCCCGACGCCCGCGCCGAACAATCCAGAGACAAGCAAATAGGCAACCCCCTCCAAAACCAAGAGCGCAAAGACGTGGACCGACTTGAAGCCTAAGATTCGCAGGGTGACGAGCATCGTGTTGCGTTCTTCCAAAAAGCTCTGCACGAAGAGATAGACCAAGATCAGAGAGGCAAGTATCGAAAAACCACCGAAGGCAATTGTCAAATAACCGAGGGCCTTGTTGACAGGCGAATTCAGAAGCCTCGATTTCATGGCCACAGCGAAGACTCTAACCTGCTGTCTCAAATTGTTGACGAAAGCTTCGTGCTCTTCAATCTTTCCGCCTATGTGAAGGTACAGACGCGTTGGAAAACCCACGACCCCAGTCAGTTCATCCAAGTTCATGAAGATGACCCCGGGCAGCTGAAGATGATCTCCTCTGAAGTTGAGAAAACCTTCCTCACCTATCACAACTACTTTGAACTCTCTGGCTTGACCCGTCATATTGATCGAAACCGTGTCATTTTGCTCGATGTTCAAAGCTTCAGCGAGGTCCTTTGAAACTATCACGCTCTGTGGAGGAATGTTGATCTCTTTCCCCACGAAATTACCGAGATCCTCAGAACTCACACCTATGGCGAGACAGTCGATCGTTTTTTCGTTGTGTTTCAGCCGGACGAGCGATTCTGAAACTGGGAGGATTGCTAAAACATCCCTTCTTTCTTTGATCGAATCTACGATGTCTGGATCGAGCGCCATCCTCACGAAGATGTTGTTCCTCGGATTTTCCACGTACACATCTGCAGGTCCGAAATTTTCTTTCAAGCTCCTGTTGATCCAATTCGCGACGGTGTCGTTCAAAGACAGTCCACCCACCAACAACATCGCCGGGATGCTCATACCGACTATCAGCACGAAAGTTGATCTGAAGCGCATCAAGAAATTTCTCAGCGCTATAGTGACGATGGTCTTGAACACTCAGGAATCACCTCGATCCTGTCGATACAATTCTACTCCTTTGTCCACAGGAGGGCCTGCAGAACGATCCAAAATTACGGAGTGTTCTTGCGAAGGTGTTCCAGAGAGAAAGTGACGTTTCACAGATACGATGTCTGGAGGGTAACTTCATACGAAGAGCTCGTGTTGATCCAACAAATTTTGGGGTTATAAACTGCGGAGGGGGGATAATGGATGAGGGGCATGCTGGTTTTCATCACCGCAGTAATGGTCGTACTCTTTTCCAGCTGTGGCGCAATCTTACCCACTGGTTCCAAACCAGAGGACCCGCAAAGGGCTTGGCGGACAAGATCATGGAGTTGATCCAATCAGGACCCACAGATGACGTCTTTTTTGAACTCATCTATGTGCCGAGTGAAGACCGTTCAAACCTTGAAGTACAGTATCAGGTCGTATCATTGTTTCTGCTTTCTGGGCTAATGTTCGTTAACCCGTCCACACCGACGTCGATCAGCGTGGCTGGGGTGAGTAAGATCGAAACGGAAACGAAGCTGATACCTTGGATCATCGATGAAAAACCAACCTTCGTTAAGGACGTCTATTCGGTCACGTACATATGCACAAGAAACGCTTCAACGACGGTGGTCAACTTTCCGATGATAACTGTGGAAAACGAAAAAAAGGATATTTCTTCACAGTTTACGTCAGAGAAACAGGTGGCGGAACTCAGGTGGCTTGGTATCCGAGTTCTTTAATCGAAGGCCCTTGATGAGCGACAGGACAGTAGGGCATTCATCTTGAAAAGGAAACGGTCCCGTGAGGGACCGTTTTACGTTTCATTCTTTCGTTCATGGCTGGCAAATTTCTGGCGCAATAGCATCGAGATTGACAAGAGAAATTCGAAGCTTTTAACCAGACGCTGTTCCTCTCAAATCAGTCTCACTTACCGAACTCGATCACCTCGTAGTTCGTGTAGCCATGTTTTTCCAAATTTTCGACGATCCTGTCCTTCTGCCCCACCAAGACGACGACGAACTTCTCGGGATAAGAGTACTTCGAGAAGACATCGTTCACTGTCTTCACGTTCAGTGCGTTGTAAGCTTGAATGAATTCGTTCACGTAGTTTGGACTTCTACCTCTGATCTCCGCGTTCAGCACGACGCTGTCCAAGATAGATATCGCATCCTTGTACGCGTCAGGGAACTGGGCGTTGTAAAGGTTTATGACTTCGAACAGCTCGTCCTCATCGATGGGTTTTTCTCCGCTCTTGATCGCTTCCATTTCTTCGATGATCGAACGTATGGTGTCAGCGACTGCGTCGTATCTGACGGAAGTCGTGACATAGTACTCGCCACCAACTTCGTAGAGTTGCATAGAAGAGCTCACACCGTACACGTAGCCTTTCTCTGTTCTGAGGGATTTCATCAACCTGCAGTTGAACATGCCGCTGCCGTAGACCCTGTTTGCCATCAAGAAAGCAATTCTTTCGGCGAACCTATGATCGAAGAACTCGTATCCCATCATGAGATACACCTGTGTGGAGGTGGGTCTGTCGAGCACGAAGATCTTGCCGTGTGGTGGCTCGTGATCTATCTTGGGAGGTTCGAACCCTTCCATCTTGATCGATTCCCAATCACCAAAGTATTTCAAGAGGAGCTCTTTGACTTCTTCAGTTTCGAAATCGCCGACGATCGCCAGAACGATCCTGTCAGGGAGGATGGTTTTGCTGTAGAACTCCTCCACGATATCTGGTGTCAGCGTCGGCATGACCTTCGAGAGCAACGCGTAGTTCGTGTAGAACGAGTAGGGATGATTCTCTCCGTAAATGGCTGTGTAGAAATACCTTCTTGCCATGGGTTGCTCTTGAGTTTTCGCCTGAGCGAAGCTCTGCATGTATTCTTGTTGTTTTCTTGCGAAGTTGTCCGCTCTGAATTCTGGATTTCTCAGTTCGTCAGCCAGCAGTTCAAACAAGGCTTCCACATCGTCTGACAGGGCAGACGCACTTAACTGGTAGTAATCAGGCTGAGCGGAGAAAGAGATCGAAACTCCTTTCAGTTCCTTCTCCTCGGCAAGGGTGAACTCGTCGCGGTTCTTTGTGGCGGAGTTCATCAGATCGAGCATGAAGGCTGATATTCCGGCGATCTCAGGTCTTTCGTTCAGAGTGCCGTACTTCACGTAGCCTTTTATCTCCACAATCGGAAGTCGCCTGTCCTCGGCAATGTAACACACCATACCGTTCGGTAGAACGAACCTCTCGTACGCGGGAATGGGTATCGTGGGTATCTTGTTCTTCGCACCCGCTAACTGTTTGAACAGCTCCGGTGTGAATTTGGATGCATAAACTAAGACAGACAGAACGACGAGTAGGATAACAAGAACTTTTCTCAGAACATCTCTTTTCATCTCGCTTCACCCCCCTTGTCTCAGTTCTTGGGAACGATGTAACCGACGTATCGATCCTTGCTCAAGAAGTATTGTCTCGCTACACGCTGGATGTCTTCGCTGGTGAGCTTGGATATGGTCTCGATCTGTTTCTTGTAGAGGTACGGATCGTCGTATCGCAGAGCGCTCAGAACGATCACGTCGGAGAACTCCCGTATGTCTTTCAAGCCGAAGATGATCTCTTTGAGGCGGGCTTTCTTCACCTTTTCGAGTTCTTCTTCAAAGACTCCTTCTTCTGCTATCTTTCGTAGTTCTTCGTCCATCGCCTCCTTTATCTGGTCCAGATCGTCTTCCTTGTAGCCAAAGGCGTAGACCAAGGCGTATCCTGGTATCCTCAGCGCTGTGGTGAAACCCCTACAGCCCAGGATCATACCCCTCTTGTAGTACAACTCGTTGATCACCCTCGAACTTTCGCTGTTCAGCCAGATGTCGAGTAAGACTTCGATCGCTGGTAGATCTTCGTGGTCACCACGAGGAATTTGGTACAGTTGCAACATCAGAGCGTACCTCGTGATCCTCGGGAGTCTGAGAACCTTCTCTCCCTCGAACTTCGTCTCTGCATAAACTGGTCGTTTGATCTCCACGGGCTCGTAGTCACCGAAGTATTTCTCGACGAGCACTATCGTTTCCTGAGGATCCACATCCCCGGATATGGCAACGATTGCGTTGTTTGGTGCGTAGAACATCTCGTAGAAATCTCTCACGTAATCGTGTGTCATCTTGTTGAGATCTTCCATCCATCCGATGACGAAATGTCCAAGTAGCGTTCCAGCAAACGCATTGCTTTGGAGTTCTTCCCAACCAGATTGGATGTAGTTGTTCTCCACCCTCTGTCTTCGCTCTTGTTTGACGACCTCCAGTTCTCTGTAAAAGTCAATTGGATCGATCTTCAAGTTCCTCATTCTGTCTGCTTCTATTGCGAGTGCGAGCTCGAGCTTTGCGGATGGCACAATTTCGTAATAGACGGTGTAGTCGTAGTAAGTTCCTGCGTTGAGTTGACCTCCCACAGAGGTGATGAGCTCGTCGATCTCGCCTTTTCCAATAGCTTCCGTACCGTTGAACATCTCGTGTTCCAAGAGATGAGCTGACCCCGTTCGCCCCTGTTCTTCATCGATCGATCCAACTTTGTACCAGACTTGGATCTTTACCAGTGGAACGGTGTGATCTTGGAAGATATAAACCTGCAGTCCGTTTGCAAGCCTGTGATAGATGTACTGAACTGTGGGCACTTCGATGGCCAAGAGCGTCAGTGTGAGAAGAACAAACACCGTCAAGAACAACTTTCTCAAAGTAACCACCTCCCACGCCAAATTCATACTGTTCTTTGTATTATAATCCGAATAGAACGACACGGGGAGTGAAGCAACTGGAGCTTCTAAAATACTATTCAAAAGCGTTGTTTTTCTCAACTCTGGGCTTTTTGGGGCTCCTTTTGCTTGTCAGGTACGCTCTGGATGCGCATGGTGTTCAGTTACTCTCTTGGCAGGTTTTGAGTGACGAGAATCGTGTTTTTCAAGCTCAGGACATTACAGCGCCTTTCTACAAGCTGTTGCGAAAACCTTCTACCGTGGTTCTCGCAACTACGGTCGAGAAAACCTCGAAACCACTCTATCTCTATCTACCGCAGGTGAGTGGATCCTTTTGGGCCGTTTACTCGAACGATCATTTGATCGGATCAGCGGGTTTCAGGTCTGATAGAACTGCGCATTTCTGGTATAAACCTTTTCTGCTGGAAGTGCCTGTAAACACGGACAGAATAACGATCGAACTGAGTGGAGTTTACGAACTGGGCCTCGACATTGTACCACGGTTGATCGAAGAGAAAGAGACGTTCAGATTCCGCGTTTTGAGCTTCCTGTGTGGCGATTTTCTAAGCATCACGAGAGGGCTTTGTATCACTCTGTTCTTAGTGCTTTACCTTGTCTCTCACAACATGCCTCAAAACAAGCGAAGATCGAACCGACTGTTTGCTGCATCAACGTTGCTTGCAGCCATATGGACACTTGATTTGATGCCCTTCTCCACCATGTACAGTGCCAGTGCGATGCTACTTTTGAGAAAGTTCTTCGTGTCTTCGGCTTATTTTGGTTTCGCCTGTCTTTTCACAGCCATCGGTTTGGGATTCTTTGAGAAATTGACGCGGGGCGATCTCGCTATGGTTTTTCTCAACCTGTCGGCTGCGATCATCCTATGGATTGCTCCAAATAACTACGCGTTCAAACTCACAACCTCAAGACTCGCGATGATCTTGTTCCTGAACGCTCTCTATATCGCTTACAAGATCTTTCGCAGTTATTCTAAAATTTTGTTCGGATTCTCTTTGTTCTTCGTTTTGACAGTTTTGTTCGATGCATTCATACTTTTGTTCAATTTGAACCTCAAGCTGCTGTCCGCCTTCGGAGTGGTCTCGTTGTTCTTTGGTTTTTCCTACAACTTGGTTCACGAATACAGAGAAATGACGGTACGGGCCACGGTTTCACACATGAAAAGTTTGATAGATCCTCTGACTGGTGCTTACAACAGGGGCGTCTTGGTTGAAACGACGTTCGATGAAAAAGATTGCTTCGTCTATCTCGATTTGAACTCTTTCAAGCGGATAAACGACACCTACGGACACGAAGTTGGTGATAAAATCTTAGTTTTGCTTGTCAACACAATAAGATCAAGGATAAAACAGAATGACATCATGGTGCGCATGGGTGGGGACGAATTCTTGGTGATTGTCAGGGACTGTGATCCTGTGGTTGTGAAGAAATTGTTCGACGAGATCCTCGCTGAGTTTCAGAACTCGCACGAACTGAGACCCACCTTCTCGTACGGGATCAAGAAATTTGAAGGCTCCTACCTGCAGACTCTGCGTGCCGTTGACATGGAAATGTACAGGATGAAAGAAAAGCTAAAAAGCACCTGAACGACGTCCCCGACGCTCGTGTTCGGCACAGTGTAGAACAAGTCGCAGAGCTTACACTTTTGTGTTTAAGTTATACATCGTGTGGATTGGCAGAACAATCCTTGAACATGATTGAACGTCACAGCTAACGAGTGGGAAAGGACTTACAGTCAAGCGGTATTGAACGGATTGTCTGCTTTTAGTTTGCTTGCCTGTTTGATTTCTCCAGGTTCGATATCCCTGAGTTCTTGGTATACCGCGTAGATCTTGTCAATGTTGTCTTTGAAGGCTTTCACCACCGCTGGGTCGAAATGTTTATCACTGTTTTCTTCGACGATCCTGACTGACTCTTCGAAAGGATATGGATTCTTGTAAGGTCTTTTGGTGGTGAGCGCGTCGAAAACGTCGGCTACCGCGACTATTCTTCCCTCGATACTGATGTTTTCACCCTTCTTGCCGGCTGGATACCCCGTTCCGTCCCAACGTTCGTGGTGATCCGCAACGATGTTGATCGCCGTCTGCATGGCTTTCCTATCAACAATACCTCTACTGTTTTCCAAGAAGCGCTCTAACACTCTCACACCGATGACCACGTGAGTTTTCATCTTTTCCCGTTCTTCGTCGTTCAACTTTCCGGGCTTCAGTAATATACGGTCAGGTATCCCGATCTTACCTATGTCGTGCAGGGGTGCGAACTGGTATATTTCTCTGACCAGCCGCGGTTCCAAATTCAAAGCCTGCGCCAAGATCTTGGAGTAAAGCGCGACCCTTTGGATATGGTTACCCGTCTCTTCGTCTCTGTATTCAGCCAGATCGACGAGTGAGATGCCGAAGTTGGCTATCACATTCTGAAGCGTCAAAGCTGCGTACATCTTGGGCGAAAGTATCGTCGATATTATGTAGAACAATTTGCCGTCCCTCTCGGTGTAGTGGTTCACTTCTTCGGAGGAAAGAAAGAGGAACCCGATGATCTGACCACCAACGATTGCTGGTACTGTCAGGTTCGAAAGGAAACCCTCTTCAACTATCAGTTTGGAACTTTCAGTATTGACTGTCCTCAGATCGTTTATAATGCGGTACCTGGTTCTATCCGCGAGCATCTTTCCGAGCGAAGTTTCGTGGAGCTTCTGTTTGAAACCTTTGTCGAGCAACACCTTGTGGCCTGGGGTCGTGAAGTAAGCAACTTCGGCAATCACTTCGTCGTCTGAAATCAGCGCCAAGGAGAACCGGCCAGATTTAAAGAAAGTACACAGTTTAGGTCCCACGAGGTTTATGAAGTCTTCGATCGTGGAGACGCTGGGCAATGTGTCAAAAGAGTTGATCAGATCATGTCTCAGGTTGACCTCCTCGATCAACGAGTTCAAGGCCAGTTCCTCACCGTACTCTACAGGCTGAAATTTGTCTATTTTGTCTATGTACAGTGAGTCGATCAGTTTTTGAGTGAGAGAGAAAAGCTTCTTGAAGAATGAAGTAAGGGAGACTCTAAATCTGTGCAAGAAAAAAGTCTGAAACAGTAGAAGGACGATCAAGCCAGTTAAACCAGTCATCACAAACCTGTATCTGCGCCTCAGGAGGTCTTCCTCGTAAGCTCGCAGGAACTCGCCGAATTTTCTGAGTTCTTGAGCGATGGATTGAGAATCCATAACTTTCAGTGAAGCCTCGAGTTTCTCCGTGTCGTAGCCGTAACGTTTCATACTGTCGGTGAAATCGAAGGCGAGAGAGTGGTTCAAAACAACTGCGTTGAGCTTTTTGAAAGTCTCTTTTAGCTGACGATATTCGATGTACGTACGGTACGCCACCAAACCTACTAACGAAGTGATCAAGATCACCGAAAGGATTATTGCGGCAAAATTCTTTTCGATCCTCACCATCGTTTCGGTCAAGAGTTTCTTCTTTTCTGCCATTTGCAACAGCAGACCTCCTTCATCAAAATGAAACTCAAAATTCGGGCAGTGATCCTTACGCTCAAATTCTAGCATATTTGTTTTAGAGGCAGATGAGTTTTCCAGTGAAACCCCAGACAGTTGAGTGGTATCATCAACGGCAGCTATGAATAGTGATCGTTTGAAAATCCTCTGACAACGCATTTTAGGCTAACGCGATTCGATTTGACAGCCAGCCAAGTTCAGTGAAGATATCGAAATTTCAAGCTTTGGTGTATAATTGTTTTAACATCGTCGAGGGGGTGATAAATGTGAGGCGAGTGGTGATCTTCTCCTTGGTTCTTCTTGCGACGATCTACTTTGCCGCAAACTATGCTGTTTACTACGACTGCACACCTGATTACAGGACCAGTCTGTTGATATCGAACCTCAGCGATGAGAAGGCGTATTTCAGGGTGACGGTTTTCGATTCGAGTGGTCAGAGACTGTGGAGGGAAACCTACAACAAACCACCCTACAGTTCGGTTTTCATCGATCTTTCGCGGGTTGTCAAACGTTCCGAAAGCAGCTGGGGTCTGGTTCTGGTGCAGTGCGACGAGTTACTGCACATCACTGTACTGTATTGGGAAGAAGAAGGAACTCTGCTCAACAGCAACCACGTCATCGAACCGCTCAACTTCAGCCAGGATGCGAAGTACTACTGGTACGCCGTGGGGTATGTGAACAGTGAGAATTCGCAGCCCGCTTTGATCCTGGCTAATCCGAACGACAAGAGCATCGACGTGGCGGTTTGGATCTACGACGAAGCTGGACAACTTGTCAAGGACCTCGAAGGCGAGCTGGACCCATTCAGTGCAGTTTACGTAAACTTGGTCAAGTACGTACAACAGGGTAGTGGAGTTGTGGACATCCGAAGCACTTTGCCAATCTTGGTGGCTGTCGAGCATTACGACGATGGGATGCTCTGGAACATCAACAACATTGTGGATTGGTACACGACCACGAGTTGGTGAACGAGTCAAGCTCGCAGCTGAAACGACTTTCGCCTTTTTGATGCCTCGAATTTTCCACTGG
>Ga0272449_1001441_pt1 | contig 24362 bp, 33 predicted proteins | sample YNPCB0241_FD_198679 | JGI IMG/M metagenome (GOLD analysis project Ga0272449, IMG submission 198679) | Hot spring sediment microbial communities from Yellowstone National Park, WY, United States - YNP-CB-024-1 | ecosystem: Environmental > Aquatic > Thermal springs > Hot (42-90C) > Sediment... | reverse complement strand
CTCATACCAATAATCCCAAAAGACAACATCTTCAAGAACCATTATCTGAGAAATTTGCTGATGGAAGGCTGGGACTACTCGAAGCATTACGTTGACTCAGCAATCAAACAGGCATACTCAATAATGAAGTCTTGGAGGAGAAGTTACGTTAAAGGGGAGAGGAGGAGAAAGAAACCAGTAGTCAAGAGGAGGTTCGTTAGGATCAAGGAAACACTCTACACCTACAGGAATGGGAAGATAAAGGTCAGCATAAAGCCACATGAGGAATACTTGAAGTTCGACGTTTCAAAGGCTTGGTTCCTCAGCAGAGCAAAGGGTGAACAAGGAGAGCTGATCTTAGGCGAAAAATACCTAACAGTAACGTTCAGGTCCAAAACAGATGAGGGGGAAGCTGAAGGTAAGATAGCTTGGGACTGTAACGAGAAGAGTCTAGATGGATTCAGCCCAGACACAGGATGGATCAGAATAGACCTGACAAAACTGTTCCACACTCATAGGGTTTATGAAATAAAGAGGAAAAGGTTACAGCAGAAAGCTTCAAAGAAGCCCTCGCTCAGAAAGGTTCTGGCAAAATACTCCAACCGCGAGAGAAACAGGACTAAAGACTTCGTTCATAAGCTGACAACCTTTATGGCGAATAGGTTCAAAGGCTATACCCATGGTTTCGAACACTTAGGGAAGAACAGAATGCTTAACAGCTCGAAGGAGCATAACAGGAACATTTCAAAGAGCGATTGGAAAACAATCATAACCTTCATTAGCTACAAGTCAAGGGTTGTGCTCCTCAACCCAAGGAACTCCACGAGAAACTGCTCCAAATGTGGGATGGTCAATGCCCCGAAAGGAGCATCGTACGTGTGCGAAAAATGTGGGTTGAGGATAGACAGGCAGCTCAACGCAGCCATAAACCTATACCTTCAGATGGAGGGGCTTCCTCCAACCCCAAAGCTCTTCGATGGGTTGATGAGGGGTTGGAGCGGGTTCACCCTGACAGGGGAAGAGGCTGATGAAGACTCCGATGAACTCAAGAGGAGCCCAAAGCTGGTGAATCCCAAGAGCTACATAAGTCTATTTAAGACTACATAGCTCAGAACCCTTATCTGTATGCTTCTCCTCTATGAACCACTTTGCTACAATACTAGCATCAAGGACAAGGCTATTCATCCACTCTCACGTAGCCTTCTAATTTCTACAGTGCTATCAAAAGGGAAGCCTGATGTTTTCTTTCGAAGTTCATCGATTCTTGATGAAGCCTTACGCCTCTTCTCTAATTCCACTTGCTTTTCAATAGTCTTTCGAATGAATTCAGGCCAGTTTATATCAAGTTCTGCCATCTCTTTTTTCAGTTTCTCAGATATTCTAAAAGATATTACTGGCACATTTATCACAATTTGTAAACATAAAGTGCAGATATATAATGTTTACCAATCGTAATTTAGTTATCTTAATAGCTTTAGCCATAATTATTCAACCTTATCTGCCTATTGCTCAATCGAACGATGCTCATGAAAAGGTCATGGAAGCCTTTACTTTAGTGCAAGAAGCTGATCTTGCTGGTGGAGATGTGAGCCATTTAGTGAGTAAGCTCAATGAAGCTCTTGATTTGATTTCTCAAGCTGATTCAATAGCATCTTCAAATCCTAATCAAGCTCAAGAGCTATATCATCAAGCTGAAGATATAGCGAATCAAGTAATTCTGGAAGCACCATTGGTAAAAGAGGAAGGGATCATAGCCAAACAGAATAGTAACATAATGCTAGCGGTTGAGCTTACTATTCTCGCAATATTAGGTTTTATTGTATATAGGTTTGGACCTAGGCTATTATGGAAGCTATGGCTTAGAGCACATAAGGATTGGAAGGTTAAAATTTGATAGATGAAGAAGTTAAAGCTGTTGTATTAGCATTGATATTTGTAATAGGCGCTTTTTCAGTATCTCAGGCATTTTTGGCAGGAAGAGTAGTTGAGCCATTCTCTGAAATTGCCATTCTAGGACCAAATCAAAAGATTGGTGATTATCCTAAGAATTTGAAAGTAGGTGAAAACTTCACTTTATACTTATACGTTGGAAATCATGAGGGGAAAGTTATGTATTATAGAGTTTATGTAAAGCTTGGTAATCAATCGAGCATAATAAATGAGAGTACTCCTCTCGATGCTCCTCCTATAGCTCAATATGAGAAAATTCTAGCAAACAATCAGACTTGGCTCAAGCCTATAACATTGCATATAGATGAGCCAGGAATTAACTATAGGCTTGTATTCGAGCTTTGGATCTATGACAGCTCACTAGGCAAGTTTAGATACCACGGTCGTTGGTTACAACTTTGGATTAATTCCACCATAGCTTCATAAGGTTAGACTTGCAATGTATCTCTCATATGAAAAGAGAATGAAACTCTACCCTCTTGCCCTTGAGCTACAGGTCTATATCAACTATTATGAGAATAGCTTTTGGGTATTCGGTATCCTATGTGACTATCTACAGATGGGTCCACAGCAATGTTCATTCTGAGACTTGGTAAGAAGGCTGCATGTAAAGTTTGGCTCAGCAATCAAAATGTTGATTTAACGTGAAAGAAGAAGATATTCAGAAGACGATAAATCAAATTTTGCAAAAGGATCAAGGCTTAAGGCTTCAAGATTTAGTGTTAAGAGCTTCTAGTTTATCTGGAGTACCATACTACTTAATAACAAAAGCTATTTACAAGCTTAAGATGGATGGTAAGATTGTGCTTGAGGATCCTAATCCTCCTTCTTCTCTATCAAAATACATTAAATCTTACTATAGCCTTTGGCTCTGGGCGATAATAGCCTCCATTTTTACTACTATTGTTACAATCTATTTTCTACCACAAATTCCACCTTTCATATACTTACGATATATTTTTGGCTCTCTCTTTGTCCTTTATCTACCAGGCTACTCTTTGATAGAGGCTCTTTACCCAAGGAAGGAAGATTTAGAAGGATTGGAGCGTTTAGCCTTATCTATAGGCTTGAGCTTAGCTCTAGTACCATTAGTAGGCTTGATGCTCAACTATACTCCTTGGGGAATAAGGCTAGAACCTATCATCATATCTTTGGCTATTCTTACCTTCATGCTTGCTTTAGTAGCTGCTTTGCGAAAATTAGGCTATATGAAGACGATTCTATCAACAGTCTAAATGAGATTGTTCATCTCAATCTTTGGACCTGATGGATCAGGCAAGTCTACTCATGCCAGGATTTTAGCGAGATATTTCATGAATAATGGCTCTAAAGTCAAGATAGTCTGGATAAAGTCTCATCACACATTAGCATATATTCTATTAAGAATATATGCAAAGCTATCCCCTCGCTCCATTAAATTGAATTCAGAAGGGACGATCGTTAGAATTAATGCTTTGAGCAATTATTCAATGAATCGCTTGATATGGTCATGGATAGAGTTCATAAGCATAATGCCTTTGATTATTTTGAGAGTATATTTGCCATTGTTGATGAGAAGGGTTGTTATAGCTGATAGGTATTTGATAGACTCGATTGTATCTATTGCCTATTTTCTCAAAGATCCTAATTTCACATCAAGCTTCGTAGCAAGAATGATGCTATGCTTGATTCCTAAGGAATCTATTCTTATTCATTTTGATTCAGATTATGAAGAAATAGAGAGAAGGAGGGGAATTATGACTGACTCAGAGGAGTACATAAATTTTCAGAGACTCATGTATGCCAAGCTCTCAAGAAGCTTAGGAGCAATTAAGATAGATACATCAGGTATGAGTGTTGAAGAAACAGCTGAAAGAGTGCGAAGTTCTTGCTCGAATCTATCCAAGTAAAGAATAGCCATTATCAGGAGAGTTGGAAGGGATTAACAATAGCTTTAGAAGAGAGCATAATGTCAGGCAAACCTACTAGACCTATACATCAATTATTGGAACATGCTAAGAGGAATAAGATGTTTCTTCATGCTTTAAGAAGGCTTGATGTAAAAGGAAAAATTAGAAGCATTGAAGAAGCAAGATACGCTAAAACACTAAAGGCAATAGCTGATGTTGCTGAGGCTTTGAATGGATTAGAATACTCACTATTTAAGTTCTTTAGACCCATAGCATATGTTCCAGCAGATATCGATGTTCTAGTATCAGAAAAAGATTTAGAAACTGCAAAAAGAAGGTTAATGAAGCTAGGATTAAGGGCAATTGTTAAGGATTCTTATTGCATCACGTTAAATGGAAGATTCATCATGGACCTTTATACATATCCAAATTTTGCCAACATAATATACTTAGATGCTAAAAAGCTCATGAATAATATAATAGAAAGTAAAGTTAATGGAGTTGCTATGAGAAGATTGAAAAATAGTGCAGAAGTGGCAGTTATTATAGCTCATGCATTATATAAGGAGCAAATATACACTTTGAATGATAAGATTACTGTTCAGACATGGCTTGATGAAGAAAGTGAAGCTATCATGGAAGAACTTAAGGCAAAGGGAGCGTTAGAAATTGCAAAAGAAATAAACCATCAGATAGATGAAGAGCTTATAGAGACGCCTTACAAACTACCAATTTCTAAGACATTGAATCTAATGATTCATAAGGCTTTACAAGATCCTCTTACGAGAGTTACTTTTCCAAAGCTATTAGCAAAATTGATGGATAGAAGATTTCCAGCACTAATAACAAGTAGAATGAGAAGAGTAACATATTAAGATCCTTAAATTCTTTAGAGGTGAGATGAGTGCGCTTAAATATTGCTTCAATGAAGGTAAAGGCAAGGTTGATTGCAAAGGAAATAAGTTGCAATGAATGGGTTATTGCAGTGATACTCTTTGGCAGTGTGGCTAAAAGGAAGGCTATAGAGGAAAGCGATATCGACATGCTAATAGTGGCTGAGAAGGAGATGGATGATGAGCTGAATAACATCATCTATAATCTTATGTTCAAATATGATGCGCCAATAGAAGTTGTCTTTCAAACCTATGATGACCTATTAGCAAATCTACAAGCTAAGACTGCGTTCTCCTTCGGACTGCTGGAGGGCTATGAAGTATTGTATGATCGTGGGGGAGTAGAAGGACTACTCTCCATTAAGAAGAGGGAGATCCAGAGGGACTGGGTTTACGATAAGGAGGCAGAAGCATGGATTCAAAAGAAGCTAATGCCTACTTTGAAATCGCTGAAGAAGCTTTGACCGAAACAAGAAAAGTGGTAGAGAAGGTTAATCAGCTTATTGAGTGCCATAAAACTGCAAGATAATGACATATTGATAGTGTTTGTGATGCTTAATGATTTATATCAGTGTTAAGGGTATAAGTGTTCTAGGCGGCTATTTCTTGGCTAGGGTTGGTAGCTTAAAGCTGATCACGTATAAACGTATTGGTAGAGTATATAGTATCGAAGTCCTCAATAAAATTGTTAAAGAGTCGAAAAATGCCTGTTAGAGTAAGAACAAGGATTAAAAGCTTAAAGGGCTTAAAAGTTGGAGAGGTTATTGAAACTAACCCACTTTTGAATACAGGGTATGCTGGGTCGTCGCCTGAAATAATAGTACCGTTCAAATATATGAAAGAGAAAGCTAGAGGAAGCCTACATAGGAACATCCTAATACATTGCTACTGGACTGTAGATGACAGGAAGGTTCATGAATCGGCAAGGAAGGAATTCAATTACATTAAAAAGTTCTTGGAAGAGATCGTGAAGAAATATGGATGAAAAGCTAACGTATTATAGAGTGGAGGATAGAGGTAAGTTACCCGATAAAATTAAGAGCGTGCTTGAGGAAAATGAAGAAATAGTCATAGCCATAATCTTCGGCTCATTCCTAACGAGGGATAAGTTGAGGGACATAGACATTGCGATACATACAAGCGGGGAGATCGAGCTTGAGGAGCTGATAAGGCTATCTTCGAGGATAGAAGATGAAATTGGGATTCCAGCTCACATGCTTCTCCTGATGGAGATGCCTCCTTGCATAAGATACAAAGCGATCACAAAAGGGTTGAAAATTCTGGTCAGGGATATGAAGCTATTACATGAAATTCAGGCAAATGCATTCTCAGAATGCCAAGATCTGAAAGTGATTTATACAAGTAAGGACACACATTGGCTAAAGTTTTCTACAAATGCAATAGAGAAAGACGAAGCGAGCAAAATAATAAGGTGTTTTTAAATTATAGTGATTATGAGGGTGTGCATTTAGTGGAGATGAAAGAGCTAAAGACGAGGATGCTGAAGCTGTTAAGGGAGGATGAGGAGTTTAGGTATGCGGTTGCAGGTCTAATAGGTCTAGAGGAGATACTAAAAAGGCTTGATGGACATGATGCCAAATTCGTGGAAATTTTGAAAAGGCTTGATGGGCATGAGGCTGAGCTTGTCAGGCTTAGGGAGGACATGAATATGGGTTTTAATCTTGTTAACAGACATATATCGGCTTTAGGGGCTAGATGGGGGTTAATGGCTGAGGAAGCGTTTAGAGAGGGGTTGAGAAGTCTTTTGGAGAAGGAGCTTGGGTTTAAGGTTGAAAGGTGGAGGGCTTACGATGAATCAGGCATTGTGTTCGGCTATCCGAGCGATGTTGAGGTTGACATTACGGTAAGGGATGAGAAGCTTATATTGGTTGAGGTTTCATCACATGTGAGAGCGTCTGACATATTCCAATTTAGGAGGAAAGCCGAATTATACCAGAAAAAGACTGGAAGAAAGCCTGATAGGCTATTAGTTGTAACACCATACATGGATGAAAAAGCCGTAGAAGCATCTGAACGATTAGGGATAGAAGTATACACAAAGGTGTAGCTCGGAACTTAAACCACATCAAAAGAGCGAGATATATGAAGCTTTGCTAAAAAAGAGTAACATATTAAAATCCCTTTGGATATTCATTATGTATAGAGAGCATGTCTGAAATAGACTTTAAAGCGGTATCTAAGAGGCTGGAACGTGTAGAGAAGGAACTAGAGCTCCTTAAGGCTTTGATCTGGGCTAAAAGGTCATCGTTAACCACTCCCTCACTCCAATCTTTTAGGGGTATGGCAAAGCTACTGGTCCCAGAAGAAGATCTTGATAAAAGCATAGAAGAGGTCAAGAGGTCAATCTTTAAACTTGAAGGGTGGAAGGACCCAGTTTAGTAACCGTTTGTTGGTGTCTAAACAATGTCTTTAACTAGTATTGTGGATGAGTTTCCTTTGTTCAAAGGAAAAGAGGAGAAAGAACGCTTCCTGTTAGTTTTGGGTCTTCTTACTTCCCGAACTATTACTTTGGCTAAGGCTGCTGAGGTTTTAGGTATGTCTCGTCTTGAGTTTTCAGCTGTGCTTAGAACTATTGGTTTTGAGTACAGCTATTTGGATGAGGAAGAAGCTGGGAAAGAAGTAGAGTTTATTAAAGGCAAAGCCTGAGAGAGCCTACTAAATTTTCTATTTCTAAAGAAGCCAGAACTTATGCTGGATATATTAGCACTAACGTTAGGAGCGTTTCACTTTGCTTTGCCATTAGCCTATTACATTTATCTTAAAAGGAGTCTAGATAAACCATTGAACATAAAAATAGATAAAAATTACATGCCAGTGGTATCGATAATCATACCAACGTATAACGAGGCTTCGCTGATAGAAAAGAAGCTTGACGATTTATTTGAGCAAGATTATCCAAAAGATAAGATGAATATAATATTAGTAGATTCAGCAAGCAAAGATGGAACAATAGATAAAGTAAAGAAATGTAAAGAGAAGCATAAAGAGATCAATTTGAAAATAATTGAAGAGAATGAAAGAAAGGGAAAAGCCCACTTGTTGAACATAATACTTTATCATGCAAAAAACGGGGAGCCATTTTGTGCGGTTTAAAACGACTTTGCCCTAAAGTTATTGATGATCCAAAGTTTTATGTGACGATCACTGTAAAAGAGGTTCGAGGCATATGCCCTATCTACAAACAGGGTGATAAAATTTTCGCCAAAGATTTCTATGTAGTCGCGGATAAATCTGCAAATATATGCATACATGCTTTCATAGCGATGGGAACGCTCCTCTCAGCCTTTATTCATGGTTCTTCAGCAATAGATTTAGGCATCGGTAAAGAAGAGAATTTAGGATATTTACAATGCCCTGATCCAGGGCCGCCGTATACGGAGGGAGGAACAGTGATATTCGAAGTAAAACGTGAAAAGATGGAACAATAAAGACATGTTGAAGGTTCTGCTAGTGCCTACAAGTGATTACGTTGGACATCCATTCCCCCAGCGTCAGAACCATATCTTTGAGAGGATGCATTCCAATAGGTCTTTCGAGGTCCATGTTGTTAGGTTCAATCTCTTCAGAACGAAAAGGTTGGAGAGTAGCGTTTATGTTCACGATCTACCAGACTTGAGGATTAAGCCAGTTTCTCTATACTACTTAATGAACATGACTCTTCATGCGAGTTCCATCCACAGACTGATAAGGAGAGAGGATATCAATGTCGTTGTCCTTTCGAACCTTGCCCCATGCTTCATTTATATGCTCTTATATCGAAATAATGTGCCCTATGTATTCGATCTGCCTGATTACTTCCCTGTCTCAGCAACAGGCTACATCGTTTCGCCAGATAGTGGATTAGGAAAAGCAACAGCTACTACTTTCGAGGAAATGCTAAAAACAATATTAAAGAAGTGCGACAAGGTTACTGTGGCATCACGTGCACTTTTGGATTACGTTATCAAGCTGGGTGTAAAAGATCCGGTATACGTTCCAAATGGTGTTGACTTAAGATTCTTTGACAATTACGATGGAAGTGGTTTAAGAGAGAGATTCAAGGTTAAAAAGGATGAGATCCTAGTTGGATATGTTGGTAGTTTAGCATTCTGGCTCAATCTTAAGCCTTTATTAGATGGGTTGAGCATGGCTATAAAGCATGGTCTTTCTATCAAACTCCTTTTTGTAGGTGGAAATTTGCATACTGATTATGTATCAAAAGTAAAATCATGGGTTAGTGAGAGGAGGCTTGATGATTATGTCATCTGGACAGGATTTGTGCCATACAAGGAAGTTCCTAAATATATCGCAGCTATGGATTTAGGAGTTCTGCCTCATGATTTTAGCAATCCAACAGGCTACTATGCTGGTCCAAACAAGATATGGGAGTATCTATCCCAAGGCAAACCCGTTCTAGCAGCACCGATACCCGAGGCAGTATTTTATAGAGAGTACGTTGAGCTTGTCTCTAATGCTAGAGATTATTTTGACATATTTGCTAGATATTCTAAAGATCCATCTCCCTTTATTGATAAGGCAAAGAATGGTCGTGAATTGGCAAAGACTATGACATGGGATAAATCAGCTTTTTTGATGGAAAGAACTTTATTTGAGACAATAGGTAAAAAGGCTTGAAGAAGGTTGTCTGTGTAGCTGGCACAAGACCTGAAGCCATAAAGATGGCTCCTGTGATAGAAGCTTTTCTAGATATGAGTGAAGTAGACTTGAAGTTCATATGGTCTGGCCAGCATTATGACTATATGATGAGCGAAGTATTCTTTGAGGAGTTGAATTTACCCAAGCCTGATGTAAACCTAGATGTTAGGTCTGGATCGCATGCAGAGCAAACAGCTAAGATAATGCTAGGATTGGATAAGCTATTTAAAGAGGATAGACCTGATATTGTACTAGCTGAGGGCGATACGAATACTGTTCTTGCTACAGGCTTAACAGCAATTAAGGAGCATATACCTTTTGGGCATGTTGAAGCTGGCTTAAGAAGCTATGATAGGGTTATGCCTGAGGAGATCAATAGGTGTGTTGCTGGTGTATGTGCAGAGCTGAACTTTGCTCCTACACCTAACTCTGCGATAAACTTATTGTATGAAGGAGTTCCTCCTAGCAGAATCTTCATCACTGGGAACACGATTGTAGATGTGATTAAGAAGGTTATAAACGATAGGGATAGAGATAAAATTGCTGACAAGTTTCATTTGGATCAGGGTTTAGCTAAGGTGTTGCTTACATTACATAGGGCTGAGAACGTAGATTCACAAGCTAGGCTGAGTGAAATCGTTTCTGCATTAAAGTCTTTAAGTTCTAATGTTAGGATCATCTTCCCTGTTCATCCTAGAACAATGAAGAGGTTAAAGGAGTTCAGACTTTTAGATGAGTTGATAGAATGCCAAAACATCTTGTTGAGCGGACCTCTTGGCTATGTGGAGTTTCTGAACCTTTTGAGCATGATGGATTTAGTGCTTACAGATTCTGGGGGCGTTCAAGAAGAAGCCATGGTTTTACATGTGCCAACGATAACTTTGAGGTATAATACGGAGAGGCCTGAAACAGTTTGGTATGGTTGGAATATATTAGCAGGTGTGGAGAAAGACGAAATACTTAGGCTTGTCAAATTATTGCTCAATAAAAAAGGTTTTCGCAAAGGAACGCATTTGACACATATACAAATCTTTCGAGAGGAGAAAGAGTTAGATAATCATGCCAAAAACAACACTTCTGATTTTGCAAATCTTCTTGGCGATGGTTACGCAGGAAAGAGAATAGCGGGGATAGTAGTTAACCAGATCGATAGGGGTTTGGAAATGGTTTCGCCAAAGTTCCTCCGCACGGGCTCTGCAACACACTTTATCATACCTGTTACCAAGAAGGTTAAAGTCTCACAAATTAATGAGAGTGGTGAAGCCTTCGTTACTCTAGTCTATGACGAACATGGTAGTCCCATATTCCCATATCCAGAGCTATATCTTAAGCCAGGCTATTATGTTAGGCTCTTTGGACCTACGATCCCATCTTGCGCATTTCGGTAATCTACAGATAATGATGGTAATATAGTTGAAAATAGCTTTCGTAACACCAAGGTATTCGCCCTATATAGGTGGTGTGGAAACACATATTAAAGAAGTCTCAGAGAGGTTAGCCAAAATAGGATTTAGTATAACGGTGTTGTCAACTGACCCTTTAGGGATTCTACCTAAGGAAGAAAAGATAAACGGAGTTTATGTTAGACGTTTTAAGTCCTGGGCCTCGTATGAAGCATATTATTTCTCCAGAAATCTTAAGGAATACTTGGTTAGAAACTCAAGGGACTACGATTTAATACATGCCCACAGCTACCATGCCTTTCCAGCACTTTATGCAAGAGGAGGTGTGTTGTTGAAATGAATTTACTATTTGTAACGCCGAGGTATCATCCTCATATAGGCGGTGTTGAGTATGTCGTTAAGTCTGTGGCGGAGAGGCTTGTTAAAAAGGGGCATAATGTGACTGTATTATGTGGTAGGTCAAGCATCGATAGTCTTGGGGAGGAGTGGATTAATGGTGTCCATGTGTTTAGGTGGCCTGTTTGGGCTCCTGGAGACGCATATCACATTCCGAGGATGAGGGGTGAGCTGAAAAGCTGGCTTTTGAACGCCGTTAAAGGATGTGATGTTGTTCACTTTCACAGTATCCACAGCGTGTTAACGATGTATTCTATAGACGTGTTAAAGAACTGCGAGGTGCGTAAGGTTTTAACACCTTACTACCATGGTACTGGACATACGGCGTTTAGGAGGCTTCTCTGGAAGAGATGGAGATCTCATGTCAAAGGAGCTTTACGTTTTATTCAGGCTGTTCATACTGTTTCGAGGCTTGAAGCACAACTTGTTAAGAGGGATTTTATGGTAAACGCCCTCCCCGTAGAGAATGGTGTTGACGAGTGGATTCTGAAGCTTTCATGGTCTCCATTAAACTACGTTATGTACAGTGGGCGAATCGAGCGGTACAAGAATATTCATAAATTGGCAAACATCGTCAAGATACTTAACACTGAATTCGGAATGAACCTTGGATTAAAGGTTTTTGGGTCGGGTTCGTTTACAGATCGTTTAAATAAACATCTAATGAGGATTGGGGTGGAGTGTCGCGTTAACCCACCACAGCCCTTTGAAGAATACATCAATATTTTATCTAAGGCTTCACTATTTGGATTGCTGTCCGAAAAAGAGTCTTACCCACAATCAATCAACGAAGCAAATGCCATCGGTGTACCAGTAGTGGTCGTTAAGCCGTGGGGTTCTAATTTCTCAGAGAAAAGCAGAACCCTGATAACACAACTGTATAAAAGCGATGAAACATTAGCAAAAGAAATAGTTACTTTCCTTGATGAAGCCAGAAAACAGCCAAGATCAGAAGTTCCAAGCTGGAACCAAGTAGTAGACATCTACATTAAAAAATTGTATTGTCCACAAGAGAATTAGATTTGCCGCCAAAGGTCGCTTTTATGGAAAACTATAAATTCCAGTGAACTTTCCGTGGAAAACTCTGAAGGCTAAATAAGATGAGTGTTAAATTCGCCTTGGTAACTGGCGGCGCTGGCTTCATAGGAAGCCACTTAGTAGATAGGCTCGTTTCTGATAGCTGGAAAGTTAGAATATTGGACAACTTTAGTAGCGGAAGAATGGAGAATATTGAGCATCATAAAGGCAACCGAGACGTGGAAATATTAAAAGGAGATTTGAAGAGCCAGGATATGGCCGAGAAGGCTGTTAGAGACGTCAATGCTGTGTTCCATTATGCTGCGAATCCTGAAGTGCGTGTGAGTACGATAAACCCAGAGATACACTTCAACGAAAATGTGGTGGCAACCTTCAACCTTCTAGAGGCAATGAGGAAGAATGATGTTGAAGAGCTTGTCTTCGCCTCTTCAAGTAGCGTTTACGGTGAGCCCGAAAGCATACCTGTAAGTGAAGAAGCTCCAATAAAGCCTGTCTCCGTTTATGGGGCGAGCAAGGCTGCATGCGAAAACCTAATACACGCATATACTAACCTCTACGGTCTAAAAGCTGTAATTCTTAGATACGCTAACGTTGTTGGACCTAGGCTTAGGCACGGCGTCATATATGATTTCATAGTAAAGCTTGGCAAGAACACAAAGCAACTTGAAATATTAGGCGATGGGAGCCAGAAGAGAAGCTACATCTACATAGACGATGCTGTGGAGGCTACGCTAATCGCATATAACATGGCATCGGGAAAGCGGTTCGAAGCATATAACATTGGAAGCGGGGACTACATCACAGTCAAGGAAGTCGCGGACATAGTGGTTGGCACTCTGGGATTGAAAGATGTGAAATACGTGTATAAGCCCGTAGAGCACGGTGTCGGATGGAGAGGAGATGTCAAGAACATTGCTCTGTCAATAGACAGAGTTAGAAGCTTAGGTTTTAAACCTCACCTCAACAGTACTGAAGCTGTAAGAAAAACTGTACTAATGCTTCAAAAGCACTATAACTGTGAAGAAAAATGAGGTTGCAACGAATGGTATCAGCAAAAATTTTCTTTTCGTTAATTCTCCTCACGTTAATTCTGTGGCTACTTTCAATAATCTACACACCCATCATCGATGAGGTATTACCCGCTGACCCCTTCTTTTTTGCTAAGAATCTTTCGGTTTTCTATTGGCTAAGTCTTGCTATGCTCTTGGTGCTTTTGCTCCTCCGCGTGGCAACACCAACCAAGGAAAGGACATACAGGCTTCTGGACATTTTCTTAATCTGCTGCCTCGTTCTTATAATCTATGGAACCCCCTGCCTTGTTTACAACCTGCCAGTATACGTAGACACCTACATCCATACATCTGCATCGCTTAAGATTTTGCTGAGAGGTCACACTCCTCCACCGTTAAGCATGATGGGCGCTTCAAATGATCCAGGAGCTTACTTTTTCTTCTCCACCTTTATGTTGACAACAAATTTGGACTCGCTCATTTTTACGCGTTATTACCCCATCCTGATAAGTAGTGTAATGTTGCTCTCACTTTACATCGTGTCTTTAAAATTTGCAAGTTCAAAGTTCGCTGTTCTAGCACCTTTCGTTTACACAGCGTTTAATTACCATCGCTTTTACGTATATCCAGGAGGTTTGTCGCACTTTTTCTATCTTCTGTTCATATTATTTTTCCTGTTCTCAGTGGAAAGAAATAAGAAAGAATTTAAGCTTCTCACGTTGATCGTTGTCTCTACAGCTACAATCACATATATCCTAGCACCCCCCCTTCTACTCTTATCCTCATTGCTTCCTTTCATTCCATTACTATGGAAGATGAAAGCTCAAAGAAGCTTCATTGCGCCAATAATTATATTTGTAGTATGGGCGTCGTGGTTGATCTACGTGTCACAGGGATCTTTCACATACATCACTTCTTGGCTTAGAAAAGCCTTAACTGAACCTATCGCAGTGAGCCTACCAACTCAAGTCGTTTCCCCTCCAAGCGTGCGCATCATTCCCCTTTTAATGAAGCAGGCTATAACAGTGTTCGCGATTTCGGCTGGAATATTGACAACCCTTCTGTGCCTCATAAACGTTAAAGAAAGCTCAGAAAGGCAAAAAGCGCTGATAATCGGAGGAAACTTCATTGTATGTTGCTTGGCCCTGTTTGCTTCCCTCGCTTTTGTTCCAGAAGCATCCACCCGTTTCTACAGTTTCTTACTAATACCTTATTCTTTACTCATACCCCTATACATTTCAGCCAAACAGGATGCAGATGGCTCAAATCTTAGGAAATTAAAACGAATTGTCACTTGTGCGCTTTTGGTTTCGACAATAGTGTTCGTCTCAATCACGCCAATAGTGAGAAGCGATAACGACCCCGGATTCTATTATCCATCTTCCTCCTTAAAGGGGGCGGAATTTGCTGTTGAAAACCTCCAAGGTACTGTCGTATGGGTGAAGGAACATGTACACTTAATCGAATATATGGCAACACGAAATGGCATATTGTTAGAGGGATATATGGGAATTCAGCAGAACCAAAACGCTAGCTTCATCTCACTACCGATTTATATGCGTATGCTAGGTGAAAATGCATCAAGCTACTGTTTTAGTAAAAAGGTATTACATGATTGTGACGCAATAATTTTTAATGACTATGAAGATGCCATGATGGCTATGTTAGGATATGAACGCTATGGTGAGTTAAGAAGATCTTATGAACAACTTGCTTTACAAGAGCTAAATATGATTTATTCAGGTGATTCGGTAAGAGTATATAGATGCCATTAACATCGCTTCGTCTCGAAAAAGACTTTAAACGTCCTAACAAACAATTGCATGCGCATTTGATAACGCTTCGGCTTAAGCATAATTCCTCAAATATTTTTATAAGATGGTTAATTATGATGTTAAAAATCAATTACCTTAACCTTCTTAGTGTGCATCAACAGATCCATAAGAAGCATCACTGCGTTTTACTATGCTGTAACATCCCTTAAGGGCAAATCTATCCGATCGCCATCGAGAAAACGAGGAAAAATTCTTCATCAGCAGATTTTGGGGCTTAAAGGACTGCACATTGTTAAAGCACACAGGGATGCACTTCGAATGGCTACTTATAACTTAGGTAACTTGGGTAAGCATTTTAAGGAAGAGAAAGAGAATAAAGGCACGAACGAAAGAGTTGTAGCCGTCATCAGCACGTATAATAGAAAAGAATTGTATTGTTAAGTACTTTGCATTAAATCACTTTTAACGCAGATACATCCGCCAGATGCTATAATAGTTGTTGATGGACCGAGTACTGACGGGACTCGCGAGATGATCAATAAAGAGTTTCCTTAGGTAAGCGCGCGCTAGGGTGTTGCTAAATTCTTTGTTTTGACATTTTCTTGTTTATTGGTGATATTTGGAGGTGAGTGTTCGTTTAGGGGATGTTTTGGCATGTTTGGATGATGTTGAGGGATTTGTCTGTGAGCCTTATCGCCATTCTGGTGCCGGTAGACCTCCTAGGAACCCAATGGGCATTCTAAAGGCTTTGGTTGTTAAGCGTTTTAGGAGTATTCCAAGCGATCGGGAACTCTATAGGCGCTTGTGGAGTGATCCTGAACTGAGGGAGTTATGCGATGTAGAGGAGCATGAGAAGCCCTATCATCCATCTCAGCTTACGCGTTTTAGACAGCGCGTAGGCCCTGAAAGGCTTGAGGCGATAATGGAGTATATCCTAGCAAGGCTTAGGGATGCTGGAGTCGTTAAGGGCGAGATAGTTGTATGCGACGCTGCATTCATCAAAGCATACAGCAAGCGGAACCCAAATGATGACTCTAGAGGCTACAGCGATCCAAACGCTAGGGTTGGAAGGGCTGAGAAAGGCTATAGGCTCGGCTACAAGCTTCACTTAGCTGTAGACGCCAGACCTTCCATTGGCGGTTATAGCTGCACCAGCAAACGAAAACGAGAAGAAGCATGCCCCAAAGGGAAAGCCATACAGGCAACGGATAGGAAAGTTGGGGTTTTGGTGGCTGTTTCGCAATACTCAAGCAGAAAGCTTAGAAGGCACATATGCTCCCATGGAATGAAGCCAGTGATACCCTACCCATCAAACCAGAGGCCAGCCGAAGCTGAGTTCCTACGCGTAGACAAACGCTTCAAAGCCCATGGATCTGAAAGGCTGAAAAGGCTTTATAGGCATAAAGCTTCAGCTGAAAGAGCCATTTCAAGGCTAAAATAGCACCTAAGCCTAGAAAACCACAAGGTCAGAGGCTTGAGAAACATCCTCATCCACGCACTGCTATGCATCATAGCCATGCTGCTCGTAGCCTTAACAGCCATAAAACACGGAAAACCGGAACAAATAAGGGCAATAACAAGGCTAACATGGAATTAACAAGAAAACATCAATTTAGCAACACCCTAGCGCACACTATCTTTATCATTAATAAACTAAGTTCACATTATATGATTTCATATACTTATGTGTGATTGTGATCTTCTCTTACTTATGAGACCTGCTAATAATGCTAGAGAGCCTATGGTTAGCTGGAGGGAGCAAATTAGTAAGCCATAAAAAGATATAGCATTTTTGAATCCCATATAATCTTTTAAGACCTTAGCAAAAAGTCCGGCAATCGCTAAGAATATAGTAAGTGCGACAAGAAGAAATCCTCCTACAATGAACAAAAATATCAGTATGAACAGAAAAACAATTGGTGCGAGGTAAAGAGCAGTAGTTTGAGGATAATATTTAAGCAAACCGTGCTTTCTAGCTGCTTGCGCATGACCTTTGACGGGTCTCCATAGATATCTTATGAATGAACGCCAGCTCTCCCACTCACCACTTTGATGGAATACTATAGCTGAAGAATTATACAGAATCCTATACTTTTTGCTAACACGATAGGCAAACTCTGTATCATCGGCATCGCAAAGACTTTCATCGAAGAACCCGACTTCTTCAAACACTTTCCTTCTAAACGCCATATTAGTACCACGCCCAAAAACACCTTTACCAGAAGAAACACGTGAAAACTCCAAGTCTCTCTTAAACTTACAAAACTTTTTCAACAAGCTGTCATTCCCTTCATCTGATACTACCATACGTCCGAAAACACCACCCACATCCTCCGATTTAAAGTTTTTAACTAAATTCTCGATCCACCTCGGATGCGCATACTCGTTCCCACCAGTAAATGCTATAATATCACCTGTTGAGTTCTTCACACCAATGTTTCGAGCATGCGCAAAACCTAAACCAGATTCTATGACAAGCTTTAAGTTTTTATACCTTGAGTACTTGCTCATTATAAGCTCACGGGTCCCATCAGTAGAGTTACCATCAACAACTATGATCTCCATATGAGGATACGTCTGAGCTAAAAGCGAATCTAAACATTTCTCAATATGCCTAATTTCATTCCTCTCAATAACAACTATGCTAACATGAATATTCTTAGCACTCTCCAAAGGCTCTCCACCTCAACGTACTATTTACGAGGATTTTTAAGGCTCTTTGAATACTATCTCTCTAGGACGATTAATGCCTTTGCTAATGCGTATCTTGCTAATACTTAGTGTAAAGACATTATATTTTTCCATCTAGATAAGGTAACAGTGTATCCATAGTATCTTTCTACAAATCTTTTAGCATTGAAGCTAACCTCTTTAAGCCTTTCTTTCGGCATGTTTAAAATCCGTATTATGTGGTTTGCTATATTCATAGGGTCTAGAGAGCCGTGTATGTAATAGCCCGTAACATTATCCTTGATCACATCCGGTATCCCTCCCTCTGGCGTTGCTAAGACTATACATCCGCAAGCAAGAGCTTCTAATATTGTGTTGGGAAGACCATCAGCTATGGTTGGAAATACAAAAATACGAATCTTACTTAGATAGCGTTGGGAGGTCTTTGTGGCTAACATGTTTTATGTGCATAATTCTGTCTCTGAGTTCATAATCGCCACATACTATTTTACGAATTTTAGGCCAAAGAATCCCAGATCCTATAAGTAAAAATCTTACGTTTAGGTTTGATCGCGCAACAATTCTAAAAGCCTCTATTAACTCTATTGATGCTCTATGATGTTCAAGGGCGCCAACATAACCTATGACTTCATTGTGCTCTTCGAACGGTGTACATTCGCTAAAAAATTCCGGATCGGCATATAAAGCTCCATAATCTATTATTCTGTTAATAATTAATTGTTTAAATGTTTTAATGTCCGGAACATATCTCTTCATGCTCTTAGATTCCACTATAGTATACTGTGCTAATAAAACAGCCAGTAGCTCTACTAGGTATGTATGAACTGTTCTGAGAACAAGTCTAAGCGTTCTAGGTCCTACATTCATCATATATGAGAATCCTCCAGCAAAAACATACGTTCGTTTACAGAATAACCGAGCTAATAATATAGCTGGAATATTTGTCGTACCCATGATTATAGTGTTTTCAGGTTTATTGTTTCTGATCGCAATGAATAATCTTAAAAGTTGTATTAAATGCAGTATCCACTGCTTTAACCAAGAGAGTAAAGAATATTTATACCGAGCTATCACGGGTTCTTTTGAGTCCAAGATAATTAGATTAGTGCTAGGTAGCAACTTTTTTGTTAAATCTGGAAGCGCCTCATACGTGATTCTTGATATTGCTACAGTAACTTTTCCTGAAGTGTGTGAAAGTATATTAGAGATTTTTTCAATATGTGCTGCCCTAGTTATATTGATATTTCCCTCGAATATCACTAAGGTATGTCTGTTACTCACTTGATTAGCACCACAACCCTTAATTGATTTAAGATTGATTTAAGGTTACTTAAGGTTCCCACAAGAAGATGTATATACCTCCTCTAATAGTCTTACGGCCAACCTCTTATAACTAAATTCTTTTTCAACTTTCTTTCTAGCGTTTCTTCCCATCTCTATACGAACTTCAGGGTGCTCAAGTAAGAATAAAATCTTTGACGCTAATTCTTCTTCATCGCCTCTTGCAACTAAGAATCCATCTATACCATCACTTATTATTTCAGGTATTCCGCCTACATTGAAAGCAACGACAGGTTTAGAGCATGCCATAGCTTCTAGTACTACAAGACCGAAAGGTTCGTTCCAAATGGATGGTACTATGCAAACGTCGGCTGCAGAGTACGCTCCAATAAGTTCGTGTATTGGTAATGATCCTAGGTATATAATAGAGCTTTCTATTTTTAGTGATTTTATTAGGTGCGAGATATAGGAGAAATATTGACTTCTCTCACCTGAAAAATACCCTTTAGGACCTGCTATAATTAGCTTTGCTGTTGGAAACTCTGATAAGATTAAGGGCATAATTTTAATTAACTTGTCAAGACCTTTTTCAGGAATGATCCTCCCCACATAGAGTAGTAAAGGCTCATTCTGAATGCCTAGCTTTTCTCGGATCATCTTTGCTCTTATCTCATCAAATTTGAAAAGATCGGAATCAACAGCATTATGTAACACTTTAATTCTAGTTAAATCAACATTGAATTTTCGTATAATCTGTTGCCTTATGTAGTTACTTACTGCACATATAACATCATAAGTTCGAAAAATGAAACTGTCTAAAATGTTCCCCACGTATTCGCCGTGAGCGGTGAGAACGAATAGTGCTTCGCTTCCAAAGATTTTTCTCCACATTAGTGATGCTAGAGCAGTAGAGGGATAATGAGAATGAACAACGTCAATAGATCCGTACCTCCTTTCTATTCTAGAGAGCATCTCGCTTAACTTAATAGCTAAAAAAGGTACATTTTTATATATAGTAGCTCCCGAAATACTAAGAATACTTACATGCGGCAACCTATAAGTATGAACATAAAGATTATTATTAATTGCTAGAGTTTTCTCGCTATCACCTATAGATATTACGTGAACCTCAACACCCATATGCGATAAAAACTTTGAAACATTCCATACATATGTTTCAATAGCACCTCCATACTTTGGCGGAGTAGGTAGAACGTCAGAGCTTAATTGAACTACCCTCATATAATACTCTACCTCTAACCCCCTCACCTAAGCAAACTAATTTTTATGTTTATGTATAATTAACTTTGTTAATAAGTAGAGAAAGGCTCCCATGCTTCTTATACTTCTATTGATACATGCTGAAAGTGCTAAAACTATTGACTTATGTATGTTCCTTAAGTCTGAAGCAAAATCTCCGAAAGTACTTAAAAATATAAGTATTAATATTAGCAGTAATGTTATGTGAACAATAGGATACGACAAGAGTAATAAGGTTAAGAAGAAAGTTACCAGACATGGTAGGAAAAATGATGAGATTAAGTATTTGAGTTTCCGGAAATGATGAATGGAGTTTATTCAAGTGGTTCAATAAGAATATATCACAGTGTGTGAATGAAAAATGATTAAAGAGGTGCGTTTAGAAACAAATTTATGTAGCGGATGTGGCGCCTGCTACGCTATATGTCCACGTGATGCAATAGATATGAAAATTTCTCTTGATGGCTATTATATGCCTTTTATTGATTTTTCCAAGTGTAATGGCTGTGGGTTATGTGAAAAGGTTTGTCCAAGTTCTTTTGCCAACCAAAAGATAATGATCGACGGACTTGGAAGCTTTATTCGTTGTTATGTTGGCTATTCAACTGATGCAACTCTAAGGTGGAAAGCGTCGTCAGGCGGGTTGGTAACGACGATACTGTTATCCTTACTTGAAGAGGGCGCGATCAGCGGCGCTGTTGTTGTAAAAGACGATCCAAAGGATCCGCTTAAGCCTCTAATGACCTTTGTCAAGAATAAGGAAGAGATAAAAGGAGCCATGGGCTCTAAATACTGTCCAGTAAAGCCTTTCTTCAAAGTTAAGTATTTAGTCAGCGAACAAGGGAAAGTAGCGGTTGTCGGGCTTCCATGTCACATCCTAGCCTTTAGAAAGCTTGAGGAAGTTAATGAAAAGCTTAGAAATAAAATTCTCGTTCATCTGGGTCTTTTCTGCGGGAAGCGCCCGAACTTCTATGCTATAACGTATTTTCTCAGGAAGCACGCTACAGTGAACGAGGAGGACGTATCTAGAATATCCTTTCGTGGAGAAGGTTGGCCGGGTAAAATCACCATATCAACTAAACATGGAAAATCCTTCAGTTTTGATCTTAGTGAATGGTGCAACTTCTCATATTATCCGCATTTTATACCTGTTAGATGCGTCCTATGTTATGACGTGACGAATCAGCAGGCTGATATCTCGCTTGGAGATGCTTGGGGGCTAGCGCATGACAACATAGGAACCTCCGTCGTCATCACGCGAACTCCTCTAGGAGAGAGCGTTATTCAGCACCTGCATGATGTTGGAAAGCTGATCCTACGCGAAGTGAAGCCGGAGCAAGTTTCACAAGGTCAAGGATTAGAGAACAAAATAAGGAACTCCTTGATCAGAGCTTACATATGGCGGAGGATATTTCGTCAACCCTCTATATTCACACCCTACAACCTTCAAAGGATCACATTGAGAGAATGGGTTCTTAATCTGGGATACTGTACATGGCTCTATACCGCGCAAAATAGGTTAATGCGAACTATTCTCTGTAATTTGACACCTACAGCATCAAAAATCTTGAAGTTAGTTGGTGGAAGACTTGACAAATAGACAGGTTAGCATACACATAATGCACGCTATGCCTAAAGGCAATGTTGGAACAGTTGCCGCTCAAAGAGCCCTCTACAAACTACTCTTAGACAACAATGTCGACCTCTCAGTTTCCACGCCTAATCAAGAAATCTTCAAACTTACACATCCTGAATCTAAAGGCATGAAGGTTTATGGACCTTTAACACCAAGCATGGGCATTGGAGCCACACCTAACCACCTGCAGTGGGCTATTCTCACAGCGTTTAACTTAACCATCTTCACATTTATAGCACCGCTCATACAGATGGGGGTTAAATTTCCTTCCAGATCTGATGTCATCGAAAGAATTAGAAAATGCGACGCCTTAATAGACCTGAACCTTGAGCTTCTCAGAGGGATCCCCATCTCCTTATCACCAGCATTAATAAGACAGAAGCCAAAAGTGCTGGTTATTCATAAGCTCTTCTGGTCATTTAGAATTCTCCAGAGCTTATGGTTCCTTTTAGTTGTTAAAGGTATTTTCAAGAAGAAAATTATAGTCGGTCCAGCATCATTTGGCCCTTTCGACGGCTTGCCCATCACAATAAGGTGGTTAACTAAGATAGTCTTGAATAGATTTATAGATTTAGTGTTAGTAAGGGAACCTTATTCAGCTAAGCTTTTAGACAAGCTTGGAGTGAAGAATTACCAAATTGTAGCGGACGCAGCAATTCTCGTGCGTTTCGACAAATTAAGCCATTCCCCCATTCCCTTCAAGTCCGCGATAGGTGTTGCTCCTGCAATGCTCAGGTATGCTCTCACAGATGAGGAAATCGAAAAGTATGTATTGTCCCATGCAAAATGCCTAGACGAGCTTGCCACACAACATGAAGAAATAGTTTTTCTGCCATCGTCATCAGATGACATAGCTATGAGCCAAATGATAATTGCTAGAATGAAAAATGCACACTGTGCAAAAATAATTATAACTGATAATGTAGACGAGTATGAATCTTTAATTAGAAGACTAAAACTACTGATAACTACAAGAATGCATCCATCCGTCATGGCAGCAAAAATTTTCCTTCCCTTCATTTCTATAATATACGATCACAAGCAGGTTGGCTTCCTGCAACAAGTAGGACTGAAAACTTTCTCAATACCCATCAGCAAAATCTCTCATGCCAATCTTAAGTTAACAATAAACAAAGTGATTCAAAGCTATGATGAAATCAAGGAAATCCTAAAATCTAGAGTTCCTAAACTTCAAGATGTGCAAACAACAAAACTGCTTTACTCCATACTTAACCTTACCAGAAAATATTAAAGAACCGCTAAATGCGCGGCCATTTTTCTAACGGCTTCAGTCGTTCTTATAATCGCCTACGCCTGAATATTGTTCTTTCCACTCATCATCGGGGCAGATACACTTCTATTCAAGCTGACAAGAACAGCCAACGCCCCATCTTCGCCCCTCACACGGATAGGCTACACACCCTAACGATAATGCCACCGCCAAAGCCAATAGAAGAAATAGAGAAGGAAATAGAGGAAGAAATGAAGAAGGACGAAGCAGAAGCCACCAATCTGCAGAAGCAAGGCGGCTCATAGCAGGACTAGGGTATGGTCCTCACCACAGGCTATAAAATGCTCTTCAGGAAGGGCGTGTCCGTCCAGTCAATCTTAGCTATAGCGCTTTTAGTCGCCGTAATAGCCTCCACAGACGCCATAGTAAACTACCTGAATCTTCAATCCGAAACCATTGCGGGACTTGTAAACCCGCGCGGAACATACCTCATCCTAAGCTCGAACTCCACAGCCAACTACTTGCAGACCTAACCGCTAAGCTCAGCAGCCTCAGCTACGTTAAAAACGTGCTTCTTTCCGATCTCCTCAACCTTCTCCAAAACTGTTTCGCCCAAAAAACCACCCGATAATATGACTAGAAATGCATTCATATAAACACTTACTTTTTGCAAATGCGCGCATGGTCCAATTCCTTTAACGATGACTAGCAGAACATTTAACATTCAATTTATATGAGCGAAAGCCGAGGCACACAACCAAAATGAAAAAAGATGAGAATGGAGGATCAAGAGGAAATTTGACCTCATTGACACAGGCATCTTTCTATGTCTAGCCTTCGAAGTAGTTAAGGTATGATGTTGTCTAGAAAGTTTTTAAATATAGTTGCTTATTTATTATTGTGAGTTTTTATGAGAGTTGAGGTTGGTAAATACATAGTTGTCGACGACGAAATTTGTCATGGAAAACCTACTTTTAAGGGCACAAGGATTCTAGTCAGCGATGTAATTGAACTTCTCGCCTCCGGCCTTTCTATTGGGGAAATTATTAGAGACTATTATCCCAGCTTAAACGAGGATATGATTAAAGAAGCATTAAGTTGGGCTGCCAAAATTATAAGAGGCGAACATTACGTCAAATACGCTGAAGTTCTTGCTTGACGAAAACATTCCAAAGCTGGTCAAAAATTTTCTAGAATCCAAAGGTTATACAGTAGAATATTCGCCGAAAGGTGTGAAAAATAGTGAGTTAGCATCGTTGGTCCTCAGCAAAGGA
>Ga0272449_1001439_pt1 | contig 24403 bp, 27 predicted proteins | sample YNPCB0241_FD_198679 | JGI IMG/M metagenome (GOLD analysis project Ga0272449, IMG submission 198679) | Hot spring sediment microbial communities from Yellowstone National Park, WY, United States - YNP-CB-024-1 | ecosystem: Environmental > Aquatic > Thermal springs > Hot (42-90C) > Sediment... | reverse complement strand
AGCCCAAGGCCCTGGTGGGCCTGGTGAACCGCCTCCAGCGCGCCGCGGCCTCGGTCACGGTCATCCCGGACCTCTTCGGCGTGCCCGTCATGGGCGCCGAGACGGACTACTTTTTCGACGAGCAGGCTTTGGCCTTGCGCGTGCGCAACAACCTGGCCAACCCCGTGAACCGGTTCGTAAAGCGCGCCTTCGACCTGGCAGCGGGCTCGCTCATTCTGGTGGCCATCCTGCCCCTTATGGGCCTGATAGCCCTGGCCGTGAAGCTGGACTCGCCGGGCCCGGTGCTCTTCCGCCACCGGCGCCTGGGCCTGGGCGGCCGGGAGTTCTGGTGCTGGAAGTTCCGCACCATGCACGTCCACGCGGAGGAGATCCTGCAGAAGCTGCTGGCCTCGGACCCGACCCTGCGTGCCGAGTGGGAGCGCGACTTCAAGCTGCGCCGCGACCCGCGCGTCACGAGGGTCGGCATGCTCCTGCGCCGGACGAGCCTGGACGAGTTGCCCCAGATCTTCAACGTGCTGAAGGGCGAGATGAGCCTGGTGGGACCGCGGCCCATCGTGGAAAAGGAGGTCCCGCGTTTTGGTATCTTCGCCTGCGACTACTTCTCGGTGCGGCCCGGCGTCACCGGCCTCTGGCAGGTCAGCGGCCGCAACGACACGGGCTACGAGCACCGCGTGCGCCTGGAATCCTGGTACGTCCGCAACTGGTCCCTCTGGCTCGACCTCACCCTCCTCATCCGCACCGTAGGCGTGGTGCTGGCAAGGCGGGGGGCGTATTGAAGGCCGGGCCTTCCTTCACCTTGCAGACCAGGAAATAAGGAACAAGGTGGTCGACCTGTTAGACGTTTTAGGCCACCGTTCGGTACGGGAGCTGGAGTGCCTGGCAACCGCTCACTACTTCTACCGAAGCCTCCTGCATGACCGAGAGGAGCCGGACCGTCTTTGGCCTGCCGTCAGGGATGCGGTGCTGGCGCTGAAGCCGCATTTGAGCGAGCACGAAGTGGGGGCTGCCTGGCAAACCCTGAAGCAGACGGGCCTGTTGTGAAGGAACGATTCCCGCGCGTAGAGGTGAATTTGCTCGAGATGCAAAGCTCCTGCAGCCGGACCACTGAAAGCCGCACCGGAACGCCCGCGTCCCTGATGGTCGTTGTACACCGGGTCGCGGGCCGCTGTCCGGTTTACCGCGAAGGTGACGGGTTCCGGGTGCTCGACGGCTACCGCCTGGTAGCGAACCAGCCGGTCTGCCTCCACGCCCTCATGAGCCTGGCGCCGTACTACGTGGCGCTGAGCCGTGGCGTGGCCCCGGAAGAGCTGGGCCTGGCGGGGCCGGACGGGGCCGCGTACGTGCGGTGCCTGGATCCGGCGGAAGTAACGGGCGGCGGCTCGGTCACCTTCAGGGTCGAAGTGCTCGGGCCTGAAGCCGCGCGCCGCGACGGAGACTACGAGGTGTGAAACATGGGCCGGGTTTCTGTTTCGCCCCCCGAACCTGCGGTTAGGGAGTCGTTGCTGGGAAAGATCTTCAACCGGACTGCCGTGGTCGGCGTGGTGGGCCTGGGCTATGTGGGCCTGCCCTTCGCGGTGGAGAAGGCGAAGGTGGGCTTCCGGGTGATCGGCATCGAGGAAAACCCGGCCCGTGCGGCAAAGGTCAACCGGGCCGAGAACTACATCCGGGACGTGGCCGACGCGGACCTCAAGAGAGTGGTGGCCGAGGGCGCCCTGTACGCACGTACGGACTTCGCGGCCGTGCCGGAGATGGACGTGGTGGTGATCTGCGTCCCCACGCCCCTGACCAGGAACCTGACCCCGGACCTGCGCCACGTGGAGCACGTGACGCGCGAAATCGCGCGGTACCTGCGGCCGGGGCAGCTGGTCAGCCTCGAATCTACGACCTACCCGGGCACCACCGAGGAGCTGATGCTGCCCATCCTGGAGGGCTCGGGCCTGAAGGCGGAACGGGACTTCTTCCTGGTGCACTCGCCCGAGCGCGTGGACCCCGGCAACCAGCGCTACACCACCCGCAACATCTCCAAAGTGGTGGGGGGTGTGGGCCCGGCCTCGCTGGAGGTCGGCGTAGCCTTCTACCGGCAGACCGTGGCCCACGTGGTGCCTGTCTCCTCGGCCCGGGCCGCCGAACTGGTCAAGGTCTTTGAGAACACCTTCCGGGCCGTGAACATCGCCCTGGTGAACGAGCTGGCTATGCTCTGCGACCGCATGGGCCTGAACGTCTGGGAGGTGCTGGACGCAGCCTTCACCAAACCCTTCGGCATCATGCCCTTCTACCCCGGGCCGGGGGTGGGTGGCCACTGCGTTCCGGTGGACCCCCACTACCTGGAGTGGAAGGCCCGGGAGCTGGACTTCACCACCCGCTTCATCGGCCTGGCGGGCGAGGTCAACCGCCAGATGCCGCTGTTCGTGCGGGAAAAGATCCTGAAGATCCTCAACGAGGCGGGCGTCGCTCCCTCCCGGGCCAGGCTGCTCTTCCTGGGCGTGACCTACAAAGGGGACGTGCCCGACTGCCGGGAATCTCCGGCCCTGCGGATCATGGAGCTCCTCGCCCGCGACGGCGCGGACCTGGCCTACCACGATCCCTACGTGGCCGAGATCGGCGTATACGGTCGGCGCCTCGCCTCCGTGCCCCTGGAATCCGGGGTACTGGCGGACGCGGACCTCGTGGTGATAACCACGGACCACGCCTGCGTGGACTACGAACTGGTGGTCAGTTGTGCGCGGCGCGTCTTCGACACGCGCAACGCCACGCGGAACGTGACCCACCACAGGGAGAGGATAACATTACTGTGAAGGTGGCTGTCGTCGGGGCAGGTCGGTGGGGCATCAACCTCGTGCGGACCTTTTACAGGCTGGGCGCGCTGGCCGCGGTGGTGGACCAGTCGCCCGAGGCTTTGGCGCGGGCCGCCGCGGAATGCCCCGGCGTTGCTCTGGTGGAGCGGCTGGATACCGTGCTGGCGGATGAGGTCGCGGCCCTGGCCATCGCCACGCCGGCGGAAACGCACTTCGAGGTGGCGAAGCGGGCCCTTCTGGCGGGAAAGGACGTTTTTGTGGAAAAGCCTCTGGCCCTGCGGGCCGCCGAGGCGGAGGAGCTCGCGGAGCTGGCCAAGCGGAAGGGCCGGGTCCTGATGGTGGGGCACCTGAGCCTCTACCGCCCCGCGGTGCGTTACCTGAAGGAATACCTGGCCGCCGGTGAGCTGGGCCGCGTGTACAGCCTGCACGCCGAGCGGCTCAAGCTGGGCCGGGTCCGGCGCTTTGAGGACGTGCTTTGGAGCTTCGGCGTGCACGACCTGGCCGTGTTTCTCCACCTCCTGGACGGGGCCGCGCCAGAGAGGGTGCGGGCCGTACGCCACTGCGTGCTGCAGGAGGATGTCGCGGACGACGTTTACCTGCACCTGGAATTTCCCGGCGGAGTGCGCGCCCACCTGCACGTTTCCTGGCTCTGGCCCGAAACACTCCGGGTACTCACCGTGGTGGGTGAGAGGGGTATGCTGGTGTACGATGAGTTGGCGGGCACCGTGACCCTGCACCGCAAGACCGTGGACGCAAACCTTGAGGAGTGGGACGAAGGCACGGAAACCTTGTTCGTAGAGAACGAAGCTGCGCCCCTGACAGCCGAGTGCCGCGACTTCCTGCGTGCCGTGGCCGAGCGCACGCCCCCTCTGGCCTCCGGACGGCAGGGGGTCCAGGTGGTTAGAGTACTTGAGCGGACACGAGCGTCGTGGGATTCCGTTCAGGAGCCGTCCCTAACCCTTTGAGGAGGGAACTTGCAATCCAAGGGCAGACGATTTCGAAGATAGCGGTTTTTGCATACGACTTTCCCCATCGAAAGACGCAGGATTTTCTGGTACATCTGTATCTACATGGATTCAGGGTGGAATGCGTCTTTGCGGCACCGTGGGAGAAATTGGCCGTAAGGAGCGGTTCGGTCAGGACGAAAATCAGGCATGCCTACCTACTGCATCCTTCGGTCGTCGCGAGACGGTTTGGCTTTGAGTACTTCGTCCTGCCTCACGATAGCGAAAGGATACGGGTCCTCGTGGCGGAACGCGGGATAGAGCTGGGCATAATAGCGGGGGCACGCATATTGAAGGACCCGATAATCCGCGCGTTTCCCATTGGCATCATCAACTTTCACCCGGGGCTGATCCCGGAAGCGCGGGGCCTTGACGCCCTGCTCTGGTCCGTCTACAAAGGAGTTCCCCTGGGTGTTACCGCCCATCTCATCGATTCCCGTGTGGACCTTGGGCGGATATTGGTCAGGGAGACGATTCCCATCTACGGAGACGATACCATGCTAGACCTTTCGGAGCGGCTGCACGAAAAACAGCTGGAGCTTCTGCCCAAGGCAATAGAACTCGCGGTTGCGGGCAAGTGGACCTGCGTTGCCGAACCTGGGACCTATAACAGAAAAATGAATCCAGATCTGGAACGTCAAGCCTACGCCATGCTTCCGGAGTACGTTAAACACTTCGCAACGGACTCCTCCCAAACCGGCCCAATGAATTCGTCACGCTCTGGCGGCAAGGCAAATCCTACAGAGGTGCCGAGCGCTGCCACCGGCGCGAACGGGAGGGAGTGAAGCCCCTTGCTTGAGGCTCCAGTGAGAATTCCGATCTTCGACCCGCGTCCCCAGCTAGAGGAGCTCTGGGACGAGATCATGGCGGCCATAGAGCGGGTGCTACGCTCGGGCCAGTTCATCCTGGGCCCCGAGGTGAAGGCTTTCGAACGCGAGGTGGCGGCCTACCTGGGCGTGAAGCACGCCATAGGCGTCAACTCCGGCACGGACGCCCTGATCATCGCCCTGCACGCCCTGGGCATAGGGCCGGGCGACGAGGTGATTACTACGCCCTTCACCTTCTTCGCCACGGCCGAGGCCATCAGCCGGGTGGGGGCCACGCCCGTCTTCGTGGACATCGACCCCAGGACCTTCAACATCAACCCGGCACTCATCGAGCCGGCCATCACGCCAAGGACCAGGGCCATCCTGCCGGTGCACCTCTACGGCCACCCGGCGGACATGGACCCCATCATGGAGATCGCCCGCGCCTACAACCTCAAGGTGGTCGAGGATGCGGCCCAGGCCTTCGGCGCGCTGTACAAGGGCAAAAAGGCGGGCACCATCGGCGACGTCGGCTGCTTTTCCTTCTTCCCCACCAAGAACCTAGGCGCTTTCGGCGACGGCGGCCTCATCGCTACCAACGACGACCAAATCGCCGAGAGGGCGCGCATGCTCCGGGTCCACGGCGCGCGCAGGAGGTATTATCACGAGATTTTGGGTTACAACTCGCGGCTCGACCCGGTTCAAGCGGCGGTCTTACGCGTCAAGTTACACCACTTGGACAGGTTTAACGCCATGCGGCGCGAGGTCGCACTTCGGTACTCCGCCATGTTGAGCGATATCCCGCAAGTAGTGCTACCTCAAGAATTGCCCTATACGTATCATGTATATCACCAGTACACCATTCGCTTAAAAGCGGTGCCTCGTGATGACCTTTGTAGCGCTTTAGAGGAGGCAGGGCTCGGTACTTCCGTTTACTACCCAGTACCGATTCACCGTCTTCCAGTCTACGCTCAACGTAGTTTTCGGCTGCCGGAAGCGGAGCGAGCAGCAACGGAGGTGCTGTCGTTACCAATGTGGCCTGGGCTATCCGCAGCGCTACAAGGGCGGATAACCGAACTGCTGCAGCAAGGCATCCTCCGTGTAAACCGGCGATGAGGCGGTACAGGGCAGGCGATCGTGGCCCTGCTCGGTGACGGAACGTGCAGAACACAGCGAACATGGGGCCCCGACGACGAGATGGGTGTAGGTTCGTGTGCGTCCCAGCGAAGTTTTACCTCGAAAGGGGTTGGCCGATACGGAACGGGTGCTTGTTACCGGTGGTGCAGGCTTCATCGGATCTAATCTTGTCCGCATGCTGCTCTCGGAGTTTGGGTGCTCAGTGACCGTAGTGGACAATATGTTCACGGGGACGCTAGACAATCTGCGGGCGCTGGGAGTCCTGGATGAGGTGGAGCTTATAGAAGGTAGCGTGCTAGACCGAAGCCTGCTACAGCTGGTCACACGAGGTAAGGATACCGTTTTCCATCTGGCAGCAGTCAACATAGTAGCCTCTACAGAGAATCCGCGAAGTGATCTCGAGGTCAACATAGCCGGTACGTTCAACGTATTAGAGGTGGCGCTTGGGTGCAATTGCCAACGGGTGGTATATGCGTCGACCTCGTCTGTCTACGGTAACGCAAGGTATCTTCCCGTAAACGAAGAGGATCGCGTTGAGTTTCTCAACTTCTACGCGGTAAGCAAGTATGCAGGCGAGGGCTATGCGCTGACGTTCTACGAGCAGTATGGTCTTCCGGTAACTATAGTCAGGTACTCGAACGTCTACGGTTATAATCAGAGGCCGGACAATCCGTATGCGGGAGTGGTGGCCAAATTCGTTTATTGGGCGCTCAACGGCGAGCCCCTGCGCATTCATGGGGATGGAAATCAGACGAGAGACTTTACGTTCGTACTTGACGCCTGCCGGGCGACGATACTGGCCGCTCAATGTGTTCGCGCAGTGGGCGAGGTCTATAACGTCGGGACGGGCGTAGAAACCAGTATTAACAACCTGGCCCGGCTCGTGCTCGACATCACGGGTAGCCGGAGCGAAATACTTTACGAACCCAAGCGACCGATAGATAACGTTCGCCGAAGGGTACTCAACGTGGAGAAGGCTCGGCGTGAGCTCAGGTTCTTTCCGGAGTGGAGCCTCAACAAGGGCTTGGAGGAGACGGTCAATTGGGTCAAGACCTACAGCGGGCACTAAGGATCCTACATGCACCCGTTGAGATTTCGGGTCAGTTAAGCCTCTCTGTAATGGGGTTAAAAGAACTCGGGCATCAGGCTCGCTGTGCGTTTCCACCGCATCCGTTTAAGTACCAATGGCTAACTCCTGACTATCCACTTCCAACAGATGGACCTAAAGTAGTGCGGTACGTACTAAGGATGATACAAGCATTCCGAGTATTAGGTCGATTTGACATATATCATTTCCACTTTATGTGTAGCTTCCTCGGTCTACGACTCCGATATTGTGATGCGCGCGTATTTAAGTCGCTCGGGTCGAAGGTGATCGCCGAAGCCTGGGGAAGTGACGTCAGGCTGCCAGAGTTGGAGCGTGAGCGAAACCCTTACTACGTCGCGGTCGGTGAGAGGGATGACAGGGCTCGCGAAAGCATGTCAGTTTGGGCGGAGATCACCGCCGGCCATGTCGTGACGTTTGACCCAGGATTAGCTGATTATCTGAAATTGTACTTTGCCGATGTGCATAGAGTGCCGCAGCGAGTTGACACCCAAAGGCTTGTTCCGCAGTATCCGGATCCCGAAAGTAAGGAGCCGCTTTTGGTGCACGCGCCCAGCAACCCGGTTGTAAAGGGCACCGAAGTCATACGTACTGTTGTCACCAGGCTACGGAAGAGAGGTTTCCCGTTAAGGTATGTGGAGCTACAGCAACGCCCGCACTCCGAGGTCCTCGAAGCGCTGGCTTCTGCTGACCTGGTTATCGATCAGATCAGGTTGGGTACTCATGGAGTTTTTGCCTTGGAAGCCATGGCTCTTGGAAAACCCGTGGTTTGCTATATTCGCGAGGATCTTCGTCCCCAGTACCCTGCGGACCTCCCGATAATAAACGCCAACCCCGACACGCTCGAGGATGTGCTGGCGGAGTGGCTCCGGGCAGGCCAGCAACGTTATGAGCTGGGCCGCAAAAGTCGCCAGTACGTCGAGCGGGTTCATGACTACCGGATAGTGGCCAACCGATTGGTAGAAGTTTACTCGCAGCTTCCGTAACTTTAGAAGAACTGGCCGGCATCACCCGGGCCGAACCGCCAACATTGCGACGCCCCGAGGGGCGATGGTCCCTTGCTCGTAAAGCGGTTCCTGAAAGACAGCGCCCTGTATGGCTCCGCGACCCTTTTTTCCAAGGGGGTAGGCCTTCTGGTCGTGCCCCTTTACACCAGGGTCCTTCCGCGGGAAGAATACGGGGTGATTGACATGCTGGTGGTGGCCGGTGCGCTGGTCAACCTCACCGTGGCCCTGGAAATCTCGCAGGGGCTTGCGAGGTATTACCCTGAGGCCCGCTCCCCGGAAGACAGGGTGAGATACGCGTCGACCGCCCTGTGGTTTACGGCGGCCACGTACGGCTTGTTCGCGCTGGTGGCGATTGCGCTTTCGCGCCCCCTGGCGGCGCTTGTGCTCGACGGTGAAAGGTGGCACTCCGTATGGGAAGTGGCGGTGGCGGCGATGGTGGCAAACGGTCTTTTTTACCTGTTTCAGAACCAGTTGCGGTGGCAGCTGGCCGCCCGGTGGTATGCGCTGGCCAGCGCCGTACAGGTCGCGGTTACGGCGGGGACGGCAGTCTGGCTTGTGGTCGTGGAGAGACTCGGCGTGGTCGGGATTTTTTGGGGGCAGATAGCGGGCTTTCTGGCCGGGAGCGCCGTCGCCTGGCCCGCCCTGGCGCGCAATTACCGGCTGTCTTTTTCGTGGTCTGCAGCCGGAGAGATGCTCGGCTTCTCCCTGCCCCTGGTGCCTTCCAGCATCGCGGTTTTTGCGACCCTCTACACCGACCGCGTCGCCGTCCGGCACTTCTTGGGCCTAGGGGATCTGGGGCTTTACGCGGTGGCCTTCCGCTTTGCCTCGGTCGTGGGTTTGCTCATGGTCGGCTTTCAAATGGCCTTGACACCCTTGGTGTGTCAGCACTATCGGGAGCCGGAAACGCCGCGTGACCTGGCGAGGATATTCCGTTACTTCCTGTTGCCGGCCTTCGCAGTGGTAACCGGGCTGTGCCTGTACTCGCGCGAAGTATTGTCGCTCCTTACGGGGCCGGACTACCGCGCGGCGTGGTCCATCCTTCCCCTGCTGGCCGCGGCCTCGCTCCTGGCCAACATGTACATTTTTGTTCCGGGGCTCTGGATAGCCAAGAGGACCAAAGCCATTGCCGCCATCAACGCGGGGGCGGCGTTGCTCAACCTGGCGCTTAATTTCTTGCTGGTGCCCAGGTGGGGCACTACAGGGGCGGCCGTGGCCGCATTGCTTACCGGCTTGTGTAGCTTTTCTGGGTATCTGACCGGTAGCCAGATTTCCTATCCTGTGCCCCACCGGCGGGGCCGCCTCCTGGGCGGGGCGGTCGTCGGAGGTGTGGCGGCCGCCGTAGGGCTTTTCTGGTCTTCCCGGGGAAGCGCCGTCCTCACCCTCACGGGCCTGCTGACGAAACTTGGGTTTCTGGTGTTAACCACAGCGGTACTCGCAACCCTCCTGCTGGAGCGCCGCGAGCGCGAGGGTCTGGCGAGGGCGGTCATGGCGGCCCGTGGCCCGGCGGGAGGCTGGCGAGCGTCGTGAAGGTCGCCACCGTGGTCGGCGCGCGGCCCCAGTTCATCAAGGCCGCTGCGGTTTCCCACGTCCTGCGCCGGACGCCGGAGGTACGAGAGGTCCTCGTCCACACCGGGCAGCACTACGACTACGAGATGAGCCGGGTCTTTTTCGATGAACTGGAAATCCCCGAGCCCGACCACAACCTGGGAGTGGGGTCCGGCTCCCACGGGGAGCAGACCGGCCGGATGCTGGAGGCCATTGAGCGGGTGTTGCTGGCGGAGAGGCCGGACATGGTGCTGGTTTACGGCGACACCAACTCAACCCTGGCCGGGGCCCTTGCGGCGGCGAAGCTCCACATCCCGGTGGCCCACGTGGAGGCGGGCCTGCGGTCCTTCAATCGGCGCATGCCCGAGGAGGTGAACCGGGTGCTGACGGACCACGCCTCGGACCTGCTTTTCGCACCCACCGAAACGGCGGTGCAGAACCTGCGCCGCGAGGGCGTGACGGAGGGCGTGCATCTGGTGGGAGACGTTATGCACGACGTGCTGACCGAAAACCTGCCGCGGGCGGCCTCGTCGCAAGTGCTGGACCGCCTGAAGCTCCGGGCGGGCGACTATATCGTCGCCACCGTGCACCGGGCCGAGAATGTGGACCACGGGGAAAGGCTGCAGGGAGTCGTGTCGGCCCTTGATGCCGTGTCCCGCCGGTTCCTGCCGGTGGTCCTGCCGGCGCATCCGCGGCTACGCGGCAGGCTCCGCGAGTTTTCCCTTAGACCGCGGCACGTCACGATTACGGCGCCCCTCTCGTACCTCGACATGCTGTGGCTACAGAAGAATGCGGCGCTGATCCTGACGGACTCCGGGGGCGTGCAGAAGGAGGCCTGCTGGCTCGGCGTGCCCTGTGTTACCCTGCGCGCGGAGACCGAGTGGCCCGAGACGGTGCAGGGAGGCTGGAACGTGCTCGCCGGGTCCGATCCTGATGCGGTCCTGGCCGCGGCGGAACGTCAGTTGTCCGGCGACGTCCGCCGCCACGCGGTCCTGGAGCAGCCGCCCGGCGGGGCCGCCCCCCTCATCGCGGGCATAATCGCCTCGTTCGGGTGAGGGCCGGGGGCCGACGAGAAGCCTTCTATCCGCCGGGACCGGGAGGAAGTGGCTAAATGTGCGGCATAGCGGGATTGGTGTTTCTGGACCGAGACCCCGGACTGGTTTCCAGGGGTGCGGAACTTATCAGGAAAATGACCGGAGCGCTCCGCCATCGCGGCCCGGACGACGAGGGCTACCTCGCCGTTGACTCGGGAACGGGCGAGGCCACGGAGCTCTGGGGCTCCGACAGTGCGCTCAAGAGGGGCGTCGATATCGAGGACTTTCGCGGGCCCGCGGACCTGCTTCTCGGCCACCGTCGCCTGGCCGTCCTGGACCCGTCACCGGCTGGGCACCAGCCCATGGCCTATGCGGGCAGAAGGTACTGGGTCGTCTACAACGGGGAGATATTCAACTGGCTGGAGTTGCGGGGCGAACTGGCGTCCCTGGGTTATGACTTTCGGACCGGCACGGACACTGAGGTGCTCCTGGCGGCCTACGACGCCTGGGGGACCGACTGTGTGCGTCGCTTCATCGGGACTGGGCCTTCGGGCTGTACGACGTGGCCCGGGGACGGCTCTTTTTCTCCCGGGATCGGGTGGGGGTGCGCTTCCTGTACTGGTACCGCGACGAGCGGGTGTTTGCCTTTGCCTCGGAAATAAAGGCCCTGCTGGCGCTGCCGTTCGTGCCGCGGCGCTGGAATTACCGGATGCTGGCCAATTTCCTCGTTTCCGGCCTCAGCGACTATTCGGCCGAAACCATGTTCGCCGACGTGCACCAGCTCGAGCCGGGCCAGAACCTCCTCCTCGGTCTGCGCAGCGGGGAAGTCCGGGCGGAGCGTTACCATCGCTTCGAGGCCAACGGAGAGCGGGCGCGTTTCGAACCGGCGACGGCGAGACGGTTTGCTGCGGGAGTGCGCGAACTGCTGGAGGACGCCGTGGCGCTCCGCCTCCGTGCAGACGTGCCGGTCGGCACCTGTTTGTCGGGGGGGCTCGACTCCTCGACCGTGGTGGCCATTATCAACAAGCTCCTGCGGGAGAAGGGTCTGGCGAGGACTTAGGTCGGAGAGCGGCAGAAAACCTTTACCGTGTCCTTTCCGGGAACGGTGGTGGACGAGTCGCGCCACGCGGCCCTGGTCGTTGCCTCCACGGACGCCGCCTCGTACACGGTCACCCCCACGGGAGAGGAACTGCGGCGCGACCTGGGGGACTTCCTGCGGACCCACGACGAGCCGGTAGGAAGCACGTCCGTGTACGCCCAGTACCGCGTAATGGAACTGGCGTCCGCGCACGTGAAGGTGGTCCTGGACGGGCAGGGCGGGGACGAGGTGTTCGCCGGGTACGAGCCCTACCGCAGCTACGTGCTGATGCCGTGGGCGGTGGGAGCCATTGGCAACACTTTGCGCCTTTACGGGTTCGGGCGCACGGTGCGCCACGTTTTTAAGGCCGGGGTGTTGCTGCTGCCGGTCGGCGTCAAAAGGTGGTTGTGGTTGCGGCGAAATGGGCCCTACCTGACTGTGGCGCGCGCCGCCCTGGGCCGGGAATTCTCCGCTGCGTATCTGGACGCGGTGGAACGGTGGGTCCAAGATCTGAACGGTCGGCTTCTCCTCGACATAACCAGGCTCAGTCTACCGCAGCTCCTGCGCTGGGAGGACCGCAATGCCATGCGTTTCAGCGTGGAGTCGCGCGTCCCGTTCTGCGACCACCGCCTGGTGGAGTACGTCCTGCAGATCCCGGCCTGCTACAAGGTTCACGCGGGGTGGACCAAATACATCCTTCGTCTGGCCGTATCGGACCTGCTGCCTGAGGCCATCGTATGGCGCCGGGACAAGCTGGGCTTCGCCACGCCCGAGGTCGCCTTGCGCGAGGCCCTGCCCGAGTTCCACGCCGCGGTCGCCCGGTGGAAACCCTTGCGCGGGAACCACGACTTTTTCTGGTGGCGCCTCTTCAACGTGCTTTGGCTCGCCAACTCCATTGATCGCAGAGATGCGGACGACGGGTAATTATCCTGGATGCGGAGGCCTAGTGATGCCAAAGGTGGTTCTGTTCAGTTACCACTACCTCAGGTCAAAAAGGCGCGCGGGCTTTCACTGGCTGGCCGACGCCTACTGGCGCCTGGGCTGGGAGGTTGTGTTCGTAACGGCGCCTATTAGCTACCTTTCCTGGTTGCGGCGCGACCACCGGTTTCGGTACCCTGTGTGGCAGGAGGCGAATCGCCTCGTCAGGGTTGAAGAGCGGCTCTACAGCTATGTGCTGTTCACGCTCGTGCATCCGGCGCGGACCCGCTTAATCCTCGGTGACCGGCTCAGCGAACCGCTTTTCAGGGCCTATCCATACAGGGCGCTGCACCGGCTCTTTTCCGAGCTCGAGGTCGGAGGCGCCCCGGAACTTTTCATATTCGAAAGCACGCCCTTCTTGCTGGCGTACCACCGGCTGCGGTCGCGGTTCCCGGGGGCACGCTACGTATACCGCGTTTCCGACGATGTCCGTTTCCTGAAGCTTCACCCTTTGGTTATCGCAGAGGAGGAGCACCTGGCACCCTGCTGGGACCTGGTGAGCGTGCCCACACGGCTCATGTACGAGAGGTTCCGCGAGTTAGGCGCGCGTGTGGAACTGCACCCGCACGCGGTGGCCAAGGATCTTTTCGATTCCTGCATGACCTCACCCTACGACCCGGACACTGTAAATCTGGTATTCGTGGGCACCTCTCACCTGGATGTGGAGTTTTACCGGCTGGGAGCTTCTCTCTTCCCGGCGTACAGGTTCTATATTGTGGGCCCGTTCAATCGCCATCCTTCGTGGCCCGAAAACGTTAGGGTCTACGGTGAAATGCCCATGCGGGAGACCGTTCCCTACATCAAGTTTGCCAACGTAGGCCTTCAGACCCGGAGCTATTCACCGGGCGCCGAAACACTGGCCGACAGCTTGAAGGTGGTTCAGTATTCGTACTGTGGGTTGCCCATCGTCGCACCGGACTTTCTCTACAACGGCAGGCTCAACATGCACTACTACATCCCAGGTGACGCAGAGAGCATTCGGTGCGCCATCGCCAGTGCCGTGGAACAAGAACGGTGCCTCACTCCGGCACAAAACGTGCTATCCTGGGAAGAATTGGCCAGGAAGCTGGCCGGTGAGAGGGGGGCGTCGCGATGAGATCGAGACTCAATTTGTCAGGTTGGCTGATTGATCCTACAAAGCCTATAATTACGCTAACCGCGATACAGCTACTCTTGTGGGGCTTTTTTATGTCAGAATATCCGGTTATTCCGGGAGTAGCTCCCCGCCATTCTTCGGAAATTGCTGGTTTTAAAATGCTTCTTATACTTCTAGCCTATGTAGTCGGAGTGAGCTTTGGTAAGCGTGTCGGTGTGCCCCGGCGGAAAGAACATCGATCGCTGGTAGAACGGGCTGGGAGGATACGATTCTACGGTGTAATTGCTTCACTAGCCTTTATCCTTTCGGTTATAGGTGAAATCGTTTTACTGAGGGAATTGTTGTCCTCACCCGTGTGGTTTACCTTGCTTGGCCGGACAAACATTGAAGAATTGGCCTACATAGCAGGTCAGTCTAAGATTATGGGTATAACATCATTAGTTAATTTATCCATAATTCCTGTGGCGTATTGGGCATGGTGTTTATTCTCAGGCTCGATCGAAGCCGCGAAGAGGAAAAGATATGCCATATACCTTGCGGTCGCTTTCGTCTGGTGGCTATTTCGGGCTATTTACCTTTCGCAACGCGTGTTTGTGGTGTACTATGTAACCGTGGTCTTCGGGGTAGCAGTACTGAGGGGAATTCCCATTAGGTTGCGTACCGCTTTTGTTGGTCTCTCGTTTATTGTGGTGATCCTGCTTGTTGGTCAACTGCTGCGCGCCGGTGTCAACTATAGCATAGCGCATGAGGTGCCGTTATGGTCGGCAGAGGTTATACGATTTTGTTTGGAAATGGTGGCAACAGCTTACTTTGCCTCAGACATCAACAATGCATTGATCTTGCTGGATTACGAACCTTCTATGCAGCTTATTAGCACCGGCGTTTCGACGGCAAACTTGCTGAGGACACTCATTGGAATAAAATTCGTCAGCTACAGTGCTTATGTTCCAAATTTCACCAGCAGCTATGGCACAGTACATTTTATTGGATTATGGTGGTTTGACTTTGGATGGTTAGCAGTGGCAGTCGCGTTTCTCATCGGATCCGGGTTGGGTTGGCTTTACCGGCGTGTCAGTTTGAGCAAGGGACATGAGCTTTTCTACGTCTTGCTTTATTCATTGTGTATCCCCGGGGTCTACGCCATGTGCCGGGTAAACTTTTTCTTTCTTAGTATTTTTCTCTTGCCAATGTCTTTCTTAACACTTAGCGGCATGCCCTACGAATTACTCGCAGCTAAGGAGAACAAGCGTCGATGTTCAGCTTACTCGTCAATGCCCGCTTCCTCACGCAACCGGTGACGGGGACACAGCGGTACGCGCGAGAGCTAACGACTCAGATAGTTAGGATTCTGGGCACTAGCAGCATATACCTAGTAGCTCCTGAAGACGCACCACCGGAATTTGCTGGCATCAGAGTCATCCGGTGTGGGGGGCGCCTGAAAGGGCATCTTTGGGAGCAGGTCGTTCTGCCCTGGACCGTGAGACGGCTCGGCGCAGATCTCCTTTGGTGTCCGGGCAACTGCGGCCCCCTCTTGGTTGCCCGTCAGGCCGTGACAATACACGATGCCGGCGCTTTTGCGGTACCGGAAACCCTAAACCCGAATTTCGTCCGGTGGTACCGCTTCCTGGTTCCGCGGCTGGCACGGCGGGTGCGGCGCGTTATTACGATAAGCGAGTTCTCAAAGCGCGAATTAGTGAAGTACTTGAGGTTGCCCCCAGAAAGGATAACCGTCATCCACAGGAGCGTCCCGCGGGTTATTACCAAAAGGACCTCTCCCGAATCGATTGGTGCTATCAGGCTCAAGTACGGTTTGTCCGAGAGGTATGTGCTAACACTTGCCTCTCGAGCACCGCATAAAAACTTCGGCAGTGTACTGCGCGCATGGCGGCTTCTTTGGCGGGAAGCGTCGCTGGGGGACGTGGAGCTGGTACTCGCCGGTGGCACCACGCGTGCACTACGGGCCGACTTTGCCGCAATGTGCGCCGGAGAGCTACCGCGGGTACGCGATTTGGGCTACGTGCCGGACGAAGACCTGGCTTCCCTGTATCGGGGAGCAGCCATTTTTGTTTACTTATCGCTATACGAGGGTTTCGGTCTCCCGCCCCTGGAAGCCATGGCCTGCGGAACCCCGGTGGTGGTTTCCAACATGGCTTCACTTCCGGAGGTAGTTGGGGACGCAGGCGTCTACGTCAATCCGTACGACGTTGAAGATATCGCGCGGGGAATCTACCGAGTGCTTACCGACGAAAACTTGCGTCGGGACTTGCGCGAAAAGGGGCTGGCGCGGGCGAGGCTGTTCACCTGGGAGAGAGAGGCGCGCGAGACGCTGGCGGTGTTTGAAGAGGCCGTCCGAGAGGAGAAGAGCCGAGGGTGATGGGTGAGGTCCCGGCCGACGTCGGACCATTAAACTCCGTGCGAGTCCCAATAGGGCAGGCACCCTGGGTATTGTGCAGTCGATGGTAGGGAGGGGGGCGTCCGACGGTGAACCTGGCCCTTGTGCATGACTGGATCACACTCATCGGCGGTGGCGAGCGTGCCCTGAAGGTTTTCCGAGAACTCTGGCCACAAGCGCCGTTGTATACACTAGTGTGCGATCAGACCAGTGCCAGGCAGTTGGGCTTTGGTCCCGAACAGGTACGGACCTCTTTCCTGCAACGCTTGCCGCGGGCCACGCGCTGGTACCGGCGGTACCTCCCGCTGTATCCCTTGGCTGTGGAGTCCTTCGATCTCTCGCAGCACGAGGTAATCCTTTCGTCGAGTCACGCGGCGGCAAAGGGGGTGGTAGTCCGGGCGGACCAGTTGCACATCTGCTACTGTCACACCCCGATGCGGTACGCGTGGGACCTCGCGCACCAGTACCTCAGGGAAAACAGACTGCACGTGGGCCCAAGGTTTCTCCTGGCCCACTTACTCCTTCACTACCTCAGGCTTTGGGATTGCCTGACCGCACCGCGTGTGGACTACTTCCTGGCCAACTCCACGTGTACGGCCCGCCGGATCTGGAGGGCCTACCGCCGCGAGGCCACGGTGGTGTACGGGCCGGTGAACACCGAGCGGTTCAGACCCTCCGGCCCGAAAGAGGAGTATTTTATCTTCGTGTCGCGCCTGGTGCCCTACAAACGGGCCGATTTGGTGATCGCCACCTTCAACCGGTTGGGACTACCGCTGGTTGTGGTGGGCGACGGCCCGCAGATGCCGCAGTGCCGGAAGATGGCCGGGCCGGGCGTAAGGCTTGTGGGCTATCAGGATGACGAAGAGGTGGCTCGCCTCATGGCACGGGCCCGTGCCGTAGTTTTCGCCGCCGAGGAGGATTTTGGCCTCGTCCCCGTGGAGGCCCAGGCGGCAGGTACGCCGGTCATTGCCTATGGCCGGGGCGGGGTGGAGGACACCGTCGTGCCAGCCACGGGCGACAACTGGGATTCTGCCACAGGCGTATTCTTTCACGAACAAACTCCCGAGGCGCTGGCCGAGGCCGTGGGGCGCTTTATCAAGTGGGAGGACAAATTCAGACCTGACGTATTACGAGCCAACGCCGAGCGTTTCAGCCGGGAAAAGTTCAAGCTGCGCGTGAAGGCCTTCGTAGAGGAAAAGTGGGAGGAATTCCGCAACCGGAGGAGGTGGGGCTAAATGATCATTCGCGCACGCGCCCCCCTGCGCATCAGCTTCGGCGGCGGGGGGACCGACGTGCCGCCCTACTGCGACGAGCGGGGTGGGGCGGTGTTGAGCGCCGCCATCAACAGGTACGCCTGCGCCACCCTGGTGCCTGGCGGCGAGAGGTTTGAGGTGCGCAGCCTGGACTACGACGCTAGCATCTCCTACGGGATCGACGATCCCTTCGTCTACGACGGCCAGCTGGACCTCGCCAAGGGGGTCATCGACCACTTCCGGCGGGCGAACGGCTTTTCGGAGGGCCTGGAGATCTACCTGCACAACGACGCGCCGCCGGGCTCGGGTCTGGGCTCCTCCTCGGCTATCACTGTGGCGCTCATTGGTGCCCTGGCCGAGTACCTGCGGCTGCCCCTGGACGCCTACCAGGTGGCTGAGCTGGCCTACCGCATCGAGAGGCTGGAAGTGGGCATCAAGGGCGGGAAGCAGGACCAGTACGCGGCGGCCTTCGGGGGCTTCACCTTCATGGAGTTCCACGACGGCCTCACAGTGGTTAACTCCCTGCGCCTGCGGCCCGAGACCGTGTGCGAGCTCGAGTACAGCCTGGTGTTCGCCTACGTGGGCGGGAGCCATTTCTCCTCGCACATCATTGAAAAGCAGGTGGAGAACTACCGGTGCGGCAGGGAGGAGTCTGTGCGGGCCATGGACAGGCTGAAAGAGCTGGCCTACGAGATGAAGAAGGCCCTGCTGCTGGGCAGGCTGCGGGAGTTCGGCGAGCTTTTGGACGCGGCCTGGGAGAACAAGAAGCACATGGCCGAGGGGATAACAAATCCACGCATCGACGAAGTGTATCACGAGGCGCGCCGCGCCGGGGCCCTGGGCGGCAAGATCAGCGGCGCCGGCGGCGGTGGCTTCATGTTCTTTTTCTGCGACCCCCGCTGCCGCTTCCCGGTGCAGGAGCGCCTGCGGCAGATGGGCGCCCAGCTGGTCCAGTTCAGCTTCGTGAAGGAGGGGGTGCGGGCGTGGAGCGTGCCGTGACCGCGGTCCCCGAAAGCGCAACCGTGGCCTCCGTCATAGACGACCACCTGGCGTGTGCGTTCGCACTACGGGGACTGGCCGCCGAAATAGCCCGGGCCGCGGCGCTGGTGGCCGAGGCGCTTGGGGGCGGGGGCAAGGTCCTACTGTGCGGCAACGGCGGGTCCGCGGCCGACGCCCAGCACATCGCCGGCGAGCTGGTGGGCCGCTTCCTCAGGGAGCGGCGTCCCCTGCCCGCCCTGGCCCTTAACGCCAACACCTCGGTGCTCACGGCATTGGGCAACGACTACGGGTTCGAGGAGGTTTTCGCCCGCCAGGTGGCGGCCCTGGGCCGGCCGGGAGACGTTCTGGTCGCCATCTCCACCAGCGGTAACAGCCCCAACGTCCTCCGGGCCGCTAAGGCGGCCAGGGAAAGGGGCATGAAGGTTATCGGCCTCACGGGCGCCGGGGGCGGGAAGCTCAGGGAGCTGTGCGACCTCTGCCTCTGTGTACCCTCGACCAGCACGCCCCGCATCCAGGAAATGCACATGCTCATCGGCCACATCGTCTGCCAGCTGGTGGAGGAGTTTCTGTGCTGAGGCAGGCCGTAGTGCTGGCCGGGGGATTGGGCACGCGCCTGGGGGAACTCACCCGGAGCAATCCCAAGCCCATGCTTTCGGTGGGCGGTAGGCCCTTCCTGGAATACGTGGTCTGGAACCTGCGGCGCCACGGGATAACCAGGCTGGTCTTCTGCGTGGGCTACCTGGCCGAAAGAATTATGAAGCACTTCGGGGACGGTTCCCGCTTCGGGGTTGCCATCGAATATGTTGTGGAGCGGGAGCCCGCGGGTACCGGCGGCGCGCTCTTGCTGGCCCGCCCCCGGCTGGACGAGGAGTTCCTGGTGCTGAACGGCGACACCCTCTTCGACCTGAACTACCTGGATCTGGGCCTGCTGCTGGAGGAGACCGGGGCGGTTGCGGCGGTGGCCCTGCGCCGCGTTCTCGACGCGACGCGCTATGGCCGGGTGCGCCTACATGGGAGCCTGGTGATAGGATTTGACGAAAAGGGAGCGGGAGGGCCGGGGCTCGTGAGTGGTGGGGTATACGTCCTGCGCCGCGCGGCCCTGGACCGTCTGCCCGGCGTGCCCTCCTCCCTGGAGAGGGACCTGTTTCCGGCCCTGGCCGCCGCGAGGTCGCTGGTCGGCCGGGCCTACGGCGGCTTCTTTCTGGACATTGGCGTACCGGAGAGCCTGCGCGAGGCTCAGAGCGCGGTGCCGCGCTGGCGCCAAAAGCCCGCCGTGTTCCTGGACCGCGACGGGGTGCTGAACGAGGACCGGGGCTACGTCCGCCGTCCAGAAGACTTCGTCTGGGTGCAGAGGGCCCCCGAGGCGGTGAAGTGGCTGAACGACCGGGGGTACCTGGTGATCGTGGTTACCAATCAGGCCGGCATAGCGCGGGGCTACTACACGGAAGAAGATTTTTGCGGCCTCATGGAGTGGGTGCAGGCCGAGCTGCGGCGGCGGGGCGCGCACCTGGACGCCGTTTACCACTGCCCGCACCACCCCGAGGAGGGCCGCGGCCCCTACCTCGCGGCCTGCGACTGCCGCAAGCCCGCTCCGGGCCTCATCAGGCGCGCCCTGGAGGAGTGGGACGTGGACGTCGCCCGCAGCCTCATGATCGACGACCGCGAGGAGAACCTGGCCGCGGCGCGGGCGCTGGGTATCCGGGACGCGGTCTTCCGGGGCGGCAACCTCCTGGAGTTCGTTCGCGGGCTCCTGGCTCGGGATGGCGCAGTCTCGCAGGAAGGTACATCTTTCGAGGAGGCGAAATCTTGAAAGCCCTCATTCTCGCCGGCGGCAGGGGCACCAGGCTCAGGCCCCTAACCCACACCACGGCCAAGCAGCTCATCCCCGTGGCCAACAAGCCCATCATCTTCTTCGTGCTCGAGCAGGTGGCCGCAGCCGGCATCCGCGACGCCGGCGTCATCGTCTCACCGGAGACGGGCGCGGTCGTGCGGGAAGCCGTGGGCGACGGCAGCCGCTGGGGCCTGCACATCACCTACATCGTGCAGGACCACCCGGGCGGCCTGGCCCACGCCGTGAAGACCGCCGCCCCCTACCTGGGGGAGAGCCCCTTCCTCATGTTTTTGGGGGACAACCTCATCCAGGGCGGCGTGGCCGGCCTGGCGCAGGGGTTCGCCCGCTCGGAGAGCGAGGCCCTCATCCTGCTGAAGGAGGTGCCGGACCCCCGCGCCTTCGGCGTGGCCGTGCTGGACGGCGAGGGCCGCGTGGCCCGCCTGGTGGAAAAGCCCAAGGAGCCGCCTTCCAACCTGGCCCTGGTGGGCGTCTATCTCTTCCGGCCCGCGGTCCACAAGGCCATAGAGCGCATTAAGCCCTCCTGGCGCGGCGAACTGGAGATCACCGACGCCATCCAGGAACTCATCAACATGGGCGGCCGGGTGGAGGCCCGGGTGCTGGAGGGCTGGTGGCTGCACACCGGCAAAAAGGACGACATCCTGGAGGCCAACCGCGTGGTGCTGGACGAGTACGCCCGTACCAGGATCGAGGGCCTGGTGGACGAAGCCAGCCGCATCGCCGGGCGGGTGGAGATCGCACCCGGCGCGCAGGTCATCAACAGCACCGTGCGCGGCCGGCGGTCATCGGCGAGGGAACCGTCGTCCGGGATTCTTTTGTGGGCCCCTACACAGCCGTGGGGAGGAACGCCGTGCTGGAGCGGGTGAGCATCGAGCACTCGGTGGTGCTGGACGGCTGCGTCCTTGCGGGGCTCCAGCATATCGAGGATAGCCTCATCGGCCAGAACACACGACTGGTGCGCGGAAATCACAACCGGCGGGCCTTAAGGTTTTTCCTGGGCGACGACTGTGAGGTGAGCGTGTGAAGTTCGAGCGCGGCGCGATCGAAGGCGAGGTGGTGCGGAACCTCACCAAGCACGTGGACGAGCGGGGCTGGCTGTGCGAGCTCTTCCGCCAGGACGAAATTCCGGCGGAAATATACCCCGTCATGGCCTACGCCTCCCTCACCCTGCCCGGCGTGGCGCGCGGCCCCCACGCCCACGAACGCCAGTGGGACTATTTTTGCTTCCTCGGCCCCTCCAACTTCAAGGTGTACCTGTGGGACAACCGGCCCGGCTCCCCGACCTATGGCCGGATGATGGTGCTCTACGCGGGCGAGGACGCCCCCCGGGCCGTGGCCGTGCCCCCCGGCGTGGTGCACGCCTACAGGAACATCGGCCCCCGGCCCGGCCTGGTCTTCAACGCGCCCAACAGACTCTACGGGGGCTGGGGCCGGTCCGAGCCGGTGGACGAGGTGCGCTGGGAAGACCGGCCCGACTCTCCCTTCAAGGTGGACTGACATGCGCTACCTGATCCTCGGAGCAGAAGGCCAGCTCGGCCGCGCCTTCCGGGAGCTCCTGGCCGCCCAAGGACACGAAGTCGCGGCCCTGGGCCGGGCCGGGGCGGACGTGACCGACTTTCAGGCCCTGCGCGCGGCCTTCGCGAGCTTACGGCCCGGGGTGGTCATCAACTGCGCGGCCTACAACCTGGTGGACCGCGCCGAAGAAGAGTGGCAGCAGGCCCTTCTGGTCAACGGCATCGCCGTCAAGAACCTGGCCGTGTTGTGCCGGGAACACGGGGCCGTACTGGTGCACTACAGCACCGACTACGTCTTCGACGGCACAAAGGTCGCGCCCTATACCATTGCGGACCGGCCCCGGCCGCTCTCCCGCTACGGCGAGAGCAAGCTCCTGGGCGAGGAGCTTTTGCTCGCTTTTGGCGAGCGCTTCTACCTCATCCGCACCAGCTGGGTCTTCGGCCCGGGCCGGGACAACTTCGTGACCAAAGTGCTCCAGTGGGCAAGGGAAAGAGAAGAGCTGCGCGTGGTCACGGACCAGGTCTCCTCCCCCACCTACACCCGCGACCTGGCCGCAGCCACCCTCCGGCTCCTGGAGACCGGCCAGTACGGCATCTATCACCTGACCAACGCGGGCCACTGCAGCCGCTACGAATGGGCGCGGTTCATCCTGGACCGCATCGGGTGGCGCGGGAAACTCGTGCCCGCCCGCGACGCGGACTTCAACCTCCCGGCCCGGAGGCCCGCCTTTTCGGCCCTGGACAATTTTCCCGTGCCGCACCTCCTGGGCCGGGAAATGCCCACCTGGCAGGAGGCCACGGCGCGATTCCTGAAGGAACTGGGAGTGATACCGTGAGGATCCTGGTCACCGGGGGTGCGGGCTTCATCGGTAACGCCTTCGTGCGCCTGGCGGTGGGTGCCGGCCACGAGGTGACGGTACTCGACAAGCTCACCTACGCGGGAGATCCGGCACGGCTGGACGGCGCGGCCCACCGCTTCTACCGCGGCAGCATTACCAACCGCGAACTGGTGGAAGCGGTGCTGGAAAGGGAGCGCATCGAGGCCGTGGTCAACTTCGCGGCCGAATCCCACGTGGACCGCAGCATCCTGGACGCCTCGCCCTTCATCGAGACCAACGTGCGGGGCACCCAGGTGCTGCTGGAAGCCGCCCGCACGCACGCGTTGCAGAAATTCGTCCACGTTTCCACCGACGAAGTGTACGGCGAACTCGGCCCCACCGGGGCCTTCACCGAGGAGAGCCCGCTGCGGCCCAACTCCCCCTACGCGGCCTCGAAAGCGGCGGCGGACCTGCTGGTCCTGGCCTACCACCGCACCTACGGCCTCCCGGCGTGCCTGGTGCGGCCTTGCAACAACTACGGCCCCTGGCAGTACCCGGAGAAACTCATTCCGGTGGTCATCTACAAGGCCCTCACCGAACAGCCCATCCCGGTGTAAGGTACGGGACAAAACGTGCGCGAGTGGCTCTACGTGGAGGACTGCTGCGCCGGGGTGCTGGCGGCCCTGGAAAAGGGGCGGCCAGGCGGCATCTATAATTTGGGCAGCGGCGAGGAAAGGCCCAACCTGGAGGTGGTCCGCGCCGTCCTGGTCCTGCTGGGCAAGGGCGAGGATCTCATCACCTTCGTGAAGGACCGGCCGGGGCACGATTTCCGCTACCGGCTTGACTCCTCCCGGGCCGCGGCCGAACTGGGCTTCGCGCCGCGCGTGCCCTTTGAGGAAGGGCTGGCCCGCACGGTCGAATGGTACCTGGCCCACCGGGAGTGGCTCTTCGCGAAGGTGCACCAACTCGAGGACCTGTGGCGCCGGGTTTACCAGAGGGGCTGGAACTAAGGCGCCGCCCGGACAGGAGGCCCTGCAAGCGTATCTGGATGAGAAAGGGCCCCTTGAGGGCCAGGGAGGACGTGCGCAGATGGGGTGTGACCGGCCTACCCACTCGCTCCGTGTAGGCTGCCTCTGGCCCCGGTGCGGAGGGTAAGGCGGTGGCGGACCGCAAACCCGAGGGCGCGTGAGGGCGCGGACGAGCGGCCTGCCCCCGGGGAAGAAACTATGAGGTCGACCCTGCTCGGGGTTGGGAGGAAGTAGTATGACCGGTGTCTCCGGTAAACAGACCGTGGCCGTTGCCGCCGCCGCGGTAATGGCGGCCACGGTGGTAAGCAAGGTCCTGGGGTTCGGGCGAGAGGCGGCCTTGGCGGCGGTCTTCGGGGCTAGCCGGGCAACCGATGCCTATCTGGTGGCAACGGTGATCCCTACCCTCCTCTTTGGTGCGGTGGGTGCGGCCATCACTACGGTAGGCATCCCTGTAGTGAGCGAATACCTGCACCGTGAGGAGAAGCGGCCGCACCTGGTTGCGCTGGTCTGGAGTAGCTTCCACGTCGTCGCCATGCTGCTTCTCGTGGTTTGCCTCGGCGTACTCCCGTTCTCCCCGTGGCTGGTGCGGCTCCTTGCCCCCGGGTTCGACCCGGACCAGGCCGCCCTTACGGCGGAACTGGTGCGCGTCATGCTGCCCGCGACCCTCTTCATGGGCCTGGCGGGGTGGGCGCAGGGGGTGCTAAACGCCCACAAGCACTTCCTTGTCCCCGCGGCCGTCGGCATCCCGTATAACATCATCCTCATCTCCGCCATATTCCTTTCAGGGGCCTTCTGGGGCATCGCGGGCGTGGCCTGGGCCGCGTGTTTGTGGCAATGGGTGTTTGTGATAAAGTAAAAGGGACCCACCTGAGGGGCCAGTGATAAAGAAAAAGGGGACCACCCTTAACACAAGGAACCCCTATTGCCGAGCTACTCACAGGCAACGGGGGTCGAGAAAGAGGTGT